>Ga0183095_10263_pt2 | contig 164572 bp, 172 predicted proteins | sample BioMet4_FD_130346 | JGI IMG/M metagenome (GOLD analysis project Ga0183095, IMG submission 130346) | Microbial communities from bioreactor (seeded with sewage sludge) at LBNL, California, USA - Biofuel metagenome 4 (v2) (version 3) | ecosystem: Engineered > Bioreactor > Anaerobic > Unclassified ...
GGACAGCTTGACCGCTTCTTCTTTAAACTCCTTGTCATATTTGCGCATTGCAAACACCACCTTGTTCTTTTTTTGATTCTATCACATTTGGGGTGTTTACTCTCTGCACTTCTATGATATCCCTCCACCTATCTCAAGGGCTCCCTGCGGGAGCAGCGGTTTCGGGGTCACAACTTCCGGAATTCGGAGTGGTACATCAACGACCGGATTCGCCGGCTTCAGCGGCGGGTCCGCTGGACCGTTTGGCAGTACTATACGCTGGGCAAGCTGACCCACTACCTGGCCGACGCCTATACATACCCCCACAACGACAACTACCCCAACTCCCTGATGGATCACCGCAGGTACGAGGATGCGCTGCGGGAGTATCTGGCGTCCTATCTGAACGGTTACGGCCCCAATCCCGTGGAGGACTCCCGGGAGGAGCTGGTGGACGCGCTGCGCCGACTGCACCGCCAGTACATGGAAGCCTCGGCCGACATGTGCCGGGACGCCCGATTCATTTTGGAGGCCACCCGTCTGCTGATGGGCGGCTGCCTTCCCCAGACGGCGCCGGGTCTGTGTGTATCCGGCGCAGGGATTTCCTGACGTCCATTATCACGAAAGTTCATAGAAGCAGCCGCATGCGTTGATTTTTTGTCGGAATTGTCACTTTTCTTTTGCCGATCACCGTGCTATGCTTTAGGTATCTAAAGAGAATACAGGAGACAGACATGACCAACATCACCCGTGCAGCTGAATACCGTTACTTTAGCTTTACCTATTTTTATGGTAAGGCTTATTTCGGTTTGGCTGAAAACGGGAGTGTACGTGTCTGACAGCCTGTCAGAAATCAACGGTACATCTCAACCCGCGGCCGAACCGGCCGCGGGTCTTTTTTTACAATTTTAGGAGGGTAACGCCATGATTGTCATTCTGAAAAAAAATCCCAACCGCGATCAACTGGAGAGTCTGATTTCCTGGCTGCAGGACAAGGGCATCATCATCCACACCAGCATCGGTGAGTCCAACACCATCCTGGGTCTGGTGGGAGACACCTCCCGTCTGGACATCGATCTGATCGCCGCGCTGGACATCGTTGAGGATGTCAAGCGGGTACAGGAGCCTTACAAAAACGCCAACCGCAAGTTCCACCCGGAGGACACCGTGGTTCAGGTCGGCAACACCCAGGTCGGCGGCGGCACCCTGACGCTGATGGCGGGCCCCTGCTCCGTGGAGACCGAAGACCAGGTGGTGGCCATCGCCAAGGCCGTCAAGGCCAGCGGAGCCACCATGCTGCGGGGCGGCGCGTTCAAGCCCCGCACCTCCCCCTATGCCTTCCAGGGTCTGGGGCAAGCGGGCATCGAATACCTGAAGGCCGCCAGTCAGGAGACCGGGCTGCCCATCGTCTCCGAGATGATGGACATCAGCCAGCTGCCTCTGTTCAAGGACGTGGACGTGATTCAGGTGGGCGCCCGCAACATGCAGAACTTCGACCTGCTGAAGGCTCTGGGCCGCCAGGAGAAGCCCGTGCTGCTCAAGCGCGGCATGTCCGCCACCTATGAAGAGTGGCTGATGAGCGCCGAGTACGTCATGGCCGGCGGCAATCAGAACGTGATTCTGTGCGAGCGGGGCATCCGCACCTTCGAAAGCTACACCCGCAACACGCTGGATCTGGCCGCTATCCCCGTTCTGCGGAAGCTGACCCATCTGCCCATCATCATCGATCCCAGCCACGCCACCGGAAAATCCTGGCTGGTGGACCCTCTGGCCACCGGCGCGGTGGCCACCGGCTGCGACGGACTGGAGATTGAAGTTCACAACGACCCCGCCCACGCCCTGTGCGACGGCCCCCAGTCCCTGAAGCCCGAAGTGTTCGATGTGCTGGCAAAAAAACTTCTGAAGCTGCACGCCTTCATGAAGACCGTGGAGGGCTGATCGGATGAACGTCGGCATCGTCGGCCTGGGGCTGATCGGCGGCTCCATGGCCAAGAGCATTAAAAACCGTACCGCCCACACCGTGTGGGGCATTGATCTGGATCAGGAGACCATGCGGCTGGCCCGGATGTGCGGCGCCATCGACGGCGCCCTGACGGAGGAGAACCTCCCCGGGTGCGACCTGATTCTGGTGGCCATTCGGCCCCGGGGGGCTATCGACTGGGTGACGGCCCACGCCCCCCGGATTGCCCCGTCCGCCATTGTGGTGGATCTGTGCGGCGTGAAGCGCACCGTGGTGGAGGGGATCTCCCCCGTGGCGGCGCAGTACGGCTTCTCCTATATCGGCGGCCACCCCATGGCGGGCCGGGAGCGGGGCGGTTTCACCTCCGCCTCCGAGGATTTGTACGCCGGGGCCTCCATGATTTTGACGCCGGACAGCCGAACCGACATGCCCCTGCTGGAGACACTGAAAGACTTCTTTCTGGACATCGGCTTCGCGGGGTTGACTTTCTCCGACCCCGAGGAGCACGACCGCATCATCGCCTACACCTCTCAGCTGGCCCACATCACCTCCAGCGCCTATATCAAGTCCCCCGAGGCACAGCGCCGCAGGGGGTTCTCCGCCGGCAGCTTTCAGGACATGACCCGGGTGGCCCGGCTGGACGAGGACATGTGGACGGAGCTGTTTCTGGACGACGCCGACTATCTCACCGACGAACTGGAGATCCTGGTAGGGCATCTGAGCGAGTATCTGGACGCGCTGAAGGCCCGGGATGCCGAGCAAATCCGGGCGCTGCTGCGGGAAGGCCGGGAGAAAAAGGCCTCCGCCGGCGGGAATTGACCCGGCAGCGGCTTTCCCAACAACCTCACTGAGAAGGACGGATCGACTATGCCAACCTCCATTCAAACCATCCACATCCATGTGAATCCCTCCTATTCGGTCTCCATCGGCCCGGGTTTGCTGTCCGGGTGCGGCGAGCGCATCCGAGAGGCCGTGGGGCTCTGCCGCGCCGCCGTCATCACCGACAGTACCGTGGCTCCCCTGTATCTGGACACCGTGGAAGAAAGTCTCCGGAATGCGGGCTTCTCCGTCAGCTCCTTCGTGTTCCCGGCGGGGGAGGAGCACAAAACCCTCTCAACCCTGTCGGAGATTCTGGAATTTCTGGCCAGAGAGCGCCTGACCCGGACGGACTGCGTGGTAGCTCTGGGCGGCGGCGTCACCGGAGACATGGCCGGCTTTGCGGCGGGCGTGTATCTTCGGGGGGTGCGCTGTGTGCAGCTGCCCACCACACTGCTGGCGGCGGTGGATTCCTCCGTGGGCGGAAAGACCGCCGTGGATCTGCGCGCCGGTAAGAATCTGGCGGGGGTCTTCTTCCAGCCCGCCGCCGTGCTGTGCGACACAGACTGCCTGAAGTCTCTGCCCGCGGACGTGTTTGCCGGCGGCGCGGCGGAGGCCATCAAGACCGGGATTCTCTGCGACGAGAGCCTGTTCGACCGGTTCGACACCGACCAGTTGCAGGCCGGTCTCTCCGAGATCATCGCCCGGTGCGTCGCTTTCAAGGGCAGCGTGGTGGAACAGGACGAGTTTGACACCGGTCTGCGCCGCACCCTGAATCTGGGGCACACCGCCGGCCACGCCATCGAACAATGCAGCGGCTACACCATCGCACACGGCCACGCCGTGGCCATCGGCACGGTACTCATCGCCCGGGCGGCGGAAGCGCTGGGCTGGTGCGAAACCCCCTGCGCCGACCGCATCGCGGCGGTGCTCGCGCGCAGCGGCCTGCCCGTATCCACGACATACGGCGCGGGGGAACTGGCGGACGCGGCGCTGGCGGATAAAAAGCGCACCGGCGGGGACATTACGCTGGTCATTCCCCGCCGCATCGGCGAGTGTTTTCTGAAAAAGATCCCGGTTGCGGAGCTGGAAGCGGTGTTCCGCGCCGGACTGGAGCGCTGAGATGGATGTGAAACTTGCGCCCGGTTCCCTCGCGGGAACGCTGCCCGCCATCCCCTCCAAGTCCGACGCTCACCGGGTGCTGATCTGCGCCGCGCTGGCGGACCGGCCCACGGCACTGCGGCTGCCCCGAACCAGTGCGGACATCGACACCACCTGCGCCTGTCTGGAAGCCCTGGGGGCGGGCATCGCCCGCCGGGGGGACACCGTGACGGTATCCCCCATCCGCGACCTGCCGGAGCGGGCGCTGCTGGACTGCGGCGAGTCCGGCTCCACTCTGCGCTTTTTGCTGCCGGTGGCCGCCGCTCTGTGCCCCCGGGTTCGGTTTACCGGGCGGGGTCGGCTGCCGGAGCGCCCTATCGGCGAGCTGAAAGCCGCCATGGAAGCCCACGGAGTCGCCTTTTCGGCGGAAAAGCTCCCCTTTGAAACCGCAGGGCTTCTCGCCGGTGGGGACTACCGGCTGCCGGGCAACATCAGCTCCCAGTATATCACCGGGCTTCTGCTGGCCATGCCGAAGCTGCTGGGCGACAGCACTCTGACACTGACCACCGCGCTGGAATCCGCCGCCTATGTGGACATCACGCTCCACGCCCTGCGCCGCTTCGGGGTCTCGGTTACCCTCCGGCAGAACGGCTACGCCGTCCCCGGCGGCCAGACGTTCTCCTCCCCCGGGACACTGGCGGTGGACGGTGATTGGTCCAACAGCGCCTTCTTCCTGGCGGCGGGAGCTTTAGGCCATCCTGTCACGCTGACCGGGCTGGACATGGACTCTCCCCAGGGCGACAAGGCCGTGCTGAAGGTTCTGCACGCCTTTGGCGCGGAGGTGTCCGTCTTCGGCGACGCCGCCACCGTTTCTCCCGGCCCGCTCCGGGGCATTACCTTGGACGTAGCCGAAATTCCGGATCTGCTGCCCGTTCTGGCGGTTGTAGCAGCCTGCGCTCAGGGTGAGACCCGATTCGAGGGCGCCGCCCGGCTGCGGCTGAAGGAGAGCGACCGCCTGTCCTCCACCGCCGCCATGCTCCGCTCACTGGGCGGAGAGGCGGAGGAGCTGCCCGACGGACTGATCGTCCGGGGCGGCACTCTCACCGGCGGCACCGCGGACGGCTGCAACGATCACCGCATCGTCATGGCCGCCGCCGTCGCCGCCGTCCGCTGCGCCGGGGCGGTGACCGTCACGGGAGCGGAGGCGGTGCACAAATCCTATCCCGCGTTTTTTGAAGACGATGCAAAGCTGGGAGGCGAAGTACATGTCCTCTGAATTCGGAAAAATTCTCCGTGTGGGGGTATTCGGTCAATCCCACGGCCGGGCCATCGGCGTCACTGTGGACGGTCTGCCCGCCGGAGAGGCGGTGGATCTGGGTGAGCTGAACGCGTTTCTGGATCGGCGCCGACCCGGGAAAAACGGCCTGTCCACTCCCCGGAAGGAATCTGATCTGCCTGTATTCCTCTCCGGTCTGGAGCAGGGCGTCACCTGCGGTTCTCCTCTGTGCGCCATCATCGAAAACGGCGATCAGCACTCGTCGGACTACGACGAGCTGAAAGACAAACCCCGCCCTTCCCACGCCGACTACACCGCGTACGTCAAGTGGGGCGGGCAGGCGGACATGCGGGGCGGCGGACACTTCTCCGGCCGGCTGACGGCGCCTCTTTGCATCGCAGGAGGCATTGCCAAGCAGATTCTGGCCCGCCGGAGCATCTTTGTCGGCGCGCACCTGACCTCCGTCGGTACGGTGGAGGACGAGCGCTTTCCCCTGTTCCCCTCGGCGGAGCTGTTCGCTGCAGTGGCCGCAAAAGAGTTCCCCGTCCTGTCGGATGCGGCGGGAGAGCGGATGAGGGCGGCCATTGCCGCCGCCGCGTCGGAGGGAGACTCCGTGGGCGGCACCATTGAATGCGCGGCCGTCGGCCTGCCCGCCGGACTGGGCAACCCCATGTTCGACGGGGTGGAAAACCGGCTGGCCGCCGCTCTGTTCGGCATCCCCGCTGTAAAAGGGCTGGAATTCGGAGCCGGGTTTGCCTCCGCCGCCCTGCGGGGCTCAGAGAACAACGACCCCTTTACCGTGGAAAACGGAGCCATCCGAACCGTCACCAACCGCGCCGGCGGTATTCTGGGCGGTATCACCAACGGCATGCCCCTGACGCTCCGGGTGGCCATCAAGCCCACGCCGTCCATCTGCGTGCCCCAGCGGACCGTCAGCCTCTCCCGGATGGAGCCGGAGGAGCTGGTGATCCGGGGGCGGCACGACCCCTGCATTGCCCACCGGGCGGTTCCGGTGGTGGAGGCGGTCACCGCGGCCGTCCTATTAGATTTGTTATTGGAGGGAAACCCAAATGGAACTTTCTGAAATCCGTACTCAAATTGACGCCGTGGACGATCAGCTTCTGAACCTGTTCCTGGAGCGCATGAATCTGGCTGAGGAGGTGGCCGCCAGCAAAAACGAACGCCATCTGCCCATCGAGAACAAAACCCGGGAGCGGGAGATTCTGGCCCGGGTGACGGAGGCCTCCGGCGAGCGGGAACGCTACGCTTACCACCTGTTCTCCACCCTGTTCCAGCTGGCCCGCTCCCGTCAGGCGGAGCTGATCGACCTGCCCACCCGGGTGAAAGCGCAGGTTCAGGCCTCTCTGGACGCGGGCGGCGCGGTGTTCCCCCAGACGGGTCTGGTGGCCTGCCAGGGTGTGGAGGGCGCCAACTCTCAGGCCGCCTGCGACAAGCTGCTGCCCCGGGGCAGCATCGTTTACGTCAAAAGCTTCGACGCCGTGTTCGGCGCGGTGGAGTCGGGGCTGTGCAAGTTCGGCGTTCTGCCCATTGAAAACAGCTCCAACGGCTCCGTCCGGGCGGTATACGACCTGCTGCAGCGCAAGCAGTTTTCCATCGTGCGCAGCACCCGGCTGTGCATCCGCCACGAACTGCTGGCTCTGCCCGGCGTGAAGCAGGAGGAGATCACAGAGATCTACTCCCACGAGCAGGCCATCGGCCAGTGCAGCAAGTTTCTGGGCGCGCTGAACGGCGTTCGGGTCATCCCCTGCGACAACACCGCCGCAGCCGCCAAAATGGTGTCCGACAGCGGAAATCAACACGCCGCCGCCATCTCCTCCCACGTCTGCGCGGAGCTGTACGGTCTCTCCACACTCCGGGACGACATTCAGGACAGCGACAACAACTACACCCGCTTCATCTGCATCACGAAGAACCCGGTCATTTATGCCGGGGCCAGCCGCATCAGTCTGATTATCTCCTGCGACAACAAGCCGGGCGCGCTGTACGACATTCTTTCCAAGCTGTCGGCGCTGGGCATCAACATGTCCAAGCTGGAGTCCTGCCCCGTCACGGGCCGCAACTTCGAGTTCATCTTCTTTTTGGAGCTGGATGCCTCCGTTCAGGAGCCCGGCGTGCTGCCCATGCTGGAGGAGCTGGAGCGCACCTGCGCCGGTTTCCAGTTCCTGGGCAACTACGCCGAAGTCTGAGCCGTGGACGGCAAGCTCTACGGCCTGCTGGGCCGACGCCTGAGCCACAGCTGGTCCGTCCCCATTCACCGGGCCCTGGGCTGTGAGGACTACCGCCTGATCGAGCTGGAGCCCGGGGATCTGCCCGCCTTTCTCCGCCGGGAGGACATCGGCGGGGTGAATGTGACCATCCCCTACAAGCGGGAGGTCATGCCCTTCTGCGACGTCATCGATGAGGCCGCCCGGGCCATCGGCAGTGTGAACACGCTGGTGCGTCGTGCCGACGGCAAACTGTACGCCTGGAACACCGACGCGGCGGGCTTCCGCTTCATGGCCCGCCGGGCGGGCATCGGCTTCTCCGGCGTCAAGGCCGTCATTCTGGGCAGCGGCGGCGCGTCATTGACGGCGCAGGCCATGGCCCGGCAGCTGGGCGCCCAGGAGGTCGTCGTGGTCTCCCGCGAGGGTGAGGACAACTACGGAAACCTCGCCCGCCATGCGGACGCGGAGATCGTGGTCAACACCACTCCCGTGGGGATGTACCCGGAAACAGGCTTCTCCCCCGTGGATCTGCAGCTCTTCCCCCGCTGCCGGGGCGTGCTGGATGTGATCTACAACCCCCGCCGAACGGCGCTGCTGCAGCAGGCGGAGGAACTGGATATTCCCCATTCCGACGGACTGCCCATGCTGGTGGCACAGGCGTCGGCGGCGGAGGAGCACTTTTTTGACAGATCCATCCCCGATTCCGAAAATGAGCGGATTCTGGCTTTGCTGCGCCGGGATTCCGCCAACATCGTTCTGATCGGAATGCCCGGATGCGGCAAAACCACGGTGGGCGCGGCGCTGGCGGCGCTGACGGGCCGGGAAGCAGTGGACATCGACGCTGCCATCGTGGCGCGGACGGGCCGCTCCATCCCGGACATCTTTGCACGCGAGGGCGAGGGCGCCTTCCGGGCGCTGGAATGGGAGGAGACGGCGGCGGCGGGAAAGCTGTCCGGAAAAATCCTTCTCACCGGCGGCGGCGTGGTGAAAGACCCCCGCAACTACCCGCCCCTGCACCAGAACGGGCGCATTTATCAGCTGGAGCGGGAGCTTTCCGCCCTGCCCCGGGAGGGCCGGCCCCTGTCGGCCACGGCGGATCTCGCCGCCATGTACGCCCAGCGCGGGCCGCTGTACGCCCGGTTCCGGGACGCGGCCATCGACAACAACGGCACGGCGGAAGACACCGCCGCCGCCATCTGGAGGGATTTCTGTGAACATTCTGGTGATTAACGGCCCGAACCTGAACCTGCTGGGCATCCGGGAGCCGGCCATCTACGGCAGCGGCACCTATGACGATCTGTGTGCCCTGATCCGGAGCGAGGCCGACGCCCTGGGCGCGGCGGTGGAATTTTTCCAGTCCAATCATGAGGGGGCGCTGGTGGACGCCATTCAGTCCGCCTACGGCAGGATGGACGGCATTGTCATCAACCCCGGCGCCTACACCCACACCAGCGTGGCGCTGCTGGACGCGGTGAAGGCCGTGGGCATCCCCACGATAGAGGTTCACATCTCCGATCCGGACACCCGGGAGGAATTCCGCAGGGTCTCCTATCTCCGGCAGGCCTGCGCTGCCACCATCAAGGGTCACGGCTTTGCCGGCTATACCGAGGCGCTGCGCCTGCTGTGCGGCCGCGCCGACACCTGATACCCCAAAACGAGAACAGCCGCGTCGGAACTGCTTCCGGTGCGGCTGTCGGCGTATTCAGAAAAGCGGGGGTCAGTCCTGCAGGACGTTGATGAGGTGGCGCATGTGGATGCTCATGGCGTGGCGCGCACCGGATGCATCCCGGCGCATCAGGAACTCCAGAATCATCCGGTTGTCGTTCAGAGCCACCTCCTGCATGTTGACGCGGTTGCGGGAAAGCTGCACAATCTCGTCCACGGTGCTGTTGAGAATGGGATACAGCCGCCGCATATACTCGTTGTGAGACGCCTTGATGAGGGCCATGTGAAACTCCTGGTCTGCCTGAGGCCAGTTGCCTCCCTCCGCCGCCACCTGCTCCACCCATTCTCCCTTGCCGCGAATCTGCTCCAGCTCCTCGTCCGTGGCCCGCTGGCAGGCCAGCGCCACGGTCTCCGGCTCGAAAATCAGGCGCATCTCGAACAGATCCTTCGCCCGTCCCCGGGAACGCAGCTCCGACAGGGAGGCCAGTCCCAGGTCGCTGTCCTGCAGTCCCGGGCACACAAAGGTGCCTTTTCCCCGCCGGATCTCCAGCACCCCCTGCGCCACCAGAAAGGAGATGGACTCCCGCAGGGTGGTGCGGCTGATGCCCAGCTCCGTGGACAGCTCGTTCTCGTTGGGCAGCTTGCCGCCCGGCGCATACCGGTGCTCATCCACGATGATCTCCAATAGACGGTCAGCCGTCTGCTCCGATAATCTGATTTTTTTTCCGTCCGTCATCTGCCCATCCTCCTGTCGTTCTTTTACTGCGCTCTCATCACGTTCAATCCTTCAAAACGCCCTTTGCGCACAGACGCGCCATACTGTCGTTATGATATTATATAACTCTGCGCCCGCGCTCGGAATGCGCATATCCATGGCCTCTTTACGGCTATTATATCACAAACGCTGCTGTGAAATTTTACAATGATTTCTCTGCAAACGCAAGGTTTTGTTGGGACGGCAGCCGCTTTCCGCCCGGGAGCCGTCTCCGGCTTCCGCCTTCGGGGAACGCTCTTTCCGCTTTTCCTGTGGGCCAACAGCAAAATCCCCTGGAATCCACCGGGTTTCTGTGAATTTTAACGGTTGACTTTGCATTTTTGTCAGCGTATAAATAGTAGTATAGCAATTTTATACAGCAATGTGATGAACGGGATATGTCAGGGAGCTCCGGTCTTTCAGAGAGCAGCCATTTGCGGTGCAAGGCGGCAGGCGCGGATTCCTTTGATCTCACCCGGGAGCAGTCCGCCGAACCGAGCGTTCTCAGTAGGCGGCACCGGGGGCCTCCCGATACCGGGGCATACGAGTGGCTGTTTTTTACAGCAATGAGAGTGGTACCACGGAAGTTCGGCTTTCGCCTCTCCTGCACCAATGCGGGAGTACGGCGGGAGCTTATTTTGTTCCCGGCAGAAACCGACTTCAAAATCAAAATGTAAGGAGCGAATCAAAATGTTGGAGATCAAGATCACCAGAACTGCCGCCCCCAAGGCAAAGCCTGCCGATGAGAGCAAGCTGGGGTTCGGCAAGATGTTCACGGATCATATGTTCATCATGAACTATGATGAGGGACAGGGCTGGCACGATGCCCGCATCGTACCCTACCAGCCCATCTCCCTGGATCCCTCCGCCGTGGTGTTCCACTATGCCCAGGAGTGCTTTGAGGGAATGAAGGCCTATCGCACCGGCGGCAATCAAATTCAGCTGTTCCGCCCCGACTGCAACGCCCGCCGGATGCAGAACACCCATGAACGCCTGTGCATCCCCCCCATTCCGGTGGAGGATTTTGTGGATGCCGTCAAGGCGATCGTGGAGGTTGAAAAGGACTGGGTTCCCCACTCGGAGGGCGCGTCGCTGTATATCCGGCCTTTCACCATCGCCACCATGGAGGCTTTGGGCGTGCACGCTTCCACCTCCTATCAGTTTATCATTATCTGTTCTCCCTCCGGCGCCTACTATGCGGCGGGTCTGGCCCCCATCAAGATCTATGTGGAGCCGAAATATACCCGCGCCTGTCCGGGCGGCACGGGATTCACCAAGTGCGGCGGCAACTACGCCGTGTCCCTGCTGGCCGGTCAGATTGCCGAGCAGAAGGGGTACAGCCAGGTGCTGTGGCTGGACGGCGTGGAGCGCAAATATGTCGAGGAAGTCGGCGCCATGAACATCTTCTTCAAGATCGACGGCGAACTCTACACCGCCGCCGCCGGCGACAACGACGGCACCGTCCTGCCCGGCGTCACCCGCCGCAGCATCATTGAGCTGCTGAAGGACTGGGGCTATACGGTACACGAGGGCAAGCTGGCCATTGAGGATCTGATGCAGGCTTCCAAGGCAGGCAAGCTGGAGGAGGTCTTCGGCTCCGGCACCGCCGCCGTCGTCTCCCCCGTCAAGCAGCTGGATTATGAGGACGAGTCCGCCTTCATCAACAACGGCGAGATCGGCCCCCTGACACAGAGGCTGTATGACACCATGACGGGCATGCAGTGGGGCAAAATTGCCGACACCAAGGGCTGGATTGTGCCCGTGTGCGCCGACTGAGCGGCTGCTCTCCATTAAAGGAAAGGGTCTGTGCGGCATTTGCCGCACAGACCCTTTGCACATACTTTCCCGGGAAGAGCGGCCATTACAGCCGGTGATCCCTCAGTATCTGTTTTGCCTGCTCCCACAGCTCGTTGCTGACGGTCTGGATCACCGCCACCTTCCGCACCAGATCGGGCAGGGCTTTCACCACTTCCGCCTCGATCACCGATTCGTTGGTCAGGTCGGCGGAGGGACAGCCGGCGCACTCGCCCAGCAGGTTCACATACAGCACGCCGTCCTCCAGGCGGTTGACCTCCAGATCGCCCCCGTGGGACTGGAGCTGGGGCCGCACCTTTTCTTCCAGCACCTGTTCTATGCGCTTGAGATCCTCATTCATGTCTTTTTTCCTCCTCTTCCGCCTTGGCGGCAGCAATTTCCTCCCGGCTGCGATGCCGGGCATCGTCAAACAGCAACTCCCGATTGTGGCGGAAACAGGCATCACAGCCGAAGTTTTCCACGCACCGGGAGAGATTATACCCCGCCGGAAGCTCCGGGACACCGGTTTCCGCCCCCGGCCAAAGGGTCTCAGGAGGCGGAAGGCGCTGTCCAGCAGCGCGCAGCCGACCCAAAGCCGGGCGCCGTCGCCCAGGCGTAGGTTTTCCGGTCGGGCGTCAGATCCCAATGCGCCGGAGAGGACTTCCATTGTCACGCTTCTATTTGAATCCTGAATTTATTCTATCATAGATTATCTCCCTTTCCCAGCGCAAAAAACGCAAAAGAGCCACCGCAATCGCGGTGGCTCAAACCAGTTCTCGGCGGCACCCTCAGCTGCCGCATTCCAGGGAGATTTGATTGAACTTTCCCAACAGCTCGTCGATGGAGGTGTTCCGCTTCTCCTGCCCCGCCTGATCCAGCACCACATGGCCCTGATTCATCATCAGGATACGGTCGCCGTATTCCACGGCGTGGCGCAGGTTGTGGGTCACCATCATGGCGGTGAGCTTCTTTTCCCGCACCACCTGATCGGTGAGATGCATGATGACCTCCGCTGTTTTGGGGTCCAGTGCGGCGGTGTGTTCATCCAGAATCAGAAATTGCAGCGGCGTCATGGTGGCCATCAGCAGCGCCACGGCCTGCCGCTGGCCGCCGGACAGGCTGCCCATTTTCACATGCAGCTTATCCTCCAGCCCCAGACCCAGCCCCCGCAGCTCCTCCCGGTAGAAATCCATGCGCTTTTTGTTGACGCCGAAGGAGAGGTTAAATGGTTTTCCCTTGTTGTCCGCCAGGGACAGATTCTCCAGCATGGTTAGGTTGGGGCAGGTACCCATGGCCGGATTCTGATACACCCGGCCCATGGTGGCGTAACGCTGATAGTCCTTCCGTCGGGCGATACTCTTCCCGCCCACCAGCACGTCGCCTCCCTCCATGGGGATGGAGCCGCAGATGATGTTCAGCAGGGTCGTCTTGCCGGAGCCGTTGCTGCCCACGATGGCCACGAACGATCCGTCCTCCACGGTGAGAGAGAAATGATCAAACAGGGTCTGCTCCGTGGCGGTGCCGGGATTGTAGATCTTTGTGATCTCGCGTACCTCAAGCATGGATGATCTCCTCTCCCTTCCGGCCGGAGAACACCAGCACCAGAAGAAACAGCACGGCGGTGATGAGCTTCAGCAGATTGGCGGGCAGGCCCATGGTGATCGCCGCCTGGATGCAGGCCTTGTACAGGATGCTGCCCACGATCACCGCCGTGGTGCCCCGGACGAAGCTCATCCGGCGGAACAGCGTAATGCCGATGATGACAGTGGCCAGACCGAACACCACCTGTCCGGTGCCCATGGTGGCGGAGAAGCTGCGCTGCTCCTGGCAGACGATGCAGCCGGCCAGGGCCACCAGCGCGTTGGACAGCACCAGACCCAGAATCTTCATGCGCCCCTTGTCCCGGGCCAGGGCGGTGACCAGGACGGCGTTGTCGCCCGCCGCCCGCAGAAGAAGCCCGGACTTGGTGCGAAAGTACAGATCCAGCGCCAGCTTGATGAGAATCGTCAGGGCGGCCGCCACCGCCAGCTTGCGTCCCAGCAGGCTCATACCGCCCAGAGCGGCCATGGTGGGTCCGGCGGTAAAAATCGTATCGGTCCCCCGCTCCACTGTCAGGTTGGACCCGGCGATCTGCAGATTGATGGAGAACAGCGCCGTCTGGGTGATGATGCCCGCCAGCAGGTTGCGCACCCGGAGTTTCACATGGATCAGTCCGGTGGCAAGCCCCGCCAGCGCTCCCGCGGCGATGGCCAGCGGCAGCGTCAGATAGGGATTCACGCCCCGGGTCAGCAGCACCGCCGTGACGGCGGCGCCCAGCGGAAAGCTGCCGTCCACCGTCAGGTCTGGGAAGTCCAGAATGGTATAGGTGATGTAGACGCCGAAGGAAATCAGCGCGTAGATCAGGCCCTGTGTCAGAGTGCTGAGGATCAGATCCGTCATGAAAGAGGCCTCCTTGCCGTCATGTTGGGCGGCGGAATTTTGCCGGCCTTCGGCACCGGCGCCGGGGGGCACAGCCGTTCAGGCCCGCTCCCCGGCGTGCGATGCGCGGTGCTCAGCACTCCTGCGCCGGACGCCGCGCGTAGAATGGATTCGCCAGAACGATCAGGCTTTGGATGCCTCCACTGCCTTCTGGGAGACGTCGGCCGGCAGAGTGATGCCCATTGCATTCAGCGTATCCGAGTTGATATAGATCCCGTACTCGGAGATGGTTTCAAAGGGGATGTCATCGCAGGTCTTTTCGCCGGTGAGCACCTGGGCGGCGATCTGGCCGGTCTGGATCCCCAGCTTGTAGTAGTCGATGCCGGCGGCGGCGGCACAGCCCAGCTTCACCTGCTCCACCTCGGAGCCGTAAACGGGAATGGCAGCCTCGTTGGTCTTCTCCAGAATGGAGGCGAGGACACCCACCACGTTGTTGTCGGTCAGGTTGGAGAAGCAGTCCACCTTGTCGGCAATCAGCTTATCAGCGGCCTGGGTGACTTCGGACTGGGCGGTGACGCCGACGTCGTCGATGGTGAAGCCGTAGTCCCCGGCTTTCTCCTTGTACTCGGCGATGGCAGACACGGAATTGGGCTCGCTGGTGGTATAGATGATGCCGATGGTCTTGGCGTTGGGCTGCAGCTTCCGGATCAGATCCAGCTGTGCCTCCACCGGCAGCTTATCGGAGGTTCCGGTGGCATTTCCGGTCAGGCCGGCGGCCTTCGGGTCGGTGATGGCGGTGAAGATCACGGGGATGTTCTTATCCTCGGCGGCGGCGTAGCAGGCCGTGGCGGAGGGGGTGGCAATGGCGCACATCAGGGCCACATTCTCTGCGGAGAAGCCTTGGGCGATCTGGGTGGCAATGGAGTCGTCAAACCCGGCGTTCTGATAGTCGATCTGATAGTCGGTGCCCTCGGTCAGACCGGCGTCGGTGAGTCCCTGGAGAAATCCCTTGCGGCAGTTGTCCAGAGAGGCGTGCTCGCCGTACTGGGAGATGCCGATGATGGGGATGCTGCCGCCGGACGCGGCTGCGGAGCCGGAAGCATTGGCGGAGGAGGACGCGGGTGTGGTCCCACAGGCGGCCAGCGAGGCGGTCAGGGCCAGCGCCAGCGCGGAGGTAATTATCTTTTTCACAGTATGTTTCATGAGAAATTCTCCTATCAAAATCAAATCAATCATTCCAAAATCAGCCTGGCATTTTGCCCGGCCGGCGGGGGTTCACCGCGGGCGCCATCGCCTTGTCAATCGCTTCATATCCGTTTCTCCTTCTCTATGGGCAAATAAAAAAAGCCCTATCCCAAATTCTTTGGGACAAGACTTCCATCCTGCGGTACCACCCAAGTTGACGCAACAGCGCCCGCTCGTCTCATGTACAGTCATACATGCCGCATGGATAACGGGCGCGGTTCCCGTCAGTCGCTACTTGCTTTGCGCGTTCGCTCTGCCCTCACAAGCCCATTCACCGGAACGTCCTCTGCCGTGATCCCACCACCCACGGCTCTCTGAAAGGTTGCCCCTCCGGTTACTCCTCTTGCTCAGCGGTTTAATCTCTTCGATTGTTTGCATTATATGGGGCGGCGCCCCGTTTGTCAACCGTTATTTTTCACAAATCACGCAGCACGCGCATGGTTAGGAAGTTTGGGGGCGGACGGGGTGCGAAGCCGCCCGCCCCCGGAAAAATATCAAATCAGGACGGGAAACGCGCTCCAGTCCTAGGACAGCAGCACCTCGTCGGTCTCCTCCTGAACGCCGGCGACCTCCGCGAATTTTTGCAGCAGATCGGCCTTGGTGAGTTTCTTTTTCTCCTCGCCCTCGATGTCCAGGATGATCTTTCCCTCGTTCATCATGATGATCCGGTTGCCGTGAGAGATGGCATCCTTCATATTGTGGGTGATCATCATGGCGGTCAGGCCGTTTTCGGCCACCACCCGGTCGGACAGCTCCAGCACCTTGGCGGCGGTGGCGGGATCCAGAGCCGCCGTGTGCTCGTCCAGCAGCAGCAGTTTCGGTTTTTGCAGAGCCGCCATCAGCAGTGTCAGCGCCTGGCGCTGACCTCCGGACAGCAGTCCCACCTTGGAGCTCATCCGCCCCTCCAGCCCCAGACCGAGGGTTCGCAGCTTATCCCGGTATAGCTCCCGCTCGGCCCGGGTGACGCCCCAGCTCAGGCCGCGTTTGTGGCCCCGGCGGTAGGCCAGCGCCAGATTTTCCTCAATCTGCATATTGGGGGCGGTACCCATCATGGGATCCTGAAACACCCGGCCGATGAAGGCGGCGCGCCGATACTCCGGCAGAGCGGTGACGTCGCTGCCGTCGATCACGACGGAGCCCTCGTCCACAGGCCAAACGCCGGCCACGGCGTTGAGCATGGTGGATTTCCCCGCGCCGTTGCCGCCGATCACCGTGACGAAGTCCCCCTCCTTCAGGTGGAGATCCAGCCCGATCAGGGCGCGCTTTTCATTGATGGTGCCGGGGTTGAACGTTTTGGAGACGTGATTGATGTCAAGCATTCCGCTGCGCTCCTTTCCGGCCCGCCAGCTTGAAAGAGCTCTTGGCACGGGCCTGCAGATAGGGGACGGCCAGGAACACGGCCACCACCACGGCGGTGAACAGCTTCAGGTCGTTGGAGGGCAGCTTCAGCCACAGCACCACGCCCACCACAACGTAATAGATCACGCCGCCGATCACGATGAAGATCAGATGCACCGCAAAGCTGGCGCCCTTGCGGAAGACCGCGTCGCACAGCACCTCGCCGATGATGACGGCGGCCAGACCGATGACGATGGAACCCCGGCCCATGTTGATGTCGGAGAAGCCCTGATACTGGGCCATCAGTCCGCCGGAGAGCGCTACCATGGCGTTGGAAATAGCCAGACCCAGTACCTTCATGGTGTCGATATTGATGCCCTGGGCGCGGCTCATGGCGGGATTGGAGCCGGTGGCGCGGATGGCGCTTCCCTGCTCCGTGCCAAAATACCAATACAGCACGGCCACCGATACGGCGGTCAGCAGAAGCCCCGCCAAAATAGCCTGGGGCACGCTGCGCAGGGTGATGAGCAGATGGAACTGATCGGGGTTGATGGATTTGTTGGCCGCGCCCTTGAACCCGCCCATGATGTGCAGGTTGACGGAGTAGAGCGCAAACTGGGTCAGGATACCGGCAAGAATCGCCGGAATGCCCAGCCGGGTGTGCAGCAGCCCGGTGACAAGACCGGCCAGCAGTCCGGCCACCATGGCCGCCAGCAGCGCCGCCCAAGCGGGCCAGCCGGCCAGAATCAGAATGGCGGTGCAGGCGCCGCCGGTGGTGAAGGAGCCGTCCACCGTCAGGTCGGCGATGTCCAGCAGGCGGAAGGTGATATAGACGCCCAGCGCCATCAGGCCCCAGACAATTCCCTGGGCAATACTGCCGGGAATCCCCTTGATCAGGTTCAACGGATTCAGCGAGGCAAAGTACGCCGCGATATTCATTCGAATCTTCCTCTCATGCAGTTGTAAGAATCTCCTGTCGGAAACAGGGAAACAGGCTCCGGCCTCCCATTTCTCCGCCTCCCACAGCGCGGAACAGAGGGGAACCGCAGAGGGGCCGCCGTTAGCGGCGCCCTCCGCGGCAGGGGAAGCGGATCAGCTGGCCGAAATGGCGGTGTAATCGCTGGGAATCGTAACGCCCAGTGCGGAAGCCCGGTCGGCGCTGTATTCCTTGGTGAATTTGGGGGCAAACTGGATCTGCATGGTGGCGGGATCCGCGCCGTTCACCAAAACCTCGTAGGCCATCTCGCCGGTGGCATAGCCCAGATCGTAGTAGCTGATGGACAGCGCCGCCACGCCGCACTTGGCGCAGATGCCCTCCTCGCCGGCGACGATGGGAACGCCGGCGGGCTGCGCCACGTTGTTGATGGTCTCCGCGCAGGAGGCGGCGGTGTTATCGGTGGGGATGTACAGCACGTCGCTGTCCGCGCAGGCGGTGGTGGCGACGGAGGCAACGTCGTTGGAATCGGAGAAGGTGTAGCTCTTCACGCTGTAGCCGTACTTTTCCAGATACGGGGTGATGGTCTTGACCTGATAGGCGGAGTTTGCCTCGCCGGAGCAGTACAGAATGCCCACGTTCTTCGCCTTGGGGAACAGCTCGTTGAGCATGGCGGCCTGACCGTCCAGGGGCGCCAGATCAGAGGTGCCGGTGATGTTGCTGCCGGTGGTGCCGCTCCAATTGGAGATGTTCAGGGCAGTGGAGTAGTCGGTGACGGAGGTGCCCAGAATGGGAATGGTGTCGGTGGCAGCGGCGGCAGCCTGCAGGGAAGCCGTGGCGTTGGCCATGATCAGGTCCACATTGCTGGAGACAAAGCCGTTGCAGATGGTGGCGCAGGTGGCGGAGTCGCCGGCGGCATTCTGCTCGTCAAAGGTGACGGCGGTGCCCAGCTTTTCCGTCAGCGCGTCCCGGAAGCCCTTGGTGGCGGCGTCCAGTGCCGGATGCTGCACCAGCTGGCAGATGCCCACGGTGTAGGTCTTGGCGGAAGCGGAGGATGCGGATGCGCCGGCGGAAGCGGAGGACGCACCGCTGCTGCCGCACGCGGCCAGGCCCAGCGTCATGGCTGCGGCCATGGTCAGTGCAAGAATCTTCTTTTTCATCAATCAAAGTCTCCTTTTCATAATTAGGATACAAAACATTATAAAAAGCGGCTCCGTCCGATGGACAGAGCCGCCTCCCATACAACATGTCAGCGAATCTGATTTCCCCAAACCGGACGGTCTTTTCTCCCCGCGGCACGGTAATAACGGCCCGCAAAGCGGACCTGGGTAAAGTAATAGAAGGAGCCTGCGGCAGAGAAATCACAGTTCGTTCTTTTCATCAAGCGCAGCCCCCTTTTGTGATTACAATCTGGTTACTTTTGCAGTATATAGCTTTAAACCGATAAAGTCAACCGTCATTTTCAACAGATTTATAAAGTGTGCTTTCTGCAATCCTTAAAAATCGCGTGAATGCCGGCCTGAAAGCTCTGAAAATCCCGTGAAATTTCCAGTTTGTGATTTTTACAAAAGAGGCAGCGCCGAGAGTCTGGCACGGGGCGTTTCGGGCAAAATCCGGCGTTGACTTTTTCGGGATTCGGTGCTATATTTGGAAAGTATTTTGAAAGCTTCAGGCGGCGGTTTGCGGCATTTTGCCGCACGGTTCGAGTCAAAATGTGTATAGGATATGGCGACACCGCGGATCGCAGCTGAAAGTCCTGAATATGAAGGGACTTTTAGCCGCAAAATTGGTCCGGCGGTGCTTTTTTGTTTCCGTCAGTCCGAAGCGCGTGAGAGAAAACACGAGAGTATTTTGGATAAAGGTTAGGTGAGAGGAATGTCAACGAAGTTTGTATTTGTCACCGGCGGTGTGGTCTCCGGCCTTGGCAAGGGAATTTGCGCGGCGTCTCTGGGCCGGCTGCTGAAACAGCGGGGTCTGCGGGTTCGCAACCAGAAGTTTGATCCCTATATCAATGTGGACCCCGGCACCATGAGTCCCTATCAGCACGGCGAGGTGTTCGTCACCGACGACGGTGCCGAGACCGATCTGGATCTGGGTCATTACGAGCGTTTTGTGGACGAGGATCTGTCCGGAAATTCCTCCATCTCCTCCGGCAAGATCTACTGGTCTGTCCTGAACCGGGAGCGCCGGGGCGACTATCTGGGCGCCACGGTGCAGATCATCCCTCACATCACCAACGAGATCAAAAGCCGGGTCTACTCCATGGCCAGCGACGACGTGGACGTGGTCATCACCGAAATCGGCGGCACCGTGGGCGATATCGAGAGCCAGCCCTTTCTGGAGGCCATCCGCCAGGTGGCGGCCGAGCGGCCCCAGGGCGATGTGCTGTTCATCCACGTTCCTCTGATCGTCCAGATCCCCGGCTCCGGGGAGCTGAAGTCCAAGCCCACTCAGCATTCCGTGAAGGAGCTGCTCTCCCTGGGCATTCAGCCCGACATTCTGGTGTGCCGCTGCGACGCGCCCATCACCGACGACGTCCGCCGGAAAATCGCCCTGTTCTGCAACGTGGAGTCCGACTGCGTCATCCAGAACGTCACGGCGGAGACACTGTACGAAGTTCCTCTGCTGATGGCCAAGGAGGGACTGGACGAGGTGGTCTGCCGCAAGCTGGGACTCATCACCCATCAGCCCGATCTGCGGGAGTGGGGCGCCATGGTCCGCCGGGAGAAAAATGCGCACCGGAAGATCTCCATTGCCCTGGTGGGCAAGTACACCCAGCTCCACGACGCCTATCTTTCCGTGGTGGAGTCCCTGAACCACGCAGGCACCGCCAACGACGTGGTGGTCTCCATCCGTTGGGTGGACTCCGAGGATCTGACGGAGAAGAACGTAAAAGACCGGCTCTCCGGCTGCAGCGGCATTCTGGTGCCCGGCGGCTTCGGTGACCGGGGCATCGAGGGCATGATCACCGCCTGCCGCTATGCACGGGAAAACGACATTCCCTATTTCGGCATCTGTCTTGGCATGCAGATGGCGGTGATTGAGTTTGCCCGTCACATTCTGGGCCATGCTGACGCCAACTCCTCCGAGTTCTCCGAAGCCAGCCAGCATCAGGTCATTGCCCTGATGCCGGATCAGGTGAACGTCACGGACAAGGGCGGCACCATGCGGCTGGGCAAGTACCCCTGCGTGCTGATCGACGGCACCCGCTCTCAGGCACTGTACGGCACGCCGGAGATCTCCGAGCGCCACCGCCACCGCTTCGAGTTCAACAACACCTACCGGGAGGAGATGCAATCCCGCGGCATGGTGCTGGCGGGCCTGTCCCCCAACGGCAAGCTGGTGGAGATTGTGGAGCTGCCGGATCACCCCTGGTTCGTCGGCGTTCAATTCCACCCCGAGTTCAAGAGCCGCCCCGACCGTCCCCATCCCCTGTTCTACGGTTTTGTGAAGGCCGCTGCGGAAAAAGCGTAAATTGATCCCGCCACGCCCGGGCGCGGCTGCGGAAGGAGTGCTGTCATGAACCATTTCAAACAGATCGCAGATTGTCTGAAGCAGTATGATCTGGACGCCATGCTGCTCACGGGCGAGGCCAACCGGTTTTATGCCTCGGGCTTTCACTCCTTCGGCGGCGACGGCGTGTCGCTGGTCACCGGGGACAAGTGTTACTATTTTACCGATTCCCGTTATACGGAGGCCGCCGGACGCCAGGTCCAGGACGCCGAAATCCGGGAGATCGGGCGGGGCCGGGGCTACTCCGTGCTGATCGGCGAGGCCGTTGCGGCCCACGGCATCCACCGCATGGGGTTCGAGGAATCCTATATGACCGTGCAGGAGCATGAGACCTATCGCTCCGCCCTCTCCTGCGAACTGATTCCCGCCGCCGCTCTGCTGCGGGAGCTGCGCAGTGTGAAGGATGACGCGGAAATCGAACAGCTGATCGCCGCCCAGCGGATCGCGGAGCGGGCCCTGAAGGAGATTCTGGGGGAGATCCGTCCCGGCGTGACGGAAAAGGAGATCGCCGCCCGGCTGGAGTATCTGATGCTGCACTACGGCGCGGAACAGATGTCCTTCGACCCCATCGTGGTTTCTGGCCCCAACGGCAGTCTGCCCCACGGTGTTCCCGGGGAGCGGGAGATTCAAAACGGGGAGTTTGTCACCATGGACTTCGGCTGTATCAAGGCGGGCTATTGCTCCGATATGACCCGGACCGTTGCCGTGGGCTTCGCCACCGAGGAGATGCAGCGGGTCTACCGCACCGTGCTTGCCGCTCAGGAGGCGGGAATCGCCGCCGCCAAAGCGGGCGTAACCGGCCGAGAGGTAGACGGCGCGGCGCGGAAGGTCATTGAACAGGCCGGCTACGGGGAGTATTTTGGCCACAGCTTCGGCCACGGCGTGGGCGTGGAGATTCACGAATTCCCCAACGCCTCTCCCCTGAACGACAAGCCCCTGATCGCCGGTGCGGTCCTTTCCGCGGAGCCGGGCATCTATCTGCCGGGGGCGCTGGGCGTCCGGATTGAAGACGTCATTGTCATCCGGGAGAACGGCTGCACGGATATTACCATGGCTCCCAAAGAGTTACTCATTTTGTAAATCGATTACGGAAGCGCTCCAACTTTTATTGGGGCGCTTTTCCGACCCCTGCCCACCGGAAAGAATTGACAGGAGCCGCTTTCCCGTCCTATGATATTCCCATAAACATCAATCCACAATCAGAGGGAGGATCCTGCGTATGGATACCATTTACGTCACCGGACACCGCAACCCGGACACAGACTCCATTGTTTCCGCCATGGCCTATGCGGCTCTGCGCAATTCTCTGGGGGATCAGGAGTACCAGCCCGCCTGCCTGGGCCGCGTCAGCGACGAGACGCAGACGGTGCTGGACCGGTTCCATTTCAAGCCGCCCCGCCTGCTGGAAAACGTACGCACGCAGGTGTCGGATCTGGACTACGATACGCCCCCCACGCTGAACACCGGCGTGACCATCAGCCGCGCATGGCAGAGCATCCACAGCAACAACACCCATATCTCCGCCATCCCCGTGACCAATGAGGACGGGACGCTGTTTGGGATGCTGTCCTCCGGGGATATCGCCGCCTACGACATGTCCTCCGTCCGAAATCCCTATGTCAGCGAAGTTCCTCTGTACAACCTGCTCTCCGTCATCGAGGGCAAGCTGCTCAACGAGGCGGGCCAGCAGGTGGACAGCGTCTCCGGCGAGGTGACCATTGCCCTGCCCGCTTCCCGCAAGAACCTGCTGTTTTCCACCAAGGACAGCATCGTCATCTGCGGCGACCAGCCGGACATGATCCGGTATGCCCTGGAGCTGGGGGTCATCTGCGTCATCGTCTGCCAGTCCGAGGTCAGTGAGGAGCTGCGTGCTCTGCCCTCCACGACCTGCCTGATCTCCACCCCCTACGATGCATACCGCGCGGTGCGCCTGATCTGCCACTCCCTCCCGGTGTCCCGCATCTGCAAGACCGAGGAACTGGTGTGCTTTCATCTGGATGATTACATCGACGACGTCCGGGAATCCGTGCTGAAAAGCCGCTTCCGCTGCTACCCCATTCTGGGGGAGGGCGACCGCGTGGTGGGCACGCTGTCCCGGTATCATCTGCTGCGTCCCCGCCGCAAGCGGGTGGTTCTGGTGGATCATAACGAGATGGCCCAGTCCGTCAAGGGCCTGGATCAGGCGGAAATTCTGGAGATCATCGATCACCACCGCCTGGCGGACATTCAGACCGGCAACCCCATCTACGTCCGAAATGAACCGGTGGGCAGCACCACCACCATCGTGGCAGGCATGTATCAGGACAAGGGGCTGATGCCCTCGGAAAAAATGGCCGGCATGATGGCCGCCGCCATCGTGTCCGACACCGTCATGTTCAAATCCCCCACCTGCACCCAGCGGGACATCGACATGGCCAACCGCATGGCCCGCATTGCCAGCATCTCTCTGGAGGAGCTGGGTCATACCATTTTCTCCGTCACCGCCGGCAGCGACAAGCCCGTGGCGGATATGCTGACCACCGACCTGAAGGAGTTCCATATCGCCGGCCACGATCTGGCCGTGGCGCAGATCACCTGCGTGGAATCTGAGCGCATGATGGAGCGCAAGGAGGAATTCCTGAAGGTGATGCAGGAGATGCGGTCTCAGAAGCGCTATGACATGATCATCCTGATGCTCACGGATGTGCTGCTGGAGGGCACCCGCCTGCTATACCTGGGCGACGACCAGACGATTCAGCAGGCATTCAACTGCCGGCCTGCGGAGAACACCGTGTTTCTTCCCAAGGTCATGTCCCGGAAAAAGCAGGTGATTCCCGCTCTGTCCGCTCTGTGGGGATAACCGGGGAAGTATCCCCGCGGCGGCGGTCCGGTTGCAATTGCAAAAGAAGCCCTGGGAAACAGCCGTTTCCCAGGGCTTCTTTTGCTTTGTCTGCAGGTCTCGTTTGTTCTGCTTCTCAGCGGTCTCTCCGGCCATACAGCACAATGGACAGCGGAATGGAGACCGCGTTCAGCACCACGGCCGCCAAAGGCAGAATCAGCATCAGCAGGTGCTCCATACTTCCCGTATTGGGAGATTCGGTGATTCCGGTCACCAGAGAGGTTCCGCCCACACCGAGGAGCACCATCAAAAAGACGAAGAACATCCTCCCCTTTTCCACACCGAACCGGAACATCGGCGGCAAGGTCAGCGCCATCATCAGCAAGCCGATGCACAGCCCCAGCAGCATGCCGCTGGGGTCGGAGCGGGTAATCAGTTTGGCCGCCAGGCTCAGCAGGGCCGCGCACCCCATCAGCAGATAGCCCAGCAGGTACTTTGACAGCACGATGTCACCGTTGGTATAGGGCAGCATGGCGGCCATCTGATCCCATTTGCTCCGCTCGTCATAGGCCAGCGCCGTATAGGGCAGCATGGCCGTATACACCACGGCAAAAACCGTCATGGAATTCCCCGGCAGTATGGCAAACACCACGATAATCACCAGAAACATCCGCATTTGCCGGATCAGCACAAACAGGTCCTTCTTAATCAGCGCTCTCATCTGTTCTTCTCTCCTTTCACCAGAAACAGCACGATATCCTCCACCGAGGCACGCTCCAGCTTCAGTGCAGCGGGCACCTGCCGGCGCTTCACCAGCGCCCGGACGCCGCCGAAGGACGAGGCCTCCCGCCCCACTACGGCATCGCTTTGCAGCTCGGCCAACTGCTCCGCCGTACCGGTGAACAACGCGTATTCCTCCAGCAGGCGATCCTTCTCGTCGCAGAACAGCAGCCGGCCCTGATGCAGAAACGCGATGTAATCACACAGCTTCTCCAGATCGCTGAGGATGTGGGAGGAGATCAGGACGGAATGGTCCTCCTCCCGGGTAAACTCGTTGAAAATCTCCAACACCTCGTCCCGGACGATGGGGTCCAGGCCGGAGGTGGCTTCATCCAGCACCAGCAGCCGGGGCTTGTGACTCAGCGCCACCGCGATGGCCAGTTTCATCTTCATGCCCCGGGAAAACTCTTTGAAGGCCTTTTTCTCCGGCAGGGAAAACCGCTTCAGATAGCCGTCGTACAGCGCCGCGTCCCAGCGGTGAAACGTGCCCGCCATGATTTTTCCCACCTGAACGGCGTTGAGCACCTCCGGATAGTAGGCCTCGTCCAGCACCACGCCCACATCCTCCTTGACGTGCAGGAACTCCGGTGAGAAGCTGTCGGTACCCAGCACCTCTATGGTCCTGCTTTCCGGGCGCAGCGCACCCATCAGCAGTCGGATGGTGGTGGATTTGCCGGCGCCGTTCTCTCCCACCAGCCCGCAGATGGTGCCGCTGGGCACCGTCAAGCTCAGGTCCCGAATGGCAGCAACGCCCCCGAACTGTTTATTCACATGGTTTAATGTTATCGCATTCATTCCTCAGTATCCTCCTCCAGCAATATCCGAAACATCTCCAGCAAGTCTAACCGTTCCATGCCGCAGCCCCGCCCCAGCTCCGCCGCGCGGCGCAGGTGCTCCTCCGTCTCCCGGAGCTGCTGCTCCCGGGCCAGCGCCAGATTCTTTTCCGCCACAAAGCTGCCCTTGCCCGCCACTGTGGTCAGATAGCCGTCCGCCTCCAGCTCGTCGTAGGCGCGCTTGGTGGTGATGACCGAAATTTTCAGATCCTTGGCCAGCACTCGGATGGACGGCAGCGCCGTCCCCGGCGGCAGCCTCCCCGATAGTATCAGCCCCCGGATCTGTGTGCAGATCTGCTCGTAGATCGGCTGAGAGTCCGAGTTGCGGATGATCAGTTCCACCTTTGCTCCCCCATTCATACTGTGTATAAACAGTATACACAGTATGAACAGTTTGTCAAGGGGATTTTGCGGGCAAGAATCGGCCTTTTTTCCAGACACCGGTGCAGGATCGTCTCTGCCGGGGCAAGTGCAGCGGTCATAACTGTGCAAGTTTCACATTTTTTTGCCTTCGCATTAATCAAATTACATGATTTTCCGGAATTGACAGTCTTTCAATCTTCATTTATGCTAAGAGCAGGTAAAGGTGCCGAGAGATTTCTCGGCACCTTTTTTTATGAAACGATGGGAGGGTTTTGTGTGTTTAATTCCAGCAACGTAGTTTGGGTACTGGTCGCATCTGTTCTCGTTTACTTTATGCAGGCAGGATTTGCGCTCTGTGAAGCGGGTCTTACCAGGGCAAAGAACACCGGAAATATTCTGATGAAGAATATGATGGACTTCTGCATCGGCACACCCTGTTTCTGGTTCGTGGGATTTGGTCTCATGTTCTATGGCAAGGGCGCTCTGGTCGGCGGCCTCGATTTCCTGATCCGCGGAGACTATTCTTTCCTGGGACTGGACATTCCGATCTGGGTCTTTGTCCTGTTCCAGACGGTTTTCTGCGCAACAGCGGCAACCATTGTCTCCGGCTCCATGGCCGAGCGCACCAATTTCAAAGCCTACTGCATCTATTCCGCTGCAATCTCGCTCCTGGTTTATCCCATCTCCGGCCACTGGATCTGGGGCGGCGGCTGGCTCTCCACCATGGGCTTCCACGATTTTGCCGGTTCCACCTGCGTTCATATGGTCGGCGGCGCAACCGCCTGCCTGGGAGCATGGATGCTGGGTCCCCGCATCGGCAAATACGATAAAAACGGCAAGGCGCATGCCATTCCCGGCCACAATCTGACTGCCTGCGCCCTGGGCGTGTTCATTCTCTGGTTTTGCTGGTTCGGCTTCAACGGCGGCTCCTCGCTCTCCGTTTCCACGGACGAAAGCATGACGTTAACCGGTCTGATCTGCGTCAATACAAACCTTGCGGCCGCCGTGGCAACCTGTGCCACCATGATCTTCACCTGGCTGCGCTATGGCAAGCCCGATGTGTCCATGACCTTCAACGGCGCTCTGGCGGGTCTCGTTGCCATCACGGCCGGCTGCGACAGCGTCTCTCCCGTCGGGGCTTTTATGATCGGACTCATCTCCGGCATTCTCGTTGTTCTCTCGGTGGAATTCTTCGACAACATCGCAAAGATTGACGACCCTGTGGGCGCGGTTTCCGTCCATATGGTAAACGGAATGTGGGGCACGCTGGCTGTCGGCCTTTTCTCCAACGGCAACAACGGCGTGGGCGTGGGCCTGTTCTATGGCGGCGGCCTTGCGCAGCTCGGCGTACAGGCGATTGGCGTCGGCAGCGTACTGCTCTACGTCCTCGCTATCATGTTCATCGTCTTTAAGATCATTGACAAGATGATCGGCCTCCGGGTTCCTGCAGAGGTGGAAATCGATGGCCTTGACATTCACGAGCACGGCCTTGCCTCCGCTTATTCTGGCTTTGCAATCTCCGACATCACCGACGCCGGCATGGAGGTGAACTCGAACACCGACCTTGGCGAAGATAACCCGGCAAAGGCCTCTGCGGCGCAGATGAATGCGGCCGTGAAGGTCGTCAGGCAGGAGTCCTTCGGCACCGCCGACACCGGTATGCACAACGTCTCCATGGTCGTCAAGCTGAACAAGTTTGATGAGCTTAAAAAAGCGCTGAATCGGCTGGGCGTCACCGGTATGACCGTCACGCAGGTCATGGGCTGCGGCATCCAGAGAGGCACTACGGAACGCTACCGCGGCGTCCCCGTGGATTCCACGCTGCTGCCCAAGGTCAAGGTGGATGTGGTTGTATCCAGCATCCCGGTTGATCAGGTCATCGACACCGCAAAAAGCGCCCTTTACACCGGGCATATCGGCGATGGCAAGATCTTTGTCTCCAGTGTGGACCGCGTTGTGAAGGTCCGTACCGGCGAAGAAGATTTCGCCGCTCTGCAGGACGTGGAGTAATCAGGCTGACCGTCTGCCGCGAAACGCACAATCTATCAAACGACTGTCACTAAAAAGAACCACACCGTACGGTGTGGTTCTTTTTGTGTCGGTGCTCTGCGGCATCCGCCGCGGCGGACGGGTTCCTTTGCCCAATCAGTTCAGATAGTTCATGGGATTTTTGGGCACGTCGTTGTAGCGAACCTCAAAGTGGCAGTGATTGCCGGTGGAATTGCCGGTGGAGCCCATCCGGGCAATCTGCTGGCCCTTGTAAACATGCTGTCCCACGGAGACCAGAAGACTGCTGTTGTGGCCGTACCGGGTGGTATAGCCATTGCCGTGGTTGATTTCCACCAGATAACCGTAGCCGCTCATCCACCCCGCGTAAGTCACGGTGCCGCCGTCCGCCGCGCAGATAGCTGTCCCGTAGCGGTTGGCGATGTCGATGCCCTTGTGGTAGGTGGAGGCGTAGCTGTAGCTGAGGTGGCGGTAGCCGAAGGGAGAGGTGATGTTGCCGGAGCAGGGCCAGCTGAAAGTGCCCGTGGGCAGCCAGGTGGGCCGCTCCTTGGTGCCCCGGAGCCGCTGCTCGGTAACGGGGTTGGTCAGTGTCACCGAGGACAGGATCTCCCGCGCCGTCTCCTCGCCGTTGACGTAGGTGACGTTGGCCACCATATCCGCCGTGCCGTTGACACCGGCGGAGGTCACCTTGGAATCGCCCTTGTACAAAGAGGAGGTGTCGGTATACTCAATCTCATAGGGGATGTCGGAGACATAGCTCTCCCGTTCCACCACGGTCATGGTCAGGTAGGGTACGGCGGTGGAGATGGTCAGCACCTCGCCGATGGCGATCTTGTTGATATCGTAGCCGGGGTTCAGGGCCAACAGCTCCGCGGAGGTCATGCCGTTCTTTTCCGCGATCTGGGACCAGGTGTCCCCGGAGGCCACGGTGTAGGTCACCTCGCCGGTTTTGGTGCTGTACAGCGTCTCCGCAATATAGCCCAGATTCATTACCTTTTCGGTGGGCACGTATTCGGCTTTGATCTCCACATTCTCCTGGAATGTGCAGGAGATGGTGTTCTCGTCGCTGATGCCGTCTTTGATCTGCTGAAGCAGTTCCTCCAGCGCGCCCTGATAGGGCGTGGCGCCGATCAGCTCCCCGTCCACATACAGGGCGTAGGCATAGGTCACCAGGCCGATCTGGTCGGACAGATCCTCCTCGAAGGCGTTCTCATCCACAACTTCCTTGCGGCTCAGCAGGCCGGAGCTGTACTGAATCAGATCCTCATTGATGGAATAGGAGGTCCCCAGCGTACTGGCGGTCACCTTCTCCAGATCGGAAAACGCAGCGCGCACCGCCGTTTGGGAGGAGACCGCCGCCACCACTTCCCCGTTGTAGGTCACGGTGGTGCCGAAGGTGTACAGCGAGAAAAATACCGCCGCCACCGCCAGCGTCCCGGCAAATGCCAAAAACGCCGCGGGATGGGTTCTTTTCCGCTCCATCCATGCCCTGATCCGGCCGAACCGGCCGATGCTCCGCTTGCGGCGGCCCCAGGTTTTCTCCCGGATTCTGCCGCCCAGCATGGGCACCATGCCCCAGATGAACAGCAGCAGCAAAATGGCCGCCCGTTCGGATTCCGGGAAGCGGTGGGCCCGCTTCTCGTGCACAATATGCCGCCAGCGCCGGCGGCACCAGCGCAAAACGGCCAGAACCCGGCGATACCATCCCCCGGAAGAGGCCTGTCCGCCGTTCCCCCGTCTCAGACTGCGGAAGCTCTCCGCAAGGTCGGACGGCCAGGTGCGCAGCGACTCCCAGACGGCAGCCAAAACCCGCTTCCAGGCACTGTCCCCGGCAGTTTTGGCGCTCTTATCCGAAACTGGGGCGGATACAGGTCTGTCCTCCGTCCGGGGCGTCTGGGTCTTTCCGCTCTCCGGACGCGGAACTCCGGCGGCTTCTCCCCTGGCCAGGCGCTTCCCGCCTTTGGAACGGCTGCCGGTCTTGGAACCGGTGTTTGCTTTTTTCATTTCATCGATCATAGTAACTCCTTCATGATGAACCAGACCGATTGACCCAAATAGTTACAATTTGTTACCGTTAGATAATACATGCTTTTTTCCCGTTCGTCAAGTACTTTTTAGTCGTCAGAAGTGCCACAATTCCTTGTGGTTCCATATTTTTGAAACCCACAGCATCTGGTAGCATTCGTGGCTTTTATGAATTGCGCCCGGTCCAGGGCCCGTTTGGGGACAAAATTTGTTACCATTTTTTTCTCTGGCGATTGACCCATGATCGAAAAGGTGTATAATATACATGCTATATTCGTATCAACTGATGGGAGGATCTCGACCATGTTTGAGTTTCTGATTAACAAGCTGAAAACCACTCCCCGCAAAATTGTCTTCACGGAGGGCACCGATCCCCGTATTCTGGAGGCCTCTGCCCGGCTGCTGTCCGGCACGTTTCTGACCCCCGTTCTGGTGGGCAAACAGGACGCCGTACAGAAGGCAGCCGAGGAATCCGGCTTCAACATCCGCGGCGCCGAGATCATTGATCCCGAAACCTTCCCCGAGATGGAGAAGATGGTGGCCACTCTGGCGGAACTGCGCAAGGGCAAGATGAGCGACGAGGAGTGCCGTGCCAACCTGAAAAAGGGCAACTATTTCGGCACCATGCTGGTGAAGATGGGCTATGCCGACGCCCTGCTGGGCGGCGCCACCTACTCCACCGCGGATACCGTCCGTCCTGCCCTGCAGATCATCAAAACAAAGCCGGGCAGCAAGGTTGTGTCCTCCTGCTTCATTCTGGTCCGCGCCTCCGCCACCGGCGATAACGAGGTGCTGGCCATGGGCGACTGCGCCATCAACATCAAGCCCTCCGAGGACGAGCTGGTGGAGATCGCGCTGGAGACCGCCGCCACCGCCCAGACCTTCGGCGTTGACCCCAAGGTCGCCTTCCTGAGCTACTCCACCCTGGGCTCCGGCAAGGGCGAGGATGTGGACAAGATGCGCAATGCCTGCGCCAAGGCCAAGCTCGCCGCTCCCGATTTGGCCATGGATGGCGAGCTGCAGTTTGACGCCGCAGTGGCGCCCCGGGTGGCTCACACCAAGTGCCCCGACTCTCCGGTGGCCGGCCACGCCAACACCTTCATTTTCCCGGACATCAACGCCGGCAACATCGGCTACAAGATCGCGCAGCGGCTGGGCAACTTCGACGCTTACGGCCCCATCCTGCAGGGTCTGAACGCCCCCATCAACGATCTCTCCCGTGGCTGCAACGCGCTGGAGGTTTACTCCATGGCCATCATCACCGCAGGCCTGTGCAACTGAGTTTCTCCGCTTTTCCGAGAGGGCGCCGTGCGGCGCCCTCTTTTTCGCGCGCGTTGCAAACGGGAAGCGCCCGTGCTACACTGGGGGCAAAGTTAATCGGACGGAAGAAAGAGGACGGTTTTTTATGCTGGATTGGCTGATTCAAAATGCACAGATCGTGGACGGAGAGGGCGGCGTGCCCTACCGGGCCGACCTGGGAATTCAGGGCGGCAGCATCGCCGCGCTGGGCGATCTGTCCGGTGCCGAGGCCCTGCGGACGGTGGATGCCGGGGGCCGATGCCTGACGCCGGGCTTTATCGACATTCACCGCCACGGCGACGCGGCACTGTTCCGCCCCGACTACGGCTACGCGGAGCTGGCCCAGGGTCTGACCACCGTCATCAACGGCAACTGCGGGCTGTCTCTGGCTCCGGCGGCAGGCGCACACCGTGAGGAAATTCTGCGCTATCTGGCCCCCATCACCGGCGAGATTCCCGCCGGGCGGGAGTTTCCCTCCCTCACAGACTATTTCCGGCAGGCAGGACAGGTTCCTCTTGCGCTGAACGCGGGGATGCTGATCGGCATGGGCACGCTCCGGGCCAATGTGGCCGGCTTTGCAGACGGGGAACTGAGTGATGCGCAGTTCCGCCGACTCCACACCCTGTTGGAAACCGCCCTGGCGGACGGAGCGCTGGGCGTCTCTTTGGGACTGGGCTACGCGCCGGAGTGCTTCTATTCCACCGAACAGCTGATCCGCGCGCTGGCTCCCCTGCGCCGGTCCGGCCAGGTGATCACGGTGCACATGCGTCAGGAGGGCGACGGCGTGGCGGCGGCGCTGCGGGAGATGATCGACGTGGCCCGCGCGCTCCGGACGCCGGTGGAGATCAGCCATCTGAAGGCCATCGGGCGGCGCAACTGGCGGCGGGCGGTGCCGGAGATGCTCACAATGATCTCCGGGGCCCGGGACGAAGGGCTGGATGTCACCTGTGACGTCTATCCCTACACCGCCGGATCCACGCAGCTGATCCATGTGCTGCCCCCGGAATTTCAGAGCGGGGGCACTGAGTCCCTGACTTGCGCGCTGGGGGACGCCTCCGCCCGCGGGGAGATGCGCCGCCGGATGGAGACGGGGACGGACTTTGAAAACATATCGGCCCTGGTGGGCTTTGAGAACATCCGCGCCACCTCCCTCCAACTGCCGGAAAACCGCCGGTTCGAGGGTAAGTCCATCGCGGAAATCGCACAGGCGCTGAGAAAAGACCCCTTCGACGCGCTGTTTGACCTGCTGGCGGAGGAGCGCTGCACCGTGTCCATGATCGATTTCATCACCCACGAGGACGACATCGCAGACATCCTCCGCGCGCCGTTTTCCGGCGTGATCTCCGACGCTACCTATCCCACCAGCGGTCTGCTGCACCCCCGGGTGTACGGCGCCTTCCCCCGGCTGGTGGAGACGTATGTCCGGAAGCGGCAGATTCTCTCCCTGCCGGACGCCGTGCGCAAGGTTACCCGACTGCCGGCGGACCGGTTCCGCCTTCCGCGAAAGGGGCGTATCGCCCCCGGCGCGGACGCGGATCTGTGCCTGTTCCGGCCGGAGAATCTCCGGGAGTCCGGCGATTACGCCGATCCCGCCCGCTGTGCGGCGGGAATGGATTTTGTGTTTGTGGGCGGCGTTCCCGCCATCGAAAACGGACGCCGGAGCGACCGGATGAACGGGGCGCTTCTCATCCGGTAGATACGTTTTCAGGGGCGAAAACTTCCGGCCCCGGATTTCCCGTTTTTTTCGGTTTTTTCGACCTCAAAATTCGGAGAAAACGCTCAAAAAAACACCCGGAAAAACACTTGACAATGATACGATAATAGAATATTCTTTTCAGAGCAGAATACCCTTGAGGGAGTAGTTTGCACATTAATATGTGTGATATGTCAACATGCATGGCCTCACCGGTCTGGCATATCTTAATGAACGAGACTCATGTACAATTGCTGCTGCGCTGAACGTCCTTTGACTTGGTGCAGTATGCGGATTGCACTTGGGTCTTTTGTTTATCTTGTTCAAAAGGAGTACGGTATGAACTATTATCTGCAGGAAAAACAAAACGTTCTGAAAGCCCTGAAGGCCCGGGAATCGGGCCTTGATTCCAAAGAGGTGGAGAAACGGCTTCAAACCCACGGCAAAAACAAGCTGGCGGAAGGGAAAAAGGTCAGTCTGGTTTCCCGCTTCCTCAAGCAGCTTGCCGACCCCATGATCATCGTCCTGCTGGCGGCGGCGGTGCTGTCCGGCATCACCTCCGCCTACGCGGAAGAGTCCTTTGCCGACGTGTTTATCATTCTGTTCGTGGTGGTTCTCAACTCGGTGCTGGGCGTAGTGCAGGAAAGCAAGGCCGAGGAGGCCATTAACGCTCTGAAAACAATGACGGCGGCCACCTCCAAGGTACTGCGGGACGGAAAGATCGCCATCATCAAGAGCGAGGATCTGGTGCCCGGCGACATCATCCATCTGGAGGCCGGAGATTCCGTTCCCGCCGACGCCCGGATCATCGAATGCGCGTCCCTGAAGGTGGAGGAATCGGCTCTGACCGGCGAGTCCGTACCCGTGGAGAAGACCGCCGACGCCTTGGACAGCGGCGAGGAGCACGACGTCTCTCTGGGCGACCGGATCAACATGGTCTATATGGGCAGCGCCGTGGTCTATGGCCGGGGCGTGGCCGTGGTCTGCGCCACCGGAATGCAGACCGAGATGGGCAAAATCGCCGACGCGCTGACCCAGGCGAAGGAGGAATCTACCCCGCTGCAGCAAAAGCTGGCCGGGCTATCCAAAATCCTGACCTGGATTGTACTGGGCATCTGCGTGGTGATCTTTGCGGTGGGTCTGCTGAAAGAGGGGCAGTTTTCCGTTGAAGTGGTGCTGAACACCTTTATGCTGGCCGTCAGCCTGGCGGTGGCCGCCATTCCCGAGGGTCTGGTGGCGGTGGTCACCATCGTGCTGTCTATCGGCGTAACCAAGATGTCCAAGCGAAACGCCGTCATCCGCCGTCTGACGGCGGTGGAAACCCTGGGCTGCGCGCAAGTGATCTGTTCAGATAAAACCGGCACCCTGACCCAGAACAAAATGACGGTGGTGGAAACCTTCGGCGACGACGCCGAAAAATTAGGCACGGCCATGAGCCTGTGCTCCGACGCGGAGTTCGACGAGGACGCCGGAACCTCGGTGGGCGAGCCCACGGAGTGTGCGCTGGTCAACTACGCGTACAAGATCTCGCTGAACAAAAACGTCCTGAAGGTCCAGTGTCCCCGTGTGGGCGAGGCGCCCTTCGATTCCAAGCGGAAGATGATGTCCACCGTCCATCTGGTGGGGCAGGACTATGTCCAGTACACCAAGGGCGCGCCGGATGAGATTCTGATCCGCTGCACCCATATCCTGACGAAGGATGGCGTGGTCCCCCTGACGGAGGAGCGGCGAAACGAGATTCACCTTGCCAACAAGTCCATGGCGGACAGGGCGCTTCGGGTTCTGGCCGCGGCCTGTCGGGAGCTTTCCGGAAAGCCGGAGAGCCTGGAACCCACAGAGCTGGAGAAGGATCTGACCTTCCTGGGACTGTACGGCATGATCGATCCCATCCGTCCCGAGGTGAAGGCCGCTGTTGAAAAGTGCAACGAGGCGGGCATCCGGGTCATCATGATTACCGGCGACCACATCGACACCGCTGTGGCCATCGCCCGGGATCTGGGCATCCTGACCGACCCGTCTCAGGCTATCATGGGACAGGCCCTGAACCGTTTGAGCGACACGGAGCTGGATCAGGCCATTGAACAGTACTGCGTCTATGCCCGGGTGCAGCCCGAGCACAAGGTTCGGATTGTGGAGGCCTGGAAGCGCCGGGGCCAGATTACCGCCATGACGGGCGACGGCGTCAACGATGCGCCCAGCATCAAAACCGCGGACATCGGCGTGGGCATGGGCATTACCGGAACCGACGTGACAAAAAATGTTGCAGACATGATTCTGGCCGACGACAACTTTGCCACCATCGTCTCAGCGGTGGAGGAGGGGCGAAAGATTTACGCCAACATCCGCCGCGCCATTCAGTTCCTGCTCTCGTCCAACCTGAGCGAGGTCGTCGGCGTCTTCGCCGCCACCATGCTGGGCTTTACACTGCTCAAGCCGGTCCACATGCTCTGGATCAACCTCATTACGGACAGCCTGCCCGCTTTGGCGCTGGGCATGGAGCACGGGGAGCCGGATTCCATGAAGAAAAGCCCCCGGGACGCCAAGTCCGGCATCTTCTCCGACGGCGTGGGCATCGACATCTTCTACCAGGGCTTCTTTGTGGCGATTCTCGTCCTGATCGCTTACTTTGTGGGTCACCGCATGGAAGCCGGCGTCTGGGAGATCACCAACAGCCCGGACGGCATGACCATGGCGTTTCTGTGCATGTCCATGGCGGAGATCTTCCACTCCTTCAACATGCGCTCCCAGCGCGGCTCCATCTTTACACTGAAAAAGCAGAATGTCTGGCTCTGGAGCGCCTCTGCCGGCGCGCTGGTTCTGACCACCGCCGTCATCTATGTCCCGTTCCTGGTGAAAGCCTTCGGCTTCACCCCCATCTCCCTGACGGAATATCTGACCGCCCTGGGTCTGGCCTTTGCCATCATTCCCCTGGTGGAAATCACCAAGCTGCTGCAGCGCCATCTGGGAAAGAAGCGCTGAGCCCGCAGGCCTCACACTTTGTGACGGCAGCGCGCACGCTTCCCGCGTGCCTGCGCGCTCTGTATCGGGATACCAGCCGGAAAAAGCGCGTACCGCGGGAACTTCCCGCGGTACGCGTCTTTTTGTGAGTTTGAAGTCTCTTGTTTACTTTGGCGAGATCAGCCGGTAAACTCCTGGGTCCAGTAGTTTCCGTCCGCCACATAGCCTACGCCGATCGTGGTATAGTTGGCGTTCAGAATGTTGGCGCGGTGGCCGGAGGAATTCATCCACGCGTTTATCACGGCTTCCGGCGTGGAATAGCCCATGGCAATGTTTTCGCCCGCTGCCCGGTAACTGATCCCGAACGAGGTGAGCATCTCAAACGGAGACCCGTAGGTGGGGCTCTCATGGGCAAAGTAGTTGTTGTCGTGCATGTCCTGAGACTTGGCGCGGGCTGCGTTGGACAGCTCCGTGCTGAGGGTCAGGGGACTCAGGCCGTTTTCGGCGCGCTGCTCATTCACCAGCGCCACTACCTGCTCTTCAAAGCTCAGGTTATCGGCGTTCTGTCCGGTGGATGTGTCCGTGCCGCTCTGGCCGGAGGAGGAGTTGGACTGAGTATCCTCTCCGCTGCCGGATGATGTACTGCCGGAACCGTTGGAAGCGGTACTTCCGCCGGCAGACCCGGTGGTATCCGAGGAGCTGGGCAGTTCAATCCCCAGAGAGCTCAGATCAATGCCGCACTTCTTCAGAAAATCGCTGATCTGGGTAAACAGCGAATTTCCGGCGGTCTGGGTTGCCGTAGACGTAGACTGATTGCCTGTGGTCGTCTGGCAGCTGTTGGTCTTTCCGGTGGCTGCGCAGGCGGCCGTGTCGGAGTCGGAGACCGTCTGTGTCGTCTCGGCGGCGGTCTGCTTGGCTGACTCCGTCTTCGTGGTAGTTGCCGTCGGCGTGGCGGCAGTGCTTGTGGTGGATGTATTGCCGGACGCCTTCACCGCCTCGCCGGAAGCCTTGGTGCTGTCGGTCGTCTGGCAGGTGCTGCCGGCACAGGTGCCGGTGCTGCTCTTGCAGGTGCTGTCGGTGCAGTTCCCGGTGTTGCAGGTGCCGTCGGCGCTCTGGCAGGTACCGGTGGCACAGGAGCTGTCGGTTCCGGCGCAGGTGCCCGTGGTGCAGGTGCCGTCGTTTCCGGCGCAGGTGCCCGTGGTGCAGGTGCCGTCGGTTCCGGTGCAGGTGCCGGTAGTGCAGGTGCCGGTACTGTTGCCGCTGCTGCAGGTGCTGTTCTGGTTCGCGACACCCAGATAAGCCTCAACGGCCTGACTTACCGATGTATTGCCTGTAGTCGTGCTGTTTGAACTCTGGCCGGACGGGCAAAGGGAGTACAGATTTCCCAGTACCGAGCTCAGGCTGGAGCCGGACAGGCAGCTGCCGCTCTGCGAATTGGAGGAATTGCAGCTCGAGGAGCCGCCGCCTCCACTGGATGTGCCTCCGACGACAAAGCACTGGGCAGAAGCGCCCACCGTCATGCCCGCCGCAAGAAGCGCGGATGTCAGGAGAAAGATGAATTTACGTTTGATTTGTTTCATGTTCTTGTCACCTCCGTGTCATCAATTGTAACCGTTTTGTAACATAAGTCAATCTGTAAGGTTTTCCTGCATCTCCAGTCTCTGGAAAGATAAAAAAGGACTCCCCACAAGGAAGTCCTTTTTCTGAATGTCCGATATCTAATGTCAACTGAACAATCGTCAGATTTTGCTGACGGCCACGGTATGTGAAACATCTCCTTTTCGTGGGGGAGACACTTCAGAAAAGTTTATACCGTGAAGCCGCCGTCAACGGTCAGAATCTGACCGGTAATGAAGGAGGCCTGATCCGAGGCCAGAAAAGCCACAGCGTGGGCGATGTCCTCGGGGGTTCCCAACCGTCCCAGAGGGGTCTCCTTAATCAGGGAGCCTCGGGTATCCTCACTCAGGGCGCGAAGCATATCCGTGTCGATACAGCCCGGAGCCACACCGTTAACCCGGATGTGGGAGGGCGCCAGCTCCAGCGCCAGGGACCGGGTCAGGCCCATGAGAGCGGCTTTTGTACAGGCGTAGGTGACCTCGCAGGAGGCGCCGCGGAGCCCCCAGATGGAGGCAATATTAACGATGCAACCGGATTTTTCGTGAATCATGTGGGGCAGCACCGCCTGAACAGCGTGGCGCGCACCTCCCAAATTGACCGCGAGAGAGCGTTCCCACTGATCTACGGCCACGTCCTGAAACAGCCCCTGCTGGGAGATGCCGGCGTTGTTCACCAACAGCGTGACTGGGCCAAAAGTGGCCTCCGAAGCGCGCACCAGGGACCGGACAGCTTCCCCGTCGGCTACGTCGGCCTGAACGGCGATTGCGCGGCAGCCCTCTGCGCGCAGGGCGGAGACCAGCGCTTCCGCATCATCGCGGCGGGTGAGATAGTTGACACACACAGCATAACCCGCCCGGGCCAGTTGGGCGGCCACGGCGCGTCCGATGCCCCGGGCGGCGCCGGTGACCAGTGCGACCTTGTTCATGGCAATTCCTCCTGTTTCAGCAGTAGCCAAAGTATAACAAAAAAACAAAGAGAATGCAAAAAGAATATTGACAAATCTGTGTACATCATGTATCCTATATTTGCTCTGTTTCGGACGATTAGCTCAGCTGGCTAGAGCACCTGCTTGACGTGCAGGGGGTCACAGGTTCGAGTCCTGTATCGTCCACCAAAATGACACGGAGCGAGGCACAAGGGAACTTGTGTCTTGCTCGCTATCATTTCAATTTCTAAAGCAGCGAAGAACCGCCCAAAGGCGCATAGGACTGCACACCGATGCAGCCTCCCCGTCAAGTCCGTGCGGGGCCGTGAGGAAGTCTCATTATCAGTTACCGTTTCATCGCAGCTTTTTATCCCGTCCTTGCTCCCATTCATGCCCAATTCTTCACCTCTATTCTGTCGGCTGAATGATCGTGGCCCAGTGATTAGGACAAAAGAAAACCTGTCGCATCGCACAGCGATGGTTCCCAGTGCTGGCCTACCTCGTCGGTTCGGCCCGGTTACTGTTTAGTATTCTTCGCTGGTATGGACCAAAGCAAATTCCCAAACAAATAACATGCATTTAAGAAATGTAATTAAATTGTAGACAATAGCTGTGTCACCAGCTATTATCAAATCAGGGTGCCTTGGAGTTTTCAAGGTGCATGGACGCCTGGAGCATGAGGTTCTTTCCGAAAGGAAAGGGCCTTTTGCTTTTATCAGGCAATATGTTAAAACGCTGTTTCCGCCTTTCGGCGGCTTGTCCACTTCTAAAATGTGGGCCGTTGCCAGCGTGATAACCGTAATTTACCAATGCAACGATGCCATTTTACCGCCATCGGGAAAAAATTACAAGAAATACTTAAATTCGCAGATATTATTTCTTTTATGCCTGATCTCCTGGTTGCATTTCTTCGGGCAACAGTTCCCGTAGATCCACAATCCCCAGCGCATCTGCCAGGGCGATGGCGTTTTTAAGAGTCACATTCTCCATTTTTGTTACACCACGTTCAATCTTGCTGATCTTCATTACATGAACTCCGGCTAATTTGGATAGGCCTCCCTGACTTATACCAACCTGCGCACGAAGCTTCGCAAGCTGGCTCGTGGCGTGATCTTTATTTGTCATATTAAATTGCCCCTTTACTGTATTATAACCTAAAATGGTTATAAAGTCAATCGAAAAATGGCAGGACCAAACAAATTGTTCAGTCCTGTCAGTCTCTACTTACGCAATCCTTTGGCTCCTTATCCTCCCGGAGTCCCTTAAATACTGGCTGCCGAAGCTTCCCAGATGCTGTTCGCTCCATAAATTTCACCGTGCAAACCAGCACGGGCTTAATCCACACGGTATCCTCATGATCAAAGAATGGGGCACTGGTACGGGGAACGCTGGAGATGATCTGAAAATCATCACGCGATATCCCAAGCGTTACATGCCCCTTTTCGATCAGTTCGCCATGGTCGTATTGCCCCAGTACAATACTGACGATACCGCCGTCTTTTTTAATATATCCGCATACCACAAAGTCATCGTCCTGCAGGTTCTTAAACTTAACCCAATCCTTAGTACGCTTGCCGGGGAAGTAATAGCTTTTCTTTCGCTTTGCAACGACGCCCTCCAACTCCTGCTGGGCTGCAAGCTCATAGAGGGCAATGCCCGTTTTGTCAATATATCTGGAGACAGCTAACGTTCCGTTTTCTAAAACCGCCTGTTCAAGTAATTCTTTTCTCTCCTGTAATGGCAGATCCATCACCGAATGATCCCGGAAATAGAGAATATCAAATGCAGTAAAACAGGCAGGATATTTTTGAAGCGCGATTTCGATCTTGAACTTGCTGGTCATTAGAGAACGCCGCTGTACCTGGGAGAAATCAGGCTTCCCATTCAGAAGAATCGCCAGTTCCCCATCCAGGATGCACTTCTCCCGCGCGGCCTCGTGCAGCCGGTTCAGCTCAGGATAGCGTGTATTCAAAATGAGAGCGCGTTTGTTTTGCAGGACAGTATCGCGGCCATCCAGATACGCGATGCAGCGCTCCCCATCCAGCTTCAGTTCATAGATAAATTCCGGATCGTCAAATGGCTCCTGCATTTCAGAGATAAGCATAGGATGGATGCCCTTTTGCTCAAATAGATCCACTATGCGCCCCTCTTTTTCCTAGGAGCCGGCTTATTCTGCTGCTCGAGGCTTGCTTTTAAGGCTTCCATAAGATCAATCACATTTCCATGTTCCTCGGGGGGTGTAGCGACTACTTCCCTGCCGGCAATCTTGGTTTCCAGCAGTTCTCTGAGCTTTCCCTGGAATTCATCCTGATACTCTTGTGGCTTAAACGGCGTATCCATAGAGTTGATCAGCGTCTTAGCCATATTTAGCTCAGCATCCGAGGCTTTCGGTTTGTTATAGCTCTTGGGCAGATCCTTGACTTCATCCGCGAAAAACATAGTGGAAATTAGCATCCCGTTCTCTCTGGGGATGATGGCCATCAGAGTATCTTTGGTACCAATAACCGCTTTACCAATAGCAATCTTCTGTTCGGAGATCAATGCGGCCCGAAGCAGCTCGAATGCCTTTTCACCTCCTGCTTCCGGTACGGCTTGGTAGGTCTTCTCGTAGTAAACGGGGGAGATCTGATTCAGCTGGGCAAAATGCAGGATCTGGATGGACTTCTCTTTCTCTGTTTTGATTCTTTCCAGTTCTTCATCGGTTACGACCACATAGTGATCTTTATCATACTCATAGCCACGCACAATATCGCCTGGGCCTATTTCCTTACCACAGTGGGCGCAGGTTTTTTTATATTTAATGCGCGAATTATCCTCTTTATGAAGCTGATTAAAGTGAATATCATTGTCTTCCGTTGCTGTATATAATGCTACTGGAATCGCTACTAAACCGAAAGAAATTACAGTTTTAAGGGATACTGCCATACAAATCACCTCGAGTTAGGTTTTGTATGGCTGCTTTTTTTATACTAATAAGGTTTATTAAAGGATCTGAAATTATGTGGAATTATGCAGTATAATACATTTTAATGGTAATTAGGTACAGCCCGAGTGGATTCATATTGGCTATACGAAACGCAGCCAATGGCATGTTATAGCAATTAGGCGCAACTCAGAAATCAACGATTTTATTCCACGCAATATAATAAATGTGCTATATTGATGATGTAAACGAAGCATTTGGGAAGCAACACAAATACAATCCTGCATGGAAATAGCATATTGCCTCAACAAGGAAAATCTAATAATAGGAGGTGAAATTCTGTGAGCAAAAAGAATTTAGCTTATATCAACCCCGAAATGCTCAAATGGGCAAGAAGCGAAACACCGTTTAAATGCATCAGTGATGTTGTCATTCGAATCTCCAAACTCGCTTATGAAGATGTTGAGTCTTGGGAAAACGGAGATTCTCTGCCTTCTATAACAGAAGCGAAGGTTTTGGCAAAGCTGTATGATGTTCCGTTTGCGTGCCTTTACTTTTCTGAAGTGCCAAAGAAAAAACCGCGCCCATACACTGATAGACGCACACGCACGGGAACATTCTTCGAGGACATGAGCTATGAATTATGGTGTGAGACACGGCGAATTATGTCAAACCGTGAAACGGCATTGGATGTTGCACCTGATTTATCGTCTGTGTATGATGTTCTTCCTACAATAGATATAACTGAAAGCACTGCGTCTGTAGCAACAAAGATACGCGAATATCTTGATGTCAAAACACCATTCCAGTACAAGACTCACTATGGGAATGCCGCTTTTAACTACTTCCGTGATAAGTTTGAAAGCAAAGGCATTATGGTTACTCAGTTATCAGGTATCAGCACAGATGAAATACGAGGGCTTTCGATATACTTCGATACTCTTCCTATTATTGCAGTAAATAATCGTGACTGGGAACGAGCTAAAGTTTTTACTCTGTTTCATGAAATGGCACATCTTCTTCGCCGTTCTTCCTCTTTGTGCCTTATAAACTTTGATGAACATGATGATGATGAAGAGAAAATTTGCGATAGAATAGCTGCCGAGGCACTTCTGCCAGAAGAATCATTTAGAACCGTATCCGCAAAAATTCAGGGCGATGACGACGGGTGGGACGACCTTTGTTTGATGAAAATAGCGGATCGCTATGCTGTCAGCACAGTTGTCGTTTTGCGAAGGCTTTATGACTTGAAGATAATTGACCGTGCTTATTATCAGAAACGGTATTCTGCGCTGTCTGCGGGATTTGAAGCGAATCGATATAAGCAGAAAGGAACCGTTCCTGTCGATTATCATTATCGTTTCCTGAACAAGCAGGGATATCTTTTCCCACGCATTCTTTTATCGGCATATTCAAACGGCAATATTTCTTATGGTGAGATGTGCAAATCGCTGAATGTTAATACGAGCCATATTAGCAGTATTGAACAGGTGGTGATGTTTAAATGACACAGCAAAAATATGCAATTGATGCCTGTGCTCTGATTAACGCCAGCAAAGCTTACAATCTAAAAAAGAAATCATTTGCTCACATTTGGGACAAGTTCGATGAATTATTTGACAGTGGGACGCTGGTATCAAACATCGAAATATTTGATGAACTCAAGGACAAAGATTTGCAGGAATGGGCCAGAAAACATAAGGAATGCTTTCTGCCGTTGGATGAATGGACTCAGCGAGAGACAGCAAAAATTCTGGCCGTGTATCCTACATTAGTGAAAATCAGGCCAAAAGGTGCAAGCTCAAATGGAGATCCTTTCCTCATTGCTACTGCAATTCAAAATGGTTGCATCGTCATTACGGACGAAAAGTCCGGCGATGAAAGCACCGGCGACTATAAAATTCCTAATGTCTGCAAGAAATACAATATCGATTATATGACATTGAATCAATTTCTGGATGACATTCTTGAGTAAGATTTTTATAGTCAAGCCATGTAGTTTTTAGGAATGGTTGCTTTTATATATGATGGACATGTGTTTCGGATCAGCTCGACAACAGAATTTTTGAAAAATATTATCAAAAAGGAAAAAGATATATGGAAATTAGTGAGGCAATAATTGATAAAAATCAAAACTATATTAATTACTGGACAGCAGAATCCTCATATAATGATTTAAAAGAGTTTGTCAGTAAGTATTTAACTGTAATTGAAGATAAATGTGGTAAATCTTTTGATCATGATAGTATTTTTCAAAGAGAGTTTAATAGTGTCCTTGAATGCTTAAATAATTATTGTATTAGATCAAAAATCGTTAAACTGGCAACAGAAACCTGCGAACTATACTGCAAGGCGATTTTAGTCGATAACGGGAGAAATTGGGGAGAGTTAAAAAGTTTAGGGCATAATCTACTAGATTGCTATGATGCTTTAAATGAAAAAGATAAGAATCTAATAGAATCCATTCCTCTTGATTATATAATGGGATTCCCTATGTTTGAAGCGCTCTTCTTATCTCCACCAGTTGGTTGTGAGAATAATTATAAAAATGAGTATCCTGACGAGTATAAGATTCCCCTTACGGATTATTTACAATACTTTTCAACAGGTAAAATATTACCTAATATAAAGTCGCGGTATCCAGGACAAACATTAGTCGATTTTAATGAGCAATTCATTTTAGCACTAGCAAAGTTACTTCATTCATTCTATTATACAAAAAACTGGAGAGATAAGTTGTGATAAATTCTCGCTTGTCGTGCTTCGTAGTTTGTTTATAATATTTCCGGCAGGGACGAGGTGACAATTTGACTGTTATATTTTTAGGCATATATTGGATGGTAATGGAAATTCTAAGTTGGTTTGGCTGTCCATATATCGTTCGGAAAAAATATAGAGCGGAACCTGGCGAAAAGATTTCCAACTAAATATGGCCCTACCTCACTCGATAGTTGGAGTTGGTTTTATCCTTTTTGGATTAAAATATCCGAATTTTTATAAAAAAATACCTCGCAATTCTGCATTGGTTTAATTGTCATTAGTGCAATAGCATTTGTTCTTACATTTAGAAGTATGACTTATAGCCCTTGTATTTATCTCTGACCGTGCCAAATATACGTACTTTGAGCTTCGCAGTTTGTTTATAATATTTCTGGCAGGGACGAGGTGGCAATTTGGCTGTTATATTTTTAGGCATATATTGGATGGTAATGGCAATTCTAAGTTGGTTTGGATGCCCATATATCGTTCGGAAAAAACATAGAGAAGAAACCTGGCGAAAAGATTTCCAACGAAATATGGCCCTACCTCACTCGATAGTTGGAGCTGGTTTTATCCTTTTAGGATTAAAATATCCAAATTTCTACGAACAAAATACCTCGCAATTCTGCATTGGTTTAATTGCCATTAGTGCAATAACATTTGTTCTAATATTTAGAGTGCGGAACAAGTATGACTTATAGCTCTTGCATTTATCTGTGACTGTGCCCAATATACGTACTCTGAGCTTCGCAGTCTGTTTACACTATACAAATACAGCTGAATCTATTATTTATATTTTTGGAGGTAGTGAATATGAGACCAAAAGAAGTTTTGCAGTTGTTTATTGACGCTTTTAATCAGGCTGACGCCGAAGCATTGTCATTACTATACGCGGAAGATGCCGTCAACCATCAAGTCGCAAACGATCCAATACGAGGTCGTGAAAATATCAAAAAATTCTTTAAAGATGAATTTGAACAAGCCAAGATGGTTTGTATCGTGGAAAATATATTTGAGGATGGGCAGTGGGCGATCATAGAATGGCGCGATCCATTGGGGCTACGCGGCTGCGGGTTTTTTCAGGTTGTGAATGATAATATTGTTTTTCAGCGTGGCTATTGGGATAAGTTCTCTTTCCTTAAGCAACACGGCTTACCGATTGAGTAGGACGGTATAAGCAAACTTGGCAGTGCGAGCTGCCCGTTATGTTTATGATGTGCCAAAGTTTCCTGGACGTTTGCCAACATATTGCTTATAAAATGAGGCGAGAATATGACACAGATAATCGGAATACTGCTCCTATTATTGGGACTCATTGTCATTTTAGTCGGGATAATCCTATGGAAGAAGCAAAAAATTCAATGGGTCAGCGTTCATACCCAAGTAATGAAAAAGGATGTTTCAAAATTTACCAGAATGGTTGGCCAGAGTACAATCGGAATCGGTATTTCGGTTGGATTATGGGGGATTTTATGGATTATACAAAAGATGCTTATGGGGCCTATGCTATTCGGAATTGTTTTTGCTATTTCAATGGCCCTTTACTTCAGAGCGCAAAAGCTGTATGACTGAGCAGATCTAAGGAGTATTTGATGCTCATTATGATTAGCAAATTATCCGAGCAAAGGCGCGAAAAAAGCAATCTAGAAGTAATATTTCGACTGCCGCTGGTTGGATAATTCCATATATCATAGAACGTGGGCATATTTATGAAATCGGATACCCCCGTTGCTTATGTCCGTTAATGAAATCCGGTTGTAAATGTCCGGCAGGACATTGTGAGTGCTCACGGCAGAGCATTCTCTATGTTCTTCAAACGCTGATTCCCGAGAAAAAAATGCAGGTTGAGCTGCTACATACTGTCTTGACCGGTGCGGACGAATGCAGATTTCGTGTGACAGTTCAGCCTTGATGTTAATTACAGTTTGACGAACTAAAAAAATCCGGTTTGTCAGGAAGATTACGAGTACGCTTCTCATATTTTGAATTGCTCATAATTTTTATGATAAACCAATGCTCTAGGATCATTTTATACACAAATTAGTATAAATTAAGAATTATTTCACAGACAGGAAATATTTATGGAAAACAAAAAAGTTGTTGTTGTTACAAGCGGACAGCAGTATGCAGAGTATGGGATCCGGGTTAATTGCGTATTACCAGGACCAACTAACACCCCGCTTTTAAAAAAAGTTTTCAGGATGAAGCATCCGCTATCCGTTGTGCTGAACGCATACCGCTAAAGCGGATTGGAGAACCCACGGACATTGCAAATATGGTAGCTTTTCTTGTAAGTGAGGATGCCGGATATATAACAGGGGGGTTCCTGTTGATGGAGGAGTTTCATCCTCAAGCATGTATTCGAAATGATTTTCAGTTTCTCAATGAAGACAAATGCCCATATAGCGCAAACCTCGTAACTCAGCCAAAGGATTGAGTTTCGCAGTTTGTTTACACTACGCAGAAGACAAGGCGTGATTATTTATCAATTGGACCAGTGAATTGAAATCCCAATTAATTGTCAAGAGGAACGCATCTATGTTAATAATTAAATGTTTGAAATTGATTCTTTCATTTTGGAAATTAGGAACACCATTATCCTATATCATTCCGCTCATATTCTTTGGTGCAACCCTCATACAACTATTCTTATTTTGTAAATTGAAAAAGCAATAGTTGTTCCTAGCGATATTTGCGGGTATTGCCGTGTTGTGCCAAGTTACTCTATGGATTATTGTGGCTGCTACGAACATGGGCAAAAATGCTGTTGGGTTAGCTCTCATAGGAGCGATGGTGACTACATATTCAATGACTATCGGCTTGGGTTGTGCACTTGGTCTTCTAATACGCAGATTTATGATTCATAAATGAATTTCATTACTGCACTGCGCTTAGAAAAATGCTTAAAGTTCAAGCGCCAATTTTCATAACGTGGATTGCTTGCCCTTTAATAAAACATTGGAGAAGTCAAGAACCGTGCAGAGTATGAACACCCAAAATGTGCAGCTTATGCAGCCAGGCCTCTGGCGGCCTGACGATATGTGGCCGGCGGCAGACCGCCGGGGTTCGCAGTATTGATTCGCTGGCGGTTATAGTAGGTCATGATGTACCGGAACACGATGCTCTTAACCTGTGCCATGGGCATCTGCTCCGTCCTGATTCGATAAAGCTTTTCCTTCTTCAGCGTCGCAAAAAAGCTCTCCATCCTGGCGTTGTCGTAGCAGCGGCCCGTACCGCTCATGCTTTGAACCGCACCGTATTGCACCAGCACCTTCCGAAATGCGGCGCTGGTGAATTGGCTGCCGCGGTCGCTGTGCAGGATCATCCCATAAGCCCCCTGTGCCTGACAGGCGGACCGGAAAGCCCGGATACACAGCTCCTTCTTCATGTTATTATCTATGGCAAGACCGACGATCTCCCCGTTATAACAGTCCAGAACTGCTGCCAGATACAGCTTGCCGTCCAGACACTGGATCTGCGTAATATCCGTCAGCCACTTCCGGTTGGGAGCGTCTGCGGTAAAGTCCCGACAAATCAGGTTCTCCGCTTTCTGCGCAGCTAAGTCTGCTTTTGTCAGACTGTATGGGTGACGAGAAAAGTGATGAAGCAGGCCTCCACACTTCATGGCACGCCGCACGCTGCTACGACTTACCCGAATGCCGCGCTGTGTAAGCGCCAGAAGGATTCGGCCGACACCGTAGTTATCATTGTCCGGATTTTCTTTGTAAATCTCCTGTATTTTGACCAGAAGCAGCTGCCACGGTTTTGACTTGCCAGCCGACTGCAAAGAGCGGTAGTACCCGGATTCACTGACGTTTACAACCCGGCACATGGTATGAATGCAGAACCGCTTACGGCGCAGCGTGATGTATTCATACAACCGCTCCGGCTTTACCGTTTCCGGTCTTTGGCGAAAAAACCGAGCGCATCCTTGAGAATCTCATTTGCTTTCCGCAGCTCGGCATTCTCTTTTATCAGTTGGCGTTCGTTCTCAGAAAGCGGCGCGTCACGGCGAATACCGCTGCCGACGAAGGCGTGATCTCCGAAGGCCTTTCGCTTCTGCCGCCACTCTGCCAGAGAGTAGTACGGAATGCCCAGCTGTGCCGCCGCTTGTTTCACGCCGATTTCATCGGACAGTTTGACCGCTTCTTCTTTAAACTCCTTATCATATTTGCGCATTGCAAACACCACCTTGTTCTTTCTTTGATTCTATCACTTTTTGGGTGTTTGCTCTCTGCACTTCTATAATATCCCTCCAGATCTCCATAATCAGCATCCTGGTAGACAGCGGTATAATTCGCCGTTCCCGAGGTAAGTGCCTCTTCCGGCTCCGAGATATAATCTTCTTTCGAATCTGTGTTACCAAGATCTTCTGGGTCCTCCGAAATGTCAATGTAACCCTCTGCAATATATTTATATGTACTTCCTGAATCAACCATAGTGTAAAGATAGGTTAAATTCACGCATTTCTTTGATCTGTGAGGCAGTATCTTCGAAAAGCTGTGATTTCTTTTGGGCTCGTTACAATCCTGGTAGCGCTTTATAGACAATGCTAAGTTATTTAAGGCTTACACCGACCGCATGGTGAGTAGCCTTTTGCTATCAAGTCATCGCGACTTCCGGTGTAGGCCTGCTTATTTGAGTCATTCATCTGCTTTACGCTAGAGCAAGACGGATAGTGGAATTTATGTGTACTGGTGTTTAGTATATAAGTTGGCTCCGTTGCTGTGGACGCCCCTGTATCAGTCTCCGCTTACGGTTGAACCGCACCACCTACATCCGCCGCGTTCGATTCAGCGCTTACCGTGCCACTCTCGGTAAGCCAACTCTCCCCGGTATCATAGTCAATGCTCACCCCAGGCTGATTGTTGTATACAAACACGTTGTAGCATACTCCGGCTCCCTTATCTTCAACGGATTCAGTTTCCCAGTTGCAACCAGATTATCGCTCTTGAAACCGGCTTACTCGATACAGGACATGGTTGCTGGTTTCTTTGACATAGTCTGCAACCATATTTTCAAATGGCAGCATACCTTCCACAATTAAATACCGAGTACCGGTAATAAGATTCTTCTCATTGGCGTTTTCTGCTGTTAGCTGGTAGCCGATAAGATGGCAGCGGTTATAAAGATACTTTCCGTCAACATTGTCGTATTTAACAGTGTGCCAGCCGGACGGCTTTTGGCATACATTATAATACCGGGGGTGTCTCACAATGTATGACAGAATTACAAACACGACTTTAGACGTATTTGCAACCCCATCCAGAGAATATGTCGGAAGGTCCACGTTTTCATTGTCTTCTAAGGACGAGTTAAAGCTGTTAAACTTACTGAACTATAATGTAATTCCAGATTCTTTGCTATTACTGGACGTGGTCCCATACGAAATACCAATAAATTATGTCTCGCCCACGCTATTTAAGAACTATCCATCGGAAGTTATCATAAGTGCAAATGCCAGAATTTCAGGCACCGATTTTCAACCTCCTATAGAAATACGACTAAACTGCGATATACGCGGGCGACAAAGTGCGCATGGGGCAATACACGAATATGATAGCATGGAATTAACCAACATAGAATTGCTTGATGTAAAGCAGATACGGCTCTAAAAAAGCAAATAAGCCCCGTGACCTACCAAACGGTAAGCCACGGGGCTTACTTTACATATTATATCCCGGTCTGCACGCGCCGGTGATCGGCTTTGGGTTTCACTTACGCCGCATGACCGCGCCGCCGTTGTCGTTGCTGGCCAGGCTGGTATTCCCCTCGATGGTATACCCCCAGCCGTCCACGATCTTCACCACGATGCCGACATGCTGCGTAATCTTCTTCTGCCCGGAGAAGTCGAACATCACTATGTCGCCTGGCTTCAGACCATAATCTACCCATCGGTCAGCCTTTTATTGGCGGTTTCCAGTTCTGTGCAGGAAGATGTTTTCAGCAGATGAAATCCTGCCTGTTTGAATACCCACCAGACGAACATCATGCACCAGACATATTCGTTTTTTCCAAATGCTTCACCAGACTTCACGCGATTGCTGCCCGCTGGGGACTCTTTCGTCCCTGCCTCTGCCGCTGCAATCCGCAGCATATCATCATGCGTTTTCACTGGGAGCCTCACTTTCCGTGACGCTGGTAGTGCTTGTGGTGTTACCAGACGCAAGACCAGAAATTGCTTTCTGTGTCTGCTCCGCCAGCCACGCGCCCTTGCTGTTCAATGTATTAACAATTATGTCGATCTGGGAAGACAGCCAACTATTCACCGACATACTGCTTGTTTGCCTTAGCCAGCCAGGCGAAGGTGCCGCACACAATCGCCAGAATCAGCGTAAGCAAAAGGTCCTGAATTTTATCAAACATGATATGTACCTATTTTTTCATATTACTCCGCTCGACGTGGGCGGGTCTGTTTCATCAGGCGGTAAGTCTATTGATGCTCTTTTCCATGCTGTCCTGCTTGGTCGCCGGCACCTCCACCGCCGTAGCGAGACGGTTCAGCACATCGAGCACGGATACGTTCTTTTTCATTTTCAGAATCCCTCATCGGGGAATTGTTTTCCTCCATGACGGTTCACTCCCGTGGATATGGTTATTTCAAAATTATATAAGGTGCAAGGAAAGATGAAAATACTTCTCGGTTATCATAGAAGTGATTATTCGCAGGTAGCTTCTGGCGAAGCCAGCGGCCATCGCCAATTATATAGAATAAAACTAATGTTCTATTAATTGGAGGATGGATAATAATGCCGTTAAATATAAAAATCATCGGTCAAAGGGTAAAAGAATCACGAATTCAAAAACATATGTCCCAAGCAGATCTAGCGGGGCGAGTCGATGTATCTGTGACGTATATAAGCTATATCGAAACGGTAAAAAAGCAAGCCAGCTTGGAATCTCTGGTACGGATTGCAGATGTACTCGGCGTAACAGTGGATCAACTGTTAAATGGCAATCAGGTTCATGATTCAGCAGAATTACGCAAAGAGCTGGCACAGCTTTTTGCGGATTCCCACGGGGGATTCTCATTTCATGTCTTCGTCAATCAGTTTATTAATATAAGCGTTTAGGCTCATGCCTAGAGATTCGGCGCGGGCCTTTATTTTTTCCAGATCACATTTCGGCACATAGAAAACTCCCCGATCCAATTTCTCTAAATGTCTCTTGTTTCCTTCAAGATGTGCTTTGGTTGCCACATTATCACCTCACGAACAGCATACCGCAAACTTTCATGTGTATATGTACGAAGCAGATGAATTCATGTGCATATGCTAGCCCTGCGAGTTGGGTAATAGGCCGGTTGAAATAAAAAAATTCCCGTGAGAGCCAAAACTCCCACGGGGAGCTACTCGCGGGCTTTCACACTTCTTGAGAATCATTCATAGGATAGGGCATTGGAGGTTGATTGTATGGACACAAACCATTTAAGTATAGGAATGAAAGCGCCTGATTTCACTGCCATCACCACATTCGGGCCTATCAAGATGTCCGATTATAAAGGAAAATGGGTCATTCTGTTTTCCCATCCTGGTGATTTCACTCCAGTATGTACCACAGAATTTGTTGCCTTTTCTAAAGCGCAGCCGCTTTTTGCAGAGAAGAATACGCAGCTCATTGGGCTAAGCATTGACAGCAATCCGTCTCATTTAGCATGGGTTTACGCTATTTATTTAACTACAGGCATCCAGATTCCGTTTCCTGTGATCGCCGATCGTATGGCCGACATAGCAAAACTCTATGGGATGATTGCACCAGATGTCAGCAAGCAGGAGACGGTTAGAAATGTATTTTTTATCGACCCAAATCAGATTATTCGGGCCATCCTCACCTATCCACTTACCAATGGGCGGAGCATCCCCGAGATACTGCGCTTACTGACTGCGTTGCAAACTACGGACAGCGATCATGTAGTAACTCCAGCTAACTGGCAACCTGGACAGCCTGCGCTCGTTCCGCCGCCCAAAACTTATGATGAGCTACTCGCTCGTCAGAATGACCCGGCTGCACAAAATTTAAGCTGTGAAGACTGGTTTTGGTGCTATAAACAACTACCACCTGGAAATAACGAATAACCTTAGCCCACTACCACTCTCAAGCGGTTCTTGCACTATAAAATGCCGAGCTGTTTCAGCCTGGAGAATTGTTAAAAATCACCGCCCCATCCAGTCTGGACAGGGGCGGATTTCTTATGGTTTACACCGGCTGAATACATATTTACAAATCTCTTGCTAATACTATTACCATTACAAAAGTAAGGAGAATAACTATGGATTGGAACCGTGCAAAAGAAATCTGCGAATCAAATCATACGGTAAATGTTACTCATAATGGTGTCCTTGTTTATATCGACAGTGTTTCTGTAGACAAGGATACCGCGAGCATCCACCCACTCAATCAGCCGAACGAACAGCAAACCGTAAGTGTTTCCAGTTTGACAGAGACATCCAAATAAGTTGAACCCCCGCCTCCAAGGTCTTATCCTCAGAGGCGGGGGTTCTGTTATATATTATACCCCGCCTGCACGCTTCGGCAAAGGATCCAGATGATAAGATCTCTTGTCAAACAATTAAAAATCTGATAAAGTGGAAAGATAAAATATTAAAAAATTTCAGGTGATAGCATGAAATCAGATCAATCAAAAAAAGTCATCCATATAGGCTTTGAAATAGGTCTTCTCCTCAAGGGAATCGACGGTCTACTTGAGATCATTGGCGGCATTCTCCTTACTGTTTTGAATCCGCAAAGGATGAACCGCATGGTGTCTTTTTTCACACAGCATGAACTTTCTGAGGACCCTAAGGATACGGTGGCAAATTTTTTAGTTGCTCTTGGCCACAGTTTTTCAATCAGCGCACAGCAATTTGCCGCGGTTTATCTCATCTCCCACGGAGCTATAAAACTGATCTTAATCCTTCTTCTCTGGAAGAAAAAGCTGTGGGCCTATCCACTTTCTATTTTGTTTCTGGTTCTTTTTATTATTTACCAAATCTATCATTATACGTTTACGCATTCCGCATCCATGATTCTGCTAACGCTTCTCGATACTGTCATGATTATATTGACTTATTTGGAGTACAAAAGGATTCAACCATATTTTTAACTTGCCTTTACCCACAGCGGGCTCACCTCCTATTATGGCAGAATTTTATGAAAAAGAGGCGGCTTATGCCACCCCTTACCTTTGTGTGGTATCCAGCATTCCCTGTGGAACAATTCTGATATTCTTGACATCGATGTTGGTATACGCGATACTGTCAAAATGATATTTATCTTCCTTTATATTTCCCCTTGCCTGCGGGTCAAAGTTGATATAAATATCAATAATCGTCCAGAGATGGGAATCTACATCCCTAAATGCTGCACGAATAACCCCGTTACGCCTGACTTTTTCAAAAAGTCAGGGTGGAACAAATTTACTGGACGCCGATAGAAAAGTGATGTCCTGTAATATAATTTGCTCAGGCGTTCTTCCGTAGTTAACAATTTGAAGCAAGCTGTCTTCAACGTCTGTGGTAACAGGAAAGTTCGCCCTTCCATAGTATTCGTTCGTTTTACTGTCATAAATGTTTATACGCGGTGTATCGACCTTTTCAAACACGGGCATCCACTCCTTTCATCCTCATCATACTCGATGCGCACATAATTGGCATCCAGTATTCAGAGATAAGAATCTACTGGTTGTTCTTGATGTTACCACCGCTATTGCGTTTTCTCTCGTTCAGATACAATTCATCGCCCGGTTACCAACCCTGCCTGCTTACGCTACGCGATGGACAACACCCACAAATCGGTCTAACCGCTGTAATAAAATTGGAAGCCGCTGTTTTCTGCAACTGCTTCCACCGCAGTTTTTCTTGCTTTTTTCAAAAAGTCAGGATATAATACAAGTTAATAAAATATTTGGTGCGTATAATTGCTCAGCACGAAACTATCTGATAGTTTCGTGCTTTATTTTTTGCCCCAAATATTAAACAAATAGTTGGAGGATAAATAAACATGGAATTTTACACAAAGCTACCTCGAAGCAAAAAAAGTTTGCACTATTTCTGGCAGTTATCTCTATAATCTCAGTTAGAGAATAGAGAAGTCAAGAAGAGTGCAGAATATGAACACCCAAAATCTGCGGCTTATGCGGCCAGGCCTCTGGCGGCCTGACGATACATGGCTGGCGGCAGGCCGCCGGGGTTGGCAGTATAGATTCGCCGGCGGTTATAGTAGGTCATGATGTACCGGAATACGATGCTCTTAACCTGTGCCATGGGCATCCGCTCCGTCCTGATTCGATAAAGTTTTTCTTTCTTCAGCGTAGCAAAAAAACTCTCCATCCGGGCGTTGTCATAGCAGCGGCCCGTGCCGCTCATACTTTGAACCGCGCCGTATTGCGCCAGCGCCTTTCGAAATGCGGAGCTGGTAAATTGGCTTCCGCGGTCACTGTGCAGGGTCATTCCATAGGCTCCCTGTACTTGGCAGGCAGACCGAAACGCCCGGATACACAGCTCCTTCTTCATGTTGTCATCCATAGCGAGACCGACGATCTCTCCGTTATAACAGTCCAGGACTGCCGCCATATACAACTTACCGTCCAGACACTGGATCTGCGTAATATCCGTCAGCCACTTCCGGTTGGGAGCGCCTGCGGTAAAATCTCGGCAAATCAGGTTCTCCGCTTTCTGCGCAGCCAAGTCTGCTTTTGTCAGACTGCTGGGGTGACGAGAAGAACGATGGAGCAGACCTCCACGCTTCATGGCCCTCCGCACGCTGCTTCGGCTTACCGCGATACCGCGCTGTGTAAGTGCCAGAAGAATTCGGCCAACACCATAATTGTCATTGTCCGGATTTTCATTATAAATCTCTCGTATTTTGACCAGAAGCAACTGCCACGGTTTTGGCTTGCCAGCCGACTGCAAAGAGCGGTAGTACCCGGATTCACTGACTTTCACAACCCGGCACATGGCATGAACGCAGAACCGCTCACGGCGCAGCGTGATGTACTCATACAACCGCTCCGGCTTTACCGTTTCCGGTCTTTGGCGAAAAAACCCAGCGCATCCTTGAGAATCTCATTGGCTTTCCGCAGCTCGGCGTTTTCCTTTATCAGCCGGCGTTCGTTCTCGGAAAGCGGCGCGTCGCGGCGAATGCCGCTGCCGACGAAGGCGTGATCTCCGAATACCTTTCGCTTCTGCCGCCACTCCGCCAGAGAGTAGTATGGAATACCAAGTTGTGCCGCCGCCTGCTTTACGCCGATTTCGTCGGACAGTTTGACCGCTTCTTCTTTGAACTCCTTATCATATTTGGGCATTGCAAACACCACCTTGTTCTTTCCTTGATTCTATCACTTTTTGGGTGTTTGCTCTCTGCACTTCTATGATATCCCTCCACTAACTCTGTTGCAAAACTTGTGCATAACGAAAGGCTCCGTGCAAATAGTAAAATGAGTGTCCGGGAAATTTGGGATGAGCAGCCGAACTACATAGCGTAACCCTATAACAGCTCAAACTGGTTCTTATGAAACTTCAGTACGCCATCATTCTTGAGCTTTGACAGCTCGGCCGACATGGCGCTGCGCTCCACAGAAAGATAGTCCGCAAGTTCCTGCCGATTGAACGGAATGCAAAAGCGGCTGCTTCCCGCCTTCTTGGCCTCGGCTGAAAGATAGGCCAGAAGCTTTTCGCGCGTGGTGCGTTTCGAAGTAAATTCGATTTTTTGCGTCAGCGATATATTTTTCATGGATACAATACTCAACATATTTTGAATAAGCCTGCCGTGAAATCCGCACGCCCTGGCGCACGGGACGGCAAGCCTGTGACAGTCGATAAACAGCAGCTCGCTTTCGGTCGTTGTGATTACACTGACCGGAAGCGCTTTTATTTCCGCGCAGGCAAAGGATTCCCCAAACAGATTTCCGACGTCAATTTTTCCGAGGATGCTTCTGTTTCCGTAATAGTCGTCCTGTACGACCTGAACCTGTCCCGATAAAACAATGCCGAATCGTACGATGCTTTCGCCGCTGGAAAAAACGGTCTGCCCCTTTTCGTAATGGATCGATTTCGCGCACAGGCATGACAAAAGCGGCTGTAAATCAGACTCTTCAATCCCATTAAATAATTTTACCGTTTTCAGTACACCCAAATAATTTTTCACAAAGTCCTCCTTTGTTGGAATTCCAACATACTTATTAACTTAAGAATAGTAAACTCAAGGCATAAAGTCAACAACAACTTGAAAGTAGGGAACAAACTATGATTCGGAAAATTATCAAAATAGACGAAGCGGTGTGCAACGGCTGCGGGCTGTGCGCAAAGGCCTGCCACGAAGGAGCAATCGGAATGGTAAACGGAAAAGCCAAGCTCCTGCGCGACGATTACTGCGACGGTCTCGGCGACTGCCTGCCAACCTGCCCAACAGGGGCTATCAGCTTTGAGGAACGCGAAGCAAAGGAATACGACGAAGCCGCCGTGAAGAAAAGCAAGCTGGGCAAGCAAGGACAAACATTGGCCTGCGGATGCCCCGGCACACAATCTAAAGCAATCCATCGTGAAAATGAGTGTGAATCCGTCCGTTCCAATATCAGTGAAAACAAGAGCCAGCTTACGCAGTGGCCCGTCCAAATAAAACTTGCGCCGGTCAATGCGCCGTACTTTTCCGATGCCAACCTCCTCATTGCCGCGGACTGTACTGCCTATGCTTACGGTGATTTTCACAATAAGTTTATCCGGAACAAGGTGACCCTGATCGGCTGCCCCAAGCTTGACGAAGGGGATTACAGCGACAAACTCATGGAGATCATTAAAAACAACCCCATTAAAAGCGTTACGGTCGTCCGGATGGAAGTCCCCTGCTGCGGCGGGATCGAGAACGCGGTAAAAAGAGCCCTTCAAAACAGCGGCAAATTTATTTCCTGGCAAGTGGTGACCCTCTCGACTGACGGAAAAATCCTTGATTAAAAGGAGGTAACCATAATGATAGAAAAAGCGTACAAACTGGCTACTTCCAATGAAAAAGCAATAGAAAAGGTTGTATTTGACGAAAACCTGCATTACCTCCACATGGTGTTCAACAAGAACGAGGGTCTGCCGGAGCACTTATCTAATTCAAATGTGTATATGACCGTCATTCGAGGAAATCTTTCCATCGGCCTTGATGAACAGGGAAATTCATGAATACGGGGCGGGAACTCTGCTGAAAATCCCGTTTCAAACCAAAATGAATGTCCGAAATATGCATGATGAAACGCTGGAGTTGATCGTCGTAAAGGCTCCCGCTCCAAAAAGCTGAGAAAGTGTAAGAGGAAAAGAATAAACGGCCGGAAGTGCCCCAGTTGTTTTGTTGGCAAGTTCGAATTTGAGCCTACTGAATCATAATTCTAAAGGAGGAAAATGCAATGAGCATGTTCTGTTATCAATGTCAGGAAACCGCGGGAGGAAAGGGCTGCACGATGCGCGGCGTGTGCGGGAAAACCGAAGAGGTGGCCAAGCTTCAGGATCTTCTGACTTACACCCTCAAAGGCATTTCGGAGATTGTTATCAAAGGAAACCTGGACGTCAAAACCCTTCGCGAGACAAACTATGAAGTTCTTAGCAGCCTTTTCACCACCATCACCAACGCAAACTTTGACGACGGTTCAATTGAAAAGCAGATCATGAAAATGGTTGCCATAAGAGACATACTTAGAGATTCTATTCCTTCTGCGGATTTACACGACGCGGCCACCTTCGCGGTGAGTTCCAGAGCTTCCATGCTGGAAAAGGCCGCCTCTGTCGGCGTACTGTCAACCGAAAACGAGGACGTGCGTTCTCTGCGTGAGATGATTACATACGGTTTGAAGGGCATGGCGGCCTACGCCGAGCACGCGAAAAACATCGGAAAAGAAGATTTGACCATCAACACCTTTATCTATGAGGCGCTGGCTGCAACGCTGGACGACTCCCTCACCGCCGACGATCTGGTGGCGCTGACACTGAAAACCGGCGAATATGGCGTCAAAGCCATGGCGCTTCTGGACGAGGCCAACACATCGAGGTTCGGCAACCCGGAAATCACCGAGGTCAATATCGGCGTCCGTAAAAATCCCGCGATTTTGATTTCCGGCCACGACCTGACCGATCTGGAGCAGCTTTTGGAACAGACCAAGGGCACCGGCGTGGATGTCTATACCCACAGCGAGATGCTGCCCGCCCACTATTATCCCGCTTTTAAGAAATATGAGAACTTTGCCGGAAATTATGGCAACGCATGGTGGAAGCAGCTCGACGAATTTGTTTCCTTCCATGGCCCCATCTTGTTTACCACCAACTGCATCGTCCCCCCCAGAAGTGAGGAGGTCCGGGACAGAATCTTTACCACGGGTTCCACCGGCTATCCCGGCTGTAAGCATATTGACGCCGACGAGAACGGCAAGAAGGATTTTTCAGAAATCATCGCACTTGCCAAGACCCTTCCCGCGCCCGATGAAATCGAGACCGGCAGCATTGTGGGAGGCTTTGCTCACAATCAGGTAATGGCGCTGGCGGACAAGGACGTCGACGCCGTCAAATCCGGTGCCATCAAGAAGTTTTTAGTGATGGCCGGCTGTGACGGACGCATGAAGTCCAGAGAATACTACACTGGGTTTGCTGAAAAGCTCCCGAAGGACACAGTGATTCTTACGGCGGGCTGCGCCAAATACCGTTATAATAAGCTGAAGTTGGGCGATATCGGCGGGATTCCGAGGGTTCTGGACGCCGGTCAGTGCAATGACTCCTATTCTCTGGCGGTGATTGCCCTGAAGCTGAAAGAGGTCTTCGGCCTCGACGATATTAACAAGCTGCCGATTGCCTTCAATATTGCCTGGTATGAGCAGAAGGCCGTGATTGTCCTCTTGGCGCTGCTATACCTGGGTGTAAAGAACATCCATCTCGGCCCCACACTGCCGGGCTTCCTGTCTCTCAACGTGGTGAAAGTGTTGGTTGAAAAATTCGGTATTGCGGGTATTGGAACAGTTGACGACGACGTCAGCCTGTTTATGAATACCTGATTTAAGAAAGGAGTTTTAGCATATGAACGCAAAAATTGACAGAGAGGGCTATATTTCCTGCGGGCTGTGCGCATCCATTTGTACGGAGGTATTCCGGATGGCCGATGACGGACGCGCGGAGGTCTACTCAGACCCGGTTCCTGAATCTGCGGAGAGCGCGGCAGTGGACGCCATGGATCACTGTCCCGTCTCTGTTATCTCAATCGAATAACCCATGAATCATCGCCCTCTGAATGGTTTTTGCTGTTCAGAAGGGCGATGATTCTTGGGTTATTCTCGAACTATTATAGCAAATTATTAGCATTGGCGACATTTTCGTATGTCGCCATACCGCAGCTATAGGCGTAGTTTCACGCTTCTTGGAAATCATTCATAGGATAGGACATTGGAGGTCGATTGTATGAATACAAACCATTTAGGTATAGGAATGAAAGCGCCTGATTTCAATGCTGTAACTACATTTGGACCACTCAAAATGTCTGATTTTAAAGGGAAATGGGTAATTTTATTCTCTCACCCCGGTGATTTCACGCCCGTGTGTACCACGGAATTTATCGCCTTTGCTAGTGCGCAGCCGCTATTTGCCGAGAAAAACACACAACTCATTGGCCTAAGTATAGACAGCAATCCATCTCATCTGGCTTGGGTTTACGCTATTTATTTAACCACAGGCATTCAGATTCCGTTTCCTGTGATTGCCGACCGTATGGGCGATATAGCAAATCTATATGGAATGTTTGCGCCGGATGTGAGCACCCAAGAGACGGTCAGAAATGTATTTTTTATTGACCCAAATCAGATTATTCGCGCCATTCTCATCTATCCTAATGCCAACGGTCGAAGCATCCCCGAAATACTACGCTTACTGTCTGCAATGCAAACAACGGACAAAGATCACATGTTAACTCCAGCCAACTGGCAACCCGAGCAGCCTGCACTCGTTCCGCCACCACAAAATTATGATGAATTGCTTGCTCGCCAGAATGATCCGGCCGCGCGAAATCTAAGCTGCCAAGACTGGTATTGGTGCTATAAGCAGCTACCACCCGGAAATAGCGATAATCTTTTGCCTCCGCCGATACCTAACAATTAGGGTCGATACGCCACCTCCGGCCAGATCGGAATAGCATATCTTCGATAACTGCCGGCAGGTAACTTAGCTTGTCCTTTTGCCGCGTTTGTGGTAAAATGTTGGCAAAAGGAGGTGGAAATATGGATTATGGGTTTACTGACGCTGAAATATTGTTTGTTTACGCTGAATTAAAAAGGCGAATAGAGGAATTTAAAAAGGCCAGAGCATTAGGCCAAGCCAATTTAGCGGAAACTGATATTTATCTTAACATTTCGGTTATTCAGAAAATAGAAGAGAAGCATCCAAATTTTATTAAGCTCGCGATGTGAAAGACTCCAGATTTCCACCCTTGCAATGCCGATTTTGTAGTACTGCGCTATGATAGCCTGGTTGCCAATTGACCGGAGCCTTAATTCCGCAATTTACTGACATAATAAACTCACTTTCCATGTCAATTTCATACTAAAGGGACGGCATAAGCCGTCCCTTATCATTATGTAGTGCCTGCTTGAGGGCTTCCCCCCTGAGGAAGGATTTTGGTATCCTGAAGTTTAATGTCGGTATATTCAACACTGTCAAAATGATATTTGTCCCCAGATATGTTCCCCCTTGTCTGCGCATCAAAAGTGGTATCGATTTCAGCGGGAATCCAAAGCTTTGAATCTGCATCTCTGAATTCCGCGTGAAAAACCCCAATCCTTGGGTATTTTAAGAAAACTCCCGGGGGCACATAGCTGCTGGAAGACGGGAAAAATGTAACATCCTGCAGCACAATTGATCTTGGAATTGTCGCACTATTTAACATTCCAAGCAAAGCGTTTTCAACACTTTGATTAACGGGGAAGGTCGCTCTTCCCAGATACTCGTTTGTTATTCCGTTATATATATCCACTCGAGGACTTTCGACTCTGTCAAACACACACATCCGCCCCTTTCCCATCCAATATATTCAATGCTCACAAAAAATATCATATCCCCCGCTTGGGGCGAAGCGTCGGAGTGTGGACACCCTACCACCCCGACACCTGCAAATAAAGAAACCGTCCGTCCCGAACCAGTTGGCCCCTTGGATTGTTCTGCGGGCATAAAACTTCCACCTGTCAAAGCACCGCTGTATTTATATGGGGAGAACCTTGAAAGCAGAACAAACCGGACGCTATATGGCGTCCGGCCTGCCCATAAGGAGATTGGATGAAAAAAATTTTGTCCCTTGCAAGTATGATCATACCGATAATATGTTAACTAAAAAAGCGCAGACTGTTACAAAAGTCTTAAAGCTCCGTTTATTATCATTTTCTCAAAGGCTTTGTAATCATTCGTGAATTTCTAGCGCTTTCAGTGGTTTGCTAAGTTCTTCAAAATTCTTCAATTGAAATGTTCTGAAATGTTTTAATAGATTCTACGACACAGAAAATACACAGTGAAATCCAAAAAGCCTCTGAAAATCTACACAGTGAAAAACTCTGTGGAAAACTATCCGCGCTTCTCCCCGCTCAGAATGGACTGCTCCAGCGCCGTCGCATATTCTGCCAGTTTGTCCGCCGCGCTCTTTCGGTGACCGTCCCGCAAATGGGTATAAACCGCCTCCAGAACCTGGGGCGTATCGCCGACAATCTCCGCCGCCTGCCGGGGGTCTATTCCGGCCTCGTAGCAGATTGTGGCGAAGCTGTGCCGGAGGCAATGCGGCGTGATCGGAAACGTCTCCACGATCTCCCCGCCGTCGATTTGCTGGATTTCGTTCAACCCGACTTCACGGCAGTAGGCTTTCCACGCGGAACGGATCTCAGACTCCTTCATAACCCCACCATCTTTGCCCGGGAATAACAGCCCTATCCGATTTTTGGGGATACGCGCCGCCAGGGGCGGGAGTAGCGGAATGTCCCGCAAGCCGTTGGCGCTTTTCAGATGGTGTTCAAGTGTTGGCTTTCCGCTTGCGTAGGACAGCTTTTTTGTGATATGAATACAGCCGGCCTTGAAATCAATATCGCTGTAAGAAAGCGCTAGCGCCTCCCCTCGGCGGCAGCCGGTAAACATGAGAAAGTATCCGAAGGATACGCCATCGCCTTCCCTGTGGTCTTCCATCGCTACCAGCGCCCTCTCCTGCTCGTCCGTCAAAGATTTGCGCCGTTTTGGAGCCACCGTGTGCTTTGGGAGCCGGATCTTGTCCGCCGGAGACGTCGCAATATCTCCAGCTACTACGGCGGAATCGAAAACCATTTTTATGACAGCTAGGTCAATTTGTGCGGTGTTCCGGCTGTGGGTTCTTGCAAAATCGCTAATCTGCGTTTGCAGCTCTTGCGGAGTAACCTCAGAGGCATACTTGTCCCCTACTGAATCAACTAGCCGTCCGATGGCGCAGGAATAAACACGACGAGAACTTTCTGCAATTTCGCTTTCGCGGGAAATCTGCCACTCTTTTGCAATCTCCTTGACCTTCCTGCCCTTCTTTACGGTCTCCTTGTATTCCAGAATCTTCTTGTCCACCTCACGGTCCGACTTTCCTCGAAATGGTACGCGCTTGCCATTGATGGTCCTGATGGATTCGTGCAGCCCGTCTGGCCGCACATAATACTTTGCCATATAAAAAATCCCCCTTTTCATCGCGTCGCAACTGTGATAAGATAGGGGCGCAGAGGCCCCAAGGAAGAATCCCCCTTGATAATCTGCTCTAGCCGTCCCGGTGTTGGTAGCGCCGGGGCGGTGCTTTTTTTTGTTACAACTCGGGCAATGGGAAATGCTTTCTTGTCATGACTCTCCCCTGGCACACAAGAGACTGGTTACTATCCCTCGTAATCACCACGTCACAGTCGGCCCGCTCCCGATTCAAGGAAAACAGATACGTAATCCCCAAAACCCTATCGTAGTGGTATTGCTTGCAAACAGTACCACCATCCACGCAGAAGACACCGATATCTCCGTCCACCAGTGCATCGTGATTCACAAACGCCGTTGAACCGTCTGGGAAATACGGCTCCATGGAGTCACCCTGAATGCGTATTGCAAATGCTGCTCCCGGCGGGTCTCCCGGTCCCAGCTCGTATGGTTCATAGTCCTGACCAACGAGCGGCGTTGCGATGCCTGCAGCGGCGGGTTCCAGATACAGGTTGATAACTTTGGGTTCCTGTTCTACTTCAGTATTTTGGAAGAACCGTGATTCATCTTCCACGCGTGCCAGCTCCACGTCGGCTAAATCCCTGACCGCCTGCTTGCCCCAATTATCTAACCCGTCATAGTCTTTTGCCAGTTTTAGCGCCTCTCCTGAATAGGGGGAGGCGCTTTCTTTTTCTGCCATACTCTCCAATTCTGCAAGGCCCTTACGTACCAAGTCGACCACCGCCTTGCTACGTGTGGCAAAGCGATTTGAGAATTGATAATCGTCTACTTGCTGCATCATCGAGTCTTCCAGTGTCACGGAAAATCTTGGTTTTTCTGTTGCCATATTATTCGCCCTCCTTCCTTATGCGAAAGTATAACACTGGTACACCACTTTGTAAAGAGTAAAGTGGTGTACCAGTGTTAAAAAGTGGTGAACTTCTTTGGGTACTTCGCCAGTTGTAGTGGTTCACTAATCATGGTATATTTTAGAAAGTGAACCACCTGCGCAAAGCTTTTAAAAGTACACCACTTTAGAAAGGAGCTGTTTGAATGACCACCATGCGGCGTATTACGATCTCACTCCCTGATGATTTAGAGGACGCGGTAGAAACACTAAAAGCCACGGAACAGTTTAAGAGCCGAACTTATTCCCAGATCATTCGGTATCTGTTGGAACTCGGCGTGAAGTCTGAGAAAAAGCGGATTGTATGAAATACTCTGTATTCGTCAGACCCAGTTAACCAGTCAATATGTTATCCATTTCTTCTCTGGTTTGTGAAATCCTCTGCTTTGTAGTTTCGATCATAGAAGGTGTTCCGATAACCGACTGTTCTTGTGCCTCATAGGCGTCTAAAACGGTTTTTTCCAGTTCTCCGCGAGCAACCAGCCGAAGAATCTCCGTTTTTGGAATGCAATTTGAAATCGTTTGTTTTGCTTCCTGCAGGAGTTTTTCCAATTGCGAGAGCATGTCTTCCAACTGCTCAAGTTCCTCATGCTTTGCCCGATATGCTTCAATCATACCGTCCCCGTCAAATTTGTCCAACTCCCGAACAAGAAGCAACGTTTCCGCATTTCCTCCCCCGCTGTACCTATTGTAAGGCGCGAATACATTGAATCGTGCGACCATATCCACTGCTTTTTCAAGATATTGCGCGTAGTTGTAATACCGCATATCTGTCTTTTTCTGATAGAGCTGGTAAAGCTGATCTACACAAGCGAACTGTTCAGCGTCCAGCCGCTTTTTAGCATCTGGCAAATTGACAAGCATACAGGAAATTTGCGCCGCGGATAGCTGATAAACACCGCCTTGCTTCATCTTCTGTACTTTTCGTAAGGCATCAATACCCGAGAAAATTCCCATAATCGTCACCCCAGAAAATATATTACAAATTTTTACAATATAAGTCAACCCAAAAAAGCAATGAGGTTCATATGCCAAAGAAAAAGAAGCAGTACAAGCTCGGCGGGTTCCCGCCGATTTCATCAGAACGTAAGAAAGGAAACACCGTATGAGTCGTGAGTCTGAGTTTTACCGGGACAATCTGGAGCAGGTCCTTGACTTTTCAAAAGGCCGCCAAATGCTCAACGTGAAAGAGACAATGGAATTTACAGGCATTAAGAGCTACGCAACGATGCACAAGCTATTCCCATTTGTAAATGGCTATATCAGTGTGCCGACGCTGGCCCGCTGTATGGCGCGAGAGAGGACAAGCAATGGTTAAACGAAAAAAGCGCCTCATTGCACGGCTCGTTCTCACGCTTGCGACGGTGCTTGTCGTCGCTTTCGTGCTAGCAGCGTTAACTACCCCGGCGAGATCAGCAGAGCCGCCCGTTATCACGGACAAGCTTGCTGAGCCGGTCGGCCCCGCGCAGTGCTGGGAAGCGCCGGATATCCCGGAGTTAGACGAAAACGCAAATATCCAAGCCGCTCTGCTGGCAAAGGCAAACGTAATCAACGATTGCACGGTGACGTGGTACACCTCGGACACCTGTGGCAAGCAGCCCGGAGACCCCGCCTATGGCATTACATATTCCGGCCTGCCGGTGGTGGAGCACCTGACCTGCGCGGTTGATAAGTCTGTAATCCCACTGTATTCGGACGTATTCGTCCAGTACGCCGACGGAAGCATCGAGCAGCTGTGGGCTACGGATACCGGAGTCACGGGAAATGCTGTTGATATATACACGCCGGACTATGACTACGCCATGCAGTGCGGGAGGAAGAGCCTGACTGTCTGGTGGGTGGGACCGGAGGTGGAGACGAATTGAGCCTGAATCATCTATCCCTGTTCAGCGGAATCGGTGGCCTTGACTTGGCTGCCGAATGGGCCGGTTTTAAAACAGTCGGTCAATGTGAGTTTGCAGACTATCAAACAAAGGTGCTGGAAAAGCACTGGCCGAGTGTACCGCGCTGGAGAGATATTCGGACACTCACAAAGGAGAGTTTTTATGAGCAGACAGGCCACAGAACAGTTGACATTATTTCAGGAGGATTTCCCTGCCAGCCTTTTTCCGTGGCTGGAAAGCAAAAAGGAAAAGAAGACGACCGTTACTTATGGCCGGAAATGCTCCGAGTTATCCGAGAACTTACGCCGCGTTGGGTTATCGGTGAGAACGTACCTGGAATCCTGCGTATTGCCGGGAGAACAGTTTGCGAGGACTTGGAGCGTGAGGGATACGCTGTCACCGTATTTAATTTTGAAGCTGCGGCTGTCGGAGCGCCACACAGACGAGAACGGGTGTTCTTTGTGGGTTGGAACTCCGCAAGCTGCGAATGCAAACCACAATGTGCGTTCAGAGAAATTTCAGAGCAAGACTCTGAACCCCGTGGAATTTGTGCAGATGTGGCCAACGCCTACGAGCGGAAGAGCGGATCAAGAGATGTCCCCGAGTCAAGAAAACCGGCATACGTTGAACCTTGCGCAGATCGTTCAAATAAGAGCCGGATTATGGCCGACACCCACGACGAGGGATTACAAGGACGGCAGCGCGGAGAGTTGCAAGAATGTTCCGGTGAACGGGCTTTTGGGACGAGCAGTACATATGTGGCCGACTCCGACGTCAATGGATGCCTGCGGGTTGGACAAAAAACTAAGAGCAGATGCAACGTCCACCAGGTCAATCCTGTTGTCACAGAAAGTGGCTATGTTTCCGACGCCGAGGGCGCAGAGCGCGACCGGCGTAAGCAATGCCCCAAATCGGCAGGGCGCACCGGACTTACAGTCGGTGGCTGGTGGGCAACTGAACCCGACGTGGGTCGAGTGGCTAATGGGGTTTCCCATCGGGTGGACAGACTTAAATGCCTTGGAAACGCCGTAGTTCCGCAACAGGCATATCCAATATTTCGGGCCATAGCAGAACTGGAGGCCGTGCCATGAAACCTCGTTACCTCATCTGCACCCGCTGTTACCGGCGTTGGAATGTCTCCCGGCTGCGCAATGACCCCCGGCCATATCTCTGCCCGTTCTGCCGGTGCATAAGAAAATGAAAGGGCCGCCCCCGGTGAGTCAGACCGGAGACGGCAAGAGAAAGGAATATTATCCATTATTATCCAGAAAGTGAGATTTGTCAAGATGAAGACTGAAAAATGTCGTGATGCGCCCGCGTCTCTCACCCGCGAGGAAGCTGCGGCCGCTTTGGGTACATCAACATACTGGGTGAACGGACTAGTGCGGGAAAACAAGCTGGTCAAAGACGCGCAGAAGCGGATCACCCAAAGCAGCTTACAGCGATTCCAGCATAGTAATGACCTTGCTATCCAGAAAGTAAAGGCCGAAGTCATCCACGCTTATGAAATCGGCCTGTCTATGAACCTTATCGAAATTGTAGCGGATAACGCGATCCGCGCCAAGAATCCTCTGCTGCCCGGTAAACCGACCGCGCGGAAGTTCACATACAAAACCATCTATGACTACGTAATGAAGGAGAAAAACGAAAATGGCTAATAAATCTGATCTGACCCTTGGCCTTTCCCTGAGTGACGAGAACATTCAGGTAATGAAACGCTTCTGCGACTCCGTGGACTTCTTGAAGCAGGCGTCCCAGTCCGGCGCGGAAGTCAAGATGCAGTGGCCCGAAAACCCTACCGCTGCGCAGAGTGCTCCTGCATCGGCTGCGCAAACCACACCCATTGTGCCGCCCACCCCTGCACCGAATCCTGCACCGGCGACTGCTGCCCCGATTGCGCCCGCTCCCATTCCTGCGCCGGTTGTACCCGTGCCTAGTGTAAACCCTACCCCTGCGGTTTCGGCTTTTGCCCCCATCCCCGCTTACATGACCGGTGTCCAGCCGCAGACCGCTGTGCCTACCACCACGCCCGCGCCTAACTTCACCCCGGCGATTCCGTCCATGGCACCGCCCGTTCCCACAGCGGCTCCTGTAGCACCCACCTCCGCGCCTACATACACCCTCGAACAGATTTCAAACGCTGGCGCATATCTAGCCGCAGCGGGCAAGGTGCCACAGTTGCAAGCCCTGTTGCATCAGTTCGGCGTTCCGGTGGTAAATATGCTCCCGGAGGCACAGTATGGGGCCTTTGCAATGGCACTTCGGGGACTGGGGGCGCAGCTCTGATGCCGACGCCTGAATACCACGCCAGAAAGTCCCCGTCCTCCGCGCATCGGTGGATTCACTGCCCCGCCTCCATCAAGCTGAGTGAGGGCATCCCGGCAACAACCAGCGCTTATGCGGAGGCGGGCAGGCTGGCCCACTCTATCGCAGAGTTAAAAGCCCGCAAGCGGTTCACGGTGCTGAACAAGCGTACATATAACGCGCAGCTGAAGAAGCTGCAGGAAGACCCGCTCTACGTCCCCGAAATGGATGGCTACACGGACCTGTACGTTGAGACGTTGGAACAGCATGCCATGGCATTCCAGTCCGCGCCCTTCATCGCTTTGGAAACCTCTGTTCCGGTGGGTATCTTCACCTGCGAAACGAAAGATGACGGGACCCCGGCCACCGGCACCGCTGACTGTATCCAAATTGCCGAAAGCGTTCTGTGGGTGACGGACTACAAGAACGGCGCCGGCGTCCCTGTGGAAGCCGACCATAACCCGCAGATGATGACCTACGCGCTGGGCGCTCTGGCCATGTACGCACTGATTTACGGGAACTCTATCCAGACCATCAAAATGACCATTGTTCAGCCTGCTTTGAAATCCGTGTCCGACTGGGAGATCAGCCGGACGGAGTTGGAGACGTGGGGAAAGGAAGTCCTCGCTCCCGCGGCAGAGTTGGCAGACAGCGAAGATCCCGGGGAGCCCTGCCCTGGTGAATGGTGCCGGTTCTGTCCTCTGAAAAACCAGTGCCGGGAGCGGGCAAATAAAGTCCTCGCCGTGGAGACGTTCGGCAAGAAACTCCCGCCGCTGCTCTCTGATGCGGAGGTCGGACAAGCCCTCCAGCAAGCTGAGGGATTGGTGTCCTGGTACAACGATCTGAAGGACTACGCGCTGCAAGCGTGTCTGGACGGTAAGCAGATCGCGGGCTTTAAGGCCGTGGAGGGCCGCAGTTCCAGAGACTGGGACAACCTGGACGCAGCCTTTGCAGACTTCCAGCAGCGCGGCGTGGCTGAAGCCATGCTGTGGGAGCGCAAGCCCATCACCGTGGCCGGTCTTGAAAAGATTCTCGGAAAAAAGGCCTTTTCCGAAACTGCCGCTGGTCATGTCATTGCGCATCCCGGCAAACCCGCGCTGGTTCCTGAATCCGATAAACGGAAACCGTACAACTTTGCAGAGGTCGCATTTGGCGACCAGAAAGGACTATAACCTATGAACGCATCTACTTTTACAACCGGCGAGGTTCGGGCTTCTTTTGTCCATCTGTTCACTCCTGACGCCGCCCCCGGTTGCGATCCCGCATATTCCATTACGGCCTTGATTCCCAAGACGGACGCGGCCACGCTTGCAGCATTCAGCGCCGCCTATGAAGACGCTAAGAATTATGGTGTTCAGAAAAAATGGAACGGCTCGTTGCCCCCGGTATTGCTGGGGGGACTTGCTGACGGTGACGGTGTCAAGACTGATGGCACGCCTTATGGCCCTGAGTGCAAGGGCTACTATGTGCTGAAATGCAAATCGAACGTTGAGAATAAGCCACTGGTTGTAGACCAGCGAAACCAAGAGATTCTTGATTCTCGCAAGGTGTATAGCGGCTGCTACGTCCGTGTGAACGCTACGCTAGTCCCATACAGCAATCAGTCCAAGGGCATTACTTCGATTCTCAACGCCGTTCAGTTCGTTCGCGACGGTGAACCGCTTGGGAGCGGTCAGGTAACTGCTGCTGAAGCATTTGGCGCTCCTGTGGTCCAGCAGCCCGCGTCTATGCCCGCAACGCCGGGTTACGCAGTTCCCGGATATGCCCCCACGCCGGCAGCTGCGCCCATGTATCCGCAGCAAGCCCCCGCCTATCCCCAGCAGGCAGCGCCCGTGCCTGCGTATCCTCCCCAGCAGGCAGCACCCGCGCCCACCTATCCCCAGCAGGTGGCACCCGTGTATCCGCAGCAAGCTCCGGCGTACCCCCAGCAGTGGCCGGTGGACCCCATCACCGGACAGCCCATCCCCACCGGCATGCCGGTCATGGGAATGTAAACAAAAAGGGCCCCTTCGGGGGCCCTTCCAATCCGGGAGGTAAATCATGCAGCACCACTTAAATATTGACCTGGAGACGTACAGCTCCGTACCGATTGCCAAGGCCGGTCTCTACAAATACGCGCAGAGTCCCGACTTTCAGATCCTGCTTTTTGGATACAGCCTCGACGGAGCGCCGGTGCAGGTCATGGACCTAACCCAGCCGGGGGCCCGCATCCCGCAGAATGCCGCGGGCTGGCTGTTTGATTCGCAGTGCATCAAGCACGCTTTCAACGCCGCGTTTGAGTGGTATTGCCTGAGTCGGTACTTCGGACTTGAGAACTACACTTCTTACTCACCTAAAATCTGGTTACCACAGTGGCACGACACCCAGCTCCACGCGCTTTACTGTGGATACCCCGCCGCCCTGAAGAACGTCGGCCCTGCCATGGGTCTGCCGGAAGACAAGCAGAAGCTCCGCACCGGCGGAGCATTGATCCGCTATTTCTGCATCCCGTGCAAGCCATCCAAGGTCAACGGCGGCCGCACACGCAACCTGCCCCAACACGACCCGGCAAAGTGGGATCTTTTCAAGACCTACAACGCCGGGGACGTTGTTTCAGAGCAGGAGATCGAACGCCGGCTGTCCGTGGTGCCGGTGCCGGAGGATGTACAGCAGCAGTGGGTCCACGATCAGATTATCAACCTTCACGGCGTGGCCGTGGATCAGCAGCTGGTGGACGGCGCTATCGAAATCGGCTCCATTGTCCACGAAGTCCAGCTGCAGGAGGCCAAGGAGCTGACCGGCCTCGCTAACCCCAACAGCCGAGACCAGCTTTTGAAATGGCTGAATGAAGAGCTGGAAGACGATCTGCCGGATGTCCGCAAAAACACCGTCACGGATTTGCTTGCCCAGGGCGTACCCAGCGACAAGGCGGCCCGTATGCTGGAACTGCGGCAGGAACTCTCCAAGACCTCCACCAAGAAATACAACGCCATTGAAACCTGTGTGTGCGCGGACGGACGTATTCGCGGCCTGCTGCAATTCTACGGGGCCAACCGGACAGGCCGGGAGGCGGGACGGCTGGTACAGGTCCAGAACCTGCCCCACGACACTGTACCGGCGGAGGCCGCCGCGCGGGAGCTGGTGAAGTCCCGCAATCTGGACGGCCTGATAGCGGTCTATGGCAACGTCCCGCAGGCGCTCTCCGCGCTGATCCGCACGTCGCTGATCGCTGCTCCCGGCATGACCTTTGTGGACGCTGATTTCTCCGCCATCGAGGCCCGTGTGATCGCGTGGCTGTCCGGCGAGGAATGGGTGCTGGACGTGTTCCGCACTCATGGGAAAATCTATGAGACCACCGCCGCGCAGATGTTCGGCGTGCCCTTTGACCGCATCAAGAAAGGCAACCCGGAGTATGCCTACCGCAAAAAAGGAAAGGTTGCCACGCTGGCTCTGGGCTATCAAGGCGGCAAGGGCGCCCTCATTAACATGCGCAAGACACTGGGCATGACGGAAGACGATCTGCCGGAAGCCGATATGCCGGACATTGTCCGGCGCTGGCGCAGTGCCAACCCGCACACGGTTCAATTTTGGTACGACGTCAACGACGCCGCGTACAGGGCTGTCACGTCCGGGCAGGCTACCAGAGTAGGCCGTGTGACCGTCGCCCGGGAGATTTACCGGGATGTAGGGCTGGACTTTATGACGATCCTGCTGCCCTGTGGCCGCAAGCTCTATTATCCCGGCCCGCACATCGGAAAGAACCACTTTGGCGAGGACAGCATTCTATACTGGGGGCAGGATGGGGCTAACTGGAAACCCGTTGAGACCTACGGCGGCAAGCTGGTGGAGAACATCACGCAGGCCGTGGCCCGTGACTGCCTTTTCTACGCCATGGAGCAGCTGAACGCCGCCGGGTATCCCATCGTCTTTGACATCCACGATGAAGTTGTGCTGGAAGTACCGGAGGGCCTTGCCGATCTGGACAAGGTCGTGGAGATCATGTCCAAGCCTATCCCATGGGCCCCCGGCTTGCCGCTCAACGCGGACGGCTGGGTGGATACTTATTTTAAAAAGGACTGAGATTAATCTTGGCGCAAATCATATTTAGGGCTTTTAACTTTAAGCGTGGAATGACAACTTTTTAGACTATTTAATTTTTAGGGTGGGATGGGGGTTTTCAGAAAAAGCTTTGAAAAGGTGGATTTGTGGATTCAAAAATTTTACTAGTTAGAAGAGTTGACATAAATGAAAATTGATAAATTAAAACCTAGCCCGTTCTGCGGGAGTGATGACCTGGAAAAGCTGCAGGACATGCACGAAAACTACGGGGCTGGTTATGGGCGGTATATGGCTGGCGAGACCTTGTATAACGCCGGAATGACCATAGCTGATGCGGCCTATTTTGCGGCTATGCACAATGCCCTGCCGGGACTGCTGGACACAGTTCGCCGCGCCCAGCCCGCCAACGAGCCGCTGACGCTGGAACAGCTTCGGAAGATGGATAACGAGAGGGTGTTCGTCGTCCTTGACGATGACGTATGCATACCGGCGCTTGTCGCATACAACACGGAGAATTGTAGTAACGAGGACGACATAGTTTATCTGACTAATAATCTCGGTGGTCGGTCAACGTATGAGGACATGTTGGAGATGGGAGCAAAGTTCTACCTGCGCCCGCCCGAAAAGAGCTCTGACCACACTGAAAGTTAAAATGAAAACAAGGAGTGAATTACGTACAATTTCGGCAAAAGTCAAATACCAATAAGCAATTTAGGTGGTGTAACTTTTGAGATCTTATAGCCACTTCCATTATTATGCAAGATTACATGCTCTACATATGCGCGATCTTCACGGTCAAAGAATTTAATTTTGAAACGTAGGATATCGACTTTATCCGATACCGGAAGTCCTATCGATATCCTTTTAGACCCTCCTGGAGAAAAGTGCCCGAGATCTGCACTTGAAACACTCACTTCAACAGCAGGACCAGCACCAATGTTCTCAAAAATAAAAGCTATAGGTATACAATCCGGATTTGAAGTGATTGCCCACCCATCAAAGTCAAGATAAAACTTTAAGTCAATTGAACTTGCATCCCTTGCTAAAGATAAGTTAATGAAAGGTAACGCTTGTAATCTTGCTTGTTCCCACTCTCTCTCCTCGGCTAATCTGTTTTGCTCTTGTATCGCTTGATTTTGTTCCTGAATGATTTTATTCTGTGCCTTTATATCTTTGCTTTGCTTATTATTTTGATAATAGGTAAAAGAAAAAGCAACCAACGTTGCCAAAACGCCAAGTGCGCTCCCAGCATAAGACCCCCAAAAGCCAAGCCAATTAGCATTGTTCAAGCTAGGTGCCGAATGAAGGGCCCAAGTTTCTAACCCGTTATTCACGATAATAGGAGTCGCGATAACAATTAGAAGTAAAAATAGGAAGTCAACAAATGGATTTAGATACCAAGGGCCTTTATGCTTGTCTTCCATATGGCTCCACCTCAAATTTTGTATTTCTCTATATATCCCAAATCACTCCATCTGATCGGCAAACCAAGTTCTCGATGTGTAGCACTCAATGCCGACGGGTGGGCAGATACTTCTTTTAAAAAGGATTGATCTTAAAATTATTTATCAATATTAAGATCTTTTCTCATCTGCTTTATAAGTTGTATATGCAATTCATCAAATTCGATTCTCTCATTATCAGTCAATTGAGGTCTTGAGTTTAATTCTGAAATCTTATCAAATAGAGTTTCAGCCTTATTACTTGCAAACAGAGAAAATTTAATTTGTGTACTTTCAATTGTTGCTCGAAGCTCGTCCCCAGACATGAATTTACAAAAGACGCCTCCCTGTATAATAGATCTTTCGGCTAATTCATAAGCCTCTTGCATTCGTGTTCGCTTATACTGCTGTATTTCCATATGATATTTGTAAATTTCACCGATAAGTCCGCCCGAAATTGCGGCAACAGCGCCAATTGCTACGCCCATTAAGCCTTCAGACACAATTATCCCCGCCTTTTACTTTCAAAATTTTTCTCCATAATATCCCAAATCCCCCCATCTGTAAAGGAGTACCCCTCCATGATGATAAATGACCAAAAAATTATAATCAGCACCGGGGCAAGCCGACAGGCCAAGGTCTGGACGCCGCAGACGCTGCTGATTTCCGAACTATATGCCAAGCTGCAAACGCCCGCCCGGGGGCAGGAGACGCTGGACGCCTACATGTCCATGCAAAAAGCCCAGCAGGACACGCTAAAGGACGTGGGCGGCTTTGTCGGCGGGGAGATCGTCGGGGGACGCCGCAAGGCTGGCTCTGTGCGCGGCAGGGACGTCCTGACCCTCGACCTTGACCACATTCCCGCTGGGCAGACGGATGCCGTCCTGCGGCGCGTGGAGGGGCTGGGCTGCGGTTACTGCGTGTACTCCACCCGCAAGCATTCTCCCGCTGCACCGCGGCTGCGCATCGTCGTGCCGCTGGACCGCACGGCCACGCCCGACGAGTATGAGGCCGTCGCCCGGAAGCTGGCGGAGATGATCGGCATGGAAATGGCCGACCCGTCCACCTTTGAGCCGTCCCGGCTTATGTACTTCCCTAGCTGCTGCGCCGATAGCGAGTATGTCTATCAGACCGGGGACAAGCCCCTGCTGTCCGCTGATGGAATGCTGGGGCTGTATGCGGACTGGCGTAACGTGGCCGCATGGCCGCAGGTTCCGGGCGCAGAAAAAGCCCCCAAGCGCCTTGCCGCGCGGCAGGGCGACCCGGAGGAGAAGCAGGGCGTTATTGGTGCGTTCTGCCGTACATACGACGTGCTGCAAGCCATGGATGCGTTTCTGCCGGGTGTCTATGAACCCGTTCCGGGCTTCGATGACCGTTATACCTATACCGGCGGCAGCACCACCGGCGGAGCAATCATTTACGATGGCGGCAAATTTCTTTTTTCCCACCATGCCACCGACCCCTGCGGGGGCAGGCTGGTAAACTCGTTCGATCTGGTCCGCCTGCACAAATTTGGAGATCAGGACGACGATGTCGCCCCGGAGACTCCCACGAACCGGCTTCCATCCAACATAGCTATGCTGGAACTGTGCAAGCACGATGCCACCGTCTCCGACCTGCTGCACAAAGAAAACGGGCAAAAGATATTAGAGGCGTTTCAGAAGACTGAAACGGGAAATCCCGTTACGCCCAACGAGGCAGAGCTTGCTATGTTCCTTGGCGGGCTGAAAGGCGAGGTGCTGACAACCGATGTCGTTCGCCGTTTGGTGGCGCTGCTGGGTATACAGATTAAGCTGAACGAGGTCACCTGGCACGTAGAGCTGTCCGGCTATCCTAAAGAGTGGTCACGGGCCAATGCGGAAAATCTGCTGCCCGTGCGGCTACTTGATCATCTGCGTTCCGCCGGGGCAAAGGGAGCGGCAAAGAACACCATCGCGGATTGTCTGGACGTCATCGCCGAGGAAAAACGCTTTAACCCGGTGCTAGAAATGTTCACGGCAACACAGTGGGATAACGCGGACCGCGTCACAGAGCTTTACGACATCTGGGGGGTAACCGATCCTCTATCCCAGACGCTGATCCGCAAGTGGCTGCTTCAATGCGTGGCCATGGCCTATAACGACGAATACAACCCGCAGGGGGCCGACGGAGTTCTCGTCCTGCAAGGAGAGCAGGGCCTTGGCAAGACCAGCGCCCTACGCCAGCTGGTGCCGCTGCCGCGTATGTTTAAAGAGGGTGCTAAACTCGATTTGCGGAATAAAGACACCTATATGCAGGCGCTCAACAGCTGGATCTGTGAGCTGGGCGAACTTGACCGCACGACCTCCCGCGACAGCGCCGGACTGAAAGCGTTCCTCACGCAGGATATGGACGAGTACCGGACCCCATACGCCAGAGACGCCGTCCGCAGGCCGCGCAGAACGTCCTTCTGCGGCACAGTGAACCCTGGAGAATACTTGATCGACGATACCGGCAACCGCCGTTTCTGGACGGTCCCGCTGGATCACATAGACCTTGACCGGCTGTTTGCGATCACCAACGAGTGGAAAATCCAGCTGTGGGCGCAGATGCGGCAAGAGTATCTAGCTACACCCAACGCGTTCCGGCTGACAAGAGAAGAACGCCAGCAATTGGAGGACATTAACACCGCCTACACGCGTTCCCTTGACTTTGAAGACGAGCTGCGGGATATGCTCAACTATGACCTGCCTAGTGAGCAGTGGGGTGAGTTTACATCGGCACAGGTGGCGTCCAGACTGGAGGCAAAGCCCTCTGCAAACCGACTGGGTCGGGTGCTGGCGAAGCTGACGGGGGAGGACTGCCGGATCACATCAAGGCTGCGGGAAGGTCGAAAGTTGTACCGACTGCCGCTATTAAGCAATTGCGTAGTTTCGCCATTTCCGGCGGTAAGTTCAGCGGAGGAAAGATTATGAAAGAAAGTGCAATCGAGGCCAAACTTGGCAAGATGGTACGCGCCCAGGGCGGCCTGTATTTTAAATTCGTCTCTCCCGGCAATCCCGGCGTCCCGGACCGGCTAGTCCTCCTGCCCGGGGGCCAGATCATATTTGTTGAGTTGAAGACGGAGGTAGGCCGCTTGGCGGCCATTCAGAAATGGCAGATATCCGAAATGCAGAAGCGCGGCGCGGATGTCCGTGTGCTAAAGGGGCTGGATCAGGTCAAGGAATTTGCAGAGAGGGCGGTGCTGCAATGAAGTTCACGCCCCATCCGTACCAGCGCTACGCTGTTGAGCGGATCATACAGGACCCGGCTATCGGGCTCTTTCAAGATATGGGTTTAGGTAAGACCGTGGAAACCCTAACGGCCATCAACGATCTGCGGTATAACCGCTGGCAGGTTTCCCGAGTACTGATCGTAGCGCCGAAAAAAGTAGCAGAGGCAACCTGGCAGAACGAAGCGCAGAGCTGGGACCATTTAAAACATCTGCGCATTGTCTCGGTGCTTGGAACAGCAAAGCAGCGGATCAAGGCACTGTACACACCCGGCGATATCTGGACGATCAATCGGGAGAATATCCCATGGCTGGTAGACTACTACCAGCAGGACTGGCCTTTTGACATGGTGGTTTTGGACGAGTCCAGCAGCTTTAAGAATCCGCAGGCGAAGCGATTTAAGAAGCTGAAGCTGGTGCGAAGCCGGGTCAAGCGCATCGTAGAATTGACCGGCACCCCCGCGCCGAACGGCCTTGAAGACCTTTTTGCGCAGGTCTATTTGCTGGACGGGGGAGAACGGCTGGGCCGGACCATGACTAGTTACCGGGAGCAGTTCTTCACACAGGACTACGCCCACCCAGGGCAGCAGTATCGCACCTACACACCGCAGCAGGGAGCCGCCGACAGTATTCAGCAGGCAATCTCCGACATCTGTATCAGCATGAAAGCGGAAGACTATCTGACCTTGCCGGACTACATCGAGGACATTGTGCCGGTGGTGCTGGATGCACCCGCGAAAAAGGCGTATGACAAGTTGGAACGGGACATGCTGCTGGAAATCGACGAAGACACGATCACAGCTGGCTCTGCTGCTGTGCTGACCAATAAACTGCTGCAGCTGTGTAACGGCGCGGTGTACGATGTAGACCGCCATGTCACAGAAATCCACCGGTGCAAAATTGAAGCCTTTCTGGAAATCATAGAACAGCTGCACGGGGAACATGCACTTGTGTTCTACAACTTCCAGCATGACCGCGACCGCATTCTGGAGGCGCTGAAAGGGTCCGGCGTGCGCGTCCGGGTCTACAAAGGGCCGGACGATGAAACGGCGTGGAATGCCGGAGAAGTAGACATTCTTCTGGCCCACCCCGCCAGCTGTGCGTATGGCCTGAACCTGCAGGCCGGCGGACATCACATCATCTGGTTTGGCCTCACGTGGAGTTTGGAACAGTATCAGCAGGCGAACAAGCGCCTGCACCGGCAAGGCCAGCAGCACCCCGTGATCGCCCACCATCTGGTTGTGCAGGAGAGCGTGGACGTGGACGTTATGGCGGCGCTGCAGGCCAAAGGGGATACGCAAGAATGTCTTATGCAGGCATTGAAAGCGAGAATTGAAAAAGTGAGAAAGCAATAAACAGGCCGAAATAAAAAGAGCGGGTGACAGTGTGCCACCTGCTCTTTTTGTCATGCACTATTCTTTTTCAAGTAGATAATATAACACACCAGAGCAGTAAAGATAAAACCTAAGACTAACTGGTCTGATTGATCGCTCATAGACAACCCGGCCTCCCCCAAGAGGGCGGATACTACAAGGGTCCCGTAGTATAATCCGGCTCCAAACCCGAGCGTCCAATCTTCGGGTATTTTTGTAGATAAAAGCAAGATCGCGGCCACACACGGAAATGCAAAGAAAATGAGAAACATCGCCTTGCATGACTCAATGAAGTTACCCCGGAGAAGTGAAAGCACTCCGCCAAGAAGGATGGTTAAAAATATGGAGAGCAAGACATCGAACAGGGCCATCCCACGTCTGGTATCCGTAAGTCTCCCTATCAATTTAAAAATTTTCATCAAACTACCACCTTTTGAAAAGGCTTGAGATTTAATAATATAGCAAACGGTAAAAAATGGCAAGGTTATATTTTGTGAATAGCAAAAAGAGAGGGCATTTGCCCTCTCTTTCCCTTTATTGGTACGGATTCTTTTTCCACGCGCTATTGATAGACCGCCACAGCGTTTCCTTTTGTGCCCTTGAAAGCCCGCTTGCATCCAGTGCAGCCCGCGCCTCGGCCTGTGAAATGCTCCCGTTGCCGTTTTCGTCCATGGCCCCCCGGACGCGCATATAGTTCTCAATGGAGATTCCGGCTTTGACCGCAGTTTTTACCTTTTCATAACTGCTGCCGACAAGAGCAGACCCGTATTTTTCATGCAAGGCGATATACTCCGGCGTAGAAACGCCGATATCCTTCTGGGCGGTCTTGGCGTTGTCAATCCATGCGTCGTTGACTGCGCCAGCCGCAACGGTTCCCTTTGCCTGGGCGGCAGCGTACTGATACAGATTGCCTACGTAATCAGCCTTTTCCGCATCGCTCATGGTCTTGTAGTAATTGGAGCTAATGGCGCTGTTTAAAAGCTTGTACTTCTCCTGCCCTAAAGCTTTTGCGTACTTCACATACTGATCCGCCGTCAAGTCCATCTGCTTCGATTCGGTCCCGCCTCCCTGCTTGACAGAGTATGTAATAGACTTATCGGCTCTCTGCGGGAAAACAGAAGTTTCGCCGGTTTTATCGGAAAGGCGCTGCAATTCCTGCTCCACGGGCCGCACCTTCACATCTGAGACATAGGCAGGGTTGAACACGTTGTTGAAAATCCGCTTTGCCGCGTCGCCCTGGTCTTCTTCCCGGCCCCATGCGTCAACGAACGGAATCTGGTGATAGTCCACGCCGGGGATTTTGTTGGCGACCTTGCCCAAAAGATACTGGGAGTCCGCAGATACACCGCTGTTCTTGTCAACATAGGTGGTCTCCCGGACTTTATCTCCGGCCCGTTCCATCTGTCCAAACGCGGTGGGGAAAACCTGCGTGATGTAGTTTGTGAGCGCCGCTGTGGCGATTGAACCGCCTACACTGCCGCCCCGCTGTTTTGCGTAGGCAGCATTGTCCAGAACGTCATTCAGCCCCTGCAGCATGGTCATTTCCAGCATAGGGTCGGTCATGCCCTTGATTGCGGTCGAAGCGGCTTCAAGGCCGAGCCCTGCATTTTCCATACCATGCTGAAGCTGAACACCCATAAAGAACGGAATCGCCGCGGGGGCTGTCCAATCCAACGTAATTGACTTCCCGTTTTTCAGCTCTAGCGCATAGTTCTGATGCCCGGTCAACTCGTTAAAGTTCTGCTGCTTATCGTCTTCATCGTCTCCGCCGGTCACGTATCCCGCCCCTGCCGCAAGAACCCCCGCGGCCATCAGGGCCGAGCCGGTTAAGCCGGAAGCAATACGGTCAAGCCCCTGCGTGAGTCTCGCGGTATCGCCATACCTTGCGCCGCGAATTGTATCAACGGTCCCCATAATTGCCCCCACCGGGGAATACTCCGTACCGCGCATCAGGATATTCGCCGGGGTTTTCTTGAATGGAAGTACACCCTCCACGCCGTAGCCAGCAGCCTTTAAAACCGGGTTCTTGTTATCTCGCAGCCCATTGAGCTTTGATACTGCTTCGCTGAGCGAGTTGGTATCATTAAAGGTATTCCGCAATGCCTCCTGCGCCGCGTAGCTTCTGGCCCGGTTTAAAAGTCCGGCGTCAGCCTCAGAAATGGACTTGACGCCGTTCGCTTTCAGGTATCCGGCAAGGCTCTGGGTGTAAATAAACTTCTTTGCAAACGTATCTTCCGCTTCCAGCAAAACGCTGTTTACCTCAGATGCTTTGTTGATAACCTTTCCGGCTCCCTTATCGCTGAACGCTTTTTGCTCCGCTTCGATATTGTACAGGGAGGTTTGCCCCTCTGTATATTTGCTGCCATGAGAAAGGAAATCCTTTGCGTTGGCCCAATCGGCGCGGCACTCTTTTGCAAGCTGGCTGGCGGGAGATACGCCCGTAATGGATTTCGTGCGTTCGTATTTCCCGCCGCTGACCGCGCTGGCGATGGCTTCAGCAACGCCGCCGACGCGGTTTTTGACCGTTACAGGGACCTGAAAAAGCGTGTTCCCGAGGATATTGCGAATGTGGGTCCGGGGATTGCCCAGCATGGCGAGGTATCGAATGGCGTCATACTTAGCCTTGAACGTGCCGGGTGCCTGCTCCGCCACATTCTTAAAAATGGTTTCCGCCGCCTTGCCACGTGCAGCATCGTCCGCTGCGTTGACAAAGGCATCCATGTCTTCCGTGTCAATTTCAATGTCTGTATCGTGCTTCTGGTTGAAAGAATCCACCGCTTTCTGAATGGAGAGCAGCTGCCCTTCCGGGCTGAGCTTGCGGAAAATCGCCTGCGCCTGCATAGCCTGTGCAGCAGTCGTAGAATTTCGGGTATACAGGGATAGCAATTCAGATACATGCGCGGTGTTGCCGTCACGCATGGCTTGTAAAAGAAGCTGCTGCCCCAGCGTCGTGTTATCCTTGGACGCAACGTTATTTTCAACGGTAGCACGGTATTGTTCCAGCGCTCCGTCAAAGTTTTTTTCGCGGATGGTGTTCTGAGCTTTGGCAACGGACTTTTCATCCGTGATCGTGTCAAAAGCCAGCGTTCCGTTTGCAATCTGCCGCTCGATCAGGCGCACATCGTCGGCGTCAATTCCCTGCGCCCCCATGACGGTCTTTGCGCTCTCCGGCACATTGCGGTCCTCAAAGTTGGTCTTCGGAACATCCACCACGCGGGCGGCATTTGCCCCGTCATCATGGAAGTTTACGGCGTCGGTCTGGTTTTGAAGCTGAGAATACGGGTCGAACCCGCCTCTCGCACTGCCGAGGCTGTCCATCTTATCCCCATTTGCTTCGGGCATGTCCCAAATGGGCAGTTCTTCACCGGTTTTTGCCGGGGAGCTGCCGACGATATCACTTTTTGCGGCTATGTAAGCACTGTTCGGTTCTACCGTGTCTCCGAATACCGTGGTGTAGCCATTAGTCAGCATTTCATCAAGAACCAGCTCCAGCCGTTTAGCTGCTGCATAGTTCTCCTGGCCGTGATCGTCAATCAGGGACTGCGCCGCGTCGATGATTTGATTTCTGGAAAGGCCCATATCCATCGCGGAACGCAAGGAAACGCTGTCAATGGCGCTCTGGATTGTCCGCTTTCCGTTCACGGTACGTTCCGTCCGTCTGGGCATGGGAAACTGCATGGAAATGTCAGCGTCCGCCAGCAGACTTTCAGCGGCTTTTTTATAGTAATCATGCAGTTCCGGGTGGTCGAATTGGAATGCGTTCATATCCCGACTTCCGGCGGATTCAATGGTCCTTCGGTCGATATGGTCCGTAGGAAGGGGGCGGTATACCTTTCCATCCGCATCAATATTCAGCCCGTGGTCGGCGGCGGTTTCAAACTGTGCGTCCGTCAGCTTCCCCTGGTCTATCCGCTTTTTTCCCGTGACCAAATCCAGCAAAAAATCACTCTTGATATTTGCGCCGGACGGAGATATACTATTTGTAGAAGAACTTTGCGGCGGGACGCTTTGGGCGTTAATCACAGGGGCGGTGCTCTCCGGGGCATGGGCATTGTGTACCGTATCTTGCGAGTTTTTCTGAATTGGAGCTGTTTCCGTTTCACTTGCGCCGGGCACTGGACCCGGGTCGGCATTTGAAACTGGGGACAGCTCTATTTTGTTGATACGGTGAGTACGGTAGTTATTCACATTGGGGAATACTTCGACATCGAAGGACACCACATAGGGGCTTCCCGCAATACGAACTTCCGTTTCAAAATAATCAAATCGAGTTGTTAATTTATGCTTATTTCCATGAGGAACATAGGCGCCACTTCCTAGATAGTCTGCATTCTGCACAACTGTTGGTAAAATGTCCAGAACCGCCAATTTTTCAGGGGTTAAATTCTTATCGCTAATCACTTTTCTAGGGGTATCTGAACCAATATCGACAAGATAGGTTTTCCCTTCATAGATCATTCCTGCGACGGGAATACCCGTAGACCGCCGGAAGGTCGTGTCATATAACTTACTCAGAATGGTTTTAAACCCTTTTCCACCGTAAGGCACTGACGCAGTTTCCGCATCTTTCATCCTGGCCACGGCGTCATTGACACTTTCTGCGGCAACGTCAGGAATCATTTTGTTTTTTACCTGCTGCTGAACAGGCGTAGCCCCCTGATAGGGATTATAAATGGTTGTCGCCTTTCCGACTTTTACCGGTCCTGCCGTCTTCGCTTCGGAGACGGTTTTTTTATTCCCCGCAAGATCGTTAATCAACCGTTGTGTAATGGCATCGTGAGGCGTGTTCTGGGCTGTCTGTGCCTCCGGGGTCAAATTACCCGCCTGTCCGCTTTGCGCCGCTCCCGCGGCCTCCTGAGCGGCATTCTTGCCCGCCAGCGTATCAATGAACATCTGCGTCGTGCGATCATGTGGCGTACTTTTAAGGGGCGTTGCTATAAACCTGTTTTGCGCAGATTGGGCCGCGTCTCTGGCCTCCTGCGAGAACATCCCGCTTTCCCGCATAGCGTCGAAGGCGCTGTTGATCGCACTGTCTGCCCGGTCAACGCGCCCCTGCCGAATCCCAGCAGAGATATCCGTCGCAGCGCCGACGCCGCCCAGCGCAGCGCCCACAGCCGCGTCATAAGCCGCCGCGCCGAGGTTGAATCGCGCCGTGCTGTCAACAGTCGTTGCCTGCTTCAAGATCGGTTCCAGAATATCCCCGACAAATTCCTCAAAGCCCTCGCCCGCCGCGCTGGCCCCGGCAGTCAGGAACGCACGGCCCGTTGCGGAGGACGCCGCTTTGTTGATAAAGCCTTTCAGCACATCATCCGTGACGCCTTTTCCGAACATTTTGGAATATGCACCGCCGACGTTTGAAATTTTCTCCGTGCCGACCTGAATCGCACCTTCACCCAAGCCGTAGACAAGCTGCGTTCCGACGCCTTTTCCGGCCTGCCGCGCCTCCTGAGCACCGCCGCCGAACGACCGCAAAAACATAGGCACAAGGGCGCTGCCGCCGGTCAGGGCAGCAGTTCCCGCATCCGCCAGCATCTGCGTTCCGGCGGTCCCAACGTCAACAAGGAATCGCCCCGCCGCACTTGTATTCTCTTTTGCAAAATTGGTTTGCTTTGCCGCGTCCTCATTGGCCGCATCCCCCGCGCGGTTTAAGCCCTGCCCCAAATTTTTTACTGTCCGATTCTGCCCGCCGTTCAGCGCGGACAGGCCGGAAACAACGGTCCCGGCGGCAGACAGCATTCCGCCGGCGCTGTTTTCCAATGCTCCGGTAGTCATAGCGTTAATTCGGCCTGCCAGCGTAGGCACCTGAATTTCCCGCGTGGTGGTCCTCCCGCCGCCGCGGCCTGCGCCCGCGATAACGGTTTTGGTCTTTGTCAGGTTCTCTACTGCATCCCCTGCTGTGGCCGGGTCAAAGTTAGGCGTGTTCTGATCGTTGTACCAGCTAAAGGTTTTCTTGGGTGCAGAAGAGGATACCCCACGCGAATCACTTCTTTGCATTTCCTTCTGAATGGAGGCGGGCTTTTCCTTTGCGGTTTTCGTATCAAACGAATACGAATCCCCGCTATTAAATTTGATGTTCAACTTTGCCATTTGGCCCTCCTACTAAATCGAGATGCCGATTTCAGCCAAGTATTTTTTAAGATCGCTCTGCTGTACAGAATTCAGGCTATCCCAATTTGCAGCGATGTAAGATGCCGCGCTGTCATTCTTTCCGGCCCCTGCGTATGTCAAAATGGTGCGCTTCAAGCCGTTGTAGTTTGCGATCCCCATACCACCGGTAGACCCGCCGGAGTTCAGCTTGTAATTATACCAAGCTTGATCTGCTCCTAGGCTTCCGGCAGCTTTAGAAGAAGCAGCGCCCCACGCCCCGTCTGCAGGGACACCGTAATAATTTTGCAGTGTTTTAATCTGCGCAGAGGTGAGGCTGCCGTTGTCATATGTAGCTGTCGGAGTGTTGTTGCTGCTCCCACTGCCTGCGCCACTCCCGCTGCTTTGCACACTGGACTTTTTCACCGTAGTCTCTGTACTCTGGTCTTGCAGCGCCGTCAGCTTCATAGCCAGCGCCTCCGACGTGGTAATACCGGCTGCGGACAGCGTCGATGAATCCGGCATCACGCCCATGCTGAGCATCGTTTTCGCCAGATTGTTAGCGTATGTCTGCGCGTCGCTGGTCTTACTATACTCAAACTCCTGCTGCCACTGGTTTTGACTGTCAGCGTATTGTTGTTGCTGTGACTGAAACTGCGCTTCCCAGTTGGATTGCTCCTGCGCGGCAGCCTGCGCCGCCGTCTGAGCGTTTGTCTGTCTCACATATTCCTGATAAAGCGCCTGTGCAAGCTGAGTATCACCGCTGGCCTGCGCCTGATTGATAGCAGAATCATACTGGGCTTTCAACTTCTGAGCCGCCAGCGCGTTTTCACTCAGCGCGTCCGCCTCGCTGGTGCTGATCGTTGAAAGATTCTTTTGCAGCACTGCCGAATTGGCAAGCGCCGCCTGCCCGGATGTGCCGGTGTTCAGCCCACGGGACGCCGCGTACTCATTGAAAGACTGTTTCGCAACCTCATTCTGAGCCGCCGCATCGTTCCGCGCGGCATAGTAGGTCTGCGGAATCTTATCCGCCTGCGTCTGCAAATCCGCCGTATTCTGATCGTATGAGCTTTTCAGAGCCGCCAATTGAGAGGCCGTCTGAGAGGCATACATATCCTTCAAATACTGCGAATAATCACTGGTTCCAGAAGAACCGTTGGAATACTGAACGCTGCTGGCGGATGATCCGCCTCCCTGCCCACTATTAGCAGCAAGATAATTGTTCGCAGCATCGTTGGAAGACAGATAGTCCGACGCGGCCCGCCCGTAGCCATCATTTGCGGAGACTCCGATGGAAGAATAGTGGTCGCTGTTGGCGGCAATCTTCTCGTTACGCTCTGATTGCAACTGTGCGACTTCTACGGAGGACGCGCCGTTGGAAATAGCGTTCTTAATTTCCTGCGCGTAGTTTTTGTTTGCGTCATAACTCATCGCGTATTCACCTTTCTTGTAAAATAAGGGCGGGGCAGTGCCCCGCCCTGTTGTTTTGTTTACGCGTTGTACCAGGGCCGATACGCCCCGGTGATATTGGCATACGCCCGGTTGCGCTCCATGACGCAGCCGCCGTTTGCCTGAGACGCAAGGGACGTATTGCCCTCATAGGTCACAACGTAGGTCTTCTGAACTTGCTTGACGATACCCACATGCTCCGTGACATTAGCATCCTTGCCCCAGTGCATGAACAGGATGTCACCAGGCTTAAAGTCCTTCGTCACCCATTGGCCGTGCTGCTTTGCGTAGCAGGACAGCGTTGTACAACCGGCCGTCTTCACCGGAAGCGGAAGCCCCGCACGGTTAAATACCCACTGGACCTCCGCCATGCACCATGCGCCAGTGGACCCGACTTTTCCATAATACCAGTCGTTATACTTAACCTTGTTGCTACCAGCGGGCCATTCGATTACGCCCAACTGACTTTCAGCCCACTTGAGGACGAGGGCGCGTTTCTGATCGTTGGTCATGCCTTGGCCTCCTTACTCCGTCAGCGTGTTTCCCTCGACGTGGTAGACCTTGCCGCCGATGATGCACAGGGCATACATCTCGCCCACGTCGTTGTCCACCAGCTCGCCATCCTCGACATACACCTTGTCCAGGGTTCCGGTCCCGGTGTCCAGCAGACCCATACCGTTAGCCTCGGAGGGAGTTTCGCCAACGATTGTTTCCTCGATCTCCGCTTCAGTCAGTTCGTTCTTGCCGGGATTCAGCCGCAGGTCACTGCCGAGGTCACCCAAGGCGATGTTGGTTTCTTCCAGAGTGCTCTTACCCGCGGTATAGCTACCGATAACCTTGTTGACTTCATTGATGATATTTCCCATGATGTATACTCCTTTTTAAAAATAAAATTTATGTGGTTGTCGCCCACGGCGGCTGGATTACAGATTATTTCTTTTCCTGAATGAGCTTGTCCCCCGCTGTGTCCACAGCCTTTTTCCCAGCCTCCAACATAGGTACTAGCCATTCAGGCACCGGCGCGCCAAACGTAACAGCGTGTTCCGCCAGCGATCCCAACTCACCGATGATGTACCAGACAATTACCAGCGGGGTTAGCAGCACCGTGTACTGGAACGGAAGTGTAATGGCGGGAATATTGGCCACAATCAGACCAATCAACCAGTCCGCCACCAGCGCAACGATAACAATTACAACTTCGCCGCCCTTGTGCCACGCACCGGCCCGCAGCTTCGCACTGCTCCATTTTCCCTGTTTGGCCGCTGCCGCGCTGCCAATTAGCCAGTCCAGCAGCATCATACCCACCCAAACCAGTACCAGCCAACCAAACCATCCCCAGAAGGCCGTAAGCGCCGCCAAAAGCGCGGTGATTCCCGCTTTTACATTGGTCAAAGCATTGCTATTCATAATCGCTTTTCCTTTCTTATGTACCCGCTACATCGAGTTATTTCATTTCCACTTGTAATGCGGCCTCTCGCCGCCCCGAACCGCGTACCGCATCCAGTCCAGCCCCACGATCACCGGCCCGCTCACAAGGCACCACAGGGCCGCAAACTGCGGGCAAATCTGTCCCCAGAGATTGCCCCACATGCCGGTGTAGTCCCAGACGCCCCAGCCCAGCCAGAGATTCAGGATGCACCCGGCCACGAACTCCACCGCCGTGATGGCAAGGCCGCACAGAATGGCCTGTGCCCAAATCGGACACCGCCACGGCATCTCTGCGCCCATTCGCTCCATGACAAGGCCCAGCAACAGGGCCAGCACCAGCATCGTCCAACTGATGCCCTCCGGGTGACCCTGTGCTGTTTTCCACGCCACCTCAATAAGAAAGTATGTAATCCCAACGAAGCAGCCCAGGAGCCCGCTGAGAATCACGTCCCCGACCTTACGCATTTCCGCCTCCCAGCACCGTGGCCATGTGCGCCGCCAGATCGTCCGGCAGCACCGCGCCGTAGGCGATAGCTTCCACGTCCACCGACGTCTCGCACCGCTTGACCCACGCCCGGACATGATTGCAATAAGTTTGGTGATATAGGACGTGCGTGGTCGCCGCCTTTGCCATGATGGCGATGTCCTCCGCCGGGTAGATTTCGCACAGCGCCCCGTCCAGATGGTAAGCGTAGCCGGTCCCGCCTGCCTTAATGGCCTCCTGCGCCGTTGAAAGGTTGATTTGATCCGGGATTGACAGGCTGATGTGTCCCGCCGTGCCGTCGGAAAGCGTCACGTCGCACCCGGCGGTGATGGCAGCGTCGCAGGCGGCGTTGACCTCCGTCAGCTTCGCGGCCTGCACATCTGCAAGCGGCGACTCCGGTTCAGTGGTGACAACCTCCTCGTAGCAAAGTTCTCTTGTATCGCGCCCAAAAACCAGCTTATAAGTTTTCCCATCACTCGGATACTCTGGAAAAGACTCAACCGCAATGGATTCCTCCGGTGCAGACTTTTGATCATAATAGATCTCAAGCCCATTTGATCTGCGCACTACATAAACCATAACAAACCTCCATTAAACGGATTCAAGGGATACGGCTCTTGAACAAGGTGCTTGCTTTATGACGTGGGTAGAACCTCCAAAAGGTGCAATAAAAGAGCAGGACGATCCTTTGAATGTGTAGGAATTATCATTTCTAACGTTGACAGAATAGTACCTTTTTAATGGATCATCTACTCCCGATCTTATATTCACCGGAAGTCCGTATGGGTACCCAGTTCCACCAGAATCACCTAATGTTACGCCATAATTAGTTGCAATTCCTCTAAGGTACAATTCTGAAAACACAGCTGACAGATCATCAATAACAGCAATGACTGTTTTGAAGTCATCACCAACAAGAACCGTATTGTCATATGGTATACCGTCAACCCATTGAATCCTAGCCAATGCGCATTGAAAATATGACCACGCAGTACTGTCGTTAGCATACGGCCTTTGTATCACCTTATACACTTCTCCTGTATCTAATGACACAAAGACTGTTACCCCGGTCGTCCCGTAGTAAGAGAAGAAAGCGTACTTATCAGAGGCTCCAAAGCCAGCCAGTGAATTAGAATTTATAGCATTTACTTGTGCTGAAAATGTATATGCACCAGTTGATAGGTTCATTTTACATACAGCCACGGTTGAAGAACTTGTGGTTGTGGTTGGGGCCATCGTGAAAAGGATATAAGCATACCCATCTTTTACCACAGGCAGATTGGCGCCCATATAGGTCCATCCAGCCGGTGGAGTTATGGCATAGACGGAATCACATACAACAGCAGTTACGGTGTTGCCGCCGTCAGTAGAAGTAGCATGATACTTTGAAACTGACCAACTGGCACTACCAAATGAGGTCGAATTTGATACTAAGGCATAAACTCCGTCATTATCTGAGTGAAACAGTTTTGCCCCTGTGGCAGTAATGTTAGCATAGGTGCTTGATCTTCCCAAAGCATATATACTACTTGCAGTACAAGTAAATGTTGCATAGCTTGATCCATATTTGAAAGCATTGTAGGGGTAGCCAAATGAGGTGCTGAAACTTGTGGAGGATTTTGTTCTATACGTTGTCACAACATAATAACCCGATGTCCCATTCATACACGTAAAAGAGTCTGTGCTTCCATATACTGGGTATAAATAGGGTGTTGTAAAAGACGACACATTTGAAAGAATTAAGAGGACAGTTATTACTCCAGTAGTTAAGTTGCAATAGTATATGTTATAATCATAGTTTGAGGCATTAGGGGTTCTAACAAGGCTTACTGCGTAATCACCACAAATTATTGAAGAAACGACAACCATGTTAGATGCAAGAGGAGTCACTGCTGTAAGCGTGTCCATGTCGTACTTTATATTGAACGGACCCCTGCTTGTTATCTTTTTACGAACACCTTCAACCCAGTCTTTTACAGTAACAGCAGCGGGAGACTGAAGCACAGAGGCAGGAGTAACAAACTTCGTATTATCCGTCCCGGCAGCTACTTCCTCAGTAGTTGCTTTTTTCGCAGCAATTGCATCAGACGTCTTTGCCGGGGTCATAAACTTGATGTCGTCAACCCCGGCGATTGCTTCTTCAGTGGTGGCCTTATCAGACTTCTGAACACTACCATCCGCCTTATCAACAGAGGCTTGAACCTCACTGCTTAGCTTGGTTTTCGTGATCGTGCCATCTGGTATCTGTCCAAGGACAATATCCTGCAGCTCGGATTTGTCGGCCTTATTGGCGTCAACTTCAACCGTCAGCGTCTCGTTGATGTACTGCTTGACGGCCTCGCCGGCCTCGTCGTATTTGGCTTTCAGCTCCGCCGCAGTCAGCCCGCCTACGTCGTTGGGTTCATCGTCCAGCGATTGAATGACCTGCATATCTTTTGTAAACTTTGTCAATGCCATATCACTTCACCTCACATCGCCTGCGGGACCGTTCCCGTCTCATTGATTTTCCGTTGCAGTTCGTGGTTCCCGCGTCCACCTATCACGGGTATTCCGCTGTCGGGGGAGGGGGGCTGTTCGGCCCCCGCCCCTCCCAAAAGCGGGCTATCAGGAATTGTCCCATCGGGGAGTGTTTGCGTCTGCTGCATAATCTTGATAAGCGATTCGCGGTCAGTAATTGACCCGGCAGGGAGTCGCTTCAAATACTCGACGGTGGAAATACGCTTATTCATCAGCAGGTTATCAAGCGTCTGCTGGCTTGCGATCTCCGACCAGTAAGAGGAATTACCCACGTCAAGCTTGATTTGGAACGGCAGCTTTTTCAAAATAGAGAAGTCAAAGGAAATAACCAGTTTGTCGGTGTCATATGGGTTTGCGATCTGAACAAACCGTGTCCCGTAATACTCGCCCATAAATTCCATGTAAATACGGCCCAAATCCTCCACGCTCTGCAAAAGGTTCTGCTTCGTCAGCTCCATAGGCGTCGCCGCCGCCCGTTGCAAGGCGATAATGGCGGAGGTGTTGTCCGGTCTTGTGTCACCCATTGCCACGTCAGACGCGCCGAGAAATTTTTGCGTGTAGGAAACAGCCAGATCAATAAACTGCGCAATCTGCGGGGAGATCGTGGCCGGGTCTACAATTTTGCTTACGTTTTCAACGGAGCCGTTCACGCCGATCGCCGCGCCGACCCGATTGTCCCATTTCACAATTCTCGTGCGGTCAAATACCACTTTCGGATATGCCAGCGTCATAAGGGAAATCATGCTCATGGCAAAAAGCTTATTGACAAAAATCTGGTTTGGAATCAAGCCCGTAATCATGGCCTGTCCATGGTAGCAGTCCTGCACATAGTCCCAGTTCATCCAGGTAACCGGATACAGCTTGATACCAAGATCCCATTCCTCGCGCACAACACAGTCTTTTGTACATTCATACCCGTGAATGGTTCCTGTTTTCTTGTCGCGCCACAGGCGCAGCAAAACCGTTACTTTCCCGCCGCCCAGCCGGTCAAGATTGCTGTCGGAGAGGTTTTCCTTATCGTCCGCCTGAATCATACTTTCAGCGTCGCTCTCCGAAACGTCGTTGGCAATAGCCCGGTCGATCGCGTCTTCCACCAGCATACGCCGGTCAATGATAATAAACGGTTGGGACTGCACATCGCGGCTGTTGGGATTCCCAAAGGTTATCTGCGTATTCTGCAAGACCTCCGTGCAAATAGAGCCTTTTGCCGTCTGACCGATATCCGTTGACGGGTCCCAGTAGGTATACGTGCAGCCGTCGGCGTCCACAGCCGCGTTCCTGGCAAACTCCCGAACGCTGGAACCGATGTTGTTCATTTCAAAAATGTTTGAAAACTGATCGTTGATGATGTCCGTCAGGACTTCCATGGTGTGCGGGTCTCGCTCACCGGTAGACGGCATATTCTCCGCGTGGAGCTTCAGGTTGTCCGTGGACACGTTGGCAACAGAGAACAGCACCACGCGCTTTAAGAAGTTGAATACAGGCGTAGGGAGCCCGTTGGACTTCACGCCCTCCCACTGCTTGCCGATGAAAAAATTCTCGTTGGTTTCCACATTCCGGTACAGCTCGATCCCGTTATTGAAATCCAACCCGGCGCGATAGTCCTTGTAGACGCTCTGCGGCGTCGGTTTATAGGTAATCCTCATATGTTCCTCCAGCCTATTTCACATTCCCGGAGTACCGAAGCTGCACATCTGCCTGCAATACCGTGGCCGTCGCCGTGGCGCTGTTGCTCTCAAACACCAGCTTGTAAAACGTCGCCTTTTTCACCTTCAGCTTGATCCGCTTTACCTGCGGCTTGCGGTTTGTGTTAAACGAAAAATGGTTGTAATCCACGTGTAGGAAAGTCGCCATATTTGCGGAGACAACCTTTTCGGGATAATCGCTGCGCCGGTTGCTTTCAGCGGTAACCAGCACCCGCGCCCCATCCTCCGGCTGAATGGAAACAAACACCAGCGTGGAATACTTCCGCATCCACTCTTTTTCAAAGTCCATGGAGCCGGTCGCCGCCCGTGCATCAATGGCGGCCCCATCGTCGTTTCGGTACTGTCTGGATATGTGTCTAACCTTTCCGTCAGAACTAAAGGCAAGCACTTTTCCATGACGCTTAAGCGCCAGCGCCGCCGGAATACCGCTGTACCGATACCACGCATCATTCGAGTAGTTTAAAATCAAAGCGTCGTTACCGCGGCAAAACCAAAATTCATAATTGTCACGGTCATTGAACGTCACGGTTTCGGAAAGGTTCATTTTGCTGGTGGTAACCCACACCCGGTCGCTGATCCGCTTTGCGGTCCGCTCGTCCGAAACCAGATTCCCGGATGAAGACGTGGATTTCCACTCGTAAATGCTGCTGGAACAGAGAGAAAGCGGGTTATTCTCCACAAGACGGACCTGCCCCATGGCCTCATTTCCAAGCTCCCGGTTTACGGGGGTGCAGTAAAACGCCGCCGTCGTGCTGGAATCGTCCAGAGTGGCGATACCGTACTGGCAGGAATAAACGCTGTTGGTCTTGTACACGACTAGCCGGGAATAATGGCGAACCAGCGCCGTGATCGGCGTGTTGCTCTCGCCAACCGACATCTCGTAAAGGTCCGGGAAATATTCAGCTGTCGGGTTTCCGTCGTAGTCAAGACCGGAATAGATCGTCTTGTTGGTCCCGTCTCCATACAGAAAAACACGGGTATCCGTACTGCCGTTGAATGTCTCGTAAAAGTGCATTCCTGTGACTTCTGCCCGTGCGCCGTCTCCCTTTCGGTAGGTGACGGTGACGGTGTTGGTTCCCTTTGCGACGGCGCTAGCAAACGTCAGCTTCCCGGCGGTCAAATCCGTGGTGTAAGTAACGCTGGTCCCGGATACTTCGGTAACAGCGGAAATGCCGGTCTCCGGCAGCTGAAAGGCCGTGGCCGTACCGTCGGGGGAAAACTTTACCTTGCGCAGCCCGGTCAGCCGGTTTACCGGCTGGAGAGTTGTACCCGCACCGGACGGGGAAGTGGCGGTTTGGACGATAGGGACGTACCCGGCGACATCTGAAAAATTCGTTCCGGCGGCTCCGCTCCACGCCTTGTACTCATGCCCGTTCAGCAGGTACACTTTGCCGCCAAATCCGAAGAATGAGGTTTTATCCTGCGTGCAGGTCCCGACAGCCGCCGAGGTCCAATCGGACGGATTCACTTTAAAAATCACGCCGCCGAACGCACACAAAAGCGTCTCAGAGGCCCCCAAAATCCCGCTCCACGCCCCGGAAAACGCCGGTGCATCCGTGGGCGGTGTGTTGCCGGGAACGGCGCACCACCCATCCCATGCAGCCCGCAGGTCAAGAACCGTTGCGCTTCCGGGCCGTACCTGTAAATGCCCGTCCATGGTGATCCTGAAATTCCGAAGCTCTGACAATTCACCGTTTTTGATTTTGGTGTCTCCGTCCGGGTTCTCATTCAGCCCCAGAAACTTTTTAATTGTCAGAATGGAATTCGCCATCGTTACCCTCCGTAGCTCAGATAGGAAGTGTCACACTCTCCGCCGGTCATTTCCTCGTCATAATCCGTCCCGGAGTCGCCCAATTCCTCCGGCTCCTGCGTTTCCATCTTCTGCGCTCCCAGCACGCGGGTGACCGCAAAATAACGGCAGGCGTCGCAAATATGCGTAATGTCGTGAGGCTCCGTGGCGCAGTCGGAGGGGTTTTTCTCGTCGTGTTGAATGGATGGGAGGTTCCGAATCAACCCCACGCATTCATTTGTTACCAGAAGCCCGGGCTTGTCCTTATCGGAGCACATGGGCTTCAAAAGCTCCTTCAGCGCCATCCAGCCCTGAATCCGGTTGTTGCTGGCCTTAATTATGCCAACGCCGTTTTCCATGAAGATTTCCGCCATGGTCCGCCCGCTGTCCTTCTGCCGGTTCCACATATCGGGCGGGGCTATGGTAAATTCAATCCTCTCCGTGGGCGGCGTCAGGCTGTTCATCAGGGCTGCGGCCGCAGAGACAATCAATCCGCTTTGCTGCACCTCGCGGTACACGTAGCACCGCCCGTCAAAATCAACCGCAATCCACAGGCAGGCGAACATATCAAGGCCGTAGTCGAACACCCTGTATTTCTTCCATTCCTGCGGGACGCGGACAAACGGGGTTATTACATGGGACTCCCTGCGGAACTCCGGGAAGAAGATGCCGGAAAGCGTGTTCCAGTCACCGTATCGCCATGCGCGGCGCACATCGTCGGGCAGCGTGTCCAGCATATTCAGATATCCGGGGGAGCCTTTCAGCAAATCCGGGTTGTCGTCCACCGTGGCCTGAATAAAGCGGTAATCTTCTTCCCGCTCTCCCGTCTTATACTCCCGATCAATGAACAGCCTCTTTACCCACAGATGCCCGATTCCGCCGGGGTTGCATGTAAGGTACATGCGCCGGGGAATGCTGGATGTACCACGCAGGCAGGCGCCCAAAATGCGAAATTGGGCTTCTGTAAACTGGGTTGCTTCATCAATAAAGATCCAGTCAAACTCCTGCCCCTGGTATTCAAGGTCTGAACCGGTGTCATAGTGTCCGAATTTGATGGTGGAGCCGTTGGCAAACTGCATCATGTGGGCCTGCTGATTGTAGCTTGCGATCTGCATGGGAACCATCTGAATGATGGGCGTTATCAGGGAGTTTTCCATATCCGGGTAGTGCTTACGGATGATTAGAATACGGATACCGGGATAGGTCAGCGCACCGCCTACGGACTTTACGCGGATTGCGTGACTCTTGCCGCCGCCTCTCGCGCCGCCGTAGCATACGTATAGTTCACGGGCCTGGTAAAATTGCTTTTGTTTTTCGTTGGCGTGTCCAAAGTTCATATTGAACACGCCGCCCGCTTTACTGAAATTTTTGTATGCCAATGCGTTCACCTTTCCAGATATCCCAATCAGGGGGCCATTGCGGCCCCCTGATTCTGTTAATTACTCGTATGCCTTTGTTCCCTCGATGCCGACGCAGCCGTCCTTCGTGCCAATGGCCCGCATAGTCTGGCCTGCGGTCAGCGTCACGGGAGCGGTGTAGGTTTCGGCGGTGGTGGAATAACGGGGGTTTGTTCCGTCCACGGTGTACTTGAACACCACGCCGGAAACTGCGGTGATGGTGACGGCATGGCTTGCAATAGCCATAACCGGAGCCGCCAGAATCGCGGTGGCGTTGCCGCACACGGCAATGCCGTCGCCCTTGGTTCCCAGCACAAATGCGTCGTAGTAGGTTACGCCCTGCACCACGGGGCCGGAGTAACCCTGCACCTTGGGCAGAATGTCGTACTTCTGGAGCTTCACGGGGTCAACCGTGCTGCCCTTGTACTTGATGAAGAAGTACACACCGGCGGGCATATAGCTGGTGGGGATTGACTTGACCTTGTTGTTGTCGAACTCGCCGACGACGCCCTTGGTCAGCGCCTCCTTGCCCAGCGATTCCACACCCAGCCAATCCGGGTTCTGCTTCAGGAGCTTGTAATACTTTGTTCCGATGTACAGCGTCCGGTTATCCAGAGGAACCAGTGCGTCCGTCATTTCTGCGCCTGCGTCGATAATCAAGCCGCCAATGGTGGACTTTGTGGGTTCGGTAGTCTCCAAAATCTGAATATTTCCGCCCATGCTCCACTTTTTGATACGCCGCTTATCCATGCCGGGGATCGTCACCTCGTCCAGCTGGCGCCGCAGAGCCTTGCCGGCAGACTTTTCAATGGCCTGATCCGTTCCATCCAGCTCGTCAATGGTGAAGCTGAACGCGGGGGCGCACTCGCAGGTCATCTCCTGCAAGGTGTCGCCCACATCATGCACCTCGCCAAAACGATTGCTGCCGGTCCGGTTGTACTCTGTCTCGGGGACGGTGTTCACGGAGCCGATGCGGATGGTCTTACTGTTGGGGGCGACGAACGCGTAGTCGTGGCCGCAGTCCGCATCTGTGATGGACGCTTTCTTGAATCGTTCCGCGGTTTTAGTCGCGTACTTGGTTGCGTAATTGATTGCCATAAATAATCCTCTCTTTCGTCATGGGGACACGGAGAGGACGCTTGTATCAGGAACCGAAGCCGTCCAAAAACGGATCGCTGGCTTTACTCTCCGCACCGGCGGTTCTCATGCTGCCGGTAGAACGACCAGCGTTTTTGGTGTTCTGGTCTTTTGCAGCGGATTCCTGCTTTACTCGTTCCGCCTCCGTAAGAGCCTGTTTCTCCCGCCACAGAGCGTAGGCAACAGCCAACCGCTGCCCCTGCTTTACGGCGTCCCAGACCTCTTGTGGAATGGCGTCTGCGTCCTTTGCCGCATCCGGGAATGTCTTCTGGAATTCCGCGATATCGGCGTTTCGCCGCTCCTCTGCGGAATTTCCCGTCTGTGCCCCCTGCTGGGCGGCGGTCCTCTTTTCGGCCTCCTCGGCCTCTTTTGCCATAACGGCGCTCTCGCGGTCTTCCAGATCGACAGCCCGCTTTGCCTCGTCCTCGCTCATGCCGGAGGACTTCTTGGCCTCCGTTCGCACAAAGGCAACGTACTGTTCGACGGTCATATTAGACTGCTTCGCCATCTGCGAAAACATCTCCATGACCGGCTTCGCCGCGTCGTATTTCTCCCGTACCCGATCATAGTCAAGACCCTTCTGGGCAAGAGTGGTTATCTCCTGCTCATTAACGGCCTTTTCTTCACCCAGATGCCGCAGTGTCCATGTCTTAGGGGCCTCCGGCGCAGGTGCTACGGGTTTTTCAGGTTTCTCTGCAGGAGGCGTCTCCGGCGCCGCGCTTGCGTCAGGCTTTTCAGCAGCTGCCTCCTGAGTGGGTTCCTGCGTCTCGGGTTCCGGGGTTTCGTCGGTATTGCTTTCCGGGCTTTCAGCCTCCGGGGTTTCGGAGCTTTCCGCGCCGTCCGTGCCCCATCCATCCAGAAATGCGTCGCTGGTCGGCGTGCTTTCTTCGGCGGGGGTGTTGTTCTCTTCGTCCATGAAATCACCTTTCCCCGGCTGGTCTGCCGGTTTGTATTTCTCGCGGCTGGTCTGCCGCGCGTGGCTAATAAAAAAGCGCCAAAAGCAGGGGTTTCCCCCTTACTTCTGGCGTTGAACGCTCTAGCTTGTTATGAAATTTTCTCCCCTGTCAGGGGGAATGACTTTCCGGCCTCCAGTTCTCTGCCGTTCCATATGGCCGGGAACCACTCAGACTTGCAAACCCTGCAATACACCGGAACCCGATACATTGTGGAGTTACGGCCTATCTTAATCAGCTTCCGGTGGCAGCAGGGGCAAGTATACCAGCCCCCCGTCACCATACCGCGAACTCCCCATACTCAATGCCGCCGTATACGTCCTCAACTTGCGCGGCTTCTGCCTTGTTTATCCGTGTTGCAATGACAGAAAGTACCGCGTCTCCGGTGCTGCTGAAATAAGCGGCAAGGTTGCTGTCCTGTGATTCAATGGCAATCAGTGCCGACGCCAGATAGTAGGGAAGCACCCCAGACACAACAGCATCGGCAAGCTCAATTTTGTCTCCCGGCGCTGCTACGCGAACGTAAGGTTCTCCGACTGCCAGACTCACTCTCGCAAGAATGGAATCCAGAATATCCGGCGTTCTTACCAGATATTCTTTCGTGTCGGTGGTAGCAGTTGCGCCTGTGGATTCGTTCTGTTCATCCATCAGGCGAATAGCCTTGTCAAACACGTCCTGCACGGTCACAGCGAATCACCTGTCTTCGCTTTCACGCCGTATGTCATGATATTTTCAACGCCCTCGTCTACGCTTCCGGGAGCAGGCTTGATTACTTCGATGCCCTCGGGTCCCTTGACTTCACCCCTGGGTGTGCCGTGCGCGGCCTTTATCTCAGCCAAACGCAGGCGCATGTAGCACAGCATGAAAACAAGCAAAGCGATCAGTACGGCAAAAACACACGCCAGAACCCCGATTTCCAAAATCCGCATGACGTCCCTCCGTTACTTGAAGTCCGAATCGTCCATTCCCTTGCCCATGTTCACGTTCACGGAAATGTCCTGCCGCGCCTCAACCTTGTCCTGATACCCGCCAAAGCGGGGTTGCTTGTTCAGGAAAATTCCACGGGTCACCATGCCCTTTTCCTGATAGCGGGGATCTGTCTCGATCTGGTTTTGAATGCGCAGATAGGCCATCTGCGCGGTCTCCTGAAAATCCGGGCAGCGTTTACCGTCGTACCAACGCCGAAGTGTCTCAATCGTGACGTTTAAGTGCAGCGCAAGGCCAGCCTCTCCATACAGAGCGCCGTCTTCATCGCACGTCCTGAAATACTCGTCGCATTTTGCTTTCAGCAAGTCGGCGGTTGCATAGTCTCGCTGTCCAGTATTTTTCTTCTTTGCCATGCTTACGCCGCCTTTCTTGAATATCTTTCTCGCCAATTCAGCGAGGGGGATTTCCCCGTTACAACCGCCACGGGACCCGGGCGGCGGAGAGAAGTTTTATATACTCTCAGCTGTATTGTATCACTTTTAAATCCACTTTCAAGCACTATTTTCCAGTTGTTTTTGTATTTTGATAACTTTTTAAACGTTTTAAAACATTTTGCATAATATTGTTACTCCCAAAGCGTCCTGATATTTTGAGAACCCGGGATTCCAAAAACCCCGCCCCCTGATTTTCCGCTACCCCCTGCCAGCTTGCGCCGTCGTGAGCAGGCAACATAGCGCAGGGGCGTGTCCCTAAAGCCGCAGAATACGTGAGTGGAATATCACCTACCCCGCCAGCGAGAGGCCCGCCGTTTTTCCGCTACCCCTCCCCCTATCAGCTTCCGGACGGGCAAACGCCTCACAGACCACTGCACTGGCCTGCCATGCTGCCCCGCGCCCCCAGGCAGGCCCGCTTGTATCGTCTGCGCCCAGCGGCACGAATTGCCTATTGCCCTGGGGGCCAATAGCACCACCTGACAACACAGTAAAGACACAGCGCAAGCGTAAGCCGCTGATATTACAGTAAAAACACTTAATGCCCGATTAAAACTTGCCGTTTTGCCTTTTGCGGCTGCTGTCCATGATCCAGCCCACCGCACAAGCCGCGCGAATGGCCCTAGTGTGTAATATAAGTATTGCTAATATATAGTCGCAATTGTACGCGCGTTTTTTATACCTGACCGCGCGTCCTCTCTCCCAAAATCGCACACCTCAAAAGATGGACACCGGCAGCCCTGCGTCAATGCTCAAAAGCCCCCGGCGGTGGAGAGGTGGAGAAGAGGAGTAGTTTCCCTATTCTCTCGCGGGAGAGCGTACAGGGCGTACAGGGTGTATATATTACCCTCTATACACTCTAATAATCAAGAATATAGATATAATACACCTACTCCACCGGATTACCCCGTGTTCATTGCCGCGCAACGAATTAGCAGCGGTGGAGTACCGAAAATTCTACTCCACCTAATACACCTAATCCACCGGTGGAGTAAAACAGCAAAATTTGTACTCCACCGCCCTACTCCACCGGATTAAAAGCAAAGCCCCAGACGGCACTAAACCGTCTGGGGCTTTGCTCATAGCTTGTCTTTGATCGCGTCAATAATCCAGGCGTTGACGCTCTGGCCTGTCGCTTCGGCTGCGGCGTCTATCTGGTCTTTTGTTAGCCCGTCGGTGCCGTCCTGTCGAATCCGGACCAAAATTTTGTTGTATGTCTTCGCTTCATATCTGGTCTTGACCTCTTGGGATACATGGCCGTGCCATGTCTCGCCGGGCTTTTTGCTTAGTGCCACGTGTAAAGCCCCCTTTCTTATTTCAATAAGTGTACCACTTTCATAATGCTAGCGCCATGATCAACTTGCACAAAAACGCTGCATTTGTGTTGTGACTTGCTCCAAAATGAAAAAAATCGCTTGACATTTTCATGGCGCTAGCGTTATGATTGCGCCATGAACCAAACAACAGCGGACAGGCCGACAGGCCGGAAGGAGATACAGCATGAACAGAATCAACATTGAAGCCCTGCGCCAGATTGCCAACGACGCATTCACAGCCTCCGAGGAACTGAAGCTCTTTAACAAGACCCTGAAATCACACTATTCTGAGGACTGGGACCGCGAAACATACGCCTGCTATTGGAAGTTAGACGCACAGGAATCCGCCCGCTGGGACGCACTGCGGGGTGCCTGCTCTCTGATCGGCGCGGAACAGTCCGCTGTGATTGCCTTTTTCAAGGCCGTGAACCGGTATGAGAAGCACCGGGGACGCTGGGATCGTTGCATCTGGAGCGTAAAGCAGTCCGGCACCTATGACAGCGCGGAGCTTTTCCAGTCTCTGACCTCTGAGGATGGCGAACTTGGACGCCAGTATTACCGGAGCACGGGCCGTCCCATTTGCGCCTGACACATCGCCCCGCCGGTCGGGCAAAAGGCCGGCAGAAAGGCAGGGAATCCCATGGTTACAAAATGTGGATATGTCCTATCCGGAGAGTACGCCGGGAAGTGGTGGGAAATCGAGCGCATAGGTCCGGAGCATTACACCCTGACCGTAGGCGGTGAGTTTTGGACCAGCTCCGACAGTCAGCGGCAACTACTTGACGAGGTAACCTCGCTCGATGGTCTTTCCCGATAACTCCCGCGCCGCTGCTCCGGTCCGGTAATAGGCTGGAGCCCATGAAGATTTGATTATTGGAGGGCTGACTTATGACAAAGTATTTCATCAACTGCAAGACGCTGGACGAGCTGAAAAAGGCCTATAAGGCTGCGGCGATGAAGTATCACCCGGACCTGGGTGGCGACACCGCCACCATGCAGGCGGTCAACGCAGAGTATGAAGCCCGGTTTGAAGTCCTGAAACGCGGCCAGAACACCGCCGCCGAGGAAGACGAGACCGGAAAGACTCAGGCCACCACCGAGGCCCCGGAGGATTTCATTCAGATTATCAATGCGCTGCTGCACATGAACGGACTGACCGTGGAACTGTGCGGGCGCTGGCTCTGGATCGGCGGCGAGACCATGAAGCACAAGGACGAGTTGAAAGCTGCGGGCTGCCGGTGGAGCAGCAGCAAAAAGCTCTGGAGTTGGCACTTTGCCGAGGACGGCGCCAAATGGCATAAGAGCCATTACAGCATGGACCACATCCGGGGGAAGTATGGCAGCGAGCGCTTCAACAGTGCCAACACCCGCGCTGAAGCGCTGAACGCATGAGCCAAGCCCTGCCGGTCGGGCGATAGGCCGGCAGAGAGGGGACGTCATGAAAGAAGAATTAAACTGGGAGGTTGTCGTTGTCTGCCACGCGGAAACCACCTTTTTTCGTTTGATTGCGGCATTCGAGGATCCGTACCAGGCGCAGGAATTTATTGAAAAGGTTTTGCCGCAAGAGAACCGCAGCCGCTTTTTCATAAGCCACAGAATCGCGGGCAAGAGGTGGCAAATGCTGTGATTGATTGGACAAGCTGGCGCGCTACAGACCGGCGTGTACAAAACTACATTGAAAAGCCGTCCACCCTCAACACCGTTGAGCGCTGCCAATACATGGACCGGCAGACGGAGAAATATATCGCAGAGCTGCAAGCGGAGATTGCGCAGATGCAGGGCTACAGGACGGAGCTTTTCGCAAGGATGCAACAGCTCTATTCTGCCGCGTATGATCTCAAAATCACGCTCAAACGCGAGGTTCGATATGGGGAAAAGAAGTTTTATTTTCTTTGCCTCTGGAAAGTTTACCACGACCACGGCATAGATCCTCTGCTGATAGAAAGCATCAAGTTTGCCGGAACGGAACGGGCGCAAGCAATCAAGGATTACCGCGCCGCCCTGAAAGCCCATCCAGGTGTAGCCTGCGAAATGGACATAGCAAAAGGGAAATGGGAGAGATAAAAGAAGCCCGGAGAGCTAAACGCTCCCTGGGCTTCTCTTATTGATATATTGGAAGATTGTGGTATAATATCGGCAATAAATAGCCACATATGAATAAGTGCGGAGGCAAATAGAAATGAAAAAATTTGAATGGGAAGACGCCGATATAAAGGTAAATGTATCAGCTAAAAGCTTGGAAGAAAGCAATTTAATATTAAGAAAATTTTATGATGAAATAAATAAAACCATACAAGTGGGCTGGCAATTTATGAACGTCAGAACAGGAAATACAATTGAGGTTGGAGACTGCAATTTTGGAACGATGTGGTTTGATTATAAACAAAGCGGTCTTATCAATAATATCTTTATTTCAACAAAAGGGAGAGCACCCAAGCAGATAGTAGAAAGTGCATTAAAGGAGGCGATTGCAAATCATAATAATTTTGAGAAATATGGTATTGAAGCCGTATTTTATACAAAAGATATTCATTTCTCTACAATGTGTAAAAATGATATACTATTAACATCAGATTTAGCTAAAAATGGTAATACCGCTAAAATACGATTTAATATAAACGCATTTGGAAAATTAGATGCAAAATATATAATTACTCAAAAAATAAATTACCTCAAGCACCTTTTCTGCGCATATACTAATTTTTTGTTCAAGCTAAAGTGCGTATATAAAAGTGAAAAAAGCGTGGAATGTGAGGAAACCAAATGGAACAATTATGACCCAGATTGGATTGATTGCTTTTTTGACGACGAGAAAAAAGACGTGGATGCAGAACTTATCCCAGATTTTTTTGATATATTCCGGATAATTTTGGATAATGATAGCTATAAAAAGACAATGAGATTGTTACTCAATTCCGCACAAGAAATTTATTGTGCACAGAAGATGATGAAAGATTCCGTGTATGATCCCGAGTATAATTCCCCCGGTTTCGTAGACATGTTAAACACATTATTAATTTCAGCATTAGAGCCCTTATCAAACATTGGAGCTCGCAAAGCGGAAATTTGCCCCGAATGCGGAAATGTAAAGTATAAAATCAGGAAAAAGGTGGAGACATTGTGCTCTCAATATACAAATGATTATATAACAAAAGTATTATCTAATATTGGATACAGTCAAAGGTCAAGCTTTTTGCATGAAGGAAATGCAAAAACAAATGAATTTTATTGTGGAACGTGTATACCGCTAATTAACCCTAGTGCAAAGAATGAATTACTTATGGCGTCTTCAGTAATAAACCAAAATACGTTCGATTACGTGGCATACATATTTAGAAAAAAAGTGCATGATTTACTTGAGGATAAAACGACACTATTATCATAAAAATAGACTGTCAGCCGCGTTTATGAACATTGAAGAAGCCCGGAGAGCTAAACGCTCCCCGGGCTTTTATATTTCACAGTTGCGACGCAGTATGCCTTATATCGATTGGTATTGGTAGAAAAGAATTTACAAAAGTCTTAAAGCAACACCGTGCAAGAATAAAATATAAAACCGCTATGTATCGCGTGGCTAAGCTGCCTGTCTGCCGGATTATAAAAATGTGCCCGCCCCTGGAGTAATCTCTGGGGCGGGCATGCGCTATGTATGATTCAGCTGTTTGTGGACTGTGAGGCAGAGCTGCTGGCAGCAGGGGCACTTACGTTTGTATGATCAGGGGCTGTCAAATTATCCGGCATTACACTTTTGACAATGACCGTGGTGGCCGTATTATTGTCGCCGAGAGTAACGTTCAGAACAGCACCTTCCTTGACATCAGCTATCGATCCGACAGTCTCTCCGGTGACGCTTTCCACTTTAATTACCGTATTATCCGTCAACGTAATGGCTGTCGTTTCCGTACCAGGCTTGAAAGTTTTCGCACCGCCAGGCTGCCCAGCATCGGGCTGCTTCCCATCTGGCTGGCTAGGCTGCTCACCGGACTGTTGGCCGCTGGGCTGTTGGCCCGGCTGTGCGTTTGAGGGAACCTGGGAACTGCTGGGAGAGGAACGCAGACTTGCGTCGGTCGAGCTGCTGCCAGCCTGCTGGGGCGGCGTGCCGTTCTGATTCTGCCCGGCATCCGTCAGATCTCCCAGCAGCAGGGTGACCGTCTTATCGCTGACGCTCTGCACCTGTCCGATAACCTCGGAACTGTTGGACTCACTGGAAGTGGACGTACTGGCGGAAGCGGAATTGCTCGCCGCGCTTGCGGCACTTGACGTGCCCGCGCTGCTGCTTCCGCATCCGGCCAGCGCCATTGCCATAAGTCCCGTGACACATAGAAGAGAGAGTTTGCTTTTGAGTTTCATTTACTTTTGCCTCCTTTTATGTGGATTACTATAGGACCAAATTCTGAAAAATAGCTTAAAATCCGGAAGTAATTTATACAACTTAACCAGAAAATACAAATATCAAACTTAGAAAATAAGTGCCAAGTACTAGGCACTTGGCAAACCGGAATATTTTTTGGCAACTTTCTAATACTACAATAAACTTTTGTGAAAGAGGTATTAAAATGGGGATCGTAACCAATCAGACCGATAAGAATCAAAAATGCATTGACGCATGCAATCGCTGTGCCCAGGCATGCGACGAATGTTTTATGCTCTGCCTGAATGAACAGGATGTACAGGCGCGCGTCAAGTGCATTGGCACATTAAAGGCGTGTGCAAGCATTTGCACGAAAGCGGCTTGCTTTATGTCCTCTGACTCCGAGTTTTCCAAGGACATCTGCAAGCTCTGTGCAACGATCTGTAAGAAGTGCGCAACTGAGTGCGGTATGTTCAAAGACGACCATTGCAAAAAGTGTGCGGCAGAGTGCACTTCCTGCGCGGACGAGTGCAGCTCCATGTCCATGTAATCCTTTTCAATAAAAAGCCCCGCCTCTAAGGTTTTATCCTCAGAGGCGGGGCTTCACTATGCGTCCCATGCTACGGATCAGCGTGAGGGAAAATTTTAACCGCCTAGAGTTACATCACAGTTTTGATACCATCTCAATGCATCAAGAAAATGAGTTTTATTAAAATCCGGCCAGTAATCGTCGATTATATAAAAATCAGCGTAAACGGATTGGGCAGGTAAAAATCCGCTCAAGCGTCTGCACCCGCCCCATCTTATAATCAGATCGACACGCGGAATTTCAGACGACTTCAAAATTCTATTCTCAATTAGATTATTCAGATCCCATTCCCAATCATAGTTTACGAGAAAATTTATATTAATCAGGCCTCGCCCAAAATGGACTCTTTTATTTGCGTATTTTTTAAGTTCCAAGGGAAAGGCGGGGGATTCGGTATTGCCAATGACCAATAAGTTCGCATCTTTTTCGCTTAAAAGCTGAACTGCATCCACACAGGATTGGGTAAAGGCATCCCGCTGATCTTTTGCTCTCTTATTATTGTCCTTGGTAAATCCGTAAAATGTAGCTTCCTTTATACCGTACGCAAGCATCATCTCGTAAAGTTGAAACCCCGGCTGAATCCCATGTTCATATCCGTCTTTCTTCAGAAGTCCGTTTTTTACGGCCCACCTTCTATTTCCGTCAGGGATTATTCCGATATGAGTTGGCAATCTTTTAAACGACTCCATATAATTCCTTCCCTACTAATATTTTATATGTATAATATCTTGTCCACTTTCTAACGTATTAACCGGTGCAGAATTTTATGAAGAAATTATGGAACGGAATGAACCTGTTGCCAAGCCGAGTTGTTTCGACATCTCCCAGTGAACCGCGTGAGAAGAAGCTGGGCGGTTTAGCAGGCTGAATTTAGATGAAAGTTCCGCCCGGAATTCCCGGGCGGAGCTTCAGTCAGGGATTGGGGGTGCCGACAGAGCCATCACCCTTGAGCTGGTGATATACCTTCAGCTCCGGGCCGCTGGTATCCCCGATTACAGGCTTTGCATGTTCCTTCCCATTCTTCGCCTCGCCGTGAATCTCAGGGACAGGGGGGACGTCATTACGGGGCTGCGTATGCGTCCAGTCGGGACGCGCCATGCCCTTCTTTGCCATAAAATCACCTCCTAAATCATGTTGCGGTTTATGGCACGGCAGACAGCCGTGTCCTTTTCCATCTTAAAACCGAAGCTGTCAGAATTTACAGGTCTTCCAGATCAGCCGCGGGAATGTTATTTTCGAGATTGTCCCGCGCAAGATCCGTATCAATTACAGGGTAAATATCTTCCGGGATAGGTTTATCACCGTCGGAAAGAATGGGCTTTCTCGGGTCCCTATTGCGTTGATCCATCATATCACCTCGACAATATGATGGCTGAAATCAATAAAATTATGTTTGCGGCGAAGAGTTTGACTGCACCTTTAAATACACTCGTCACAAGTCTGTTTTGAAGATTTTCACTATTGTTTGCAAAAAAATATCTGCTCCTCGCATATGGAGCAGATATTTTCGAATCTTAACTTAATGTCATTGCCATGACGGTGTATATGCCGCAAGACAGGAAGCGGCGTCTCTGTCCCCTTACCGGGTGGGAATGATCTCAATCCAATACCCGTCGGGGTCCTCGATGAAATAGATCCCCATTTTCGGATTCTCAAAGCAGATGCAGCCCATCTTCTCGTGGCGGGCGTGCTCCGCCGCATAATTCTCGGCTCTCAAAGCCAGGTGGAACTCGCACTCGCCCAGATCATATTTCTGAGGATGGTCCCTGAGCCAAGTCAGCTCCAGACGGAAGTCGGTCTTCCCGTCCCCCAGAAAAACGATGCTATAGCTGCCATCGGGAGCCTCCTTGCGCTCGCCCACCGGGGTCAGATCCAGAGCCTCCTTGTAAAACGCCAGTGATTTATCCAGATCGGACACATTAAAATTGAAATGATTAAAGGTCAGCATAATTTCTCCTCATTCGCGGACATCATTTGATTGCCCGGGCCTCCACATAGTAGCGCTTGTCCTGCGCATGGCCCATGGAGAAGGTCTTGCGGGGCAGGACGCCGTCGGCCATAACGGTTTTAAACAGCTGTTCCTTCCCCATGGCAGGCAGCTTAAAGCCAATGTTGCCGGGCTTTGCGCCCAACTCGTCTGTCACCTCGTCGCCGTGGATGTAATCCACCTCGCCGTCATTGGCTTTCAGATACTCGTCGATGAACGCCTGCAAGGTGCCCACCGCCAGCTGGACCTTCGGGTCCGGAACGGTGACAATCCCCTTGTGTCCGGCGTAGGTATAGGCAATGGCATGGCCTTCGCCCTCGCCCTCGTGGGCGGAGGGATAAAACGCCTTGAACGCCGCCAAGATCTTCTCCGGGTCCACATGGAACAGAACACGGTGGATCGGCTCAAATTTCAGCGCGTCGTCGTGGTTGTTCACCACCTCCACCAACGCATAACGCTCCGGAAGATCGGCCCACTGCTCCTTCGGCGTGACTTTTTTCAGGTTCTCATAGCAGGTCTTTGCGGTGGCCAGTGAATGGTTTCCGTCGCCCACGGCAAAGAGAAGCGGTGCGGCATCCTTCATGCCGTACTTCTTGTCCATCTGATCGGGAGCACACAAAGCCGCCAGTGAGTCGGCCGCGGCGTCCACCTGTGTCTCCGTCAGCTTCCAGCCGGTGAGGTGGCCGCCGCCCTGCTGCAAATCAAAATCATAAAGCTTTTCCATCTTCCCGCTCTGGGTGCTCAGAGGCTCGATCACCGTCCCGTCCGGATCGTCGATCAGCAGCATCACATGGGGCAGCTCAATGGGCGCGTCCTGCCGGACCTTCACCCGGGGCGGAATACGGGAGAGAACGGTTCCCTCCGTGGCGCGGATCAGCGCACCGGAGCCGGGGGTATAGTCGTACTGGTCCAGATCAATCATGCCAATCAGGCCGTGGCGCACCTTCCCGTCGGACTGGGTGCGCTCCATATAAATGAGAGTCGCGGGCAGAGTTTTGAAAACACCGCCGTCCACGTACCGCTTCATAGCCCCGTTAATATCTGCAATGCGCTTTTCCACGTCGGGGTCGTTTAGTTTTGCCTCCGGCAGGATCAGTCGGAGCGTGGAGGGAGCGTCTCCCACGTTCTGTTCCACCGCCGCCCAGTACTCCGGCTGAGAGGTAAACTGATCGCAGGCCACCACAGCCCATTTATTCATGTCCGCGTTTTCAGGAAGCAGGATATCCGCAGGATAGAAACCCAGCTGGTTGAATTTCCCGTTCATGTGAGGTCTCCTTTTCCAATTTTCCAAATTTTTCGGGTGCGCAGCGCGCCGTCCCAACTGTTATTCAGTATACTATACTCCATCTTCGGATTCAACAAGCGAGGAAAATTTTTCTCCTCGAGTATCGTTTGGTTCTCTTTGGGGCATACTGCATCCAAATCCCGAGCGATTTATTTTAGGAGGTTTTTATGGTTATCGACAAGATCGCACTGGTTCTCTCCATTATTGGTGCGCTGAACTGGGGCGGCATCGGCCTGTTTGGATTTGACACAGTCGCCTTTCTCTGCGGCGGGCAGATGGCGGTCCTCTCCCGCATCATCTACGCGCTGGTGGGATTGGCGGGCCTGTGGTGCATCACGCTCCTGTTCCAAAGAGGGGAAGAGCGAAGAGCCCATCACGCAGTCTGAGTTTCTCGATGCGACGGACCCGGAGAGACAGAATTCTCTGTCTCTCCGGGTTCCCCATTTTTTAAACTTTGCAGACGCATTTATTGTATCCGTCGAAAAGTTTCAAGGCGCGCCCGGCGACGGTTTTTAAATGCGTTGGCTGCGCCTTTGAGTAAAATTTATAAAAAATGCAAAATTGACCCTTGTCACAGAAAAGAAAACGTTTATAATGAAAATAGAATGTATTTTATGCTGTTCGCTTCCATTTCATGAGGAGGTTTTTTATGAGAAAGACAAAGATCGTCTGCACCCTTGGCCCCGCCACCGACAGCGAGGAAACTCTGCGCGCTATGCTGGAGTCCGGATTGAATGTGGCTCGGTTCAATTTTTCCCACGGCAGCCACGCCGAACACAAAAAGCGCCTGGACATGGTGAAAAAGCTGCGCAAAGAGATGAACCTGACCGTGGCGGCCATGCTGGATACAAAAGGCCCTGAGATCCGCCTGCGGGACTTCAAAGACGGCAGGGCGGATCTGAAGGGGGGCCAGGAATTTACCCTCACCACCCGGGAGATTCTGGGAGACGAGCACATTTGCGCCATTACCTATCGGGACCTCCCCGGCGACGTGGCAGTAGGCGGCTCGATTATGCTGGACGACGGACTGATCCGCCTCACCGTGTTGGAGATCAAGGACGGAGATATCCGCTGCCGGGTGGAAAACGGCGGTCCCATCAAAAACCACAAGGGCGTCAACGTCCCGGGCGTACGGCTATCCATGCCATATCTGAGCCAACAGGACAAGGAGGATATTCTCTTCGGCGTGGAGCAGGACTTTGACTTCATTTCCGCCAGCTTCGTCCGCAGCGCAGCCGACGTTATGGACATCCGCCGTCTATTGACCAGCGTCCATTCCTCCATCCGCATCATCGCAAAAATTGAAAATCAGGAGGGTGTCAACAACCTCTCCGAAATTCTCTCCGTGTCCGACGGGATTATGGTCGCCCGGGGTGACATGGGCGTGGAGATTGACTTCACGGAAATTCCCATTATTCAAAAGGATATCATTGCTCAGTGCGTTGCCGCGGGTAAGCCCGCCATCACGGCCACCCAAATGCTGGACTCCATGATGGAGAACCCCCGTCCCACCCGTGCCGAGATCACCGACGTGGCCAACGCCATCTACGACGGCACCTCCGCCATCATGCTCTCAGGTGAGACCGCCGCGGGCAAGTACCCAGTGGAGGCGGTGAAGACCATGGACGCTATCGCCCTGCGGACGGAGTCCGACATCAACTACGCCAAACGGATGAAAAACGCCGCCTGGGACCGACACCTGTCCATTGCCGCCGCCACCGCCCACGCCGCCTGCACCACCGCCGCCGACGTGGGAGCCGATGCGATCATCACCGTCAGCCAGCGGGGAACCACCGCACGCCTTGTCAGCCGTTTCCGCCCCGGCACGCAGGTGATTGCCTGTCTGTTGGATGAGCATATCCAACGCCACATGGCCCTGAGCTGGGGCGTGACGCCCATTTTGATGCCCATTGCCGGCAATTCCGACGAACTGGTGGAATTCGCTGTGGATACCGCCAAGGCCGCCGGACTTGTAAACCAGGGCGACTTGGTGGTGGTCACCGCGGGCGTACCTGTGGGCGTGCCGGGCACCACCAATATGATCCGGGTACATCTGGTGGGCGGCTCCTTGTTTACCGCCGTGGGCATCGGCAGCGGCAAAGCCTCCGGCCCCCTGTGCGTGTGTCACACGCCGGAGGAAGTGGCTGAGAAGGCTCGGCCCGGCTGTGTGCTGGTGGTTCCCTTTACCACCAATGACATGCTCCCCGCCATGCGCGCCTGCGCCGCCATCATCAGTGAGGAATCCGGCTCCAACAGTCACGCCGCCACTGTGGGACTGACTCTGGTAAAGCCCGTGATCGTGGGCGCCGGTGGGGCCACCCATATTCTGACCGACGGGATGTTGGTCAGCGTGGACTGTGTCCACGGCACTGTTCAGCGTCTGCCCCAGTAAGGGCCTAAAAACAAATAAAAGCGCGCCCCGGAACGATTGTTTCGGGGCGCGCTTTTTATGGACTTTAGCGCTTGTCGAACGGTTTGCTCTCCTCTGAAAGTTCGGCCTGAGCAGGCGGTGTCTCCGGTGTTTCATGGGCCGGGGCCTCCGCCACCGCCGCGTCTTCGGCAGGTGCCTGTCCGCACTCCGCAGCGAGAGTTTCCTCCTCTGGCACGGGTCCGGCGGTCTCCGGCGTCTCTGTCAGGGCGGCGCACTCCGCAACCTGTCTGACCAATAAATCGCTGCCGTCCCGTTTCCTGATTTTGATGTTATAGAACAGCACCGCGGCCGCACCGACGACCAGAACGATGCTCAGTGCCTGAGAGACTCGGATAGGCTGACCGAAAAATGTCCAGTCGAAGAGGTACAGGCTGTCTGTCCGTAAGCCTTCGATCCAGCTGCGGCCAAGGCCGTACCACAGGAAGTAGAAGCAGGTGTTCTCCCCATCGAATCGGCGGGCTCGGCTGACAATAAACAGCACCAGCAGCAGCCCAACCAAGTTCCAGAGACTCTCATAGAGGAATGTGGGATGGACCTCGATGGTCTGATTCTGGCTGACCCACAGCTGCATCCGCCAGGGAAGCGTGGTTTCCGTGCCGAAAGCCTCTCGGTTCATAAAATTGCCCCAGCGTCCGATACTCTGGCCGATCAAAAGGCCCATGACGCAAAGGTCCAGCATCGCCGTAAATTTTATTTTTTTTACCTTGCAGTAGATAAACGCAACCAGAATCCCCACGATCACCGTGCCGTACATGGCGATGCCGCCGTCCCAGACGGCCAGCATCCGACCCCAGTCCAGACTGCCGTCCGCGTTGCGGTACAGGTCCAGATAAAAGACCACATAGTAAATACGGGAGCCGATGATGCACAGCGGCGTGGCCCAGAGGATCATGTCCAGCACGTTGTCCTCCGTTAGGCCGAACCGCTTGGCCTGCTTCATGCAAAGGTACAGCCCTGCCAGCAGGCCCAGGGCCAGAATAATGCCGTACCAATAAACACCATGCCCGATGTGGATGGCAATGGGGTCCGGGTCAATCTCGAACCCTCCAAACAGCCCCGGAAACCCGATGGGCATATCACTGAGTGCTTTCAAATCAGAAACTTCCTTTCGCCGTACCTTATTTAGGCAGAATGGTGGACATGGCCGCGTGCTCCTCCGTCAATTCGTCCCGGATGAAAGCAAGAACATCTTCCTCGCCGATGCTATCGAAAGCCCGGGGGAAGCGCAGCGCGTCATAGCCTGCAAAATGCCCCTCCGTCAGCGATACGGCAATATTTTCAAAAGAGTTCAGGCCCCGCAGCATTGTCCCGAAGGCGGCCTTGCGCACCCGCTCGTAAAAATCGTGATCTAATCCCTCAGTTGCGAGACGGCGTGCCTCCTTTTTAATTTCCGCAGCAACGGCTTTCACGTCCCGGCTGTCGCCCCCGGCGTAAAGATACGCCGTATCCGGCATCATTTCAAATGCCCCGCCGAAGCTGGTATTGATGAGTCCCTGCCCATACAGCCGCAGATACAGCGGGCTGGACTCCCCCAGCAGCAAATCGCAGGCCATGTTTCCGATCAAATTCCGGCGAAGGTATCCCTCCCCCGCCTCCGCGGGTTTACATTTGAAGCCCAGCAGAAACTGGGGCATGGAGACCTCCATCCTTCGGCTTGTCTCCAGTTCCGCCACGCCGTCTGGCTCCGTTCCGTGGTCTCGGGGGATGACCGGACCGCTGTCCTCCGGGAGGATGGAACGGGCAATATCCGCCACGCGGACCGGATCCACGTTTCCAACCACCGTCAAAATCATGTTGCCGGGGGTGTAAAACGCCTTGTGACAGTCGTACAGCGTCTTGGCCGTGATCTCCCGAATACTCTCCACGCTGCCGGCAATGTGAGTCCTGGCGGTGTTCTTCTGATAGAGAGCACCCATCATCCGGGCATAGACCTGCCAGTCCGGATCATCCTCGATCATCCGGATTTCCTGGGAGATAATCCCCTGTTCCTTGGCAACGCTTTCGTCGGTAAAGTAGGGTACGGAGACGAAGGACAGCAGGATCTTTAAATTCTCCTCAAATTTCTCAGTGGAATCAAAATAGTACCCCGTCATGGCATTGGCGGTGAAGGCGTTGGGCTCCGCCCCGTTTTTTGCCAGCTCCTGAAGGGCGTTGCCCTCCTTGGTGTCGAACATCTTATGCTCCAGATAATGGGCAATGCCCGCCGGGGTATTCATCCACTCTCCATTCAGGCAGAAGCGGGTATCCATTCCGCCGTACCGGGTGGCAAAAAAAGCGTAGCTCTTTGCAAAGTCCGGTTTTGACACCACATTGATCGGCAGGCCGTTGGGCAGCTTCTCCCGGTAGACGGTTTCGCTGATGCGCTCATAGAATTCCTTCTTCATTCCTCGGCCCCCTCTCCCTTGAGGAAATAGACGGTATCCAGCGACACAGTCCTCATTGCCTCGTAAATACGCTCCGAAGAAACGGTGCGAATTCCCTCCGCCAGCTCTTCCGGCGTGTCGTCCCGCCCCGTAGCCGCCCGGCCCAGCCAGAAATTCTCCAGCTTGCTCTGGGAGTCCCCAATGGTGGCGTAGGCATTGCAGAGTGTACTGCGCGCCCCCGCCAGCTCCCACTCGTCCAGCTTTCCGTCCTGAACAGCTTTCATCTGACTCTGAATTTCGTCATAGGCCCTTTGGAAGTTCTGGAACTCAATTCCGGAGGACACGGTGATGATACCTTTTTGCCAGTGGAACAGGGACGACGCATAGTAGCACAGGGACAGCTTTTCCCGCACATTCATGAATAGCTTTGAGTTGCTGCTGCCGCCGAACATGGTATTGCCCATCATCAGCGCCGAGAAATCGTCGCTGCCGCAGGTAAAGCCCATGCCAAGCTTTCCCTGTGTCACGTCCATGGCGTCTGTAACGCGCCTGACCTCCTCCCGAGCTACGTGGTGTGAAGGCCGGGGCAATGAGCGGACAACCACACGCGGTAGGGTGGAAAGGGCTTTTAAAAGCGCGGCCTCCACACGCTCCGCCTCGGCGCTGCCGCAGTAGAACAGCTCCAACGGTGCAGAGGCGAGAAGGCCGGTATACGTGTCCTGCATCGTCTCCCTCGTCAGCGTTTCTGCTGTCTTCTCATCGCCAAACTGGCTGACGCCGTATGGCTCACCACTGCACATCTCCTGTAGGAGGCGCAGGTCGGCATATTCCCGCTTATCGTTGAGGATGCTGCGGATGGCGTCCACCAGATTCGTCCGCTCACTGTCCACATACTCCGGCAAAAAAAGGCCGTCCTTTGTCACAGGATTGCAGAGCAACTGGCCCAGGAGCTCCGCCACCGGCTCCAGCAGCTTTTCGCCGTCTGGCGTGAACGCGTCATCGATCAGACTGGCAACAAAGCCCACGCACTGGCTCTCGCCTTTTTTTCGGACCGTATAGCTAATATCCGCGCCGTACAGCCTGTCCAGCCGAGCACTGAGAGCCCCCATGTCGGGATAGCGCACGGTACCCCGGCGCAATACCGCGGGTAGCAGCGCCTGAGCCGCGGCGGTCTCCGCTGCGATGCGGGTCAAAAACTGGGCGGACAGTAAGCTTGTTTTAAATTTCCGGGCCGGCAAGTGGGTGAGATAGACGCCCTCCGCCAGCCTTATTCTGGTTGCTTCCAATTTCAGGCTCCTCCCTGTCGATTTAAATACAATTAAGTATTATACTGTATTCTCTCCGTAAATTCAAACTCTATTTTCACCCCGCTGTCGGAAATAGGAGTTGACCTTTTCTTTTCCGTCGTATAAACTGATATCAGTTAGGAAATTAACAAAGGGGGACGTATGGAGAGTCTTGAAATCGGCAGCCGCCTGCGGCGTCTGCGCAAGGAAAAATGCTTGAGCATTGCGGCTCTGGCGGAACGTTCCGGGGTCAGCACCGGTCTTATCAGCCAGATCGAGCGGGATATGGTCTCTCCCACCGTGGTGAGCATCTACCGTATCGCTCAGGCTCTGGACACAAACATCAGCTATTTCTTCCCCGTCCCTGATGAAAAGCCCTACGTCCTGCTGCATCCCGGAGAACGGCAGCATATTCAGTTGGCCGGAGGCGCGCGCGATTATGAGCTTCTGACACCGAGCAGTCCGGAACGCACTCTGGACATGGTGCTGGTAACGCTGCGGGGCGGAGCCTGTTTTGACCGGGAGTGTGTCTCACATGCAGGAGAGGAGTGCGGCTACGTCCTCTCCGGTATTCTGACCGTCCTGCTGGACGGTCAGGAAGTGGATCTCTTCCCCGGCGACAGCATCCATTTTCCCAGCACCCGCCCCCACGTCTATATCAATACCCATCCAGAGGACTGCATCTCTATCTGGTCCATGACGCCGAAGTTTTTCTAAAGTCCCGTTCCCTGGCGTAAAAGCCGCGAGCGGAGCGGCATCTGCCGCTCCGCTCGCTTTTCTTTTTAAGCCATGCAATTTTGAACCATTCTCTGGAAGTTTCCCCGGGCCAGCTTCTCCATCTCTTCTCCGCTCATGCCCAGCTTCTCAAAGCAACCAAAGAGATTGGGTATCTTGGAGCAATCCTCCAGTCCTATGGTGCTGGGACTTCCGGTGGAGGTCATAGTGCCCATGGTCTCCTCGCTCTCAATGAACTCAAAAAAGTCAAAGCCGCAACCGACGTGGTCGATGCCCATGACGTCGATCATATGGGCGGCGTGCCGGGCCAGGGTCTCCACCGTCTGTTTGGTGGGGTCGTTGTCGATGAAGAGGTTGAAGGCGTTTAAGCCCACCACGCCGCCGGCGTCCCGAATCGCCCGCAGCTGCTCATCCGTCAAATTGCGGGGCACGTCGCAAAGGGCTTTGCAGTTGGAATGGGAAGCGATAAAGGGTCTGGTCGCCAGCTTTGCCACATCCCAGAAGCCTGCCTCGTTCAAGTGGGACACATCCAGCAGCATACCCTTGTCCTGTACTTTGCGGGCAGCCTTCTTTCCGACCTCCGTCAGGCCGTAATCTTTTCCGGACAGGGCCCCGGCACCCAGCTCATTGGCTTCGTTCCATGTCAGAATCGCATGGCGGGCTCCAAAATCATAATAGTCGTCAATTTTGGACACGTCACCGCCGATGGCGGCCATGCCCTCCACGCCGATAAATACATAAAAAACACCGTCGCGTCTGGCCTGCATCATTTCTTCATAGTTGTGGACAATGCGGAAATCTTTGGTCTCGGCAATCTCGGCCCGAGCGCAGTCCATAATTTGTCTGGTACGCGCCGTGTAATCGGCATCATAAGGCGGATCGATCCAGATGACAAAGATACTGCCTTCCACATTACCCTTGCGCAGCCGCGCCAGATGGTGCCTGTGAAAAACATCCGTCTCCCCCTTCAGCCGCCGGGTCGTTACATCGGTCCAGATATCGGAATGTGCGTCAAAATACATGATTACCCCTCTTTTGCGATTCCGGCGTGCCTCAGAAGAGGCACGCCGGAGCGTTTCTTTTTCTGTATTCTTTCTTTACGCGCCCAGCGTAATCCCAACAATCGTTCCGGCATAGTTGCCGATCACATAGCCCAGCGTGCCGATCAGCATGGCGGGACCAACCAGCTTTGCCCATCCCTGGGAGATGGCCATACCGGCGGCGGTGGTGGGGCCGCCGATATTTGCGTTGGAGGCGATGATGGCATCCTCCAGATCAAAGTGGAATAGTTTGGCTGCGCCGAAGCAGAACAGCATGTTGACAATGACCATGATTGCCGTCAACACCAGCAGCAGCGGGGACTTGGTAACAACCGTGTAGATATTCGCGGGAACGCCGATGACAAACAGGAACAGGTAGATGAGATAGGTGCCGATTTCCTGTGAGCCGTGCAGCATTGCGACCTGCTTATCCATGTATGTGGCTATGATCACAGAGAAGGTGGTGATCCAAACATACTGGCTGCCGAGGAACTTGCCGACGAAGTCCAAAAACACACCCGGGTTCTCGGGTACAAGACCCTTGATGCCGCCGGCAACAAGCTTGGAAAGCCATACAATTGCGATGCAGTAAGCAAAGTTGAATGCAATGTCCTTCAGGGAGATATCCTTGCGGCTCCAGAACGCGGCGGCCTGCGTCTGGGCGGCATCGCGGTCGGCCGTGCCGGCCTCCACCTCGTCGATGTGAGGATGCCGGAAATTTTTGCGGAATAATCTCATACCGGCAAACGCAATCAGCACGAAGAAGTAGGCAGCCATCAACAGGTTATCGGCCACCGTAGCGGCAGCGGTCAAATCATCGCCGGCGGCATACTGAGAGGCCATAGCGGCAAAGTTCACGCCGCCGCCGATGTAGGAGCCGGTCATCATTGCGGCGACCTTGGCAAGATCCTGCGCGTTGCCGAAGGGGGCGCGCAGCGCGTAGTAAGCAATGAACGCGCCTACAAGCGTACCCACCGCACCGATCAGGAAGATGGTCAGCATACGGCCGGTTTCCTTCCAGATCTTCTTGATGTTGCACTGAAGCAGCAGCAGCGGAATGCCCATGGGGACCACAATGCCCCAGACAACATCGTCATAGAGCGGGCAGCTGATGGGAATGATTCCCACATTGGCAAGCACCATAGCAATGATCAGTGCGATGATTGCGCCGGAAATTTTGGATGCCCAGTTGTACTTCTGCTCCAGCCAGATGGAGAGTGCAACACCGGCGCAGAGAATTACCATCAGCGACCAGGTGTCGTCCGCCGCGACAAGGCTCTCCCTGCCGAGCGTGCTCATGAACAATGAACTCAACATACATTTTCCTCCCATTTCTACAAATACTTGAAGCCGTTTTATTGACAGGCCAGCTTCCTTTGTTCGTAGTATAGTCACATTTATCCGTGAAAGCAACCACTTACGTGCAATTTCGTCACTATACTGAATTTATCGGCAGTATTTTGATTAAATCATACATTTCCGCTAACCCATCATGAAAAAGTCTCATATCTTTCATTATGTCTTTGCTCAATTTGCCAATTTCAGCCGTCTTTTACAGTTCCGCCTATTTTTTCTGGAGGCTCCGAAATATTCTTCTCTTTTCCCTTGACTTTTCGCATAAATTCCTGTAAACTTAATACCGTTGTAAAGCTATATAACTTTACAAGTATTTGGTGAGGGGGAGTTTGCTTTGAAAAATCAGACCTACCGTATGACCATGCTCTACGATTTTTACGGGGAGCTTCTCACTGACCGGCAGAAGGAATTCTTCGACTACTATTATAACGATGACCTCTCCCTGTCGGAGATCGCAGAGAACGCAGGGATCTCCCGTCAGGGTGTGCGGGACGTGATTGTCCGGGCAGAGGCCATCATGCAGGAGATAGAGGACAAGACCTGCCTCATCCGTCGGTTTGAGCAAATGCGCACCCATGTGGACGGCATCGTCTCGGCTGCCAATGAAATTAAATCGCTGAATTACCACCAGTTTGAGGACACACGCCTCACGGAGCTGGCGGACAACATCACGGCGGAGGCCGCCGCGCTCAGGGAGTAACCGATGGCATTTGAAGGACTCACCGAAAAACTGAATGCCGCTTTTAAAAAGCTGCGGGGCAAGGGCCGCCTGTCGGAAAGCGACGTGAAAGAGGCCATGCGGGAGGTTCGTCTGGCTCTGCTGGAGGCGGACGTGGGCTACAAAGTGGTCAAGGACTTTGTTGCCAAAGTCTCGGAGCGAGCTGTGGGTAGCGACGTGTTGGACAGTCTGACCCCCGCGCAGCAGGTCGTAAAGATCGTCAGCGAGGAGTTGACGAGCCTGATGGGCGGCACGGACTCCAAGCTCATTATGGCCAACAACGGGCCCACTGTCGTCATGCTCGTGGGGCTTCAGGGCGCAGGCAAGACCACCAACGGCGCGAAGCTGGCGGGATACCTGCGCAAGCAGTATGGCAAACGGCCGCTGCTGGTGGCCTGCGACGTGTACCGTCCCGCCGCCGTGGAGCAGTTAAAGGTCGTGGGCGGGCAGCTGGGCCTCCCCGTATACGATGAAGGGCAGGGCGACCCTGTCAAAATCGCAGAAAACGCCCTGAAACACGCCAGAGATCACGGAAACGACTTGGTGCTTTTGGATACCGCCGGACGGCTCCATGTGGACGAGGCTCTGATGGACGAGCTGCGGAGGATGAAAGCCGTCGTCCGACCCAATGATATTCTGCTGGTGGTGGACGCCATGACCGGCCAGGACGCGGTGAATGCCGCCTCCGCCTTTGACGGGGCGCTGGGAATCGACGGCGTGATGCTCACCAAGCTGGACGGCGACGCCAGGGGCGGCGCGGCTCTCTCTATTCGGGCCGTCACCGGAAAACCCATCAAATTCGCAGGTACCGGCGAAAAGCTGGACATGATCGAGCCGTTCCACCCGGACCGCATGGCCTCCCGCATCTTGGGCATGGGCGATATGCTGACGCTGATTGAAAAGGCCCAGTCCTCCTACGATGAAAAGCAGGCCGCAAGGCTGGAGGAAAAGTTACGGAAAAACCGCTTCACGCTGGAGGATTACTACGATCAGCTCCAGCAGCTCCGGGGTATGGGCGATCTGAGCCAGATTGCCGGAATGCTTCCCGGGATAGGCGACAAGCTTCAAAACGCCTCCATTGATGAAAAGGCCCTTTCTCATACGGAAGCTATTATCCTGTCCATGACGCCCCGGGAGCGAGAGGACCCCAGCATTCTGAACGCCAGCCGCAAGCGGCGCATCGCCGCCGGCAGCGGTTGCGCGGTGGTGGAGATCAACCGGCTTTTGAAGCAGTTTGAGATGATGCAGCAGCTGACAAAACAGGTTACCCGAGGCCGGTTCACCGGTTTTGGCGGGATGGGTCACGGTCCGGGCAAGAAGAAGCGGAAAAAGAAGTAGCTTCTCTCTAATCATATATAAGTGCGGGCGCATTTATAGATAAAAAAACATTATTTTTTGGAGGTATACATTTATGGTTAAGATCAGGCTGCGCCGTCTGGGCGCAAAAAAGGCTCCCTTCTATCGTCTCGTGGTGGCGGACTCCCGCGCTCCCCGCGACGGCCGCTTCATTGAGGAGATCGGCACGTACAATCCCTGCGTCTCCCCCGCCGAAATCAAGATCGACACGGAGCGCGCCCAGGCTTGGATCAAGTCCGGCGCCCAGCCCACCGACACGGTGCGGGCTCTGCTTAAAAAAGTAGAAGTCCTCTAAGCCGGAGGGCACGTCATGAAGGACTTGCTGCTCTATATCGCCAGAAACCTCGTGGACGATCCTGACGCCGTCACTGTCACGGAAATTCCCGGCGAGCAGGAACTGACGTTGGAGCTGCGCGTCGCCCCCGACGACATGGGTAAGGTCATTGGCCGTCAGGGTCGCATTGCAAAGGAGATCCGCACAGTCGTGCGCTCCTATGCCCAGCGTACCGGCGTCAAGGTTTCCGTTGATATCGTGGACTGACAAATGGGGAGGGAGGATGCGTAAGCGTCCTCCCTCTTTCCTCTTCGTTTTTCCCGCTGACAGAGCCCTCACGCCCATCCCCCTTGCCCATTGGTCCGAAATAGGCTATACTAATTATACAATAGCCACAGGTGAAAAAAGGAGTCTCTTTTTATGAAATTGGAATTTATCCAGGTCGGCCGTATTGTCAACGCCCACGGTATCCGGGGCGAGGTGCGGCTGTTGCCCCATGGTTTCGACCCGGCCTATCTGACCGGCTTTAAGACCTTTTTTCTCGGTAAGGACAAGACCCCCGTCACCCCCACCGCCAACCACGTCCACAAGAACTTTGTGCTGCTGAAATTCCCCGGCGTAGACGACATGAACGCCGCCCTTTCCTACAAGGAGCGGCCCGTTTTCATCCGCCGGGACGACGCGGGCAGCGCGGTCCCCTTTGACGACGAGTTACTGGGCATAGATGTGAAAAATGCCGATACCGGGGAAATGCTGGGCAAGCTGACGCAGGTGGAGGACTATCCTGCCAGCAAGGTCTATACCGTCAAGGGCGAAAAGACCTATCTCATTCCCGCCGTGCCGGAGGTCTTTATCATCTCTGCGGACTTGGACACCAACGTGATGCTGGTTCACCTGCTGAAAGGGATGGAAACGGATGAGAATTGACATTCTGACACTGTTCCCGGAATCAATGGACGCCATACTGAACGTCAGCATTCTGGGCCGTGCCCAAGAGCGGGGCCACATCGCCATCCAGTCCCATCAGATTCGGGAATACACCACCAATAAGCAGATGCAGGTGGACGACTACCCCTATGGTGGTGGACGGGGCGCGGTGATGCAGGCGGACCCGCTGTACCGCTGCTGGGACCATGTGGTGCAGACCTTCGGTCCGGGCAGGACCATCTATATGTCCCCCTGCGGGCGGGTATTTACCCAGGCGGTAGCCAAAGAGCTGCGGGCGCAGTACGACCACCTAATTCTGATCTGCGGCCACTATGAGGGTGTGGACCAGCGGTTTTTGGACGAGTGTGTGGACGAAGAACTCTCCATGGGAGACTTTGTCCTTACCGGCGGAGAAATTCCCGCCATGGCGGTGTGCGACGCGGTGTGCCGCATGGTACCCGGCGTCCTGCCGGACGAGGAGTGCTTCACGGAGGAATCCCACTGGAACGGTCTTTTGGAATATCCTCAGTATTCCCGCCCCGCGGAGTGGCACGGGCGGGAGGTGCCCTCCATTCTGGTCTCCGGCGACCACGCCAAGGTGGCGGCCTGGCGGAAGAAGGAGAGCTATAAGCGCACCATGGCTCGGCGGCCGGACCTATTCGCGGAGTTTGACGAAACGCAGCTCACCACAAAAGCCGAGCGGAAAATCCTCCAACAGGCGAGAGCGGAATTTGCCGCCGAGTCTGTAGCCTCTCCCGATTCAAAGTTCTGACTCGGGCCGATGTCCGCGTCTTGCGTACTCTCGGATAGACTAAATTGATATAAATGCATCAAAAATTTCATTTTATACTTGCTATATTTTGGTAATGTATGTTACAATTCATGAGGTCACCTGTTTGCTGCCCGTAGCTGCGGTCTGCAAACATGGCGGCCTCATGTCCTTTGCAGGGGGACAGAAGCGTTGGCTTCTCCTCCGTTTTGAGCGTTTTCAAAGTCAGAAAACTAATCAAGGAGGATGCAATTGTGAAAGAGAGAAAAAACACCACTCAAGGGGAAAAGCACAGGGAGGAAGGCCACCGGACAAGCATCCAAAGCCGTATTGTCCTTCTGGCCATTCTGGCCTGTGTCGGTTCTCTGCTCATCTCCAATATTATCAGCGGCACCATTACCATCTCCTCCGGCCGCGCGTCCACCTACAAGTCTCTGGAGGACAAGACTGCCAGCGTTGCGGCACAGGTTTCGGACTACATGGATAAGGCCTTTGCCGTCACGGAAAGTCTGGCATATGGCGGGGATATTCGCTCCCTTGACCCGGATACCCAGCGCAAAGCGCTGGTGGCTACCATTCAGAACGACCCCTATTTTATTCTGTTCTATCAGCAGGGAATCGACGGGATGCAGACCGCAAGGAGCTCCGGCGAGCTGGGGAACCGGTCGGACCGCTGGTGGTTCAAGCAGGTCATGTCCGCCCCGCATCCCTTTATCACCAAGTCCTACCTCGATATCAACACCAACACCCCCGTCACCTCCGTGATTTATCCCGTCTATCCCGTGGGTTCGTCCAGCCGCGTGGCGGGTGTGCTGGGCGCCGATCTGAGCCTTGAGAAGCTGCAGTCAATTGTGGATACCTACAATACCCCGGACTCCTATTCCGTAATTCTGGACGGGGAGGGCGTTGTGGTGGCCCACCCCGACTCTCAGCAGGTAGCCGAAATGTACAACTATGTGGATGGCACCAAAACAGTGGTATCCGACGAGAAGGAGTCCCAGGAGAATGTTGACCTGTCCCCCGTTCTGAAATCTCTTTCCGCCGCAGCGCTCTCCGGTAACAGCGGCGTACAAGAGCAGTCCGACGAAAACGCGATTTACGCTTACGCGCCCATTTCGCTGCCGGGCAACTCCAGCGGCTGGGCCGTTGTGACCATTCAGAACCGGGACGCCGCGTATGCCAGCACCATGCAGATGATTCTTTCCAACATCGTACTGATGCTGATTTTGACCGCGATCATCGTCGCCGTTTCCATTCTGTTCAGCCGCCGGCTGGTGCGTCCTCTGAAACAGCTGCATCGCGCCGCCGACCAGATTGCCCAGGGCGATCTGAACGTGGACGTCACGGTCACCAGCCGGGATGAAATCGGCGAATTAGCCGCCGCCCTCAATACCACGGTAGAGCGGCTGAAATCCTACATCAACTATATCAATGAGATCACCGACGTCCTCGCTAAGCTCTCCAATGGGAATCTGGAGTTTGATTTGACCTATGACTACACAGGGGAATTCTCAAAAGTTAAGGACGCGCTCATTGCCATTCAGATGACCATGAACCAAACCCTGCTCCATATCAGGCAGGCCTCCAGCGAAGTGGCCAGCGGCTCCGACCAGGTGTCCAGCGGTGCGCAGGCCCTCTCTCAGGGCGCAACGGAGCAGGCCAGTTCCATTGAGGAGCTGTCTGCCGCAATTGGAGAGCTGTCCGCCAAGATCCAGCAGAACGCACGGGAGGCCGACGCGGCCAATGTCATTTCCGAGGAAGCCAAGGCCTGCATGGTTGAGAGCAACACACACATGAAGGAAATGATGTGCGCCATGCAGGACATCGGAAACACTTCCGGCGAAATCGGAAAGATCATCAAAACCATCGACGATATTGCATTCCAGACCAACATTCTGGCTCTGAATGCAGCGGTGGAGGCCGCCCGAGCCGGTTCCGCCGGAAAGGGCTTTGCCGTGGTGGCGGACGAGGTGCGCAATCTTGCCGGCAAATCCGCCGAGGCGGCGAAGAGCACCACCGCTTTGATTGAAAACGCCGTGGCCGCCATCAAGGCCGGTACGCAGATCGCCAATACCACCGCCGAGTCCATGGGGACCGTGGTGCAGCACACTAACGAGGTCAGTCAGAAGATTCGCAATATTGCTCAGGCCTCCGATGAGCAGGCTGCCTCCGCTGAGCAGATCACCACAGGCATCGATCAGATTGCTGCGGTGGTGCAGAACAACTCCGCCACCGCAGAGGAAAGTGCTGCTGCCAGCGAGGAGCTATCCGCCCAGGCTCAGACCTTGAAGACATTGGTCGACGGCTTCGTCCTTCGGGACAACACCGAGAACTGATCTCCAATTTCCTTCCCCAGTAGATAGAAACCGGCGTTGGCGATACCGCCAACGCCGGTTTCTTGCCAGATTAAAAAGAAAACGGTTTCCTTCTCCTGAAAAAAGTGCTATGATGACCTTATTATATTTTTTTGCAAAATCACAGACTCAGGCCGCCGCGCAATGCGGCGGCGGGAAGGAACTCACTTATGATTTCTCAGCAAATGCTGGCCCTGGGCCAATCCCGCTCCTGCATCCGGGATCTGTTTGAATACGGCATGAAGCAGGCCTCCATCGTAGGGAAAGAAAACGTCTTCGACTTTTCCATCGGCAATCCCTCCATTCCCTCTCCCCCGCTGGTGAATGAGTCGTTTTTGAATATTGTGCGCATGGAGAACAGTTTGGACGTACACGGCTACACCTCCGCCGCCGGTTATCCCGGTGTGCGAAAAGCCGTGGCAGACGACCTGAATGCCCGCTATGACGCTCACATTCGCCCGGAAAACCTGTTCTTCACCTGCGGCGCGGCCCCGGCGCTGATCGCCGTGGTGCGGGCGCTGGCGGTGGAAGACGCGGAGATCGTGGGCGTGGCTCCCTTCTTTGCCGAGTATCGTCCCTTTCTGGAGAGCAACGGGGTCAAGTTTATAGTGACGCCGCCGGATATGGAGCACTTCCAGATCCGCCTTGACGAAATGTCCTCCCTCATCAATGAACACACGCAGGCAGTCCTTATCAACTCCCCCAACAACCCCTCCGGCGTGGTCTACACAAAAGAGACACTGGAAAAATTGGCAAAGCTCCTGACGGAGAAGAGCCGCGAGGTAGGCCACACCATCTATCTGATTTCCGATGAGCCTTATCGAGAGCTGGTATATGACGGCGCAGTGGTTAGCTGGGTTCCCAATATTTACCCCAACACCGTGGTTTGCTACTCCTACTCCAAGTCCCTGTCCCTGCCGGGTGAGCGTATCGGCTACGTCTGCGTGCCCGACAGTGTTTCGGAAAGTGCAGAGCTTTATGCCGCTGTGGCAGGCGCCGCCCGTGTTCTTGGCCATGTCTGCCCTCCCTCTCTCCAGCAGCGGGTCGTGGCCCGCTGTGCGGCGGAGCGGCCTGATCTTGCGGCCTACGACAAGAACCGAAAGGCACTGTACGAGGCTCTGACCGGCTTCGGCTACACCTGCCCCAGGGCCAACGGAGCGTTCTACATGTTTGTCAAGGCTCCCGGCGGCAGTTCCAAGGCATTTTCTGACCGCGCAAAGGAAAAAAACGTGCTGGTGGTCCCTGGCGATGACTTCGGCTGCCCGGAGTATTTTCGCCTTTGCACCTGCGTGTCTTACGACACCATCCAGCGAAGTCTCCCCCTGTTCAAGGAGCTGATCGAATCCTATCGCTGAGCGATACCTATGCCGCGGACCGCGGGGCTTTCCGCGGCCGCAGCGCAGATATCACTTCCTGAGTTACTTTGCGTTCCCCTAAGCCCGGCTGGAAAAGATATCCACCAGCCATTGCTGCGCCAGCGGCATCCAGCTGGCAACGTGGGGGTCGGCCAGCCGTTTTTCCTCCGGGCGGGCAACCTCGGGCGTGGCCAGCGACATGCCGTGGGTGCCAAAGGGATAGAGATGCAGTTCGGCGGTTACGCCATAGCGCAAGAGTTGCTCAAAGAACAGCAGACTGTTTTGAACGGGCACGCTTTCGTCCGGGACGGCGTGCCACAAAAAAGTGGGAACGCTTTTTTCACTGACCAGCTTTTCCAGCGAAAATTCCGCCCATGCGACGCTATCCCCGCCCGCAAGCTGGATAAAGCTGTCTCTGTGGGCATATTCTCCGCCCGAGATTACGGGGTACCCTAAAATGAGCGCATCTGGCCTTTGCGCAAGCAAATCGGCGTCCGAAGCAAACAGCGCCGGATTGTGCCATTGCACTCCCAGGCTGGCGGCAAGGTGTCCCCCGGCTGAAAAGCCACAAACCGCCACATTCTGTATAGCGGGCACCCCGGGACACTTTCCGCTCCGCACCGCAGAAACCGCCCATGCGAGCTGACGTAACGGTCGCCATCCCAATGGGGTATTTTCTACGCTGTAATGCAGAACAAACGCGTGGTATCCGCCTTCGTTAAAGGCGCGGGCAATAAACGAATCCTCCCACACGGAAAGAAAGGCGTATCCGCCGCCGGGACAGACCACCACCGCGGCCGCGGCAGCCTTAACCGGATAGCAGTCCAGCGAAGCATCGTCAAAAGGACAGTACAGAGTTTCCATCACACACATCTCCTTATCCTGTATTCAAAAAGCACCTTCAGCGGCTTGATCCTGCGGATCGTCCGGTTCAAACGCTCCCATCGCTCAAGCCATTTATCTTTGACTTCCCACCGCCCTCTTCCGATGGCTCGGAAGAGGGTGGGAAATACTGCTTTTTCAGCGGGCATTCACCAAATCGGCACACTTCCCCGAGGCTGATATGACTTAGTTTCTCAAGGTGGAGTCAAACGGAAAAAACGGCTTTATAAAAAGTTATAAAAGTAGAAAATCAGCCGCACAAATTTAATTTGTGCGGCTGATTTCATTTTCGGCGGAGTAAAAGATAGTCAATCGTCCGCACGAAAGAAACGTTAAAAAATTGAGCTTACTTCAACTCGACCTTAGCGCCGACTTCTTCCAGCTTCGCCTTCATGGCCTCGGCGTCGTCCTTGGACACGCCCTCCTTCAGAGTGGAAGGGGTACCCTCGACAGTAGCCTTAGCTTCAGCCAGACCCTGCTCGGTGATCTCGCGGACAGCCTTGATGACCTTGATCTTGGCGGCGGCGTCAAAGCCGGTCAGGACCACGTCGAAAGAGGTCTTTTCTTCAGCAGCGGGAGCGGCCGCAGCAGCGGGAGCAGCCATAGCGGCAGCGGAAACACCAAACTCTTCCTCCAGAGCATGTACCAGCTCGCTCAGCTCCAGAACGGTCAGGCCCTTGATCTCTTCGATCATAGCGGTAACTTTCTCAGACATAGTAGTAGCCTCCTAAATAAAAGTTATTAGTTTTTGAAACGGATTGCCGCTTATTCGGCGGCGGGAGCAGCCTCTGCGGCAGGAGCGGCTTCGCCGCCCTTTTCCGCGATCTGCTTCAGGACCACGGCCAGACCCGTGATGGGAGCCAGCATGGTACCCAGAACCTGCGCCTGCAGGATGGGCAGCGCGGGGATGGACGCCAGGGACTTGATGGTAGCGAGATCCACTACCTTGCCGTCCATGAAGCCGCCTTTGATTTCGAACTTGTTCTCCATCTTCTTGGCGCAGGTGTTCATGATGCGGGCGGGAGCCACAACATCATCGGACAGGGCCAGAGAAGTAGTGCCGTTCAGCAGGCCGTCCAGCTCGCTCAGTCCGACGTTGTTGAACGCGAAACGGAGCATGGTGTTCTTAACCACCGCGTAATCCACGCCGTTTTCGCGGCACTCCTTACGCAGGGCGGTATCCTCCTCGACGGTGATACCTTTGTAGTCCACGATGACGCCGGCGGTGGCCTTCCGAACTTTTTCGGTCAGCTCCGCAACGATCGCCTGCTTTGCACTCAAGACTTTTGCGTTAGGCATTCTTGTTTCACCTCCAGAGTTTTTTGTGGGATGTCCCCGTCCTCCGGTTCTCACCGGCGAGCGGATGGTCCCGAGGTGCGTTCAAAAAAGGAAACCGTCCCTGTGCCGCAAAGACACAGGGACGGAATAGCTTCGTAAAAAGCCCCCCTCGGCAGGATTTCCGGGGTCATCCCCCCACCTGCTGTCTTTGGAACGCATGTTTTATTATATCAAACCGTCGCAATTTGTCAAGAGGCAAATTTACGGTCAGATATTGATTTTCGGTCTTAGACTAACTTGGCAGAGTTCATCTTCACGCCGGGACCCATGGTGGAAGCCACCACGCAGCTGCGGATATACTGTCCCTTGGCAGAGGCGGGCTTCGCCTTGACGATGGCGCCCATGATGGCGTTATAGTTCTCCATCAGCTTCTCGGGGCCGAAAGATGCCTTGCCGATGGGGCAGTGGATGATGTTGGTCTTGTCAAGGCGATACTCAATCTTACCGGCCTTGACTTCCTTGACAGCCTTGGCAACGTCGGGCGTGACAGTACCGGCCTTGGGGGAAGGCATCAGGCCCTTGGGGCCCAGCACCTTACCGAGACGGCCAACAACGCCCATCATATCGGGGCTCGCAACAACCACGTCGAAGGCGAACCAGTTTTCCTTCTGGATCTTCTCCACCATGTCCATGTCGCCCACATAATCCGCACCGGCCTCTTTGGCAGCGTCGGCCTTGTCGCCCTTGGCAAAGACCAGCACGCGGACGGTCTTGCCGGTGCCGTGGGGCAGGACGATGGCACCGCGGACCTGCTGGTCGGCGTGCCGGGAATCCACGCCCAGCTTCACATGCAGCTCGACAGTCTCGTCGAACTTGGCGGTAGCACACTTGCAGACCAGATTCATGCCCTCCGCCGCTTCATAAAAAGTGCTTTTATCGATCAGCTTGGCGCTGTCGGTATACTTCTTGCCTCTAAACAATGTTATTTCCTCCTCATAGTGGTTCTTCGGAATCTATCCTCCCACTGTATGCGGCATTCGCGCCGCGCAAACGGTGACGGGTGGATCAGTCGCCCACCACGACGCCCATGGAACGGGCGGTGCCGGCGATCATGCTCATGGCGCTTTCCAGATTGGCGGCGTTCAGGTCGCGCATCTTGATCTCAGCGATCTTCTGAATGGACGCCTTAGAGATGGTTGCCACCTTGGTCTTGTTCGGCACGCCGGAGGCCGTTTCAATGTTGCACTCCTTCTTAATCAGGACTGCCGCCGGGGGCGTCTTGGTGATGAAGGAGAAGGAGCGGTCTGCGTACACCGTGATAACAACGGGGATAATCATACCCATGTCGTTCTTGGTGCGCTCATTGAACTCCTTGGTAAATGCGGCAATGTTGACACCGTGCTGGCCCAGAGCGGGGCCGACAGGGGGGGCGGGAGTTGCTTTACCCGCGGGGATCTGCAGTTTTACATAACCGGTAATTTTCTGTGCCACTTTAGTAGCACCTCCTGTTTAAAATGTGGTGGCGGCCATACGGCCTCCTTTGGCGGGACGTTTTCAGTCCCTCCCACTTGTACCGGACGCTTGTCCGGTCTCTCAGTCCGTGAGCTCCAGTTGGTCCAGCTCCAGTTCCACGGGGGTTTCCCGCCCGAACATGGAGACCATAACGGAGACGCGGTTTTTCTCGGGTTCAATCTCTTCCACGATACCGGTAAAGCTGGACAGGGGGCCGTCCACGATCTTTACATGGTTGCCCACGGCATACTTTACTTCGATCTCATGCTTCTCCATACCCATGGTCAGGACCTCTTCCTCCGTCAGGGGAATGGGCTTGTTGCTGGCTTCGCCTACAAACCCGGTCACGCCGCGTATGTTCCGCACCAGATGCCACGTATCGTCCGTCATGACCATTTTGATCAGCACATAACCGGGAAACACCTTCCGCTCCACGTCCTTGGAAGCGCCGGAGTCGGTGATCTCCGTGACCGTCTCCAGAGGGATCTCGATTCTGAGAATCATGTCCTCCATGTTGCGGCCGGTCACAAACTTTTCAATGCTGGTCTTGACTGCGTTTTCATAGCCGGAATAGGTATGGATCACATACCATTTCGCGCTCTCTGTCATCACTCGCCCCTTAGCTCAGGAAATTGATGAACAGCTGGACGCCGTTGACCAGAACATAATCGAAGACCCAGATACACACGCCGATGAGCAGGGAGCACAGCAGCACGGTACCCGTATCCTTGACTACGGTCTTGCGGTCGCTCCAGACAATTTTCTTCAATTCGCTTTTCATTTCCCGGAACCAACGGGTCCGGTCCTTCTTCTTCGCTTCTTCTGCCATTCCTACACGCCCTTTCTTATCGTTCGTTCCAAATCACTTGGTCTCGCTGTGGAGCGTATGCTTCTTGCAGAAGGGGCAATACTTGTTCAGCTCAATCTTGTCCGGGGTATTCTTCTTGTTCTTCATGGTATTGTAGTTTCTCTGCTTGCACTCGTTGCATCTCAGGGTCACTTTTACACGCATCTAACGGCACCTCCTTATTATTGGCCTCCTGTCCGGCTTGAGCCGGGGAAGCCGACTGCCTCCCTGCCCTCCAAAGCGGCTCTGCCCCGCGCGAAAAGCGAAAACGCGCGTGACAATTAAGCCCTTTTTCACAGGTAAGTAAGATTTTAACAGAAACAAGGGTGAGAGTCAACCTTTTTTCTCAAGAATTTTGAAGCTCTCTCACGAATTTTTCTTAAACGTGAGATATCCCTCCAAAATCAGCGCCGCCGCCACAGCATCCACGGTTTTTTTTCGCTTTTTGGCGTTCTGTCCGTTGTTCAGTAAAATCCGGTGGGCATCGATGGTGGTCCGCCGCTCGTCCCAGAGGATAACGGGAAGACCCACGCTCTCCCTCAGCAGCGCCGCCATGGACTCCGCTTTCTCCGCCCGGGGGCCCAGCGACCCGTCCATATTTTTGGGATAGCCAAGGACCAGTTCTTCCACGGCGTATTCCTCCGCTAATCTTTTCACGCCCTGCGCCACCTGCTCCGGGCGGTAGGCGTTGATGACGGTGGTGGTCCCGGCCATAAAGCCGGTGGGGTCGGAGATGGCAATGCCGGTGTGGGCGTCGCCATAATCAATAGCCATGATGCGCATAGTTTTTATCCTCCAGCTCTAAATCCATAATATGAAATGATACCACAGTTCGCTCCCATGCGCAAAGCGCGGGAGCCATCAGCCGTTCAGCCGCTGGGCCAGCAGGGGGAGAATTTTCTCCGTACACTGATCCCGGAACGCCTCTGCATTCGAATCTTTGTCAACAATGGTACCATGGTTGTCGTAAGCGGAATAGAACGTCGTCACAATGTACCGCCCATCCCGGACAAATAGGGCATACCGCCAGCCGTTTTCCATTCCGGGGGCAACCACCCACGCCTCGTCCACCAAATCGGTCTCCACCTGCGTTGCGGCGGCTGTCCAATAGGCATCCGAAATTCCCCGGTACCAATCCTCCTCCAGCAGGGCATCGAACGCAAGGTCCGCCGTCTTCACAAAGGGCAAGCGGTAGCAGGTAGTATTCCAATCCAGCTGCATCCCGGTTTCCGGGTCATCCGCATACTCCAACAATCTGTCCTCCACCGCGCCAGCCCATGTCCACTCATGGCGACTCTCTCCCCAGACCGTGTTTGGCCCGTCCAAGCCGCTGTGAACCTCCGCCAGACGCACCGCTGGAAAGTCCGGCGCACTTTCCGGCAGCGGGCGGGCCGCATAATCCAGCGAAGCGAAAATCAATTGCGCCAGCAGGACCACCATCATCGCAGCAACCAGCAGCGGTTTCAGACAAGCGGTCAGCACGTAGCGGCGGTGGGCGGTGCGGTAGTCCGCGTGGTGATCCAGCGGTTCTCCGCCCATCAGCCGCTTTCGCAGCCGCCGGATATTCCGCCAGCGGCGCAGGCTGTTCTGTAGTTCCAATACATAAAAAAGAAACCAGTAAACGTCCGTGACGTTCCCGTTCACCAGATAGTCGAACCGCCGGTGGGAATACAGGTACGTCCAAACCTGAAAGCCAGCCAATGCGAGGAAGATGGCCAGCATGAACCAGAAACCCCAGCAGCTTCCCCGGTGAAGCTTCCGGAGGGACGCCGCCTGTTCCATGGGGTCGGTGTGCAACTCCGGTACGCCGGCGTTCTCGTCGGTCTGGAAGATGTAGTAGTACACCGGGTTCCAACAAGTCCTCTCCTGATTCAGCGCCGCGAAATGCCAGCCGCAGGAGTCGTACAGCGCCAGTTCGTCCTCCGTCAGCTCCCGGGACAGTACGTCCATGCGGTAGCGGGTCCTGCGGGGTGTTCCCTGCCTGAAATAGGCAGACCAGATGCCGAAGTGGTCGATGAATAGACCCTGCTCCGCCATGTCGGAAAACCAGCTCTCGTTGCGGTCCAGATCGCAGATGTCGTCCAGCATCCATTTGCGGACGCAATCGCTCCCATCCTCTGCCCGATGCTCTACTCGGTCAAACATCTTGTGTCCTCCCTCCACCGCTCCTGATCGTCCAGCATGGAGCGCAGCCGCTCTGTCTCCGTCCGGAGGGCCGCCCGGCCATATTTTTGGGATAGCCAAGGACCAGCTCTTCCACGGCGTATTCCTCCGCCAGCTTTTTTACGCCCTCCGCCACCTGCTCCGGGCGGTTGGCGTTGATGATGGTGGTAGTTCCGGTCATAAAGCCGGTGTGGTCAGAGATGGCAATACCGATATGGTCGTCGCCATAATCAATGGCCATGATGCGCATAGTTCTTATCCTCCAACTCAAAGTCCATAATATTAGATGACACCACAGTTCGTTCCCATTCGCAACGCGCGAGAGCCGTCAGCCGTTCAGCCGCCGGGCCAGCAGGGGGAGAATCCGCTCCACGCACCGGTCCCGGTACGCCGCCGCCGCGTCCGGGTCTCCGGAAAAATCGGTGGTATGGTCGGAGTAGAACGTCTGCACAATGTACCGTCCGTCCCGCACAAACAGGGCAAACCGCCCGCCGTTGTCTCCGGCGGGAGCCGCGGCCCACGCCTCATCCACCAGATCGGTGCTGACAGGGGTGATCTCCCCCACATAATAATTCTCATGGATTCCCTCATAGAAACCGTCGTCCAGCAATGCGTCAAAGGCGAGGGTCGAAGTCCACGCAAAGGGCAGGCGATAACAGACGGTACTCAGCTCAATCTGCGCTCCGTCCTCTTCATAATCCCCATATTCCCAGATTTCGTCCACCACCGCCCCGGCCACCGTCCACTTGTGGCGGGTTTCACCCTCGACCCCATCTTCTACGCCCCGCCCCCGGAACTCCGTCAGGCGCACCACCGGAAAGTCCGGCGTACCCTCCGGCAACAGCAAGGATTGAAAATTCCCGCCACCCGCCGCCTGCGCGCAGATCAGCGGAGCAACCAACAGCGCGATCAGTCCCAGCGGAACCGCCATGCGCAGCACGCCATAGCGGAAACGGCGGCGGTAGCCCGCCCGGTGGTCCAGCGGCTCCCCCAGCAGTAGCCGCTTTCGCAGCCGCCGGACACTGCGCCAGCGTCCGGTATAAAGCGCCGTCCAGAAAATCCATACTGGAATTTGCATCCACCCGCCGTTGGTCGGCCCATAGAGCAGAAAGCGCCCCAGCTCGTGGAAGCTGACCATCGGGTATACGCTCAGTCCGAGAAACAGCAGCACAAACATCAGCGCCCACAAGGCGTCCAAAATACAGGCCCGGTTCAGCCGCCGCAGGGAGTTTGCCTGCTCCATGGGGTCGGTATGTAACTCCGGAACCGTGGCATCCTCGTCGGCTTGGAAAACATAAAACTCGATATCCCCGCCAAAGATGCGGGACTCCTCCTTCGTCAGCACCCAGTGCCACCCACAGGAATCATACAGTACCAGCTCGTCCGTTGTCAGTTCACGGGAGAGCACGTCGATGCGGTAGCGAACATTCCGCGCCCCGCCCCGCCGAAACTGCGCAAAGCACGCCCCAATGCTCACAAGGAACAGTCCCTCTGCCGCCATATCGGTCAACCAACTCTCCATTTGGTCGATGCTGTAAAGGTCCTGTGGAAGCCACTTGCGCACTAATCCGTCAGCTCTTTCGGGCCGTTCGACTCGGTCAAACATCCTTTCGCCCCCCTCCAGTTTTCCTGATCGTCCAGCATGGCCCGGAGCCGGTCCGTCTCCGCCCGCAATGCCGCCCGGCCCGACTCCGTGATGGCGTAGGTCTTCCGCCGCCCGTCGTCGCTGACAATCTCGATGTATCTATCGGTCTCCATCCGGGTCAGCACACCGTACAGCGTCCCCGGCCCCATCCGCACCCGGCTCCGGGACGCCTGCGTCACCGCCGACATAAGCTGATAGCCGTGGCTGGGCACCGTCAGCGTCAGTAGAATATAATACATGGCCTCGGTCATCGGTCCGACTGCTCCCATCGGCTCTCCTCCTTCTTATATCGCGTCACGATATATCGCATGACATAATAGTAATTCATAAAAGGCTTTCTGTCAATATAGAATGCCGGTATTGATGAACTTTCACGTTTGAGACGTCGGAAAAGCGAGTGCGCACCGAGGGCTGTCCCCCAGTGCGCACTCGTATGTCAATTTTGGCAGAGGCCTACCCCGGTCACTCCACCACAATCCCCTTTTCGGCAAACGCGCTCAGCAGCCGCTCCATATCGGAGGGGATGGTGATCGGCTCCCCGCAGGCCTTGATGGCGTTGGCCACATCCTTGAGTCCGTTGCCGGTGACCACGCTCACCACGGTATCGTTCTTCCCCAGCACGCCCTGTTCGCACAGCTTCTTTACGCCCGCGGTACCGGTGACGCCCGCGGGTTCACCGAATACGCCGCAGGTGCGGCCCAGCAGCTTTTGCGCCGCCATGATCTCTTCGTCGGAGACGTTGACCACGATACCGTTGGACTCCCGGATCGCCATCAGTGCCTTGTCTGCGTTCCGGGGTACGCCCACGGCGATAGAGTCCGCAAGGGTGTTCTCCTCCATGGTGCGCCACGGCTGATTTTCGGCGATGGCACGGTTCAGCGGGCAGCAGCCCTCCGCCTGCGCGGAGATCAGCCGGGGAAGCCGGTCGATAAAGCCGATGGCATACAGGTCCTTCAAGCCCTTCCAAACGCCTGCGATGGTGCAGCCGTCGCCCACGGAAATGGCCAGATAGTCCGGTACCTGCCAGTTCAGCTGCTCCATGATCTCCAGAGAGACTGTCTTCTTTCCCTCGGACAAATAGGGGTTGATGGCGGCGTTTCGATTGTACCAGCCCCACTTGTCGATGGCCTGTTTGGAGAGTTCAAAGGTATCCTCGTAGCTTCCCTCCACGGAGATGACGGTGGCCCCAAAGGTCATCAGCTGGGCCACTTTTCCCTTGGGCGCGCGGGACGGGACAAAGATATAGGTCTTCAGGCCCGCCGCCGCCGCATTGCCCGCCAGGGACGAGGCGGCGTTTCCGGTGGAAGAGCATGCGATGACCTTCGCCCCCGCCTCCCGGGCCTTGGCTACCGCCATGGCGGAAGCCCGGTCTTTCAGGGACGCGGTGGGATTCTGGCCATCGTCCTTGACCCAGAGCTGCTTCAGTCCCAGCAGCTCCGCAAGACGCGGCTCCTCATAGAGCGGGCTGTTTCCCACCCGCAGAGGGGTATTTTCCGTGGTCTCCTCGATGGGCAGCAACTCCCGGTAGCGCCACATGGTCATATCCCGCCGGGCAGCCAGCTTTTCGCGGGTCAGCTGAGTCTTGATATAGTCATAATCATAGACAATGTCCAGAATACCGCCGCATTCGCAGGTGGTCAGATCCGGAACAGCCTCATAGGTCCTGCCGCACCGGACGCACTTGCCGTATTTCACATTTTTCATAATTACACTCCTTAAACGGTCTCAAAATTACTCCGCGCTGATTCCCAATGTGATACTTGTCACACTGCCGTCTGTCATTACAAAAACCAAGCCTCCGAATAGAGTTCCTGCAACAATGGTTTCCTCAGTGGTCGCATCCGGGTCAATCATTCCCGCATACGCTTTTTGAACTTCCGATGCGCTGCTGCCGATTCCGATTCCTGCCGCCGTGGTCTGCGTGAAGGGCGCAGTCACCGTCACACGCTCCAATGTTCCGTCGGCCAATTGAACATCCACGCCCTTGTAGAGCCAGCTCTCGTGCAAGCGCCCATCCGCCGCCCAAATCTCCGGTTCCGTGCATTCCTCCGGCTCGCCCAGCAGGGATTTTACCTCGTCGTCCGTCTGCCCATATTGAAGGGGCCCCAAGGTCTCCGTCTCCAGCAGACGGCAGCTTGCCTCCGCCAGTTCTTCCTCCACGGTCAGTCCGCTTTCTTCCTCGGTCACCGTATTTTCCTTCTCGGCTGAGACGCTTTCTTCCGGCTCCGGATTGTGCTTGCCGCCGCAGGCACTCAGCAGGAAGAGCAGAAAAACAGCCGCAACGACCAAGACGCAGCTTTTCAGGTATCTCATAATTGTTCTTCCCTCATAAACTCAGGGCGGGGCTTTCGGCCCCGCCCTGAGGCGTTTTTATGGATTTAAAGAGTCTTCAGAACGCCGGTGGCGTCGTTGAACTCGTTGATGAGCTCATCCAGCTCCCCGGCCTGCGCATGGACCGCGTCCCATGTATCCTCTGTATCGTACCACAGGGCGTTCAGGTCGTGTACGGTGCGGCCCTGCTGCTCCACCCAGGTATAATACTTCAGGTTGTGGATGCGCTTGCGGTCCGCGTAGGTCAGCTCCAACAGGTTGTCGGTCTTCAGCCCCAGCATGTGCAGGTTGTGGTCCACGGCGGCGTCCTTAGCGGAATAGGCGCCGTATTGCTCGTTCAGTTCCTGGATGCGGCTGCCGTACATAACGGCGGAGTCGGTGAGGACAGTCCCCACTACATCGTGTTCCGTCAGCTCATAATATTTTGCCATCTTGATGCAGCAAAGGACGTTGGCGATGCCAGAGATACCCAGCCACGCCAGCTGTTCGATCAGCGCGTCGTCCAGATGCAGCTCCTCTTTCAGGTACTTCCGGCCCTCCTCCGTGTTGAACAGGCGCAGCAGACGCTGAGAGTCCTCGTCGTCGATGGCGATGGCCATATCGGTATTCTTGACGTTGTGAATCCAGGGGATGTGCTTGTCGCCGATGCCCTCGATCCGGTGTCCGCCAAAACCGTTTTCCAAAATGGTGGGGCATTGCAGCGCCTCGCCTACGCCCAGCTTCAGGTGGGGGTATTTCTCCTTCAGAAGGTCGCCCGCACTCATGGTCCCGGCGGAGCCGGAGGTGAAGCACGCGCCCGCGAAGCTGTCGCCGGGACGCTTGATGGCCTCGAACAGGTCGGCAAGGGCGTTGCCGGTGACGTTATAATGCCACAGGGGGTTGCCCATCTCCTCAAACTGGTTGAAGATCATGTACTGGGGGTCCTGCTTCAGTTCCCAGGTCTTGTCGAAAATCTCCTTGACGTTGGACTCGCAGCCCGGGGTAGCGATGATCTCGCCCGCGATGGTCTTGAGCCAGTCGAACCGCTCCTTGCTCATCTCGGCGGGGAGAATGGCCACACTCTCGCAGGCCAGAAGCTTGGAGTTGAACGCGCCGCCGCGGCAGTAGTTACCGGTGGAGGGCCAGACGGCCTTGTGATAGGTGGCGTCAAACTGGCCCGTGACCAGTCGGGGGGCAAGGCAGCCGAAAGATGCGCCCACCTTGTGGCAGCCGGTGGGGAACCACTTTCCGGCCATGGCAACGATGCGGCAGGGCACGCCTGTGAGGGAGGAGGGCAGCTCCACATAGTTGGGGACGGCCCGGAACAGTCCGCCTGTCTCCTTTGCCTCGTTTTTCCATGTAATGCGGAACAGGTTCAGGGGATTTACGTCCCACAGTCCCACGTTCTTCAGCTTGCTCTGGATCTTTTCAGGGATGGTCTCGGGATGCTGCATCTGGGCGATGGTGGGGATCACCACGTGGTTTTCCTTTGCCTTTTCAATGTTATGGGCCAGTCCCTTTGAATTTTTGGTTAAATCAATCATAGCTCTTTACCCCCTGTTTTTGAATCATCAATGTAAGAATATAAGGTATACTTGGAGATGCCGAAATATTTTGCCACCTTGTCGCCGGACTTGGTGACAAGGAACGCGCCGTTTTCGTTGAGGAAGCGGATAGCCTTCACCTTGTCGTCTTTGTTCATCAGAGCCACGGGCTTTCCCACCAGCGTGACGGATTGCGAAATGAGCTCATCCAGCAGGTCGTTAATGTTGACTATTCTCTCCGGTTCCGCAGTCAGGGGACCGGGGACGCTGGTAAGAGAGCGCACCGCGTCTTCCACCATCATCAGCTTTGACACATCGTAGTTAATGGAAAGAATGGCAATTACTTTTTTGTGTGCGCCCCGGATGTACACCGTGGAGGACTTCAGAATTTTCCCGTCCGGCGTACGGGTCAGATAGCAGAGATGGTCCTCCGGCTGGGCGTCCGCCTGTGTGAGCTGGTCCAGCACCACATAGGACGCGCCGTCCCCTACCTTGCGGCCGGAGACGTGCCCATTCTCGATGGCGACAATGCAGTGGTCAGGGTGGCGGCTCAGGTCGTGTACTACCACCTCGCAGTCCTTGCCGAACTGCGAAGCAATTCCCGCGGCGATCTGCCTGAGCATTTCCAGTTTTCCGCTTTCCGTGCGCTATCCCTCCTCCGGAACTGCCCTTTTGGGGCAAAAGTCCCTGTATTCATAGTCTCATCATACCATAATTTGTGCAGAAATCAACAGGTTTTCAAAATATTTTTTAGGTTTTCTTATTTTTTGTTTGACATCTGTATTTCTTATGCTATGATGGGGATAGAAAAAAATGGACAGCGCAGACCGGGTTGTGTTTTTTTATGATAAGTTTTATTAGGAGGTCGCAAAATGAATTTTGATGCAATCAAATCCGCCGCCAAAGGCTACGAGGCCGATATGACCAGATTTCTGCGGGACCTGATCGCTCTTCCCAGCGAGAGCTGCGAGGAAGAGGGCGTCATCCGCCGCATTGCCGCCGAGATGGAAAAGGTGGGCTTTGACAAGGTGGAGATCGACGGCGAGGGAAACGTTCTGGGTTGGATGGGCCACGGTGAAAAGATCATTGCCTATGACGCCCACATTGATACCGTGGGCATCGGCAACCGTGAAAACTGGAAATTCGACCCTTACGAGGGCTATGAGACCGACGCGGAAATCGGCGGCCGGGGCGGCAGCGACCAGGAGGGCGGCATCGTCTCTTCTGTGTACGGGGCAAAGATCATGAAGGAGCAGGGGCTGATTCCCGACGATGTCACCATTCTCGTCACCGGTACGGTGCAGGAAGAGGACTGTGACGGCCTTTGCTGGCAGTACATACATAACGAGGACAAAATCACACCCGAGTTTGTCATCTCCACCGAGCCCACTGACGGCGGCATCTACCGCGGTCACCGCGGCCGCATGGAAATCCGCGTGGACGTCCACGGCGTCAGCTGCCATGGGTCCGCCCCGGAGCGGGGCGACAACGCCATCTTCAAAATGGCCGACATTCTTCAGGATGTCCGCGCCCTGAACGAAAACGGCGACGGCCCGTCCAACGAGGTCAAGGGCCTTGTGAAAATGCTGAACCCGGAGTTCAACCCCGAGCACTATGAGGACGCCCGGTTCCTGGGCCGCGGCACCGTCACCGTCTCCCAGATTTTCTATACCTCCCCCAGCCGCTGCGCCGTGGCGGACAGCTGCGCCGTGTCTCTGGACCGCCGCATGACCGCCGGCGAGACCTGGGACTCCTGCATCAAGGAAATTGAAAACCTGCCTTCCGTCAAGAAGTACGCCAAGGACGTGAAGGTCACCATGTACATGTATGACCGTCCCGCGTGGACCGGCCTCAAATACGAAACCGAGTGCTACTTCCCCACCTGGATCAATAAGGAGACCGCCCCCCATGTACAGGCACTGGTAGACGCCCACAAGGCCCTGTACGGCGAGAAGCGCATGGGTAGCCCCACCTCCTCCGAAATTGCCATGGAGAAGCGCAAGGCGCCCCTGATCGACAAGTGGACCTTCTCCACCAACGGCGTCTCCATTCAGGGTCGGTATGGCATCCCCTGTGTGGGCTTTGGCCCCGGCGCGGAATCTCAGGCACACGCTCCCAACGAAGTCACCTGGAAGGAAGATCTGGTGGAGTGCGCCGCCGTGTACGCCGCCGTCCCCTCCCTGTACAAGGGCAAGGGCAATGAGGACGTGTGCGAATACCGCGGCGGCAAGACCAACAACGACATTAAATAAGATTTAGCCTGTGTTAGAAAGCACTATTACAGAAATAAACCTGAAAAGGAGTCATGGATATGTCTAAGACCATCGAACTTGCCAAGCATCTGGAGCATCTGCACATCAACAATATGTACAAAAACGACTTTTACTGGACCTGGGACAAGACCGACGAGGAGCTGGAGGCCATCTTCACCGTGGCCGATGCCCTGCGGGATCTGCGGGAGCGGAACAAGTCCACCCGCATTTTTGACTCCGGCCTCGGCATCTCCATCTTCCGTGACAATTCCACCCGCACACGCTTCTCCTTTGCCTCCGCTTGCAACCTGCTTGGCCTGAACGTACAGGATCTGGATGAGAAAAAGTCCCAGATCGCCCACGGCGAGACCGTCCGCGAGACGGCCAACATGGTCTCCTTCATGGCTGACGTCATCGGCATCCGGGACGACATGTTCATCGGCGAGGGGCATAAGTATCAGAAGACCTTCATGGATGCCGTGGCCGAGGGCTACCGCGACGGCATTCTGGAGCAGCAGCCCACGCTGGTAAACCTTCAGTGCGATGTGGACCATCCCACCCAGTGCATGGCCGATATGCTGCATGTCATCCACCAGTTCGGCGGCGTGGAGAACCTCAAAGGCAAAAAGGTTGCCATGACCTGGGCCTACTCTCCCTCCTACGGCAAGCCCCTCTCCGTTCCCCAGGGCGTCATCGGCCTGTTCACCCGTTTTGGCATGGACGTGGTTCTGGCCCACCCCGAGGGATACGACGTGATGCCCGAGGTGGAGGATATTGCCCGGAAGAACGCCTCGGCTACCGGCGGCTCCTTTAAAAAGGTCTCCACTATGGACGAAGCCTTCCAGGGCGCGGACATTGTCTATCCCAAGTCCTGGGCTCCCTTTGCCGCCATGGAGCAGCGGACAAAGCTCTATCAGGCGGGCGACAGCGCCGGCATCGACCAGCTTGAAAAGCAGCTTCTGGCCCAGAATGCTCAGCACAAGGACTGGGCCTGCACCGAGGAGATGATGAAGAAGACCAAGGACGGCAAGGCGCTGTATCTGCACTGCCTGCCCGCCGACATCACCGGTCTTTCCTGCCCTGAGGGTGAGGTAGACAACTCTGTGTTTGACCGGTATCTGGTTCCTCTTTACAAACAGGCCAGCTTCAAGCCCTATGTTATCGCGGCCATGATCATGATGAGCAAGGTCAAGGACCCCTCCGCCGCGCTGATGGCACTGGACCTTGCGGACTGCAAGCGCAAGTTGTTCTAAGTTCCTTTGAATATCAGGATCGAAGGACCGCCGGTCCTGATATTTCCCACCGGACTGAGAGCCTGTTCCGGCCATGCGCCGGGCGCGTGGGAGTATTGTCCGTGCGTATTGCGGCTAATCCGCCGCTACCATTTTTGTTTGAGGTGTAATCTCATGCCGAAAAAAATTGTGATTGCTCTGGGCGGGAACGCGCTGGGCAAAAACCTGCCGGAGCAGATGATCGCCGTGAAGCAGACGGCAAAAGCCATTGTCGACCTGATTGAAGAGGGGCATCAGGTTGTCATCGCCCACGGCAACGGCCCTCAGGTTGGCATGATCAACGTCGCCATGACCACCCTGTCCCGGGAAGACCCCACTCACCCCATGGCCCCCATGTCGGTTTGCACCGCCATGAGCCAGGGCTACATCGGTTATGATCTTCAGAACTCCCTTCGCGAGGAACTGCTGAACCGGGGGCTCCACAAGCCCGTGGCCACCGTTCTGACCCAGGTGGAGGTGGACAAAAACGACCCCGCTTTCCAACGCCCTTCAAAGCCCATTGGCACTTTTATGACCGAAGCGGAGGCAGAGGAAATGCGCCGCCGGGGCAACGCTGTTATGGAGGATGCGGGCCGGGGATGGCGGCGCTGTGTCGCGTCCCCCAGACCTGTGTCCATCATTGAAATTGAAACCATCCGCGCCATGGCGGATGCGGGACAGATCGTGGTGGCCTGCGGCGGCGGCGGCATCCCCGTCATACGCGAGGGCAATCACCTGCGGGGCGCGGGCGCGGTCATCGACAAGGACTTCGCTTCGGAGCTTCTGGCGGAGGAGCTGGACGCAGACAGCCTCATCATCCTCACCGCCGTTGAGAAGGTGGCTGTCAATTTTGGAAAGCCTGACCAGAAATGGCTGGACGCCATGACCCCCGATGAAGCCCGGCAGTACGAGCAGGAGGGGCAGTTCGCCCCCGGCAGTATGCTCCCCAAGGTCCAGGCCTCCGTGAAGTTTGCGGAGTCCAAGAAGGGTCGGACAGCCCTCATCACCCTTCTGGAAAAAGCCAGGGACGGCATTGCCGGAAAGACCGGCACCGCCATCCGGCAGTAATGATTCTTCAAAAACCGCTCGCGTCTTATGTAACTCTTTATCTCGCATGACCGCTTTTTTGCTTTTTTCTCCACATTTTTTCATCAGACGGTCATAAATTTGTGAAATCTCAAAAAAGTCTAAAATTTGGATTGAAATTCAAAGGTCAACCCTGTATGATAAAGGCTATGGGGAAATCATCCCCTTTTTGGTCTTCAAACATTTTAAGGAGGATAACAGAATGAAGAAGTTTCTTGCACTGCTGCTGTCAGCTGTCATGGTCCTGAGCCTGGCCGCCTGCGGCGACTCTGGCAGTTCCAGCGGCTCCAGCGCTCCCTCGGCTTCCACTTCCGGCAGCGACACCTCCAGCAACAGCGATTTCAAGGTTGGCGCAATTTTGGTCGGCGATGAAAACGAGGGCTACACCTACGCACACATGCAGGGTATTGAGGCCGCCTGCAAGGCACTGGGCATCGATACCAAAACGAATCTGATCTACAAATATTCCGTCAAAGAAGATCAGTCCTGCTACGATGCCGCCGTGGATCTGGCGGAACAGGGCTGCAATATCATCTTCGCCAACTCCTTCGGTCATGAGACCTATATCATGCAGGCAGCCCAAGAGTATCCCAACATTTACTTTGCCCATGCCACCGGTACTCATGCCAAGACCGCAGGGCTCACCAATTTCTGCAACTTCTTCGACAATATCTATGAGGCCCGCTATGTCTCCGGTATCGTGGCCGGCATGAAGCTGAAAGAGATGATGGATTCCGGCTCTGTCACCGATCCGTACATCGGCTATGTGGGTGCCTATCCCTATGCGGAAGTGGTTTCCGGCTACACCGCGTTCTTCCTGGGCATCCGCTCCATTGTCCCCACCGCACATATGGACGTGACCTACACCAACTCCTGGTTTGACATCACCGCCGAGGGCGAGGCCGCAAACTCTCTGATCAGCCGCGGCTGCGTCATCATCGGCCAGCACGCCGACTCCACCGGCGCTCCCTCCGCCGTTCAGGCCGCCCATGACAAGGGCAACGCCAACGTCTTCTCGGTGGGCTACAATGTGGATATGCTGTCTGTTGCTCCCGACGTGGCTCTGACCTCTCCCCAGAACAATTGGGAAGTCGCCTACGAGGAGATCATCAAGACCGCTATGGATGGCGGCACTCTGAAGTCCGATTACTGCAACGGTTACGCTGAAAACGGCGTCATGCTTACCCCGCTGGGCTCTGCCTGCGCTGCCGGCACGCAGGATGCTATTGATGCTGCCGTCGCAGCCATCAAGGACGGCTCCCTGCATGTGTTCGACACCTCCACCTTCACCGTGGGTGGCAAGCCTGTTACCAACGCCTTTGCAACCGACACCAACGGAGACTTTACCAATGACGCGGACGAGGCCATTATCGACGGCTACTATCACGAGTCGTACTTCCAGTCCGCTCCGTCCTTCTCTCTGCGGATCGACGGCATCACCGAACTGAACTAACTGCCTGCCACTGATTTCCAATCTTCAATTAGAAAAAACAGACATTTTATTTGAAGAGGCGGCCGCTTATAACGAAAAAAATCTCCCCGCCGTGCATTTCGCGGCGGGGAAACTTTTATGTTTGCACCGTGATTTTTTAAGGCGTTGCTGGCACCGAAGCTGCCGCCCACACTTCCAAAAAGGGGCCAGTGTTTTAGGCGCTTCATACAATTATTTTTGTTTTTCCTAAAAAATAATATTCAATTCTAACATTTTTTTAGCAATTAACGATTTACAAGGTGCGAAAACCATGCTATACTGATATTATCTCACAGGAGCCGGTCAACCCATCCGGCATTGTCCCTGTGTTGTCCATTATTGAAGCCACTTTTGGCAGGAAAGGATGGTCTTTCTTGGAAACAGCCTGCGCAGTCTCGATGAAGCGGGTTACCAAGCGGTTTGGCGAAGTCGTCGCCAACGACGAGGTGGATCTATCGCTTCAGTGCGGAGAGATTCTCTCTCTTTTGGGGGAGAACGGCAGTGGTAAGACCACGCTGATGAATATGCTCTCCGGCATCTATTACCCCGACGAGGGGCAGATTTATGTAAACGGAAAGGCCGTGACCATTCGCTCCCCCAAGGATGCGTTCGATCTGGGCATCGGCATGATCCATCAGCATTTCAAGCTGGTGGACGTGTTCTCCGCCGCAGAAAATATTGTTCTGGGACTGGACGAGGACGGAAAGCTGGACCGCAGGAACATCGCGTTAAAGGTCAAGGAGATCGCCGACCGATACGGCTTCGACATTGACCCCAATCAGAAGGTCTATGACATGACCGTGTCTCAGAAGCAGACGGTGGAGATCGTGAAAGTCCTTTACCGGGGTGCGAATATCTTGATTTTGGACGAACCCACCGCCGTCCTGACGCCGCAGGAGACCGACAAATTGTTTGCGGTCATGCGGAACATGAAAGCAGATGGCAAGGCTTTAGTCATCATCACCCACAAGTTGCACGAGGTCATGGATGTATCCGACCGGGTGGCGGTACTGCGAAAAGGCAAGTACATCGGAGATGTGAAGACCAGTGAAACGGACCCCCAGAAGCTCACCGACATGATGGTGGGCCGGGCCGTGGAGTTGAACATTGATTGTCCCAAAGCGGAGAAAGTAACGGAGCGCATTGAGATTCAGCATCTGACCGTGAAGGATAAAGATGGGGTCCCCCGTCTCAGCGACGTGAGCTTTACCGCCCGCGGCGGCGAGATTCTTGGCATCGCGGGCATTTCCGGCTCCGGCCAGAAGCAGCTGCTGGAGGCCATTGCGGGCCTTCAGGTATGCGAGCCGGGCAGCCATATTTTCTATAAGGACGAACAGTGGAATCCGGATGCCCCCGCGGACGATTCAGAGAATCAGAAGCATGTCCACGAGCTGATTGGCAAAAATCCGCTGGATATCTCGAAAATGGGCGTGGCTCTGTCCTTTGTGCCGGAGGACCGGCTGGGCATGGGGCTTGTCGCCAACATGGATTTGACGGACAACATGCTCCTGCGCAGCTACCTCACCGGCCGGGGCGTTTTTGCCGACCGGAAAAAACCAAGGAAGCTGGCAGAAACGGTCGTAAAAGAGCTGGAGGTCGTCACGCCCAGCGTCAACACACCGGTAAGAAAGCTCTCCGGCGGCAACGTGCAGAAGGTGTTAGTGGGCCGTGAGATTGCCATGGACCCCACGGTACTCATGAGCGCCTACGCCGTCCGGGGTCTTGACATCAACACCTCCTATACGATTTACAATCTCATGACCGAGCAAAAGCTCAAGGGCGTCGCCGTGATCTACGTCGGTGAGGATCTGGATGTCCTGCTGGAGCTGTGCGACCGGATTCTGGTCCTCTGCGGCGGTCAGGTCAGCGGCATCGTTCCCCGGGAGGAAGCCACGAAAGAGGGCATCGGTCTTATGATGACCCAGTTCAGGAAGGAGGGGCAGACCTATGAGCAGTCCCGTAGCTGAACACAGAGAACCCCTCATCCACGTCTCCAAACGGGTTGGCATTTCCAGGGGCAAGGCCTGGACCATCCGCGGCACGGCGCTGATATTGGCGCTGGTGATCTCCGGCCTCGTCATTTTCTCCATCGTTCATCTCAGCCCCCTGAAGGTATACGGCGCCATGTTTGAGGGCGCGTTCGGTACCTCTCGCCGGGCGTGGGTCACCATCCGGGACGCCATGATGATGCTCTGCGTCGCCGTGGGTCTGGCCCCAGCCTTTAAAATGCGATTCTGGAACATCGGCGCGGAGGGGCAGATCTTGGTGGGCGGCATCGCCACCGCGGCCTGTATGATTTATCTGGGCGGTTCTATCCCCACGCCGGCGCTGCTGGTAATCATGCTGATCGTCTCCGTGATCGCGGGCGGCGTCTGGGGTCTGATTCCCGGCGTGTTCAAGGCCCGCTGGGGCACCAACGAAACGCTGTTCACCCTAATGATGAACTACGTCGCCATCCAGCTGACCAGCTACGCCGTGTCCAAGTGGGAGAACCCCGCGGGGTCCAACTCCGTGGGAATTATTAACCAGACCTCCCGGGCAGGCTGGATTCCCAGTGTGTTCGGGCAGGCGTACACCCTGAACGTCGTCATCGTGCTGGCATTGGCTGTGCTTATGTACATTTACCTTAAATACTCCAAGCAGGGCTATGAGATCTCCGTGGTGGGTGACAGTGAGAACACCGCACGGTACGCCGGTATCAACGTCAAGAAGGTTTATATCCGCACCATGTTCCTCTCCGGCGCCATCTGCGGTATTGCGGGATTTTTAGCCGTCTCCGGCTCGTCTCACACCATCTCCGTCGACACCGCCGGAGGCCGGGGATTCACAGCCATCATTGTGGCGTGGCTGGCGAAATTCAACACCTTCGTGATGATTCTATTCTCCTTCCTGCTGATGTTCCTGGAAAAAGGTGCCGTGGAGATTGCCTCCCGGTACAACCTGAATAACTTCGTCTCCCACATTATTACCGGCATCTTACTGTTCTGCATCTTAGGCAGCGAGTTCTTCATCAACTACAAGGTCAGTTTCCGCCGTAAGCACGGCTGAGGGAGGGTGGACATATGACACAATTTGTTTCCCTGTTCCAGGCCGCCATCATGTTCGGCTCGGTCATCATGTTCGGCGCTCTCGGCGAAATCCTGACAGAGCGGTCCGGCAACCTGAATCTGGGTGTCCCCGGTATCATGTACCTGGGCGGCATCGCGGGCCTGATCGGTGCGTTCTTCTATGAGGCGTCCACATCCACCCCCTCCCCGATGGTGGGGCTTGTAATCTCGCTGGTGTGCGCCTTTGGCGCGGCGGCGCTGGGCGGGTTGATTTTCAGCTTTCTGACCATTTCCCTCCGGGCCAACCAGAACGTCACCGGCCTGACACTGACGATCTTCGGCGGTGGTGTCGCCAACTTCTTCGGCGGAAGCCTGAACAAGCTGGCTGGCGGTGTGGGGCAGATCTCCGTGGCCGCCACCTCCTCCGCCTTTCGGTCTTCCACTCCCCTGTCAGGGCTGGGAACTGTGGGCAAGCTGTTCTTTTCATACGGCTTTCTCGCCTACACGGCGATCATCATTGCGGTGGCGCTGCATTTCTTCATGAGCAGGTCCCGGAGGGGCCTGAACCTGCGGGCCGTGGGTGAGAATCCCGGCACTGCCGACGCCGCGGGCATCAGCGTCACGCGCAACAAATATCTGGCCACCTGCATCGGCGCGGGCATCTCGGGCCTTGGCGGTCTTTACTATGTGATGGATTACACAAAAGGCACCTGGGCAAATGACGGCGGAGTCGAGTCTCTGGGCTGGCTGGCTGTGGCTCTGGTCATTTTTGCCACCTGGAAGCCCCTCCACGCCATTTGGGGCTCTTACCTGTTCGGTCTACTGTTCTGGATGTATTTCTACATTCCCGGTTTAAACCGCAGTTCTCAGGAACTGTTCAAAATGCTGCCCTATATCGTGACCCTGGTCGTACTGGTGGCGGTTTCCATGCGCAATAAGAAGGAAAACCAGCCGCCCGCATCTCTGGGTCTCCCCTACTTCCGCGAAGAGCGGTAATTCTAAAATTCAAATCGTTAACCCGGCGGGGACTTGAGTCCCCGCCGGGTTTCTTGTGCTCTTCTCCGTCCTATTCGCCCCGGCTCTCCTTCCGTTCCTCCCTCTTCTTTCGGCGGCGTCGGCTCTCCCGTTTCCAGTCGTCCAGCAAGGACTGGGCGCCGCTTTTGATAAACAGCACGCCGATGGCGTAATTCAGTGCCGCGCGGGTTTCCTTGTCCAGTCCCACCATGACCTTCAGCATGGCGGCGGCGGACTTGGTCCCCTGAGATCGCATCTCCGCAAGCGTGGCCGCACCGGAGGCGGACAGCACCGTGAACAGCGCGTCGGAAAACTTTTCCCGCTGCTCCTGATCGAGGCTGTTCACCCACTCCTTCAGAGCCTTATCATTCGTCTCCACGCCGGTCAGATCATCCATTCGCACAAACTCCGGTCCCCGGACACACCAGGAAAACCCGTCGTGCTGCAATACCCCCACCTGGGTGGAGTCCACCACGATAAAATCCTCCTCGTGCTCCATCAGCAGCCCCACCACGGAGGACTTTGGCAAGATCGTAAGAATCCGGTCCGCCACCCATCTATGCTCCTCCCGGCTCATGAGCGTCTTCCGAAAACCGGGACCGTCGTTGTTGTAAACGGCGACGATGCGGTTTTGAACAGTCTTTCCGCAATTGACGGCACTGTACACCGCCAGATTTCCGCCCTTGGAGTGTCCGCCCAGATATAGCTTCCAGCCCTTGTACCGCCTCGCCGCGCGCTGTACATAGTCCGCCGCCCGCAGCTGAGAGGGTACCGTATCCAGCAAGGCCATGTCAAAGTCCTCCTTCCAGCCCACCAGCGTGTCATCCGTTCCTCGGAAGGAAATGTAGGCACTACGCACCGGCAGTTCCACGGCAATGGCGGCGAACTGCTCCGCATGAGCCTCGTCCAGAAGCTCCTCATAGCAGTTCAAAAGCAAGTTCCCAAACCGGGCGGAGGCACACATCTTCTCCAGCATGTCCGAAATCAGTGCCGGCACCAGCACACTGCTCTCCAGCACCTTACCCCGCCCATCGGCAAAATACCGCGCCGCCGCGTCCCTCAGAGTTACCCCCTCTCCCCCGTCGATACCGGGAACAATGCCGTGGAGGTCCACGAAAGCCAGCTCCGCCAAAATCAGGTTATCTACCTCGTTGAAGGGGGCCTGTAAAAAAGTCAGGTCTCCCCGCCAGTCCAGATAATCCATCAGATTTGCCATTGGGCATTTCTCCCTTTTTTTTCATTTGCTTTTATTATACACGGATTCCCAGGTTTGAAAAGCAAAATTGTCCGGTCTATTTCAGACAGGCCCCTCATAGTCTGTACCACAGATGCAGACGCTTGCGTCTGCCCGCCGCAGCCGCGGCGGAGAACCGGCGACGCCGGTTTTTCTGCGGTGGAATATAGGTATCGGCATCTTGCAAATCAACGCCACACGCAGACCGTGTGGCCGTATGTTTTGCTGCGCCTGCTGCTATTCTGCCATCTTTACGGACAGAGGTGTACGGCATGGAACAAAGCAGAAACGAAGTGGAACTGTGCGGTGTGATTTCCGCCCCGCCCAGCTTCTCCCACGAAAACCACGGCGTCAAATTCTACAGTGTCCCCCTATACGTGGAGCGTCTTTCCGGACAGTCGGACACGCTCCTCATTCTCCTGCACGCTCCCCTTCCGCCGATGGTAAAGGAGGGTGCGCGGCTGCGGGTTCTGGGCCAGCTCCGTTCCTTTAACAACAAGAGCGGTTACGGGAGCCGTCTGGTACTTACGGTTTACGCCATGACGTTTGAACTCTGGGACGGCGATCCGGTAAACCGCATCATTCTGAAAGGGTCGCTGTGCAAGCCTCCTATCCTCCGCCGGACGCCTCTGGGGCGCAGCATCTGCGACGTGATGCTGGCGGTGGGTCGGAGATACGGCCGGGCAGACTATCTGCCCGTCATTATCTGGGGGCAGCTTGCCCAGACCGTCAGCCGCAAAAAAGTCGGGGATATTCTAGGGATTGAGGGTCGGTTTCAGAGCCGGGTCTACACCAAAGTAGTGGATGGCGTACCCCAGCAGCGGACTGCCTATGAGGTCTCGGTAATGCATTTGTTGGAAGAGTCGTCACCAAATTGATAGAATTTGTTTCCGTTTATTTTCTATTTTTTTAATTGCTTTCGATACAATGGCTGCATAGCGGCTGTTACATCGCGTATCTGCTCTTTGTGCGCAGACGTCTGAATAGAGGCCGTGCCGCGTCCTGCGGCGCGGCCTTTTCGCTTCCTTCAAAGGCGGCGATGAGCCGCAGATACGCAAGCATTGTCCATTTCGATTCTAACAGTTCTGAAAGAAATCCGGTACAGCGCAGGGAGCGGTGCGTGGCCGCTTTCGGAAAAGTGAAAGGAGTCTTAACATGAAAAAGCATCTTGTCTCTCCACTCTTATTTGCGGCGGTCCTGACCCTCAGCGCCTGCGGAGCGCCGCCCGCAGCCTCGTCCGCCTCATCTTCTGTCGCGTCTGCCGCCCCCGCGCCCCAGGAGGGACAGTTCGTCTTTACACGGGAGAATTTCCCCCACTTGGACGGCTCTACCTCAACCGTTCCTCTGGGACAAGCCATCGCCAGCGTCCTTCTGGGTGAAAGCCGGGAAGACGTCGGCGATCTGATTCAGTTCTCCAAGACCACCCAGTCTTACCGCCAGCTCATGTCGGGCAACGTGGACCTGTTGATCGCCGCGGAGCCGGCGGAAGTTATCTGGCAGGAAAAGGAGGAGCAAAAATTTCAGTGGCAGATGGAACCGTTTGCCATCGACGCGCTGGTGTTCGTGGTAAACGCGGATAACCCGGTGGACAGTCTCACCACTGAACAAATCCAGAAAATCTATACCGGTGAGATCACCAACTGGTCCGAGGTGGGCGGCGATGATCTGGATATTGTCCCCTTCCAGCGCAATGAGGAGGCCGGGAGTCAGACCGCCATGAAAAAGCTGGTCATGGGCGATCTGCCTATGATGGACGCTCCGGCGGATTATGTCCGCGGCGAGATGGGTGACCTGGTCAAAGCCGTCTCCGCCTATGATGACTCCGCCTCCGCCATCGGCTACACGGTATACTATTACGCCAACGACATGAAGATGGCCGACGGGCTGAAAATTCTGGCCGTGGACGGCGTGGACCCCAACACGGACACGATTCGCAGCGGCAGTTATCCTTTTTTGAACAATTACTACGTGGTCTGCTCTACGCAGCCCACAGAGGCCACGCAGGTCCTGTACAACTGGATTCTCTCCGACGAGGGGCAGAAACTGGTTGCTCAGGAGGGTTACGTCTCTGTCTCTACCGAGGAGGAGGCGGCGCAGAAATGAACCGGGCGAAAATTATCGCGTGCCTGCTGGCCCCGGCCCTGCTGACAGGCTGCGGAGCGTTGTCCTCTTCCTCCCCGGCGAAAAGCCCGGAACCGCAGACCGTCTCTCCTGTGTACACAGACTGGTCCAAGCTGACGCCCTATGAACCGGACACGGTGAAAGCGCTGTACAGTAATTTCAAACCCTATCAGGGAGACTCGCTCACCGCCCGGGACGATTACGGCCCCCTGCTTCCCTATCTGGGCGCGGAACCCGCCGTCAGCGATTACATCACAGACCGCCTGCCGCTGTTCGGCTTGGTCACTGCCGACGGGCGGGTGGTCACGGAGCCGGTATACGCTGACATCAGCGCAAGCACGGACTACTCCGGAAATTTACCGGTCTCCGCGCCCTTCCTGATCTTACAAAAAGGCGACCCCAACGGCGGGACGGGCAACGGAATGATGTCTCAGGCCGGGGAATTTCTCTGCACGGTGGCAGCCCCAGACGGACGCTGGGTCCGGGATTTCGGTATCGCCGATACCTTATTTGTGGACAGTACCCATCTGGCGGTGGTTGAGCCGGACAATTCCGTCACCGTGCTGGACAGTGCCGGAAAAACCGCTGCTTATTTTCCCGGCTCCACCTTTACGCCTTATCTGAACGGCTCCACCTCCCTTTACTTCGGAGAGGAAAGCGATCCCCGGCTGTCCGCAAAGGACGGCATTCTCTACGTGGTGGGCTTCGACGACACGATCGAGGACTCGCGCACGTTCTGCTATTTGAACATCGCCGACGGCACCCTCAGTCCGGACCCACCTCAGGGCTTTTCCGCTCAGTGGCCGGACGGCGGCGGGAGCGATTCCGGCGGGTACAGCCCGCTGGTGGACCCCGTCACCGGAACGCTCTACTATTACAGCCATGACTACAGCGGTAATGTGTTCAATCGCTCCATGCTGAATATCCTGGACGCAGATAAGCATCCTCTTCTCTCCCTGTCAGACGAATCCGCAACACTCTATCAGCCCCTCCTCTGGAATGGTCTTTGCTCCGCCGTGCAGAACGGCGCGTTCTGCTATTACGATCTGAAATCCGGAAACTGCGTTTTCCGCTATCCCCTCCGCTCCAACAGTGACTGAATCCTGTCTGCCGGCCCGTCTGTACTTTTGTATGACACTTCATTTGACTTTGTGATATTTTGTGATATAATTATACAAAAGTTTTGTGTTTTTGTAACCTTCCGTCAAAGTATACAAAAACACGAGTGCTTTCCTCCGCCTATGCGGTTTGAAAGTACAACCGAAAACGGGAGTGAGAGAGATGCCGGAAAGCCATACTGGAAATTTTAAGAAGTTTTTTGCCTTTGGCGCGCACGACAAAGGCGGCAACGAACAGCCGTCAGAGCCGGTCGCACCGGAATCACTGGAGCAGACTGCTCTGGAACTGGAGCAGATCTCAGACGAACCTCAAAAGCAGGTTCAGTCCGCGCCTACAAAAGCAGATGCCTTTGCCGTTCCCATGGGCAATCCCTTGGCAAAGGTATGGGATAAGTGCGGCCAGCCGGGTATACCTACCTTGAATCCTCAATTGCAGGCTCAAAGTGGCGGAGTTGGCTTTCCCTTAAAAACACTGGAAACAAGCTTCTATAAGGTTTTAAGAGATTTGGCCGCGCTGTCTCAGCGCTGGCTGGACATGGAGTCCAGTGCCGCGCAGGTCCGCGCTAAATTGGAGGCCAAAGCCCCAGCCAAGCCTACCGACGGACCGACGCCGGACAAGCGGGTCTCCGCCCCCTCTGAATCGGATAGTGAATCCCAATCGGACTCTGTAAACACGACGAGCGGCGAAGTGTCCGCAGAATCCGCGCCTCCCGCGCCTCTGGATGTGGATGAAATGGGACAGGTGCTGGTCTCCGGAGACGGCATGGCGGCGTGGCTTTTTCTGCTTCCCCCCAGTGGAAACGGAAAACACCTCACCGTGGAAGACGGTCAGGCTCTGTTGCGGGGTGCCCATGTCACTTCCGGCGTCAATCAGAGTGCCCTCCTCGCCGCTTTTACAAACAGGCCTTACTTTTATCTCTGCCCCATATCCTTGGGAACCCCGCCCACAGAGGGGCAGGACGGCTGGACGGAGGACCATTTTCTTCGGAATTTTGTCAGAAAAATTAGCGATGTGGACTCTGGTACTGTGGATTACCGCGCGCAGAGCAACGTGCAGGCTATTGCAAAGAATGCGGTGATCTGCGACATTCATCTCCCTGTGGAGGGTACTGCCGGACTCAGGGTGGATGGCGTCGCAATCCCGCCCAAGCCGGTAAAGTCCGCCGAAGTTCCCGCAGGGAGCAACACCGCGCTCAGTGAAGACAGGACAAAGCTTTTAGCCACGATAGACGGGTTTTTGGAGTTCAGAGGCGGCGTTTTTAATGTCAATAACCTGTTGAATATTACCTCTGACGTGGACTATTCCACCGGAAATATTGATTTCCACGGGGATGTAACCATTCGGGGTGACGTTCGGGAGCAGTTTTCGGTAAAAGCCACGGGAAACATCACCATCAACGGGCTGGTGGAGGCCGCAACGGTGGAGGCCGGTGGCGATGTAATAATTTCCAACGGTGTGTCCGGTAACAATCAGGCCGTTATCCGCGGTACGCACGTTCGGGCGAAGCATCTGGAAAGCTGTACGGTCTATTCGGAAAGTCTGGAATCCGACTATATTTTGACCTCCTGCATCTTTTGCAGCGATTCTATTCAAGCCACCGGCAGTCGGGGCGCTATTATCGGCGGACAGGTGGTGGCCGCCAACCACATTAAGGCTTCCTGCATTGGCTCCCAGTCCGGCCGTTCCACAGAAATCACTCTGGGCGTTCAGCCAAAAATTCGGGAAGATCTGCTAGCCATTCAGAAAGAATTGGTTTCCATTCGCAAAAAGGCTGCGGAGCTGGCTAAAAGGTCCGCTTATCTGAAAAAGCGGCTGGAAGCTCAGGATCGCCCGGACGCCCGGTCCAGTGCGGAGATCCAGTCAGCAGAAGAGCAACTGGTCCAGATGGCTGAGCACGGAAAATCTCTGCTGACCCGCCAGGCAGAGCTGGTGAACGAATTAAACAAGCTGCACAACTGCCGCCTGGAATGCGGCACGGTATACCCCGGCGTGAAGCTGACGATTGGTAACGCAAGTCGCAACATCGAAACCGTTATCAACCACTGCGTTGCCGTCTTTGACACGGAGGAGCAGGATATCAAATTCGTTTAATCTAAAATATGCTAATGAAAAACAGCGTGCCGGAGCTTTCTTCCCGGCACGCTGCTTTTATTCTCTATTTTTGCTCTTTACGCCGCTCAGCGGCCACCAGATCCGCCAGAGTAAAACGGTCGATATACTGGTTGATAACTGTGTACAACCCCGACCAGAAATCCACGGTCCCGCACTGCCCGCGTCGTTCGCAGTGGTTCTCCGGGTCCTCCAGACAGGCCACCGGGGCCAGATTGCCCTCCGTCAGACGCAGAATCTCTCCCACTGTGTAATTCTCCGGCGAACGGGCCAGACGGTAGCCTCCCTGCGGACCGCGGGCACTGCGGACAAATCCGGCCTTACTGAGGAGGCCCACGATCTGTTCCAGATATTTCAACGAAATGTCCTGTCGCTCCGCCACATCCTTCAGCGACACCGGCACGTTTTCCGGCCGGCGTGCGAGATCAATCATCAGCCGCAGAGCATAGCGGCCTTTTGTGGATATTCTCATGAAACCCCTCCGTTCTTATCCCTATTCTGCCATAGGAATTTGGGGATTTCAAGTGAAACTTTTTCTTGCGGCGTTTTGGGAAGACTTGCGGAAAGCGGAAAAGGCACTGTCAGGGAAACAGCTTTGCCCCCGTCGGCGACAGTTTCATTACAGTTGCTTGAAAAGGAAAAATACGTTATACTATAAAACGGCAGCCGCAACATGAGTGGTGCTGCAATAAACTTTGAAGAGCGGAGGCCCCTGTATGAAGCTCATGGCCATCGACGGCAACAGTATTTTGAACCGCGCCTATTACGGCATCCGCCCCCTCAGCACTCGGGACGGGCTCTATACCCACGCGATTTACGGCTTTTTGACAACGCTTCTGCGTCTGCGGGACGAGGAGCAACCCGACGCTGTGTGCGTCGCCTTCGACCTTCACGCTCCCACCTTCCGCCATAAGGCAGACGAGAACTACAAGGCAACCAGAAAGCCTATGCCGGAGGAGCTGCGGATGCAGGTACCGGTTCTGAAGGAGGTACTGGACGCGCTGAACATCCCCCGCTATGAAGCAGAGGGCTGGGAGGCCGATGACTGGCTGGGTACCATATCCCGCAGGTGCGAGGCCGCGGGCTGGGACTGCGTGGTGGTGACGGGAGACAAGGACTCCCTTCAGCTCATCACGGAAAAAACGAAAGTGAAGCTGGTCTCCACCCGCATGGGCCAGACTACCACCAAGGATATGACGCCAGAGTCTTTCCGGGAGCAATACGGTTTTGACCCCATCCACATGATCGACCTGAAAGCGCTGATGGGTGACAGCTCCGACAATATCCCTGGTGTTCCCGGCGTTGGGGAGAAGACCGCCATAGACCTGATCCAAAAATACGGTTCCATCAATGCGATCTACGAAAAGCTGCCGGACATTGAGGCAAAGCCCGCCGCCGTGAAAAAGTTGACAGAGGGTGAGGAAGCCGCCCGGCACTCCTATTGGCTGGCCACCATCGTCACCGACGCGCCGCTGGACTTTATCCCGGAAGCCAACGCTGTGAAAGCCCCCGGACCGGAGGCTTATTCCCTGTTTTTAAAGCTGGAATTTTCCAAGCTCATTGAGCGGTTCGGCCTCCGGCAGGACGGACCTGTCTCCGTTGAAAGAGAGTGCGCCTCCGCCACCGTCACGGTGGAGCAGGTGACGGGCGCTGAGCAGGCAGAGAAGCTGCTGGAGCTGTGGCGCAGCGCCGACCATATCTCTCTGCTGGCGCTGCCGGACCTGACCGGTGTGGCGGTGTACTGTGAGGCCAAAGACGATACCACCGTTATGGCGGAGCTATTTTTCGACCGCTATGAGGGGAATTGGAACGTTCTGCTCTCCTCCCTGTTCTCCGGGGGTATCAAAAAGGTCTCCCACAACGTGAAGGACCTGATGCGCCTGCTGCTGGCAAACGGCCTTCCCGCCGAGGGCTTCCTCTTCGACACGGCGTTGGCTGCCTATCTGCTGGACGCCACTGCGGGGAGCTACGATCTGGGGCGGCTGTTTGTCTCCTATTTCAACGAGGAACTGCCAAAGCCTCTGTATCTGGACCCGGATGCTTTTGCCCTGCTGGGTGACCGGACCGCGGCGGAGGCGTCCTTTGACAGCTATGCCACCGCCGTGGACGCGCTGTATGGCACGCTGGCGGAAAAGCTGCGAGGACGGGGGCAGTGGGAGCTGTTTGAGACCATTGAGTTGCCGCTGTGCCGGTGTCTTGCGGAGATGGAGCTTGCGGGCTGCCGCGTGGACGCGAAAGCCCTGTCCGATTTCGGAGGATTGCTGAGCCAACGGGCAAATGATCTGGAGACAAAAATTTACCAGCTGGCCGACGGTGAGTTCAACATCAACTCACCCAAGCAATTGGGCGAAGTCCTGTTCGACCGGCTGGGTCTGCCCCACGGAAAGAAGACGAAAACTGGCTGGTCCACCAATGCGGACGTACTGGAAAAGCTGCGGTGGGAAAGTCCCATTGTGGGTGAGGTGCTGGAGTACCGCCAGCTCACCAAGCTGAAATCCACCTATGCCGACGGGCTTTTGAAGGCTCTGGACCCGGACGGAAGAGTCCGAACCAGCTTTCAGATGACCGTCACCGCCACCGGTCGGCTCTCCTCCACGGAACCAAATTTGCAGAATATTCCCACCCGGACCGATCTTGGCAGCGAGATTCGGAAAATGTTTGTACCCGAGCCCGGATACGTGCTGGTGGATGCGGACTACTCTCAAATTGAGCTGCGGCTCCTGGCCCACATCTCCGGCGACGTGGGGATGCGCGCCGCCTTCCTCTCCGGCGGCGACTTTCACGCCCAGACCGCCTCCAAGGTCTTCGGCGTGGCCCGGGAGAATGTGACTCATGAGATGCGCCGGCGGGCCAAGGCCGTCAATTTCGGCATTGTGTACGGCATTTCGGCCTTCTCCCTCAGTCAGGACATCGGTGTGAGTCAAAAAGAGGCGAATGCCTATATGGACGCATATTTCGCCACATTCCCCGGCGTCCGGTCCTATATGGATCATGTGGTGGAAAAAGCCCGGGCGGACGGATACGTGGAAACCCTGTATCACCGCCGCCGGGACCTGCCGGAACTCACCTCCAGCAACTTCAACCTCCGCTCCTTCGGCGAGCGGGTAGCGCTGAACATGCCCATTCAGGGTACGGCGGCGGACATCATGAAGCTGGCCATGATCGCGGTGTGGAAGCGGCTGAAAACAGAGCTGCCCCTGGCAAAGCTGGTCCTTCAGGTCCACGATGAGCTGATCGTGGAGTGTCCTGATGAGGATGCGCAAAAGGCCGCCGCTTTGTTGGCGGAGGAGATGGAGGGCGTGGCCTGCCTGTCCGTCCCCCTGACCGCCGACGCCCATTGGGGGAAAAACTGGCTGGATGCCAAAGGCTGATTCTTTGCAAATCAATTCGGTGACTGCTTTTGAAAAGAGGAAATCTATGGAACAACGAAAACAGGTACGCATCGTTCCCATGAGCGCAGACCATCTGGATGAGATCGCGGCGCTGGAGAAGGTGTGCTTCTCCGCGCCCTGGTCGCGAAATATGCTGGCAGAGGAGTTGGACAATGCCTGCTCCGCCTTTCTTGCGGCTCTGGACGAAAACGGTCACGTAGCGGGCTATGCGGGGCTTCAGGTCGTGCTGGACGAGGGATACATCGCCAACGTCGCCGTCCGTCCCGAGGAGCGGCAAAAGGGTGTGGCCTCTCAGCTTTTGCAGGTCTTCATTGACTTTGCCAGAGGAAACCGCCTGTCGTTTCTGACACTGGAGGTTCGCCCCAGCAACACGGCTGCCATTGTGCTTTACGGGCACCACGGCTTCCGCACCGCCGGACGGCGGAGAAATTACTATGAGCACCCCAGAGAGGACGCGCTCATTATGACATTGGAGTTTAATTATGGAACTGAGAACGGCGACCCCAGCGGAGTTGAAGGCAGTCTATGAGACCTTACTGCGTTCCGCCTTCCCGTCTGTGGAGCTGAAGCCCCTGCGGGCCATGACGGACATGCTTGCCGACGGGTGCTATGATCCGCTGGTGCTTCTGGACGGTAAAGAAATTATAGGCACATGCTTTTTGTGGCTGGGTGTGCCCGGGTGGGTGCTTTTAGATTACCTGTGCATTTCTCCCGCCCAACGCGGCGGTGGATTTGGCGCGAAGACACTCCGTCTACTGCGGGAGATCTACGCCGGCTGGACGATCATCGGTGAGGCAGAGGACCCGGTGCAGGCCCCGGATCCTGTCATGGCGGAACGGCGGCTAGGTTTTTACATGCGGAACGAAGCAGCGCTGGCCAGCTATGATACCGAAGCCTTTGGCGTCCACTATAAAACTTTTTACTGGTCAAACGGGCCTGTGGACGAAGCGGACCTCATCTGTCAGCACCGCTTTATTTACGAAAGCCGCTTCGGCGCTGAAAAATACGCGAGATACTTGCGCATTCCCTGCCCCGCCGACGCCAAACCCATGCCTCTGGTACCATGGGACCAATAAAACCCCATCAGAAAGAGATGATCGAATGAAAATTCTGGCTTTTGAGTCCTCCTGCGACGAGACCGCCGTAGCGGTGGTGGAGGACGGGCGGCGCATTTTATCCGACGCCATCGCCTCTCAGGCGGGCATGCACGCGCTGTACGGCGGTGTGGTGCCGGAGATTGCCTCCCGAAAGCATGTGGAGGCCATTGCAGCCCTGACGGAGCGGGCGCTGAAGGACGCTGGCTGTGGAAAGGATGACATCGACGCGGTGGCGGTCACCTACGCGCCAGGGCTGATCGGCGCGGTGCTTGTGGGGCTGAGCTTTGCGAAGTCCGTGGCTTTTGCCTTGGGGAAGCCTCTGGTCCCCGTCCATCATATCCGGGGTCATATCGCCGCCAACTATCTGGCATTCCCAGCACTGGAACCGCCGTTTTTGGCGCTGGCCATCTCCGGCGGCAACACGCTGATCGCGGACGTGCAGGATTATACCGATCTCCGCATTCTGGGCGCCACCCGGGACGACGCCGCCGGAGAATGCTTCGATAAGGTCGCTCGGGTGCTGGGTCTTCCCTATCCCGGAGGAAAACCGCTGGACGAGCTGGCCCAGCAGTCTCAGGGCGGCGTATACACACTTCCCCACGCCCATGTGGACAGCGCGGAGTTGGACATGAGCTTTTCCGGGCTGAAAACCGCGGTGGTCAACCTGGCTCATCACGAGGAGCAAACTGGCCAGCCGCTGGATCGGGCGGCTCTGGCGTGGGACTTCACCAACGCCGTCAGCAGAGAACTGGTCCCCCGTGCCATGAAAGCCCTTGCCCTGACAGGTTACAAAACTATGTGTGCCGCCGGTGGCGTGGCCGCTAACTCCATGATCCGCGCCGATCTGAAGGCTGCCTGCGAAAAAGCGGGCTGCAAGCTTTACCTGCCGCCGCTGAGTCTCTGCGGGGACAACGGCGCCATGATCGGCGCGCAGGGCTATTATGAATTCCGCGCTGGCCATACGGCCGGCATGGATCTGAACGCCTACGCCACCCGCGACATCGACACCTGATTATTCCAGGGACAGTTTCCGCTTGTCGAAAACTGTCCCTGCTTTTTTCATCGTTTCCGATTCTCGGGTCGGTAACGTTATTTTGTCGATTTTGCAGTATGCATTTGAAAAATGAATATTACGAATTTATGAACAGGCCATGTAAAGCGAGTCAACTTGCAATTTTGCATTTTTAATATTTTTTCTATTAATTTTAAATAGCTTATTCAATTTTTTTTGGAATCAGCGTAAAAATTTCAAATTATTGCGCATTATGTAAACCATTTTGACGCTTTTTAATTGTCGTTTTTTGCTATTGCAGATCATCCAATTTTAACCATTTTATTTTAAATGCTTTAATTTTTAAGCAATTTTTCACTGTTGAAAACCCTGTGGAAAATGTGGATAACTTTTTGTAGTTGAAAATTACAATATGATTTATGTAAATTTTATTTTCTTATCTAGTGGCTCTCGTATCACCTTGTTTCAAATCCTCTTCCGTATATCAAACAGCAATTTGGGAAGTAAACGCGGCTCCCCTATGGTGATGTTAGAGACTCTGGTCAAATCGCCGATTTATTCTTGCACCTCTTCCTGCAAAAATACCATTTGTAATATTCGCTTCTCCTTGCAATATACACTCTCCTGTGGAGAGCCGCTCAGCCTTTGAAAATTCTCCCGCAGAATTATATTGACGCTCCCGCAAAAATGTGCTATCCTACTTGAGGTTTTGAATTTATTCCGCTTGTTTCGTCGTGTCCAGTCTGCCACACAGATTTATAATTTGGGTGTTGAAATTTCCGAGGAAATGTGTTAGAATTCATTGCATTGGTGCAGTTCAATTTGGTGCAATTGATTTACAATTAGCATTCAAAAGCAGCCTGTGAAAACCCCAAGCCCACATGAATGCAGTTTTCAATTGATTGTACTAACAAACAGAACTTCGACGGAGACAGTCGGTTCTCACAGATGCTGGTGTAGCTCAGTTGGTAGAGCAGCTGATTCGTAATCAGCAGAGGGAACATACTATAAAAACCAGCAAATACTTGATATTACTGGATTTATTGAAACAAACAGATCCCCAATAATAACGTTTTGGCGTTTATTTGGCGCTTATGGCCCCAGATAACAAAAAAATGCTGGATTAGCTCAGCTGGTAGAGCACGCGATTCGTAATCGCGAGGTCGAGAGTTCAAGTCTCTCATCCAGCTCCAGAAAAGAAGAACCCCGTCAGAAATCTGACGGGGTTCTTTCGTGCTTATGAGGCAAAACAGCCGGGCAGTGCAGGGCCACCGCTCGGCTTTGTGCTATCTTCACTTGTCTTGTTCCGGGCCGCTGGCTGGGCGGTCGAGCATTTCCCTGACAACATCCTCAGCCGTGGCTTCCCCGGACAGGATTCGGGTGACGTACCGCTCTGTCCGCTCGGTGACCTCAAGACCTTCGATCCGGGCCGAGGCAAGCGCTTCCTTCACGGCCCGATCTTTCGCGGCAATCTGCCGCAGGCACTCCTCGGTCGTTGCCTTACCATCCAGCACCTCCGCGCAGCGCTCGCGCATTTTTGGCGTGACATCGAGCCCTTCCATCTTCAGCGAGGCCTCTGCGTTTCTCATAGGCCCGGCGTGCTTATCGCTTGACATGCTGCTTGCCCCCTCTCCGACCGTTTTATGCGGTCGTTTTCTTTTTCATCTGCTCGTCGACATCCAGCGTCACAACGTCGGCGAACCTCTCCGTGATCTGGGCGGCCTTTTCGTCAGCCGAGGCAATCACATGGGCGTAAATGTTGGCCGTGGTGCTAACCTGCGCGTGACCAAGCCGGCGAGAGACCACTACAAGGGGCGTACCGTCTGCGATCATGAGGCTCGCGTAGGTGTGCCGCAAGCTGTGGACGTGGACTTTTGGCAGCCCGCTTCGCTTCACAAAGTCTGAAAACCATTTTGTCAGCGTGTCTGGATGGATCGGGGCACCGTCGTCGCTGGTAAACACGCGACCGTCTCTGTCCTTCCAGAAGTCCCCACAGGCGGCCCGCTGCTGATCCTGCCAGTCCTTGTACTCGCGGAGCATGAGGAAGGCCGAGCGGGAGAGCTTCAGAGGCCGGACGGATGTCTTGTTTTTTGGCGTATCGACGAATACCCCATGGCCTTTTACATAGCTGGAGGTCTGGCAGATCATGATAGTCTCGCTTTCAAAATCGACATCCTGCCAACGCAGACCAAGCAGCTCGCCGCGGCGAAGGCCGGAAAGCAGGTCAAAGGTAATCATAGCCCGAAATTTAACAGGTTCATCATGCAGCAGCACAAGCAACCGCCGGGCATCGGCCTCGTCGAGATGAGCTGCCTCCTTTTGCTCCATCTTTGGGAGCTCAGCGTTAGCGGCAGGATTGTAGGGAATATATCCCCATTTTACAGCCTTCCCAAGGCAGGAGCTTATGATTCGATGATAGGAACGGACCGACGAGGCCGAGAGAAGCCGGTCTGGGTTTTCGAGCTTGAAAGCGTCGGATTGCTTCATGCCGAAGATCTGGCTTACGGCCGAGGCCACCGGGCCGGTTGTCCGGCCACCGTTGATCAGACCGCGAAGCGTGGCCATGGAAATTCCGGCTGCAGCGGTGAATGCTGTTCGTGTGAGGTTTCGCCGCTTAAGCTCAGCCATAAGATCAATTTTACAGGTGTATTTCCGATCGGCACGAATTCCCTGCTCCTGGAGGTTTGCATAAAAAGCGTTAAGATGTCCTGTTCGGATGTCCTTCAGCTTCATATTGCCGATGGCCTTAAAAATGACTTCGAGCCGCTCCTCGTAGCCACTATACGTTTTGACCTTCAGCTGCTTCGTGGCATAGTCGTCTATCCACTTCTGGGCGAAGTCACGGAATCGGATATTTGAGTCCTGAGACAGGCCGGCGTTTACCTGCTCTTCAAACAGAACCTTTTGACGTGCCAGCTCCTTTTCGATCTGGCGGGCAGTCATGCCCGGATCTGGCGTCCACGTCATGTAGTGCCGCCGCTGCTTTCCTTCCATATCGTAGCCGGCCGAAACTGTAATCTTGAAACTATCTCCCCGCTTCTGAACCGTTGCCATTACCGTCCCCCCCCTTTTCCGAAAACTCTTTTAATTGCTGATTCTCTGCAGAGGCCGTCTGGCTTAATTCACTGGGCTGCGCTTCTGTGCCATTGCCAAAATCAACATCCTGAGTATTAAAATCAAGGGATTCATGTATGGCAGTCAGTGCTTGCTTGCTCAATGCATCGCTTTCTTCAGCTTCTGAAGAATCGTCCGCATGTTCTGATTCATCCCATTGTGACTCATCGGCAGCGGCAAGTAACACCCGTAAATATTTTTCGTTGCCCAAGACAAAGTCCGTTATTACATCAATTCGCATGGCATTGCACGGTCCGACAGGATCATCAATGCCGCTTTCCGGGGTTCTAAAACATATCTTGTGAGCTGCGCTGATCAGTCTCCGGTCGGCCTTTTCTCGCTCAGACAGAGCGGCATCTATAGCATGTTTTGTCTCTTCGGTAATGTCTTTTTCCATCTGAATATACTTTTTTACAAGTTCATTGTAATTCAGCTTAGGATCGGGATCGTCAATCAGACAGCGCAAATATGCTGTTGTAGTATTCAAAGCGTTTGCCAGAGCCTCAAATTTTTCTGAGCGGATATTCTTGATTTCTCCTGTCTCCCATCTGCTTACAGTTGCATTGCTTACGCCAACGATTTTTGCAATCTCGTCGAGTGTCATTCCTCTCAGCTGTCGCAAATGTTTTATTCTACCGCTAATTTCCAAAATCAACACCTCTCAGTCGTTAAATGTATTATATCCCGTTCTACGAAAAATGCAATATTTTTCTGCGTTTAATGTTGACAGTACCGCAATTGTGTGCTATTCTTTCTACGTAAAACGCAGAGAAAGGAGGACGCTGTTATGTTCGATGAAAACAGGTTCAATGCTGCCATTGCACTCAAGGGAGAAAATAAAGGCGCTGCAGCAAAGGTAATGGGAATAAACCCCGCAACTTTGCTGCGAAAAATCAACGGTGAGAGCGATTTCCGCAGCAAAGAGATCGCCCGGTTCTGCGAACACTATAACGCAAACCCAATAGAGATTTTTTTTGCAGAACACTCTACGTAATACGCAGAATGTTGCTTGCTGGCAGTTGCAACGACCCTATAAGCGCCGGAGCATCAAAACCAAACGCAGGCAAAAAAAGCTCCGATGGCGTTCCCCAGCCTCACAGAGCAAAAAATGAAAAGTAGAAATGTGGAATCGGAGGTTAATTATGAATAATAGTTTCAAATACACAGATGAAGAACTAAGAGAAGATGTTGAAAAAACCATCGGCATTAGAGCAAAAGACATAGAAAAAATACAGTTTTGTGGTTTGTGGCATATAAGGTTCAGGGCATTTGGTACTGATTTTTATTATTACATAGCAAGCTCTGATGATAAGCCTCGCTTAATCCAATCTGATTGGAATTGGGAAGATTGATTCTCCACGCTAAAAGTAAAACCCATTTTTTCAGGAAGGAGGCAGATACCTATGGCAGCACGTATGCGTTATGCTGCGGAAGCGCTTGAACTCATCCGCGAGGCAGACCCCGGAACACCGGTGACGCTGAATCACATTCGGGCGCTGGCAGCGAGCGGGAAAATCCCAGTTCACAAAATTGGGCGTCGTAAGTTGATCAACGTCGATGCTCTACAAACGTACTTATCCGGTCAAGATTCAAACAAGCCGGAAGAACTTGGGATCGGCCAGATCCGACCGGTTCAGGAAGGAGGCTCCAGTTTATGGCGAAGATAGAAGGTTATTCAGGAATTTGTAGGCAGTGCTTCTGCCCTATAAAAATCGGGGATGAAATGCAACTCAGGCCAGGCGGCCCGTTGTTCCATCGGAAATGTGTCCAGGAGCATCCAGACGGGCACTACGTAAAGCTTGAGCTTCGCAAGGCTGCCCGGCAAAGGCAAAAAGAAGAGGCCCAATGCACCACCGCCGACCAAAGCCGGGCGCATTGAACCTACTAACCGCAGAAGCGGCTGATACCGATATGATATCATACTCCGCTCCTGCCTGTCAAGAAAAGGAATGGTGTACATATGTTTTCTCCTATGGAACAGCGCTTCATCGACATGCACACTCGGCTCGAGTGCGCGGCGGCAGCTATTGATGCCCTTAACCGATTTTTTGAGGATTGCGCACCGGATGGGCTTAGTCCTGCCCAAGTTAGAGAGCGCATTGATGCTGGCAGCATGGCTCTCATCGCTAACGATTATTTATCTTCTGCGCGCTCAGCATTAACGGAACTTGAGGACACATGCCTCGACCAGCTGAACACAATTCAGGTCGATCTGGAAACGCACGTCTCTATAAAGACGCCGGCGAAAAATATGCAGCGTGGCCGCTGCGAAAAAGGAGTTTCGTTATGAAAAACTTATCTAAGCTGCCGAAAGATGTGGCTG
>Ga0183095_10153_pt2 | contig 164061 bp, 148 predicted proteins | sample BioMet4_FD_130346 | JGI IMG/M metagenome (GOLD analysis project Ga0183095, IMG submission 130346) | Microbial communities from bioreactor (seeded with sewage sludge) at LBNL, California, USA - Biofuel metagenome 4 (v2) (version 3) | ecosystem: Engineered > Bioreactor > Anaerobic > Unclassified ...
CAAGGACCTCGTAAGGGCTTTTTGGAATAGGAGCTTTTCCGCGTACAGAGGTCATGACACCGTTAACGATGGTGTCTACTTCCTTTTCAAGAGCGTAGCTCATGTGAACAGGCATAAACACATCTTCAGAAATCGGAGAACCGGTAGGTCCACCCTGTACAATTGGCTTTGCCTTGTCACCAACACTTCTCTTTCTTACATTAACGGCATCCCTGCCAGTTCCGAGCACGAATTCTTTCTGCACGTTGTTAATTGCATCCCAGATTTCGTCTTCAGTGTACTTTACGATCCTGTGGGTGTCGGTACAGTAAATTCCGCACTCAAGCAGCATCTCGAACCCTGCCTTGAAGAGTTTTTCCATCATATCCTTGTCTGTCGGGATAAACTCTCCCTTGAAGTCAAGCCCGTACTTCTGCTTGAGCTCCATTGCTTTCATTGGGATCTTCATAAGGTCCCAGTCATCCTGGGTACACTTTTCTCCTACTTTAGCTCTGTCGTAAAAATCATAGCAGTCAAATGATTTTCTATATGTCATTTCTTTTTGCCTCCCAGGATTATTTCATAACCTCAAGTGCTACTTTTGCGGCTTCTGCAGCGTTTTCTGCAGTTGCATCTGCTCCTATCTCGTCAATCCATTTATCAGATACAGGAGCTCCTCCAAACATGCACTTTACACTGTCCCTGAGGTTTTCTTCTCTGAGCCTGTCCATTAGATCTTTCTGGCCTAGCATAGAGGTGGTCATAAGGGCTGAGCCTACTAACAGGATTTTTTCTCCCTTGTGCTTTGCAGCCTCATCTACAACGTTTTCATTAAGCACATCAACTCCCAGGTCAACGATCTGGAACCCATTTGCTCCGAGCATAGTGGTAACAAGCCTGTGACCGATGTCATGAATATCTCCTTCTGCAACAAAGGTGATGGCAAGTCCAGCTTCTTCTCCTTCTTTCCTGTTCTTTTCAAGTTCAGGGGTAAGAACTTCCATTGCATTGCTCATCGCTTTTCCAGACATCATGATCTGAGGCAGGAAAATCTCGGCGGCTTCAAACTTATCACCGACAATTTTCATTCCAACGGAAAGGCCCTTTGTAATAATATCAAGTGCTGGAATTCCTGCAGCTAGGGCCTCCTTGCATAGCTGTGCAGTACCTGCAACGTTTTGATTTACAATTGCGTCGCGTAACTTATTAAATATCTCTTGATTTGCCATTTTTGTAAACCTCCACTGAGATTCGCAGTTCTGTGCAGTGTCGTTGGGCAGTAAAATGTCTCCAGAGTCATTTTCTCGCAAAGGCTTTATGCTTGAACATAAACCCAAGCTCCGCTAGCTAAAAAGAGCATTTGCATGGGGTTCTTATTTTAGGTTCAGATCCCTGCTGCCTTATATTTTTCAGCCATTAGGCGCGAGGAAGTTCCTTTACGAATTTTCTGATTATTTATATTCAAAATTACTCACTGTCATTTGCCATTTTGCCCGAACAGGTTCGGGTCCTTTGTGGGTAATTTCTTCTCTTATGACATTGTTACCGGGGAATTTACTTGCCGGAAACTGCAAATTTGTTTCCCAGTCGAATTAGCTTTATATCCCGAATTTCCCAACAGTATGCCTGTTGGAACTGCCTGGAATTGTCCTGAACATTCAAGACTCAATCCCTAAATAAAGATTAAAATTATACTATATAAACGAATACTATATTTTCCATTATTTTTTCTCTTAAAATTCAAGATCTGGACATGAAAGAAAAAATATAAATACTGGTATTTCAAGCCATTGCAATCCCTTTTATATATGCAATCTCCAGCTTCATAGTCCTGTGCTATAAATCTATTTAATAATAGATCTTCAATAATATTAAATATAAAAGCAAAAAGTATAAATACTATAATTCGGAGTCGCCTTACTTTTTTTCGATATCTGCAATCTCCTGCTTCAAGACCCTGTGCTGCAAATTTTTTAAAAGGAGATCTTTAAATAATAATTTGACACGCGCGGGCAGAATACATGATTTCTCCTGAAAAATGCGAGATTAGACGAAAGAAAACAAGCCTGATGAAGTAATTTTTTTGGAATATTCTTAAAAATAAGGCCGGCTTAAGGCCGGCTTATCCATTTTTAAATTCTATTAACGCGGCACACTATCAGTGTCCGATATATTCAGTATCTGAATCTATTCAGCAATGTTTTTAGTATGTGTGGCTTTTTGCGCACTCAATCATTTTCTGGAGATTGACTGTTGGGGTCATACTGACAGTCCCGCAGCCAACGGTGAGTAACCCAACGCCTGCGTCAAGGGTCTTCTTTGAGGCTTCTGCGATCTCCTCAGGAGTTCCGTTCCAGAGCACGGCTACAGGGTCAAGGTTTCCAACAACGATTGCGTTTTTCACATTACCGGTTGCGGTCTTGATGTCTACTTTCTGGTCTACGCTGATCCCATTTACTCCGGTCTTGTCCATAATTCCAAGGCCGTTGGTTGTGTTTCCGCAAATGTGAAGCACTGTAGCCACATCGAGTTCCTTCATTGCATCAACTATCTTCTTCTGATAGGGCAGGGCATACTTCTCGTAGAACTCCCCACCAATGAGCTCATAGCTTGCTGTCGGGTCAATGATGGCTATGGTGTCTGCACCGTTTTCAACCATTGCTTTTGCATATGCTACATTGAAGTCCGAGCAGAAGTCCAGAAGCGCGGGGACAATCTCTTCTCCTGTGAAAAGGTTTCCGAACCAGGCATCTCCGTTAATATGCTGGGCAAGAGAGAAAGGACCTATCATGGATCCTATAATCGGGAGCTTTTTCCCGTATTTTTCGGAGAGAATCTTGACGGCTTCAAGGATTACTGCAATTCTGCCTTCTTTCAGGTTGTAATTCTTTAATTTATCCAGATCTTCCAGGTTCTTAACACTGGGTTTAATCACTGAAGGCTGCTGCTTCAGGTCGCCAGCCTTTATACCGCAGCCAAAAAATTCAGCTTCAGCTGTAATGTCAAAGGGAACTCTCACAGCTTCAAAACCTACTACGGTATGCGCTGCTTCCGCAAGAGTCGCCATTTTCTCTGCGTCGGCATGGGCTTCTGGCCAGTAGGCTCCGCAAGCTTCCATCTGTTCGACAGTTGCAGTCTGAGTGAAACAGACAGCTGGCATCCTGTCCACCTGCTGTTTCCTTAATGCACGGTACAATCTTTCTTTTGGGGTATATTCTGCCATTTATAATCCCTCTTATGTTTATAGGTGCATAAGATTATGAAAAATACATACTATTTAATAAATATGTATTTATATCCTTTAATTACGGATTATGTTATAAAAACTTATCAATTGAACAGCCGGAACAAGCCGAAAAATCCTTCAAAACAAGTAAATTTGTTTTATTCACACTCGGTGGGCGAAATGCTTAAAATATTCGGAGATTTGTGTTTTTGACCAATATTTAGAAATTAAAGAGAGTTGAAATGTACTGCTGTCTGTAATTATAAACTGACAAACGCCTGAGGTTATTTAAGGAATATGTTCAAAGTCTCTAGAGAACTTCAGTAAATCTATAATCCGAATTGTCTTCGTATTTTTCTTGTTCTCAATAACAATTTTTCTTTTCAGACTTAAAAGAACTCAGGTAGTCCTCTACAAACTCAGGTAATTAACTACATTAAGGAACGTTTGAAATATAAGTTCAAGTTTTCATTTCTGGAATTGCTCTATAATTCCATTTCCCCAGATAATCATCAAATACAATTTTCATATTTTCCTTGAAGTTTTCACTTACTTTTCTTGCTGTTGCATAAACTTTATCCTTAATCGTCGAAACCACTTTCAGTCCTGTTGATGTAGAAGTCTTATCAATAAGGCTTTTAACCACATCAAGACTGCTGAAAACGGCACCTTTGCAGGCAGCCGTTACATGGCAGAATAACCTATGTTCAATTGGATTATATTTCGAAGTGTATGGTGGATAATGAGCCATTCGAATTTCAATTCCAATTTCATTTACCAGCTTTTGTAAGTCTTCCTTGAAAATATAATGTCTACTTGAGTTGCTTCCACCACCATCTGCAAAAGCCAAAATGCTATACGCATTGGGGTAATTTCTCTTACCGTAATTTTCCCACCAGTATTTAATGCAGTCACAACAAAATTCACTCGTATCCTTACTGGTTCCTAAAGTGATGTAGCCTTCATTAAGTTTAACGTCGTATATGCCATGTGGAATTACAACGCCATTTGAAAATGTATTGAAGTCGTGATCATATACTTTTACCGTTCCAGTACAATAAAATTTTCCATCTCGGTAGAAATTACCTATGAACTCTTTTTTTTACATCTATACTGATAATCGGATTTTCGCTTTTAGAGTACTCTTCTTTCAACTCGTTAATTCTCTCAAATTGCTTGTTTCTGTCTTTACAGTCTTTCATTGTGACAGCTTTATTCATTTTTCTTTTTACAAAACCATGTTTCTTCAATAGCTGCTTTACCACATATGGTGATATATTCATATCTCTCGATTTGAAAGCATTTGAAATACCTTTAAGGGAGAGGTTTGTCCATTTTATTTCTTCATCCATAGGACTTCCAGCAGTATGATCTTTTAAGATCTCAAAGAAAACTTCATCGATGTTTTCCACAGTGTCGATGATTTTCTTTTTACCTCCACCAGGCTTTCGAATCCTGTCATCTGGAGTTTTTATACCATTAGTGATTTCATTAATTCCAGCCATGATAGTTTGGAAATGACAGCCAAGTACACTACTTATATACTTTTGTCCACCATGACCTAACTTCATTGCTTCTATGGCTGCGTATCTCCTTCTGTCTCTCTCATTCAAAGAATCAAAAAATGATTTCATTTGTTTTTCGGTTTCTTCAGAATATTTTTCGCGAAGCATCCAAGTAGATTCCTTTCTGGTTTGTAATGAGTTCAAGCAGAATTACCTTTAGGCAATGAAAATATATGAAATTATATTTTTGCCATTCCTTAGTAATGGATATGCCTTATATATTAGCGCTGATGATTCACCCATTAGTGGAAACTTAATTGAACATAGATTTCCATTAATAGAAGAAAAATTAGAGGAAAAACAACAGTTGGCTATGATAGAGAGATTGGCTGAGATAGAGAGCTTAATTTCACCTAAAAATTTGGGGACTGATTTATTATTAAATTTACAATATGATACTACTGTTCCTAGCATTGTTAATATATATGGCGAAATAAATAAAAAAGAACTAAGTAAAATACATCTATACCGTACATCTTTATTATACACAGATTTAATGTTTCGATTGGTAAGACTAATAATATTTTGTACTAAAGAGGGGTTGGACCTAAGTGGAATAGATAAGTTTGAAAGCAATATAAATATAAATATAAAACTAAAGAATAAAGGATGGCCCCAAAAATAAAGGCATTAGACACCTAATTAAATCATCTGGAACACAAAATTCATTATTAGCCGACAAAGTTTTGAATATACGCCATATGGAGTCTTTAAGGCATGCCTAAAACAGGAACTGGAGGTTTAAAGATTGCGAAAAATTCAGAAAAGGAAGGGGGTTATCAAAGCAGTTCAGAAAGAGAAGACCAGAAAATTATAATGCAGGTTGAAAACCTTTCCAAGACCTATTCCCAGGGCAAAATTCCTGTTCACGCCCTTCGCTGTGCCTGCATAAATGTAAGAAAAGGTGAACTTCTTGCGATAATGGGGCCTTCAGGTTCCGGAAAATCCACTCTTCTTGCCCTTATAGGCACGCTTGAAAAAGCCACGGACGGAAAAATCATCCTTGACGGGACAGACCTTACCTCTGTGCCTGAAAAACTGCTTCCCCGCGTGAGAAGGGAAAAAATAGGCTTTATTTTCCAGCACTATAATTTGATTCCAACTCTTTCTGCACTTGAAAACGTTGAGCTTTCCATGCGCTTTTCCAGAGTGCCAAAAAAAGAAAGAGGAGAAAGAGCCAGAAAGCTGCTAGAAGAACTTGGCCTTGGAGACCGACTTTCCCATAAGCCTTCGGAATTATCAGGAGGAGAACAGCAGAGAGTCTCTATTGCCAGGGCACTTGCAAATAAGCCGGCGGTTATCCTGGCTGATGAACCTACAGGTGAGGTGGACAGCAAGACAAGGGACTCGATTGTGCGAGTCTTCAAAGAGTTAAGCGAAAAAGGGCAGACTATTCTTGTTGTGACCCACGACCCTGAGGTTGCAAAAGAGTGTTCAAGGGTGCTCAGGATTACGGACGGGATTATTAAAGACGAGTAAAGGTAACTGAAAAACGCTCAAAGACCTGACGAGCATAAATAAAAAAGTATAAATAAAAAAGTATAAAAATTAAAAATTGTCTGTTTTTAAACTTCACCAAGCTCCCAGCCCAGATGTTCTTTTATAACTGTATAAGCCATTGCAGGCGGGATGATTCCAATATCGGTTACTATCATATCTATGTATTCGGCAGGTGTGAAGTCAAAAGCAGGATTTCTGACCTTCACATGAGAAAGCTCTGAAATCATCGCAGGGTCCACGACTTCCTCTGCAGCCCTTTCTTCAATTTCTATGGGGTTTCCGACAATCGTGCTGGGGCTAAACTTGAAGGTTTCGGCAGCAACCATGAAACTCTTTCTGGCCTCATGGGCGGCAAGTGCAAGCTGTGAGGTTCCAATCTTGTTTACTAGGGCGCCGTTAGCTGCAATAGCATCAGCCCCGACAACGACCTTATCCACCTCTTTCATGTAGTAGCGCACCGCAGAATCCACAATCAGGGTCGTGGGAATCCCAAAATCGTTAAGGTGGCGAATTGTCAATAAGCCCTGTCGCCTGGGACGGCTTTCGGTGGCAATTACCGAGATGTCCTTTCCGTCTTCAAAGGCTGTGGTGATAATAGAAAGAGCAGCATGGGAATTGCAGTGGGTCATTATAACATCCCCGTCCCGAATTCTCCTTGACCCGATTTTTCCGATTTTTTCAAGGGCCTTATCCGCTCTCTCGATAAATAGGTTTGAGTTTTGAATAATTTCCTGCCTTGCTTCTTCTACATTTGCTGAAGAATACTTTGATGAGAGTTTTACGGCATTCGGGAGGGAAACGGCTGTCGGGCGGGTACTGATAAGAAGATTCGAGACTTCCTTTATTCTGGCACTGAATTCTTCCATTGAGGCTACGTCCAGCCCTGCAGCATAATCCCTTATAGCTTCAGCAGCGGCTTTTGCAATTCTACCTGCACCCCGGATCTCCATTGTCCGGATTTTTTCTGCGGTTTCCTGAACTTTTTGCATGGTATAAGGGATGGCGAGGGTTCAATTTATAACTATCTTCCGGCTGTTCCGGTAACTGACCTGGAAGGAATTCAGATTTCAGTGAATTTCAGTGAGTTTATCCGAGATTTTCCTGTAATAAGCAAAAAGATCTTCTCCCCACTGTATAGCCTGAGGCTCAAAGCACAGTACGTCTTCTATATGGTCGTAGGTGCCGTCCGAAAAAGGTAGGGTAAGGGAAAGGAACCTTTCAGTAACTGCATAAGCAAGTTCTATTTTTTTGCTGCAAACGTAGAAATTTGCATTTTCGAATTTAATAAATTCGCATAACTCAGTTCCATATTCTTCTTTTATTCTCTTATAAATCGGGCTAGTTACAAGAAGAGAAACATTTGCCCCATTTTTTGCAAAAGTCAGAAAAAGGGATGGATAAAGTGGGTGAAAAACCGATGCAATACCACTTATTTTTTTTGATTTCATGAGGTTTTCCACAAATTCCCTGTGAGGCTCAAAGAGGCATGTCCTATCAGGAGGTTCGGAAAACGTGCAGTTAGCCAGCTCTCCTATTCTTTCCCGCAAAGGGTCGGGTATGGATTCAACTGCATGGTTTGCCCAATATTCATATCTGCTTCCGAAGACATTTAAGATATCTATCATTGGCTTCATTCTACCAACTATTGCTATCCCAAGAGGAGCCAGGCTATAGACATCACCTGTCTTTGAAATCAAGGAGTTTTCCCTCAGTTTTTTTAATTGAGGGAGAATTGCCACCAGACCTACATTCAGGTTTTCTTTGATCTCTGAAATTGTTTTGGGCCCATCCTTCAAAAATAAAAGAAGATCTTTCCTTTTTTCGGAAAGGAAAATCAATTCGAGAAGCGGGCTGTTCATGATTTTATTATATATACAGATATTTAATAAATATCTTCCTCATTTTTTAACTGTATTTCTCTTGAAAGCCTCAATTGTTAACAGGAACCTGATGCTTAAAATAAATGCTTATCCATTCAGAGATTCTGAGTTTTTTAAGCAAAATTAAAATTATAAAAGAGAATAATTGTAATCTTTTTTAAAATTCTTATTTTCCGATATTATTCAATGAGCTTATTCCAAAACCAGTTTTATCCTCAAATAGATAGACTTACGCAGTTGAACTGAAGAATCAACAGCATCAGACCGTTAATTGTCTAAAATACGACTTAAATCCACAGTCTTTGCCGTAATTGATTCTGTTACTCAAGTGCGTAAGTCCTAATAGATAAAAGTTTCAGAACTATTTTCCATGATCTGAAACCCATTGATCATTCCTGATTCGAAATTTGAATAAGCAGTTTTGAGTTATGGGATAGATTCGTCATATACTTTGAGGTATGACATATTGAAGTATGACATATTGAGGTATGATATAGATATAAGATACTGGAGTACGATATAAGATACTGGGGTATGATATGAGGTATCTGGTATTTTTGAGAGGAATACCTGGCTCCGGCAAATCAACTTTTGTCAGGGAAAATAACCTTAAGCCTTACACCATCTCTTCAGATAATGTCCGTCTACTCATTAAGCCGCCTGTAATCTCTGTTGCCGGAAGGCCTGTAATCTCTCAAAAAATCAATCGTCGGGTCTGGGGACTTATTTACTCTCTCATTAAATGCCGTATGGAAGACGGAGATTTCATAGTTTTAGACGCGACAAATGCCGGAAACGCAGATATTGCGAAGTACAGGCAGCTTGTCAGAACTTACAGGTATTCAGCTATCTGTGTTGATTTTTCCGAGATTCCCCTTGAAATTGCAAAGGAGAGAAACAGGAAAAGACCTGAATATGAAATTGTACCTGAATCCGTAATTGATGAACTGTATTCTGTGATAAACAGGCAAACAGTGCCGTCATTTGTTACGGTAATAAAACCGCAGGAATTTTATGAAAAAGTTCGGCACAAGCCGACTGACTTTTCCAACTACAGAAAAATCCATCATATTGGGGATATAGCTGGGAATTACACGGCTCTTATGCAATATCTTGCATGCGGGATTAACGACAGTGACCTGTATATCTTCCTGGGAGATTACACAGGCAGCGGAGATGAAAATACTGAAAATGCTGAGATTATTAAGTTTCTGATCTCCATTATGTGCAGGGATAATGTAATCCTGCTTGAAGGAGATAACGAAAAAAGTTTTTGCCGGCTGGAAGAAGGCGAAGAACAAACTCAGGTCTCCGAGTTTGCAGATACCTGGTACGATGCGCAAGAAATGGAGCAGTCAGGCGTTACAAAAAATAATGTCCTTAATTTACATAAGAAATTAAAGCCATGCGTTTATTATAAATTTTATAATAGATGCGTGCTCGTAACTCACGGAGGCCTCAGCAGCCTTCCTGAAAATCTGGTTTTTGTCGGAGACGATCAGATGATTAACGGTGTGGGCGATCCCGAAGATGCATATCTGGTCGCTACAAGTTTCAATAAAAATACGAATGAGAATACTTATCAGGTTCATGGCCATAGAAATCCTGAAAATCTTCCCATCGAAAACGGAAGAACTTTCAACTTGTGTCCTGAGAAAGAAGGTTTTCTGAGAATTGTTACACTTGAAAGAGACGGGTTTCACAGCCAGCAGGTCAAGATCCAAAAATTTACTTTTTGAACAGATAGAATATTCAAAGATTTAAAAATCCAATTAAAAAATCCAATTAAAAATTTTCAACAATAAAGGTGAAACTTTAACAATAAAGGTGAAACTTTATAGTGATAAAAAGGAAAATAATCCTGTAAAATTCCCTAAAATGGAAAATACAGGCTAAATTTTAAACCCGAGAACTTTATAGAGCTTCTGTAAATGAAAAACTTAAGCTGGAGATCAGAAAATAACGTGGACCCCTGAAAGGCCTGAGACCTTTCTGACTATCTTTGAATATACTTATATCTCCAGTGAAGAATTTTAAAATATTTTGCTCTGTATGAACTCAGGCAGGCGCTTCCTTGTTCATGATATAAGCAACCATTTCAGGATTTATTTTGCTTTCCCTTGAAACTTTTGCTTCGATATCTTCATTGGATTTACCTTCGATTTTCATTTCTTTTATTCTTTCAATAACCGAGGGCGGAACAGTGTAATATTCGTTAATGTCCTTCCTGTGGCCCCAGACATCACCTTCGATAATCTGGATTTTTTGCAGTTCAAGGAACATTTCTATGGACTTTGAGATTGTGCCCATGTAAGATTTCGGTAACTGAACTACTTCAATCTTAGGGCAGGTTTCAACCAGTCCAAATACATCCTTGTTCGAAGGCCTGAAAGCCAGGTGAACAATGCGTTCATTAGGATTCAATGTAAAGATTTCTTCTCTTGAGCTAACGACTCTGATTTTCATGTTTTTCCCCCACTATGAAATTTTTATGTTTTTTATTGATAGAAGTTACTTTCACTGACTATAAATGTTTATCTGATAGTCTAGCTATTTTTTACATAGTCTTCTGTTTCTCCTGCTTCCGTAATTTCCCGCAATTAAACGAATGAATGAACCAACTGAATGAATTGTTGTGATCTAAAGGCAGGAATTAGCCAGTTGAGATAATCATTAGATTAAAACTGATGTTGGTTAGTGAAAAGATAGTGAAATAGTATGTACCTCAGAATATTTAAGAAAATATTAGCAAATATACATAAATAAATAGGAAAAATTATATATCATTTAAATCTTACAGACTGAAGTTATTATATATGGTGAACCGCTCAAAATGTTTATCTTTGTAAATAAAGCACGTAGCTCAGATAATAGTCAAGTTAGTTTGAAAACAAAAACAGATTAAGTTAATTTGAAAACAGAAGCTAATCAAGTTAGTTTAAAAATAGAAGCTAATTAAGTTAGTTTAAAAATAGAATTTTTTGAGTATTAATTACTTAATAATTAATTAAATTCTGGATAACTAGTTATTTGATAATCAACTAAACAAGCAAATAGACTAAGAAACTTCATCAATACTAGAGAACTTTGTCGGGGTTTTGTCTTGCGGGAAACAAAAAAAATTATGTTGGTGATATTAGCAGTATTGCTTTCACTTCAAGCTATCACTTGCAGTGCTTCTGCTAAAACTATTTATGTAGAGCCTGGAAACTCAATTCAAAAAGCAGTAGATAGTTCTCATGCTGGAGATACAATAATTGTAAAACCGGGAACATACAGTGGAGACATTGATATCTCAACTGCGAATATAACTATAATGTCAAGCAGTCCTTATAAAGCAATAATTAAAGCTAAAGACAATGCCTTCAATATTTATGAGAGTAACGTTATAATAAAAGATTTTGACATAAGAGGCCCAGGGAGATCTTCAGGTATTTGTTTTTCGTTTAACCGCAAAGAAGGTACGAACGGCGCTTTTTACTGCACGGTTCAAAATAACACAATATCTAACTTTAATATGGCTGCAGATATTGGCTTTTATATGTACAGCGGAAGCGAGTCTATTCTTAATAATGAGATTTACAACTGCGAAATAGGAGTATACGCTTTTGATCTTATGTTTAAAACCCTGACAGTTAGTGGAAATCAAATTACAAGCTGTGATAATGGACTATATCTTGTTGATGCTCCATGTGTCATTACTAATAATATTTTTAACAATATAGTGAATGTAAATGTCGATGATGGAACCGTAAACATTTTCAACACTACAAAAACAACTGGAGAAAACATAGTAGGCGGCCATTATATGGGTGGCAACTACTGGGCAACCCCTTCAGGTGACGGCTTCTCACAGACCCACTCCGATAACAACGGAGATGGCTTTGCAGACGAACCCTATAGATTGGAAGGTTCTGATTATGTTGATTATCTACCTCTTGTACCGTCGAAAGTCTCGATTGTTAATTTTTCAAACCTTTCCTCGAACCTTTCTTCGAACCTTTCTTCGAACCTTTCTTCGAACCTTTCTTCGAACCTTTCTGCTCAGGAAGAATAACTTTGAAAATGCAGGTTATGAACAAAAAAGTGAACAATGTTAAAATAAACGTGTCAAATTGAAAGCAAATTAGAATATTAAGTTTATGGTAAGAGGATCACGTATTAAAAGCAGATACCGAAGATCCTTCTTACCAGCAAGGACTTTCTTACCGATACTTCTTGTACTGCGATCCAAAAGTATGTTCATAAAACCTTATTTTTTGATTTGTCTATTGATTAATGAATTTCCCGTTAAACAAGGGATTTCCTGGAATCGGTGAATTAGTAAAATCAAGATTTGTTATCATATCTTGCCTTACTTTTTGAATAATCGTTTTTTACCAATTAAAATCGATGTCATTCTGCAGACATGACAGATCAAGATTGGGAATCGATACAATTTTAAGAACCAAAACCTAAAAAACAGAAAATATTTTCCTGGCATAACACTGTCTATTTTAATTTAGATTCTTTTAATTCAGACTTGATATTACCAAACTTCCACGATGGTTTTTTCCGCTTTTTGTGGAAAAGCGATATGATTTCAGTGACGGTCTCGATACATTCATGCAACGCTCAAAAATCTGATAACGCTATTTCTTGTAGACATAGAGTTTTCACATTACCCTGCATTATTTTTTCAAATATAACAAAAGGATAGAAGAAAACCTCAAGTCTATTTTTTCGGTTTCTCCTTTCATATTAAGAAAATTAAACTCATGAGGTCATGTTTTAATAGTATGATCCTCTCAGGGGACATAGTCTATGAACTCATAAATAATCACAATCATAAAAAGCAATAACAAGCAGGAGTAAAAAGGAAGTGATGGTATGACGGAACGACAGGTCGAAAGTGTACTTATTGAGATCCCAAAAGGAAGCCGGAATAAATATGAATATGATAAAGAGAAGAAAGTGATTAAATACGACAGAATGCTTTTTTCTTCAATGGTATATCCCTCAGATTATGGTTTTTTCCCTAATACCCTGGCCCTTGATGGTGATCCTTTAGATGCTATGGTTTTAACATGGGAACCTACTTTTCCGGGCTGCGTAATAGATGTACATCTTGTGGCGTTATTCGACATGGAAGACGATAAAGGAAGAGATCAAAAAATACTCTGTGTTCCAAAGAATGACCCTATGTGGAATTATATCGAGACCGTTGATCAGGTTCCTCCTCATTTATTTAAGGAAATTACTCACTTTTTCCAAACTTACAAGAATTTAGAGGAAAAAAAAGTGAGAGTTATCGGTTGGAAAGACCTCGAAACAGCAATCACTATACTTCAGGAAGCTAAAGATCGATATATTGAACAAAAGAAATAAAATCATCAGTGAGGGGCTCTAATCTAGAACTATAATTTGTCCAGCTAAGTAACCATTAAAAATTTATTAATTTTACAGTCTTGCCTATGCCCAGAGACAGATAGTTCTCATTGAGTGTGGTAAAGTCCTCCTCACTGATTCAATTCCCTCATACCCTCCGTCTTTTTGACCACTCTATCCGTCGATCATGAGCCATTTTCAGCAGGAAATCTTCTGCGGCTTCAGAGGAGTTACAGTATTTATGCCAAAGCCACTCGCCTGGCTGCTCTGGCACTACAATTATCCCTTTTTTATCCGCAACGCCCTGAAGGATTATCTGTGCGGCTTCTTCAGCTGGAATTGCGTCTTCAAGGGCTTTTATCTCTTCATGAACTGGACCCAGTATAGGCTTTTTCCAGATCCGTGAAACGACAGCTGCGGGACATGTAACTGAAAAATGAATGCCTTCTTCAGCAAATTCGTACCGCATGCTTTCACTCATTCCAACAACTGCGTACTTGGTAGCGCAATAAAGAGCCTGGAATGGAAAAGGTATCAGTCCTGCAAGGGAAGCCGTGTTAACAATATGCCCTCCACCCTGAAGACGCATAACTGGCAACGCGGCATTAATGCCGTATATAACACTCCAGAGATTGACATCAATAATAGACCGCCAGTGTTCAAGCGTAGCATCAACAGTCGGCATCGTACCTCCAATCCCCGCATTATTAAATAGAAAGTCAATTCTACCTTCCACGGCAACCGTGTCCTGAATAGCTTTATCCATCTCCGGCTGTTTTGTCACATCAACAAGCAGAATTCGAATCTGTCCAGCATATGCATCAAGATTCTTAGCCGCTGATTCCAGGCTTTCTGCATTCCGGCCAGCCATAAAGACTATTGCTCCTTTCTCCAACAGTGCTTCACTTATAGCATAACCGATTCCAGAATTCGCACCGGTTACCAGGCAACACTTATCCTTGAAGTAATCGTCAACCCCCATTTTCACGTCCTCTTTTCCTTTTCACAGCTTGTATTTTTGACTAATTATCCTATATCCAGATGAAAGAACCAGTAAGGATTTACTTTCATGCTAAAATATACCATTGTATTCTCGATAAGACTTTTGTCGATCTTTCCAGGCACATAAAGGATATACCCAGAAAATAAGATTTTATTTAAATACAAACTTCTCTCATACATTGCCCAGTAGAGTTACAGCTGGCGAAGTATCGCCAGACGGGCTACCAAATAGGCTACAGGGCCTGTATAAATCAGCTTGAACAGTGCCAGTCTCTCGACAGAAAGTTCTTTAATGCCGAATAGAGAGGAAACCGAGATAGTTAAAATCATCATAATCAATACAGTAAAGACGAACAATACAGTACCCAGTAGTACCCCTCGTCTGGGCAACCGTGACAGTATCGGCCCAGGATGAGGCAGATTTTCATTTTTGAAGCGGCTGGCGCGAAGCTGGCGATTAATGTCAGCTGCTGAGAAAACTGTCACAAGCCACGTCATCACGATTGAGGTGATTATCGTATCAATTATAATCCCGGATAAAGCAACGCTGTCCACACTCCTGTTGATGAAAAATGCTAAAAGAGGATTTACTACCATGTTAATTAGAGCAGCCGCCAGGGCCTGTTTATGAATATATGAATCAATTGAGCTCAGGTTTACCATACCTCCGCTCCACTGCCAAAATAAGCAGTGAACCTTTTGAAGATTCTTGATTTATGGTAATAATTTATCCCCAATTCATGCAAAGCGGATTAAGCAGCGTTAAAACTTGTCTCAAAACCTGTCGATAAAACAACAAACATCCTTCTAAATTCCCCAATAAACCGGCAGACTACAGGCCTTCTGTGGCCTGCTGCGAGACTCTTTTTGACCTCTTATTGCTGCATATCCGTGAGATCAGTTATTCATAATATTATATAACCAACATAATATAATAATCTCAACTCAAATTGAACATTATAACATATTAGACGCCTAACAGATTGGATTACATATATTATGCATATTATATTTTATAGTCTCAGAGTTATAATCTGAGTACCTGGGGGGTTTGACCATGTTCCGATTTGAAGAAAATAAATGTTATAGAATGCCAGCCCACGTTGGCGGTTTTGACTGCCCTGGTCCTGAAGCTGCACTGCATTACAAGGATGCAGTTTCTATAACTTTTGCATATACCACAGATGTAAACCAGCTGGAAAACTACGTGCCCGAGGGTTTTGAGCTGTTAAGCCCTGAACTGACCATTTCCTACAGTCAGTTTAGGGAGATCGACTGGATGGCAGGAGGAGGATATAATTTAGTGGCTCTTCGTCAGATAATATGGGTAAGTTATTATATTAAAAATATAATATAAATAAGTATTATATTATTTGATAAAAATAACTGCAGGAGTTTGATATCCCATTTGTGAAAAAACATTTGAAATACCTTTGAATGTCAAAGAACCTTGGCAAATAACCAATACTGAATTTGATTTAACATCTGAAAAACTTAATATTTGGATTGATTTTAAACGTGGTTCCAAATTTCCCTGTCCTAAGTGTGGCAAACCAAACTGTTCAGCTTATGATACTAAGGAAAAAGTGTTACGGCATATTAACTACTTTCAATATTCTACATATTTGCACTGTAGAATTCCAAGACTAGAATGTGAAAATTGTGGAGTTCTTCAAATAAAAGTTCCATGGGCTCGCGAAAAAAGCAGTTTTACTTTTCGAATGGAAGCTCTGATCCTGGAACTATCAAAAAGAATGCCAGTGTTACAAATCGGAAAGTTGCTTGGAGAATATGACAAAAAGCTTTGGAGAGTCATAAACCATTACACTGACGATGCAAGATCTAAAGAGGATTTATCGGATGTATATGTTGTTGGTATAGATGAAACTTCATGCAAGAAAGGACATGAATACATAACGCTTGTTGTTGATCTAAAAGATTCGAAAGTAATATTTGCTTGTGAAGGAAAAGACTCTTCAACTATTACCAGTTTTAGCAAAGATTTGCAAGATCATAATGGAAACAAAAGCAACATTAGATCAGTATGTTGCGATATGTCTCCTTCGTATATCAGTGGGATTTCAAAGGAATTTCCAGATGCAAAAATTACATTCGATAGATTCCATGTGATGAAAGCAATTAATGAAGGATTAAATGAAGTAAGGATACAAGAACAAAAAAAACAAAGGAACTCAAAAATACCAAATTCATATGGGTTACAAACGAGGAAAATCTAACTGATAAACAGAGAGAAAGGCTTCTAGAATTCCAAAATCAAAAACTAGATACATTCAGAGCATATAATCTAAAAGAAAGCCTTAGAAAGTTATGGGAATGCAAAAGCCGAGAGGAAGCTGAACAATATCTTAAAAAGTGGTATTTTCGGGCAACTCATAGTAGATTAGAGGCAATAATTGAGGTTGCTAAAACCATTAAAAGTCATTGGGATGGAATTCTAAACTACTTTGATTCCAGAGTCACGAACGGAACTTTGGAAGGTATTAATAGTATTGTACAGTTGATAAAAAGAAATGCTAGAGGGTATCGAAACACTCACTATTTTATTACGATGATCTATCTAAAATTAGGAAAGTTAGATTTCAAACTACCCATCTGAAACGACGAAGAGCCAATTTAGTTCAGGCCAGTGTGCCAGTTCGTTTCAACGGTAAGCGTGACCAGGTGGAAGGGCAATTTATTCTGGTGGTATGGGAAAACAAAACCTGGCCGATTCTTGGGGAAAGAGAAGAAACGGGCATACCAAAAATTTATGCTGACATAGAGAACCTGCACATCATTCAACCTAACTACTACACAAGTGCAAGTTATGAAGGAAATACAGTTCTACGCCTGGAGATGCTGGGGCAAGTCCTATGGATGGGCAGATGTTAACGAAAATGCAGGCTTCTGCAGCCACGATCAATGCCCTTGGGTGGCGATAGATCCCCAAAGTTGGAAGTCCCGGAGCAGACTTGAGACAGCCTATCCTATATCCTTAGGGAGCCTAGGTCCACAGCGCCTGGACAGGTAGCGGTACTATCAAATGGACTCCATTGAGCTGGGAGCAGAACCCTGGCCAGTGGCATATAATAAAGGCGCTGGCAGAGCTGCCTATTTTTGAGATAGCTCCAGTCATCATGTCGAAAGGTATCGTCATTTTGAAACCTAATAAAGGGCATGTTCTCGAATAACTGGAAATCGAATAACTGGAAATCGAATAAGTACTCACCGCGAAATAACCTAAGCCAATTTTTACACTGTACTTTTCCATTTTCATAAGCAGTACCATCTGTTTTGCTTCCAAATAATAATGTGTTACTTAGGTTATTTCGTTACGAGCCCTAACTGAAAATCGAATAACTGGAAATATACCTGCTACAATCTGCAGATTTTTTTTAATTTTTTGCAGGATGACTCGTAAATAAAAACATTTTATGAGTATACCAGCATTCTAAGCTCCTGTGAAATATATAAAGAACCTTTCTGAATTCAAACAGCATGTTTTAAAATCTTCGATAAGTGTTTATTTATAAATTTAAGGTTCTTTAAGGTTTTATAGATATAATAAAGCTTTTTTTTAAAATTAAATCTCTTTAAATCCTTTATTTCCTAAAGTAACTTTATATTTTTGCCAGCTCATTTAATGACTGTCAGCGGATCAATAGTCTGAAGACAATCGAAAATATGGAAAAGAAATGGAATAGTGGAAAACCCAGACAAGAAAATGTAAAACAACTGAAAAACCAGGCAAGAAACCCACTATAAAATCAAGCAAGAAACTCACTATAAAATCAAGCAAGAAACTCACTATAAAATCAGGCAAGAAAACAACTGAAAAACCAGGCAAGAAACCCACTAAAAAAATCAGACAACAGAACAATTCAATACAAGATCACTAGCTCGAAAAACAAAACTAACGAAAAAAACAGAGATTGAAGTCAATAACGGAGTACACTATGAAAGTAAAAACAAAAGTGTTAAACTCAATTTACCGTTTTGCATCGGTAATGATAGTATTATGCATCCTTCCTTTAGGAGCTTTTGCTTCGGAAAACAAACCTGCATTCACTCCTGGAGATAACATAACTGATGAAAATTTTACTGATGTCCAGGCGGAAATGCTTGATTCCATTAGCGAACAAATTTCTGAACTTCAGAGTTTCTATACTAATGTAAGCGAAGCTTCCAGTGCATCCGACCTTCAGGAAGTCCTGTCAAGTCAGAAATGTGCAGGCATACCTCATGAAATGAATATGGGACCTGATGGAATGAACCAGGTTTTCTGTGGAATGCCCGGATTATTTGACGTCACCAAGGTTGAGAACGTAACTGACGATAACTACACTGAGGTTCAGGCTGAAATGGTTAATTCCCTTGGAAATATGACTGAAACACTTAACGGTCAGCTGGACAACACGACTGATGAAAATATGACTGCGATGTTCAATGAACAAGTAACTGATCTTGAAAATCTGTCCAGCGAAATAAGTTCAGCTTCCAGTGCAGAAGAACTTCAAAACGTTGTATTCACCTATTTGCAAACCCAGGCTACCGACTCGCTCAAAATGGAAATCGAACACCTTGAAGAGATGGCAAGTGAGAGCGGGAACACAACCGATGAGAATATGAGTGAGGACCTTAGCAGCAGGATCACAGAACTCAATGGTCTAATAGAAGATATCAACGGAGCAGAGTCACTCAAAGACCTTAAGGAAATTATGTCCTCTGCTCAGGGAATGCCTGGAATGGGAGCTGGAGGTCCGATGCATTACTAAGGCGACTTCTCAATGGAACCCTGGAAGGACGCTTGAAAACAGCACCTAGAACAACACTGAAGCTTAAACTTAGACAGATTTGATGGATCGATTAAAGTGAGATGAAATTGACAAGAATAGGAAACCGAAGATAAAAAAGGAGATGATATGAAGGATCTCTACCTTCCTCTTTCGAAGCAACCTACGATAAATCCCAAAATAGTTAAGGAGATGATATGAAGATCTCTACCTTCCTCTTTCGAAGCAACCTATAATAAATCCCAAAATAGTCAAGGAGATGATATAAAATATCCCTATGGCATACTAAATAACCTACGATAAATCTCAAAAAATTACACTTAAATTTTGCAGTATTGTTGAATGTCAAATTATACCTCCGTCATATGGTTCAGCCAAATATATGAAAAAGATTTTTGAGGGCCTATTAAAAAGCATAACTGCTGAACCCCTCCATCACTGAAAGTTTTGTGATGACTTCTAAATCCTTTTTGTATTTTTAGTAATCGACAATTACAAAATGTTATTGAAAAATCTGGCATCTTTGAATTGACGAACTGGAACATAATATCCTTTCTATTAACAATAGTAATAATACATGGCGTCATCAGCGAGTACATTGTCAGGCCAGTCAATGCAGCCGCTTAGTAGAGGGCAGTTATGGGTTTGATCCCGGGTCATTTGAGGATATACCGATCAGCCTGAATGCGATAGTTGTCGTGTAAGCCCAGTGTTCCTGCGGGCTTCTTGGCAAGTTCGTCCTTTAGTCAGGTTGCCTCGATAACGAAATATGCCTGAAGAAATTATAATATTATAATAAAAAGACAGACAATTAATTATACAATTATGTTTATATAAATAAATCTTTATATTACTACTGGAATTATATAAATTATTCCTGCAAGAAGAATTTTGAGCCATTTTTGAGCCAGTAAAACATTAAATAAAGCAATAATGTTGAGAAGAGAGACTTTTGACTTTACACCTGATTATCAAAGAATAACATGAGAAGCGGCAACAGAATTTCTGGTATTGATATTATTGGAAACGTACAGTGGGGAATACATTTCTGCCAGTTCTACAGAACAAAAGAAGATTTGATGGATATACTTGTTCCTTATTTCAAAGCAGGGCTTGAAAATAATGAGTATTGTTTATGGGCCATGTCAGAACCTGTAGATGAAGAAGAAGCAAAAGAAACCTTGAAAGTGGCTATTCCTAATATTGGCACTTATTTAGAAAACGGACAAATCGACATTGTTCCCTATCCTTACTGGCATATAGAAGAAGATGTTTTAGATCCACAAACAGTATTAAACTACTTGACTGAAAAAACCAGTAAGGCTCTCGCCAGTGGATACGATGGTTTGAGGTATGGTGGAAATTATTTCTCTGGTCACGAAAAATTACTGGACTCTGCTATAGGCAAGTATTCAATGATGGTTCTTTGCACTTATCAAATTGACAAATACAGCTCAGTTGAAATTCTGGACATTATCGCAAATCACCGGTTTGCTTTGACTAAAACAGAAGATAACTGGGAGCAGATAGAATATTCCTGTCAGAAAAATAATAAGGAATGCAAGCAGGTTGAGGACGCGCTGAGTGCGAGTGAAGAACGGTTTCGTACTCTGGTGACGGCAAGTTCAGAAATGGTATATCGTGTGAGCCCGGACTGGAGCGAGATGCGTTATCTCTATGGTCGAGGTTTTCTTGTCAATACGGAAAGCCCAAATCGTAACTGGCTTCAGGAATATGTTCCTCCGGAAGATCAAACGCATGTGATGGCTGTTATCAATGAAGCTATTCGGACAAAGAGCACTTATGAACTGGAACACAGGGTCCGTCTAGCAGACGGCAGTTTGGGATGGATTTTTTCGCGTGCGGTTCCAATGCTGAATGCAAATGGCGAAATCGTTGAATGGTTTGGTACCGCCAGTGATATCACAGAGCGCAAAAAAGTGGAAGCTAAACTGAAGGACACACTCGACAATTTAGATAAACTTGTTAAAGAACGTACAGTAGAACTTCAGAATGCTTACAATTCATTGAAAAAGAGTGAAAAAAGTCTTGCAGAAGCTCAAGAAATAGCTCATCTTGGAAACTGGGAACTGGATTTTGCAAGCAATGAATTTCGTTGGTCTGACGAAATGTATCGTATTTTTGGACTTAATCCACAAGAATTAAAAGTAAATTACGATATCTTCTTAAGTTACGTGCATTCGGATGATCAAAATTGTATAGATCATGCCGCTAAAGATGCATTAAACGGAAAGCCTGCTGATATTAATTTTAGAATTATTCTCGCAAATGGAGACGAACGCATAGTTCATGCGAAATCTGAAGTTGTTTTCGATGAGAAAAATAATCCTGTTCGGGTTAGAGGAACAACTCAAGATATAACAGAGCATAAAAAGGCAGAAGAAGCTCTTGCAAAGGTAGAACAAATCCGCATAAAGGAAATTCACCACAGGATTAAGAATAATCTGCAGGTAATCTCATCCTTACTCGACCTTCAATCGGAAACATTCTCTAACCGTAAAATTTGTAAAACTCAGGAGGTTGTTGAGGCTTTTAGGGAAAGTCAGGATCGTGTAGCTTCAATGGCTCTTATTCACGAAGAGCTGTATAAAGGAGATAATATCGATACCCTTGACTTTGCAGCTTATCTAAATAAATTAACTGAAGACCTTTTCAATTCATATGATCTTGGAAATAAAAGTATCAGGTTGAAGTTGAACCTTGACCAGATATATCTTGGCATGGATACTGCAATCCCTCTTGGAATTATTGTAAATGAGCTAGTTACAAATTCTTTTAAGCATGCTTTTCCTGCAGGAAGGGAAGGAGAAATCCAGGTGAATCTTCGCAGAAATGAAACTTCTGCTGCTCAGAGTGAGATGTCCAGTCTAGATGAAGGTTGCAAAGATAGCTTCAATTACATATTAGAAGTATCGGATAATGGAAAAGGAATCCCAAAAGTGATAACAAATAAGAGTTCAAATTCCCTTGGGCTCCAGCTAGTAAACATTCTTGTTGAACAAATAGACGGCTGTTTAGAAATTAAAAGTGGTACAGGTACGCAATTCACGATATGGTTTAACAATATGGGAATATAAAGCCACTGTTTTCATTTAACAAAGACAGTTCTTTAATAGCCAGCAACTTTACTTGTAGGTATCAGTGTTCTCATTATCAACTGCCCAACTAACAGATTAATGATCATAAACGAGATTGACAAAAAACTACTTGACACCTCAGACTTTTAGGTTCCTTCAACTCTCTCCAGCTACTTTTTAGTAATTTTTCATGAATCTCTTTATTGAAATACGGCAAGCTAATTTTAAATTTTGTAACAATCCTTTCCTCAATTATTTTCCATTTACATATGAACTTGTTTTGGAATGCTAATTATTCGCATCTTTGACGAGAAGTAGTAATCTTATTTGATTCAATTGAACTCGATTCCTTCGATATATTTCTTCTATATATCACATCCAAACCCACTGAGACATATAGTTAATTATTATAATGTTTTGGGTTAACTGTTATTCAGTAACTCTCATTTGTTATCTATCGTAGCTTTTTTTGAATTTATTTGAGGTTCTATAAATTTTACCTTTGCTTTTGTAATAGAAACTTTGCAATAGAAACTTCTTTGCTTCCAAACTTTTCTGGTCGATGAAGCCAACTCATCTTATAATTATAAATTTAAATTTATACAGGCATATGAAAACTAAAAGAAAAACTTTAACTATAGTATACAAAATTTGATAAATGAAATCAAATCTTTGATTTTAAAACTTAGAGATGGGTAATAATGGATAAAACAAAGACTCTTTGTAAGATAAGTTTAGTTTCAATAGCTCTAGTCTTGCTTTTGGTTTCATCTGCAGCATTAGCAGCTACTGAGAATGATACTGGAAACGCCACTATTAAAGACAATTATATTTCGTCTACAGCGTTGGCAAATACTGAGGAAAGTGCTTCGTCCAAGGTCATTGAGACTAAAATAAGTAATAGCGGATTAACACACTCTCCTGCTATCTATGGTAACAGAATAGTATGGACGGATTATCGCGGTGAAGAGTGCAACATTTACATGTACGATCTTTCTACTAAAAAAGAAACTCAGATCTCCACCTCTGGATTGGTACATGGCATTCCTGCTATCTATGGTGACAAGGTAGTGTGGGGAGACACAATCAACTATAGTAGTATTCACATATATGATATATCTGCCCAGAAATATACTGAGATTCCAGGAAATACTGAGAAGCCTGCTATCTACGGTGATAAAGTAGTTTACGATGACTACTATAATATCTACATATACAATCTCTCTACTTCCCAGAGAACTCAGGTAACCCCCAGCGGACCAGTATATTATCCTGCTATTTATGATAACATTATAGTATGGCAAGGCGATAGCGGTGCAGGACACTGGAATATCTACATGTATGATCTATCTACTAAAAAGGAAACTCAGATAACCACCAGTGGATCAGCAGACTATCCTGCTATTTATGGTAACAGGATAGTATACGCCGATACTCGGAATGGAAACACTGATATCTACATGTATGATGTTTCCACTAAAAAACAAACTCAGATAACCAGCAGTCCAGATGCTCAGACGCATCCTGCTATCTATGGTGACAGGATAGTGTGGGAGGACGATGGTGGGGAGGATGATGGTGGAACAAATCATGGTATCTACATGTACGATATTTCCACTAATCAGAAAATGAAAATCAGTGCCAAAGGGTCAGCATACAATCCTGCCATTTATGGTAACAATATAGTATGGCAATATGGAGAGGAATACGGTGGAAACTCCGACATTTACATGGGCACTATTTCAGAACCAAAACCAAGCCTTCCTGTTGCTGCATTCTCTGCGAAACCTACATCTGGAAAAGTTCCACTGAAGGTTCAGTTTACTGATACAAGCACTGGCTCCCCAACTTCCTGGTTCTGGAACTTTGGAGACGGGTCAAAGTCATACCTCCAGAATCCGACTCACAAGTATTCAAAGGCAGGAATATTCACGGTTAGCTTAACAGTAAAGAATGCTGCAGGCCGTAATACGGTAACAAAAACGAATTATATAACAGTAGTAGCAAAACCTGTTGCTGCTTTTTCAGCCTCTCCAAGGTCAGGAAAAGCTCCACTAAAAGTTCAGTTTACTGACAAAAGTACAGGAGTTCCTGCTGCATGGAAATGGAGTTTTGGAGACGGAACTTATTCAACAGCCAAAAATCCTGTACATAAGTATAGTAAAGCAGGAAAGTATACTGTCAGTTTGAAGGTAAAGAATGCAAAAGGAAGTAACACTAAAACAATGTCAGGGTATATCGTAGTAACCAAAAAATGAGCAGGTTAAATAAGAAACAGTAAAAGAGGTCAAATCTAAAAAGGAGTGGGGATTTATTAAGTTACTCTATTCAGGTATACACTAACTTTATGCAGTGTGGGTATACATGAAAAATTTAATGGAACATTTATGGAAGTCTATAAACTTCGAAATTGGAAAACAAAGATCAAAAAGATAAGTTGACTCGCTTAGATTCGATTCAGGACCTCCACCGTGTGAAAGATGGGAATGCGCGATTATGTATTGACAGGCTATTTAACCGAATGAGAGTCAATAATCCTTATATAGTCGACAAAAGCAAAAGTTGAACCTAAACCAAAGTGAATCCAATAAAACACTACAAACCATACTCTGAGTAAAAGACCACGGATCATACTCTGAGTAAAAAACACTACGAATCATATTCTGAGTAAAAAGCACTACGAACCATATTCCGAGTAAAAAATCACGGACCATACTTTGAGAAGTAAAAGATATTTCTACGGAATAGTAATGTTTATTTTAATTTAGAGCAGATTTACTTTATGGGTATATCGGGGAAAACACACCTTAGGAGAGCTAATCTTATAGGGGCTGACCTTCGAGGAGCGGACTTTCAGGAAGCTGACCTTGTAAAAACTAACCTTGAAGGAGCTGATCTTCGAGGAGCTAACCTTAAAAAAGCTGACCTTCGAGGAGCCAACCTTTCAGATACTCACCTTCTTGAAGGTAAAGGAGCTAATCTTCAAGAAGCTAACCTTCAAGAGGCTAATCTACAGGGAGCTAGCCTTGTAAAAACGAATCTTGAAAAGGCTAACCTTGAAAAGGCTAATCTCCAACTGGCTAACCTTCATCTGGCTAATCTTAAAGGAGCTAACCTTAAAAAGGCTAACTTTCAAGTGGCTAATCTTGAGGGAGCTCACCTACAGGGAACTAATCTTGAAGAGGCTGACCTGTATGGAGCTGGCCTTCAAGAGGCAAATCTTCAAGAAGCTAACCTTAGAGGCGCTAATCTCTATGGGGCAGACCTTCACAAAGCCTATCTTCTGAGAGCTGATCTTGAGGGAGCTAAACTTGAAGGGGCTAACCTTACTGGAGTTCATGATTTATCTATTGAGCAAGTTTCTAAAGTGAAAACACTTTATAACGCAAAATTAGACGAGGAGATCCTGATTCCGTTAAAGGAGAAGTATCCTGCCTTATTTAGAGGACCTGAGGAATGAGGAGAAATTCATTGGTCATCGGTTAAGAAATTTTTTGCCGGAAAGCTTTCGATTTTGCATTAGAAGCCGGCCTTAAATTTTTGCCTCTTTACATGAAATCGAGACCCTGTTCCAGCTCATAATTTATTGAAATATTTGACAAACGTTGAGGACATTGACACAATTTGTCACGATTCCTCACTTAACCGAAGACGTATGGATAGATTTCATATTTAATCCTCTTTTTGAACAAGCATATTCCCTTGATAGCTTTATATTCGATGTTTCTGTATTGATTATTAACAGTCACTAGGTAATCACGATGAACTCAGATGAAATGATTGCTTATTTTAAAAACATCTCAAATAAAAAGTCAGATGAAATTGAAAAAGAGCTTGAATTTTTTAGCAAAGAAGAACTCTATGCCTTTGCTAACAAAATATTAGAAGACCATTATTATAACATCAATAAAATATTACTAATTTTGATTAGAAAGTTGTATGACAGTTCCGATGAATTTGTGGATCTATTCTGCAGATTTTTAGAAGCGGCTGAATCTTTTTATTTAGATATATTTAATTCTGAAATAATCAAGAGTAGGGTAATTGAAAAAAAGGATGTTGCATTTAACTTTGTGAAATCCATGATAAATATGGGGAATAAAAAAGGCACATCTGCAGGAATTCTTCTCTCTATGATACATGATAGAATGGAAGAGGCTGAAATTTTTTTTATACAGGGATTAGAAAGCAAAAATGAGAATCTTCAAAGATGTTCTTTAGTTTGTCTTATACATATTATGAATAGTGGAAACTATTGTATTGACAAATACTTAAATATTCTGAAAACAGTTGCACCAAATATCTCTGGTAAAAATGAAGATCGACTATTTTTTTGTCTTCAAAAGGCGCTAAATAGAAACTCTGAATTATTTCAACCGATTATAGAAAGTGAAATTGAAAGAAGAGGAGCCCGTGCAGCTTTCAGTTATATTATATCTCTTCAAGGGCACACTAAACATCATGTCATAATTTTAAAGAAAGCTATAGAGATTTTGGAATCTAAAAACTGTAATGAGAAATATGTTGACATGGGACTTGCGGAAGTTTATGACTCAGACCCAGATTTTGTTGTTAAAAGGATTAAAAATAGATTACATAACATAGAAAAAGTCAAACTTATGGATCAATACTTGGAGTTGAAAATTAAAAAAATAGGCAACGGTCCTATAATTGAGCTTATAGAATCAGAAATTGATTTACATAATCTTACTTTGAGAGCAATTGGAGAAAGCATATTAAAAGATTTATTTTCATCCAACGAAGAATGGGTTTCTTGGTGTGAAAAATGGAAAGAAGATAAAAATAAGGAAAAAATAGTCTTAAAATCATTAGGACTAATTTTAACAGAGTTAACAACCTACAAACCTGATAATGTTAGAGACCGAGCTATAAGTTTAGTAAAACATTTTGCTAAAATCAAAAACTTAGATTATGAGAAAGAAACTAAAGGAATCAATCGTGGTGCTGATAGGACTGAAGGTTATAAGTATAAAGAAAGTGCGATTAAAGCTCTATACATTTTAGATAAAATATTGCATCCAAATATAGAAATTAAGATAGACGAACTCGAAAGCAACTTGAGAAAAGCTCCTATTTTATGTAAAGCATTTGGATATAATTGGCTGATAAGGAAGTCAAAAACCGACAATCCACCCATTATTAGCTACGTTTTCTGTCTAAATTCACCTAGATATAAATCATATCAATCTTATTTAGAGAACGCATTCAGTATTCTTGAAGCGCATAATATTAAAATAAGTAAACAAAAACTGCATGATATAGACAATTGTAAAAACTTTTTAACAGAAATAGAAGTAATCTCAAAACTAGTGTCGAGTCAATCTTCAATTGTCGGATAAAGACGTGATAATTTTATCCTTGCGTCATCTGTTGTGAATTGCCAGTTAACCTTTGAATTTTTGTTGTTTCTATAATTTTGCCATGCCGATACTTCTTTCCTAACAAGCTCGCTGTTATCCATTCTTCTTTTTAAACATTGACCTGAAAGCACGTTCAATTCAATCTCTGCTATGTTCAACCAACTTCCATGTTTTGGTGTGTACACAAACTCAAACCTGTCCCACAGTGCCTTCGCTTTCGCTGGTGGAAATGTTTCATAGAGAGATCCAGGGACATGAGTATTTAGATTGTCCATTATCAGCGTAATTTTATTTGCATTTTCACGTTGAAGTGCGATTTTTTCCAGAAAATACGCCCAATCTTGCTTGGTTTTTCTTTCAGTAATATTTACCATTCGTTTTCCTGCCAACGGTTCACAGGCAAGAAATATATTGCACACTCCACAACGTTTGTATTCGTAATCATATCTGGCTGTTTTTCCAGATGAACAGGGGATAGGAATTTTGGTTTCTGCAATCAGTTGTTTTGGAGATTCGTCCATACATATAACAGGATTTAACGGATCAAATGGACGCTTATAAACGTCCAGAACCATTTCCATATTTGCAACAAAACTACTGTTCTGTTCAGGAGGAATTACCCATTCTTTCTTTTGCCAGGGTTTAATTTCGTTTTTTTAATATATGACGTATTGTTTCGTGAGAAATGCTTTCAATATAGCCAAGCTCTATAACTTTATCAGCTAACAATCTCAAAGACCATCTTGCAAAACCTTCCGGAGGTTCGCTGCAACTCAATGCAACTAAATGGGCTTCAAAATCACCATCAACTTTTTTAGTATAAATCCGATTTCTTTTTTTTCCATTAAGAGCAACTTCAAGACCGTCTTCAACAAAGCGCTTCTTTACACGATCAATTTTTCTCATACTGATGTTCAGGATACGGGAGATTTCTTCGTTGGTTGAATGGTTGACATTCCATTCACCTTTATCGCAATTGAGTAAGATCAGAGCATTGAGAATTTTTTGTGAATTTTGTTTACCCTTTGAGAGAAGTTCACAAAGATCTTTACGTTCGTCTTCAGTGAGTGTTACAGCATATCTGTTCATAAGTAATCCTAAAGATTACTTATGAAAAGGTACAAGAAGTACTTTACGATACTTTAAGTTTGACTTGACACTAGCGCCCTACTTCAATATTACCTTAGAACCTAGTATTGAACAATTAAGGCCTAAAATATTGGATTTAATGATAGAGTATGATGGAGAAAAAGCGCTAATCGAAATTGCAACAGTAGAAGAGAGTCAAGTATCGAGATTGGCTCATGGAGGTCAAACATTTATACCAAGTTCAAAAATAAAAAATGAACTTTTGGATAAATTTGAAGATCAGCTTCGTAAGGGGCAGGTTAATGTGGGGATTCCAGTAATATTATTACCTACATTCGGCAGCAAGCACATCCCAACATTTAAATATCTTTAATTGTTATTTTTTGTAGGTTCAGTTAAAAACCAGTATCATACGGACTATGTATATAGCAGGGTTTGTCTGTTATCTCAATTATTATAAATATATATTAATTATGTCATGGTTAACATTTAGTAATTTTTGATTTGAATGGAATTTCAAAAGTTCTGAAAAAAACGATATCAATAGAAAAATTGAATGGATTTTTATGTCGACCTGCCGAAAGCAGGTTATTACTAAATTTACATGGATTTTACGACGATTACGACGTGATGAATGGTATTTATGGAATAAGTCAAGTTTCATTGAAATATAGAAATGACACTCATCAAACAGTGGAAGAAGGATTTACCAGAGAAAGCAATGGTTTTTATCACGAAAAAAATTCAGAAATAGTGACTGCAATTGGAGCATATCGTTTTGACTTATCAGTTGAAGATAAATTTGTAGGTAAACTATATCATCCCATTAAACCTCCCATAAATAAAATGAGTCATAATTTCAGGTTACGACTGCGTAATGCTTTATTTGGCAATAGTGAAACGAGTAATTGGCAATCGTTATTGATGATTCCAGGGGTAAATGAGAATCAGGCAAAATTACTTTATTCCAATGGGATTGAGGATATTGGAACTCTCAGAGCTGTTAACGAGAATGAGATTTTAATTAAAGATATGCCGTTGGAGGAAATCTCTAGATTAAAGTTAGAGTCGATAAGAATAATCTTTGCACTTTCTACAAATAGAATAAACTTTCTTAGTGGAATAACTGCTGAAGATATAAAGATACTTCAAAAAGAAGGAATTTATTTAATACGTCAGCTTTTGGAACGAGAAATAATTCCAGAGGGAATAAATGAATGGAAATGGAGTTTGTTAGTAAAGGACGCAAAAAGAATAATACAATAATTTATTAATTCTAATCGATAGTAGTTGATCTTATAAGAACCCTAGATTTCCTGAAAAAATTCAATTTTTGTATTATATTTGTCCTTTTTATCTGAGAACTCAACAGTTGGCTAGATCTGGATTTTACTAGAAATTAATGATAAAGTTTATCCCAAAACTTGAAATTTGCTTCTTGGACCTTGTATTTTGAATAATCAATCAAGCCTATGATCATGAAAATAATTCTGAGAATTCCCAATGATTAAGAGTAAAGTGTCTTTTGGGATAGGCTCATAAAAAAGAAAGTGGGCCCGCTGGAATTCGAATCCAGGACCTCCGCCGTGTGAAGGCGACGTCATAACCGTCTAGACCACGAGCCCATGTTGTTTTTGAAATCTAAAAAGGAATAAGCACCATAAAATAGAACTTCTTATGTATAAGCTTATCGCTTGTTAACGATGGTAGTGGCTGCCCCGACGCATTATGAAATTGTTATTATATTTTACTTGAAACTGGATTTCAGCTTTTTTCTATTTTTTTATCAAGCCCTTTTCAGCCTTTTTTCACTCTGCTGATACTTTATATAGAGAGTGAAATCCTCAGTTGCTCTGCAGGAGATTTTTAATCACATAACCAATAAATTAAATAAGTAATAAATGTAAATAACTCTAAAAACTAATTTCATTGCAGGGTTGAAATGATAGAAATCCTTAAAATCCTCTTCAGTATGCCCTTTTTACTGTACTCGTGTTATTCTGACCTTAACTCCCGCAGGGTCTCAAATAAGGTATGGAAATACATGCTTGCATCGGGTTCAGGGTTCGTTTTTTATGAAATTCTTACAGACGGACTTTCCTACATTATGCCTCTTCTTTTATCAGGAGTTCTTGTTTTTACGGCTGTCTATATCCTTTTCCAGTTTGGGGCTTTTGGAGGTGGGGATGCAAAGGGGTTGATCGTACTTTCCATCCTTTTTCCTTCTTATCCGGTGTTTAACTTTTCAGAAAAAATATATCCTATGCTAGGGGTTCCACCGATAGGGCTTTTCACTTTTACGGTACTGGGAAATGCTCTCCTGATGACAACACTTGTTCCTCTCGGGATGTTCGTCTATAACCTCTTTCATTTTTCGCCTGAGATGATCAAAAATCCGCTTTACATGTTTATAGGATACAGAACAGAGATTTCTTCCCTGAAGTACAAGAGACACCTTGGCCTGCTTGAAAAATTTGAGCTTGACGAAAGTGGAAGCCTCAAAAAAAAATTTACCCGTGCAGGCCTCAACTTCGATGCAGACCAGAAACCGGAACTTGAGGAGTATCTGAAAAAAGGTTTGATTGAGAAAGATATCTGGGTTACTCCCGGCCTGCCATTCATGCTTTCAATTACAGTGGGCTTTATTACTGCCGTTGTTTTCGGGGATTTGATCTTTTATGCGGTCATGAGTCTCATTGTAAGTTAAACCTCGTGGTGTGTTTTGATAAAATTGAAAAGTTTGATGTTTTGAAAACACATATTATTGAGTAAGTGGTAACCTGGTAGACATCTCTATCCCGTTCGGTTCTTGTTTAATCGAGGTGGTAAAGAAAATAACCCCCTTGAGAGAAGAATTATTTTTTTACGCCTAGATATCTAACTCTTTACAAAGTGTCTTGTGATAAAGAATGGTCAGGTTTTGGAATAAAACTAATTATCACCGCGCCCTTCTATGACATCAATGATACGCTGGCCGATCAGTGAAGCGGCGGTAGCGGCAAAAGTGGGATTAGGGTGAGAATCCGAAGTTGATGCGGTATTTTCCGGCAAGAGGTATAGCCCACCTTCGGTTTCCAGGTCACGGAAATCCCAGATATAGATATTATCGCCGGGTTCATCCCAGGTTGTCTGGACCCAGTTCGCAAAGTCTCTTGCTCTTTTGGCTTCTTCGGAATTGGTTGCACTTTCGACCAAAGCTGGACCGGTCCAAACGATGAAACGGTTATTTGGAAACTCATGCATCTTCGTTTTCAGGGCGTTGTATTGCAGCTTATAATTCTCTTCACTTTTGACACTGGAAGTTATATCAGGAGAACCGGTGTCTGCAACAACGCTGCTGACCGGGAAGCAGTGCTTCCAAACGATAACGTCATAAGTCTGAGTCAGCATCTCCAGGGTTGGTTCTTTCTTATAGGCAGAAGCACCGGCATGATTTACCCAGATATTCCAGTAATCGTAAGGATAATTATTCCATCCATAGGGATGTGATTTTGGGAATTCCGTTTGTGTTATACTGTAGTTTGTGCCGTGATTAGTGTTGTAATTTGCAATCGTAGTGTCTACCCCACCGTCCCAGATGACTCCACCAGTGCTGTGATGTAGATAAATGACCTTTGCTGAACTCGACATCGGTTCGTCATTTTCATTTTTCACGGCTATACTATTGTTGTCTGTGCCAGTTACGTTTGTTGTTGTAGTCGCGTTATGTGCAAATACTACTAACTGTGAATCTTCACTGGCGCTCGAATTATCCGTATCCGAGTTTGAACTACACCCCGATGTAAAGATAAATAAAATAGTAGTTAGCAATCCTATAACTTTAATTCCAGAAATTTTACTGGCAAGGCTCATGATAATCCCCCAGGCATTACTTATTCTTCTTTTGTAAAATGACGTTACTATCGGAAACAGCGAATTTACTTGGCACTTAATTAAATTAATGATTATGTTTATTACAATAAGAACATTGCCTTGCCATTCAATCATACAAAAATAGTAAAGGAATTTATTAGTAAAAAGTAGTAATGTTTTTTAAGAAGTAACAGCGACATTTCTTATATAACATCGCTACTCTGTTTACTTTTCAAAGAATTACCTTTTTTGTACGACAAGCAACCCGTAAAGAATCGTTTCCGGAACCGGCGGATTTTCAGGCGTACCTTTTGCAATTCTTTCTTCCGGATAGCCGAGGTTTTCGCAGGTATAAAGTTCAGCTTCAATATCCAGCTCTTTAAGAATTTTTGCGACCTCAAGTGAGCCAAAGTTTTCTTCCGGCAGCAGGAAGATATTTCTTCCGTTATTTAACTCCTGGATCAATTCGGCTTTTGCAGGTTCCGAGTCCCTGCCGTGGGCTGTGATTGCGCAGAGGTTGGTCAGGTTCACTTTTGTACGCGCACAGGCTACCTGCATTGAAGAAATCCCAGGTATGACTGTGTCTTTCTCTCCTGCGAATTTTCCGAGCCCTGAAAACATGGGATCGCCTGTAGACAGGACAACTGCATCGGCTGGCAGGAGATGAAGCGACTTATAGTCCTTGATCGGTTTTGCTTCACATGTAATATATTCCTGGGCAATCTCAATGGCTCTTTTTGCGCCATAAACAACAGAAGCTTTCCTTATAGCCTTTATTCCTTCTTCCGTGAGCATTCCGGGCCCAACTCCGACTCCTACGACGATCATTATTTTTCTTCCCCTTTTACTGTTTTAATTAACTTTCATTTTTACTGTCCATCAGGACCGATCCATCCCTGTCGATTACCACAATTCTTGCGCCTTTTCCTTTCTCGACTGCCATTTCAAAGGCTTCTTTCAGGCGCATATGTTCAGGCTCTTTTTTAAGCATCTCGACAACGGTTGCATACCCGCTGCCTTCAAGCATCTTAGGATTTCCCCATTTAAGGACAAGGCCTGGAAGCCCGCAAATAATTATATCGCCAGAAGCATAATCAAGCCCTTCCGAGATCCTGCTTCCGACCATAACAACTGTATAATCTGGAAAAAGCATGTGGGAATAGCGCATTCCTATCCGGCCTGTAGTCAGGACCACCCTGTCCGTGCAACGGATCAGATCTCCTTTCATCTCTCCCAGATGGTCGTTCCATGGCTCAACAAAACCTGTGCTCCCAAGTACGGAAATTCCGCCTTCAACCCCTATCCTGCTGTTCAGGGTTTCTTTTCCGATCCTCTCTCCATCTGGAATTGATATTGTAACCTCGGCTCCTCTCAAGCCCAGTTCTTCTACGGCTTCCTGCACTGCGGCCTTTATTTGTTCCATCGGTTTCGGGTTAATAGCTGGCTGGCCTTTTGGAACCTGTAGCCCGTCCCTTCTGACAATTCCTATACCTTTTCCTCCTAGGATTCGGATTCCCTCAGCTTCCCTGGCTTCTCCCACAAAATCAAGCCCCCGGGTAATATCGGATTCGTGGTCGTTCGGAATCTTTTTTACAATTGCACGCCCCTGCGAGGCTTCACTGACCTCAAGCTGTGCTATCAGTCCCACAGGAGTTGGGACGGATACGTTATCAACCGTTTTCTTAAGGGAAAGGACCGCGGCTTTTGCAGCAGCACTTGCTGTGGTTCCTGTAGTGTATCCTCGTTTGAGGATAGACCCGTCACTCAGAACCACAATCATCCCGGATGCTACTTTTGTTTCAAGTTCTTCCCTGGCAAGCCCGGTACGGGCAATCCATTCTTCAGGGATCTTGAAATTGTTAACAGGATCTATCATGGAAGAATACTCGGAGGTTTTTTATTATAAATGTATTGACGTGGAAATCGGAAAAGAACCCGATTGGTTTTGGATAAGCCTTGCCGTATTTTCTGGTTTTACTGCATATGATAAAAGTAACTGACATCAAAAGTATAGAAAAAAGATAGAAAAGAGGTGGCATCATTCCAGGAGTGGGGATTTGTTTTTTGGAAATGGGGTTTTATCCTGGATTCTGGAACGATTGGGGAGTCGTTCCTTGTTTGGGGTATTGGGGTTGGTGTGTGAAAAATAGCTTTAGGAATGATGCCTTTTTCAGATGCCGGCACTTGCCTGGCACACTACTACATTTTAAGTTCTATTATATAAATGTATAGGAAACTAAGGATGATCTTTCAATATAGAAATATATCGATTGATTATGGACATGCCAATTATATATCTCCATAATATTTCCATAGAATCCTCATATTTTGGTCTCCCAACTGCATTTTCTAACTTCGCTGAAACAAATTTCTCTTTGGAGTATAGATTACTACTCTAAAATAATCAGGTTAAATAGAAAAGGTACTACAGGACTAGATTCAGGAAATTCGGGGAATATTAAACTCCAATAGATATATAAAAACCTGACTGCTATTTTTTCAGGTTACAGCCCTTTTTACTGGATTCTTGCAAACATGCGGTCCAGTTCCCCTTTCGTAAATGTGATCACAGTGGGCCTACCGTGTGGACAGGAGTAAGGATTTTCAGCTTTTTTAAGCTGCTCTATTAGCTCTTCCATCTGTCTGGGGCTGCAAGCAGCTCCACCTTTGATCGCAGCTCTGCATGCGAGGGTCTTGCAGATCTTTTCCGAAATTCCTGTATCTTTTTTAACTTTTCCTGAAGCTAAAAGGTCCGAAACTACGTCGTGGATAACCTCGGGGTCTTCAAGCCGTCCGAAGATCTCAGGTACGAAGGTAACTACATATGTATTGTCCCCGAATTCTGAAATCCCGAAACCATAATCTTCCAGATAAGGAATGTACTCTTCCATAAGCACTTTCTCTTTAGGTGTAAGGTCTATGGTTACAGGTGTGATCAGCTCCTGCACCCTGGACTTTTTCATTTTTAAAACCTGCTCGTAAAGAATTCTTTCGTGAGCAGCATGCTGGTCGATAAGCACAAGATCTTCTCCCCTTTCGGCAAGGATATACAGCTTGGATACCTGCCCTATAATCCTCAGGTTTTCAAAAGAATCCGTGTTCTGTTTTTGTATCGGTTTTTGTATCGGTTTTTGCATCTTTTCGGTATTTATGCCCTCAAATTTTGTCTCTTCCGAACCTGTTTTTTCAATTTCATTCTCTTGAATACTTGTTATTCTCTTTTTACTTTCTCCTTCTTTCTCTCTTTCCTGCTCGATTTTATTATCCAGCTTTTTATCGCCTGAGATTTCCTGTGTCCCTCCTTCTGCAGTAAAGTCCAGAAGGCGCTCGGAACGTTTTAGCCTCCTCTCGGTATCTTTTACCGGATAAACGTAGGTCTCAGCCTTATTTTTCAGAACCTTGCCCTTATCAGGAAGGCCAGTTTCCAGAATCCCGGTGTCCTTTCCAGCCTCTTTCCTTCCAAAAATTTCCGCAGCTTCGGAGACCTGCAATCTATCTGAAGAACCTGAAACATCGAAGGTTTTCTGAAAAACCCGGTCTCTTTTTTCCCGAATTTCAGGAGCCAGAGCATTTTCGGAGAGTACTTTTTCTATTGCAGATGTGACTGCATCTCCAAGCTCTTTCTCTCGGCTGAAACGCACCTCGGCTTTTCGGGGGTGTACATTAACGTCTACTTCCCCAGGATCAACAATAAGAGAGAGCACTGCCACAGGATAGCGCTCTTTCGGAATCTTGGTATAGTATCCTTCGCGAATAGCTTTATTGATAGCTCTTGAGGTTACCGGGCGGGTATTTACGAACAGGAAAAGCTGATCGCTTTCTCTTCGAGTGGTTTCAGGCTTTGAGATGTACCCAAAGATTTCAAAATCTTCGGTCCTGTACTCCAGGGGAAGCATTGAACGAGCCGTATCCGGGCCCAGAAGATTTACAATACTTTTGAAAGACTCGCTTGAGCCCGCATTTCTTATGACTGACTTTTCTTCACTGAGCAGAGTAAAGGAAATATGCGGATTTGCCAGAGCAAGCTGCATTACCGTATCTGTAATATGGGCAAGCTCGGTACGGTCACTTTTGAGGTATTTCTGCCTTGCCGGAGTATTGTAAAAAAGGTCTTTTACATGCACAGATGTACCTGGAGCCGTGCCTGCATCCGAAGTTTCCAGAACTTTTCCCCCATGGATCACTATCCTGGTGCCTGTAATTTCTTCTGGAGGCCGGGTAAGGATCTCCACCTTTGCAACCGCTGTAATAGACGAAAGGGCCTCTCCCCTGAAACCCATTGTAGAAATAGTATCGAGATCTTCAATCCGTGTGAGCTTGCTAGTTGCATGCTTTTTATATGTAAGCAGGGCATCCTCCCTATCCATCCCGCATCCGTTGTCCCGGATAAGAATGGAGCGTTTTCCGCCTTTTTCGACTTCGATGCGGATGTCTGTAGCTCCTGCATCGATTGAGTTGTCTATCAGCTCTTTTACTACGGATGCAGGGCGTTCAATTACCTCCCCGGCCGCGATTTTGTTTATCGTATCCTTATCAAGGAGCCGAATTTTATTTCCCTTAGCTTTTTTCTTCCCTTCAATGTGTTCTTCCATCATTCCTTTACTCCGTCCAGGCCAGAATAATTTTCATTGGACATACCTTAATCGACCTTTAATAGACCCTTAATAGACCCTTAATAAACCTTTAATTCAACAATTAATTGATCCTTAATCGACTCTTAGCTCAGTCAATCCAGCAGCCTTTTGAGCTCATGAAGCTTGTTCAGGGCTTCTATTGGCGTCATTTCTTCTACATTCAGTTTTATAAGAGCTGTTTCTACAGGGCTGGGCCTGTTTACCTCTGCTGTATTTCCACCGCTGTCTCCAGGGTCAAAAAGCATCATCTGAGTATAACGCGCTGTAGCTTTGCTTTTTCTCTTTTTCCCGTTCTTGCCGTCTTCAACCTCTTCGAGCACGTTCTCTCTTTCGAGTTCCTTAAGAATCTCATTTGCCCTTTCTATTACCTTTTCCGGGACGCCTGCAAGCCTTGCAACCTGGATCCCATAACTCCTGTCTGTTGCACCCGGCACGATCTTTCGCAGGAAAACTAACTCATGACCTTCTTCTTTTACCGCAACGTGATAATTTTTGACCCTTTTTAATTTCTCTTCAAGAGCTGTAAGCTGGTGGTAATGAGTTGCAAATAGAGCCCTTACTCCCACTTTTCCCCTGTTATGCAGGAATTCCACAACAGCTTTTGCAATGCTGTACCCATCATAGGTACTTGTTCCCCTGCCGATCTCATCAAGAAGCACAAGGCTTCTTGGGCTTGCATTATTCAGGATGTTTGCAAGCTCAACCATTTCTACCATAAAGGTACTCTGCCCGCTTGCAAGGTCGTCAAATGCCCCAATCCTTGTAAAGACCTGGTCAATAATCCCTATTGAAGCATAGGATGCAGGAACAAAAGAACCAACCTGAGCCATAATAGCTATAAGGGCAGTCTGACGCATGTAAGTGGACTTGCCTGCCATATTCGGGCCTGTTACCAGCAAAAACTGGTTTTCCTTGCAGTCCATTTCGGTATCGTTCGGGACAAAGCCGCCATGTACGGTGTTTTCAACTACCGGATGCCTTCCGTCACGAATAAGAATCTTACAGTCATCCGTAAGCTGGGGCCTGATATAATTGTTATTTTCTGCTATTTCAGCCAGATCTGCAAGGACGTCAAGCGTACCTATTCTTTCGGCAGTTTCTTGAAGTTCTCTTGAATGGGCTGAAAGTGTCTGCACAATTTCTGTAAAGATTTCATATTCGAGAGCTATAGCTTTTTCATTTGCTGTCAGGATAAGGCTCTCTTTTTCCTTGAGTTCAGGGGTAAAAAAACGCTCGGCATTTGCCATGGTTTGTTTTCGGATATAATCATCAGGCACCTGGCTACTGTTGGCATTTGTTACTTCTATATAATACCCAAAAACCTTATTATATCCCACTTTCAGGGACTTTATGCCGCTTCTTTCTTTTTCCTTCTGCTGAAAATTCGCAATCCACTGCCTGCTGTTGCTTGCAATATCCTTGAGTTCATCAAGTTCTGCATTGTATCCAGACTTTATCATGCCCCCTTCCCGAACTGAGATAGGAGGCTCATCAACTATTGCTCTATCTATAATTTCAGCCAGATTTTCAAGTTCTGAAAATGATGAAAGTCCGACTGCAATATCATTTAAATTCTCAGATTCAACTTTATCCAGAAGGGAATCCCGGACAGGAGGCAGAGCTTCAAGGGATTTTTTCAGGGCTACAAGGTCTCTTGCATTTGAATTTCCATATACTACCCTGCCTACAAGGCGTTCTATATCCCTGACATCTGAAAGCCAGTTCCGGAGATCGTAACGGAGCAGAGGCTTTGCTGTCAGTTCTTCAACAGCATCTAGCCGATGGTTGATTTTTTCTACGGAAAGCAGAGGTTTCAAGAGCCATTTTTTAAGGGTACGGCTTCCCATCGGCGTTTTCGTACTATTCAGAATGCGGTAAAGGGAGTTTTCGTCCCCTTCATCTCGCACGTTTTTAACAATTTCGAGATTCCGCAAGGTTACGGAATCAAGGATCATAAATTCGGAATTCGAGTAGGTTCTCAGGGTATTGATATGGGTAAGCTCCCGCATCTGCGTAGTCTGTGCATATTCCAGGGCAGCCCAGGCCGAATACACTGCAAAATCCAGGTTCTCACAGCCCATGCCTTCAAGGGTTGCAACCCTGAAATGGTTTTTCAACCTTTCTCCCGCTTCCTTTGCTCCTGAAATCTCGGGGGCAAATTCCTGCACAATAGTTTGGGCTCTCAGCCGCTCGGCAAGGGCGGTATTTCCATACAGAGATGAAGGCAGAATGCATTCGGACGGCCGCATGCGAGCAAGCTCGCTTAGAAGCTTTTCAAAATTTTCCGAGTCTCTGAATTGTGTTGTAAGGAATTCCCCTGTGGAAATATCAAGAAACGACGCTCCAATTTCGAATTCCTTTTCGGCGTTCTTCCCTGGCTTTCCAATTTCTCGCCCGGCAACTGCCATGAGATAATTGTTTGAGGCATCTGAAAACATGGAAGAATCAATTGCCGTGCCGGGCGTGACCACCCTGACAACCCCTCTTTTTACAATTCCCTTTGCCTTTTTCGGGTCTTCAAGCTGTTCGCAAATTGCCACTTTATACCCTTTATTTATAAGCCTCGGCAGATAGGTGTCAATTGCATGGTAGGGTATTCCTGCAAGCGGCATTCTCTCTCCTGATTTGTCTTTGCCACGGGCTGTAAGCGTGATCTCTAGTTCTTTTGCAATAGTTTTTGCGTCTTCCCCAAAGGATTCGTAGAAATCTCCCATGCGGAAGAAAATCAGGGTGTCGGGATATGCCTGCTTGGCTTCGTAGTACTGGCGCATTGCAGGGGTCATCATTTCAGTCATTTTTTACTCACTGTAGGCCTTGAATCATTTTTTGTAAAATTGGGATTTTATTGGAAATTTTGGGTATCTCAGAATTCCTCAGATGCTGGGTAATGTCGGTATCAAGATTCCATAAATACTGGCTAATACCTTTAGATATTGATTAGTAGATACAACATCTTTATTAAAATCATCCTTCTTATATATATTTAACAATTCGATATTGAAAGCCATTTTGAAGGAGGGATTGTTCTGGACCAGGAAAAACTCATCGAAGTTTGCCCTGTATGCGGAAATGCAGATTTATATTATGAAGTTGGCGGGTATGCAGGTTCGGTTTACCACTGCAAGGAATGCGGGTATGTAGGAGCTTTTGTTGTTGAAGCTAATGAGGAAATGATAGAAAAAATCCGGGAAAAGTACAGGCGTGAAAGAATTATTGAAAGTAATAAAAAGAATGAAAATAAATGAGATAATAAATTATTAGTAAAATTAATTATATATTTATATATATTATTTATTGTTTGTTGAATTTTTTGGGAACAACTCTTTTAGTTGTGTTTGGCGTTGCGATAATATGCGATAGTGCCTTTATCAATGACGAAAGCAACAACATGGAAGGTATATATGCAAAAAACGGTAAGCTGCCACTCACTACTTTCCGATCATACTTAAGCTCAACCATGAAATTGCTTTACGTTATGATGAGTTCTTGAAGAAGTTTATGCGCAATATATAGCCCCAAGATAAACATACATGCAGCAAATATATTAACTGTAAATAGTGTTTGCCTCCCAACCCATGCAATTATTAAAAAGACAGCCATTAGACCTCCGCCTATAGCTCCACCTATTATGAATTTTTTTGTCTTACTTTGATTATGCTTTTTTTCTGGCTTTAGTAAATTTTTGCCAATAACATGAACAATAAGAAAAGTAGTTGCAATGATAATAACATAGGATAACAAATTACCGACAGAAATAGAAATCTGAAAATTCAACTGTTGACCTGTTACCGCATTATAAATTAATTCAGTCGTTTCTTTGGAAATGACAATATGGATTACTCCAAGAATGGATGTGGACAAAAGAAGTGTATCAATAAGATCCAGGACTCGTTCTTTGTGACTTTTCTGTGGCAGTGCAGCTATCACCTCATCACAGAAAGATTTATATTCTTCACCGATCAGCATATTAATATCTTCGCCACGTTCTTGAGCGGCCAGGACCATTTGTAGCAAATCCTGCCTTACGACTTCCTGATCATGCTCTGAAATGTTTGCCAGGCGCAGGTAGCATACCATATCGATCATGATAACGTTATTTTTTTCGGTTAATCGCTTACACATTTCATTATTCTCTTGATTCAGTATTTTTGTCTCAGTCTTCATCATTTTATTCCCCAATATGAAATAATTGATTTACAGCATGATTGAGCTCTTGCCAGTTATTCATGAATGCCTCCAATTCCTTATCTCCCGCCGGTGTGATGGAAAAATACTTGCGTTTTGGCCCAAGAGCCGACTCACGATATTTTGCCGTTATGAGGTTGTTCTTTTCAAGGCGGAGCAGGAGCGGATAAATTGTGCCTTCTGAAATATCTGAAAAACCATATTTCTGCAATTGCTGCGAAATTTCATAGCCGTAAGTTTCTTTACTGCTGATTACTTTTAATATACAGCCTTCCAATATTCCTTTGAGCATTTGCGATGGTATCAATATGCTGCACCTCTTTTCGCACACTACATTTCATAGTAATACTATATCTACTATGTAATACAAGGTAGCCACATTAAATATAGCTGCCTTGTAATGCAAGGTAGTTACGCTATCAATATAAGTATATCGGTATATTGCTAATTAATTCGGCATTACACGGTTTTTGTTAGAAGCATGTTTCACTCAGTTTTGTGAGTGCCTTGTAAACTCCGGCAAAAGACGAGAAGAAAATCTAAAAAACTAAACTAGTGTTGGGTCAACAGTAAAATGTCGTATAAAATCGATTGCGATTGTTCGTAATGATTGAACCTTTAAAGATTGACGCGACACTAGAGAATAAAACAAAATAAAACAAGAATAGTATGCAATAAAAGGAAAGAGTGCTTTGAATTACCATTAATAAAATCTTGGTGGGGCCGCTGAGATTTGGACTCAGGTCGCAAGACCCCCAGTCTTGCAGGATGGACCAGGCTACCCTACGGCCCCGCAGAGCAGGTTGTATTTTCTCAATGATAAATCTCTTTCTTTGTTTACCATCGCCAACTATTGTAATCAAATATGTAGTATAAATGAGTATCGGTAGAAGAGAGTAGAGAAATACTTTTCACTATATTTTTCACAGTAGTTCATAACTCATAGATGTCATCCTTATCTGGATTTCTTAGCAGGATCTGATCTATTACGGTTTTTGAAAATCAGCTTCTGAAGGCTTACTCAATATGCTTTTTGCCCGAAGGACTCGCTGGATAATGGTAATGTGGGAAAACACAGCTACAAGTACCAGAGCCCAGCTTAGAAAACCCGAAATTCCGCCCAGAGCCAGAAGAACCATTCTTTCCGTACGTTCGGCAATTCCGACTGACAGTTTCCGACAGCCTGCGGATTCCGCACGGGCACGAGTGTAGCTTACCAGGAAGGAGCCTATCAAGGCAAAGCCTGCCCAGAGCCAGCCTTCTATTTGCACAATCGGGGGAAGGACAAGCCTGCCGTTAACCGCGCCTGCTATTATTCCTAGGAACATTAGACCATCGGAGTACCGGTCGCAAACCGAATCGAGCACGCCTCCAAAAGGCGTAATTCGGCCTTTTGCCCTTGCAACTCCTCCGTCAAGGATATCAAAAATCCCGCTAAAAAGAATAAGAAGACCACCTGCAAAAGGTTTGCCCAGCGCAAATGCTGCCCCTGCAGCGATGCTTACGGCAAAACCCAGCAACGTGAGGGTATTCGGAGATAAGGGAATCAGGCGGGCAATGGGAATTATCAGCTTTCTTGCGCTGTTTTTGAGTTCGTCGAAGATATTTAACCCCTTCCTTTTACTGGCTGCGTGTATAGCTACATATAGATGATAGTATGGTTGAATATTAGCTTATCTTTTTTGGGAAAAAACCTGTCCACACTTCGAATCTGCTATTAAGGGCTTCCTGAAGTTCAGGAACAGTTATCCGGACAGAATGTAGACAGGGAGAATAAAAGAATTTCTGTCAAAAATAGAGTTTTTAAAGATTTTCTGGTGATTTTAAAGAATTCTTTCAGTTACTTACTGACTTCGCAGTGGTTTCTGAGTGGTTTTTATGATATCTAAGCGGTTTGTGAGTAATTCTCATAATTTTTAAATGGATTCTAAGTGGTTTCTCATCAAGAAAGAACTTATAAGAATTCATATTAAGGAGGAACTTTTAAGGATTTCCTGTCAAAAAGGAAGTTTTAATGATCCCTATTAAATATACCTGTTAAAAATACCTGTTAAAAATACCTGTTAAAAATACCTGTTAAAAATACCTGTTAAAAATACCTGTTAAAAATACCTGTTAAAAATACCTGTTAAAAATGTACATTATAAAGAGATAATAAGTCACATGAATTTAAAATGATATGGAGTTAAAAAATGGAAATCGTAGAAAAACACAGGTCAGAGTGTATAGAATGCGGACAATGCCTTAAGGTTTGCCCTCGATACAATGACCTGGGTTTGTTTAATCGGTTGTATGGATATCTGGAAGGAAATTCGGACATTGATGCCGGCTCTCTGCTGCGCTGCCTGACCTGCGGACTCTGTACAAATGCCTGTCCCATGGGGCTGGGAATTAAAATGCTTATTTCTCCTGCCAGGCAGAAGTGGGTCCGTGAACATGGACTTACCGACAGGCAGACAATGGTAGACCCTGAAGCTGAGAATAACCTTTTTAAGAAGATTGCCGAGCTGGATGAGACTCCTGCGTATAAAGAAAGTTCAGGTTCAGTAGTCTATTTTCCGGGCTGTGCAGGCACATATATTAACAAAATCATGGCACAGGCTACAATTGCACTGCTGGATAAAGCAGCAGTCAATTACACTGTCCTGAGCGGAGTCGAATACTGCTGCGGAGCTGTATCTGCGGGCGCCGGAGATACAGGGCCTATCCACAGGAATGGACAGCGGAACATTGAAGAAATCCGAAAAAGGGGGGCTAAAACTCTTATTACAGCCTGCCCTGGTTGCTTTAAGGCATTTAAAGACATCTACCCTAGAATTTTTGGGAAACTTGATTTTCAGGTGCTGCATGTTTCCCAGTACCTTGAACTTCTTATTAGGGAAGGAAAACTCACTCCTAAGGCTGTGCTCAAGCATAAAGTCTTTTATCATGATCCCTGCCATCTGACCAGGGCAATGAGAGTATATCAAGAAGCAAGAGATGTGCTTGAGCAAATTCCGGGCACCGAGCTTGCCAATGAAACACCTAAAAATTCGGCATGTTGTGGTTTTGGAGGTGGAGTAAGGGTCAATTATCCATCTGAGTCCCTGGATGTGGCTTCTGACCGCTACAGAGCTGCGGAAAAACTGGGCTGTGATATAATTATCACGAACTGCGGGGGTTGCATGCAAAATCTTATTGAAGCCGGACAGGACGAAAAAATAAAAGTTTTTGACCTTGCCGAATACCTTTCCCTCGCCTGCGGAATAAAAATTGAGAGGGAAGATTCCAGAATGCTGGAACTCGTCAACAGGGCTTACAGGCTCTGCATTTTGGGGTATGGGGAATCTGAAGGCTTATGATCTTACCTTTTAATTCACATATCCTTTTTGATTTCATTACCTTTTAATCCACATATTCTTTTTGATTTCATTACCTTTTTGATTTCATTATCTTTTTTGTCAAAAGAAGCCTAGTTCTTTGCAGCATACAGGGCAGATGTAGTACCGGCAGGATCTGCACACAAAGATTGCATAATAAGAGGCCTCGTGACCCATGAAAGACTCTTCCTGTAGTTTACTTCAGCTTTGCAATTTAAGGGGACTATTTACTAATTCGTTCCCTTTACTAATCCTTTCCCGAAGCTTACAAATAAAGGCAATTATAGGTGACATACTTTCCAACTGATCAAAAGACATAAATAGTATTATATAGTACAACGGTTGCCGGTCTCGGAGTTTAGTAGGGCGCAAATAGAGAGAAAGGTAAATAGATGAGATAAATAGCAATCTATGGAAAAGGTGGTACTGGAAAATCCACTACGACGCAAAATCTGACTATGGCTTTTTCGACCATGGACAACAAAATATTGCTTATGGGGTGCGGCCTGAAAGCAGACTCCACCAGAACACTATCTTGCGTTCTACTATCTGGTGATTTAAACCTGGTGATTTAAACCAGAAGAAACTTTAGAAAAATACATTTTGGATATTTAATATTTATATTTTTTGATAATTCAATTTTATTTTCTTCCTCAATATACAAATGAAACATGAAAAACCAAAAACTATAAATAATACCCCCAAATTCATTACAGAATTTTTAGAAAAATATATATATGCGAATGACCAACAAAGTATTGGAGACATCTGAAAGATGAGTTATCAGACGGGATTAAAATGGCACGAAAAACACCCCCTCTGCTAAAACACTCATGAACCCCAATCAACGTAATCATGAACTCTTCATGGTTCCATTGTCTCACTTGAGGTGATCATGGCTTCCCACCCATGGTGATCGTGAGTTTCTTCCTGTATATTCATCGCTTCACCCAGAAGCATGAGCTTACAGCCTGAATGTTCACGAATAATCGTGATAATTACAGGAGAGAAGTCTCTAGTTCAAAAACTAAAACGGAGGATGCAACATTAGCAAAGAAGAATTACTTCAGGAACTTGCAGATGCTATAATTTCCTGCAAGAAGGATACAGTACTCGCTGTAGTTGAAAAAGCTAAAGGAGAACTGGAACCTTCCGAAATAATTGAAAAAGGACTTGCAGCAGGCATGAATGAGGTTGGTGTCCGTTTCGAGAGAGGAAAACTGTTCCTGCCACATGTGATGATGGCTGCCGATGCGATGACTGCAGGGGTTGCAGCTCTTAAGGATCTTATGCCTGAAGGGGCTTCCAGCTCAAAGCTCGGTGTTATTGTGAACGGTACCGTAGAAGGTGACGTTCATGATATTGGGAAGGCAATCGTGTCCACAATGCTCCAATCTGCCGGCTTTGAAGTACATGACATCGGCCGTGATGTTCCAATCAGGAACTTTATTGAGAAGGCAAAGGAAGTCAATGCCAATATGATTGGAATTTCCGCCCTTATGACCACAACTCTCCAGGGACAGAAAGGTGTAATTGAGCTCCTCAAAGAAGAAGGACTCAGGGACAAAGTAAAAGTCATGGTAGGCGGTGCACCTGCAACCCAGGCCTGGGCTGACAAAATCGGTGCAGACTGCTATGCTGAAAACGCAACCGAGGCTGTTGCAAAAGCAAAAGAGTTGCTGGCTTAAATCATTCTTATTCGGAGGTTATAAAAATGGCAAAAAATAATGCAGTTGCTGGATTTAATGCACTTAATGGCGTAGAATTAAACCTTTTTACCACTGACGAACTTAAGGCAATTCACTATGCAACCATGGAAGTTCTGATGAACCCAGGAATTCAGGTTTCTGACCCGGAGGCAAGGCAGATCTTCAAGGAAAATGGCTGCGAAGTTAATGAAAAGACCAACGTTGTAAAGATCCCTGAATATCTTGTAAGAAGAGCTCTTCAGCTAGCCCCGTCCAGATTTGTACTCTGGGGCCGTGACAAAAAGTTTAATACCGTCCAGGAATGCGGTGGCAAAGTCCACTGGACCTGTTTCGGTACCGGTGTTAAGGTCTGCAGATACCAGGACGGCAAGTATGTAACAGTCGACTCCGTCGAAAAGGACATTGCAGACATCGCAAAACTCTGTGACTGGGCAGAAAACATTGACTATTTCTCTCTGCCAGTCTCTGCAAGAGATATTGCAGGACAGGGCGCTCAGGATGTCCACGAAACACTTACTCCTCTTGCAAACACCTCAAAACACTACCACCACATTGATCCTGTTGGCGAAAATGTCGAATACTACAGGGACATTGTAAAGGCCTATTATGGCGGCGATGAAGAAGAAGCAAGAAAGAAACCTATTTTCTCCATGCTACTTTGCCCTACCAGCCCGCTTGAGCTCAGTGTAAACGCTTGTCAGGTCATCATCAAGGGCGCTCGCTTTGGAATTCCTGTAAATGTCCTGAGTATGGCGATGTCCGGTGGTTCTTCTCCTGTATATCTTGCAGGAACCCTTGTAACCCACAATGCCGAAGTTCTTTCAGGAATCATACTTGCCCAGCTGACGGTACCTGGAGCTAAGGTCTGGTATGGAAGTTCCACAACTACTTTTGACCTCAAGAAAGGTACAGCACCTGTCGGCTCTCCTGAACTCGGTCTTATCAGTGCTGCAGTCGCAAAGCTTGCCCAGTTCTACGGCCTTCCCTCCTATGTGGCAGGTTCCTAGTCTGATGCTAAGGTCCCGGACGATCAGGCAGGCCACGAAAAAACCATGACCACTCTCCTACCTGCTCTTGCCGGTGCCAACACCATCTACGGAGCCGGAATGCTTGAGCTCGGAATGACTTTTTCAATGGAACAGCTTGTTATTGACAATGATATCTTCAGTATGGTTAAGAAAGCCATGCAGGGAATTCCTGTCTCGGAAGAAACTCTTTCAGTTGAATCTATCCAGAAAGTAGGCATCGGAAATAATTTCCTGGCCCTTAAACAGACCAGGCAGCTTGTGGATTACCCATCCAACCCAATGCTCCTCGACAGGCGCATGTTTGGAGATTGGGCTGCAGCAGGCTCAAAAGACCTTGCAACAGTTGCACACGAAAAGGTAGAGGACGTTCTTAAAAACCACCAGGTAACCCCAATCGATGCAGACATTCTCAAGGACATGCAGGCAATCGTGGACAAAGCTGACAAAGCCTTCAGAGGCATGTAATTAATATCCAGATATTCAGGAGATCTAAAAATGGCAAACAAAGAAGAAATCATTGCAAAAGCAAAAGAAGCAATCACCGACTTTGACGACGAACTTGCAGAAGAAGTGGCAAATGAAGCCCTTGCCGCAGGAGTTGACCCTGTAGAGCTTATTGAGAAAGGCTTTACTGCAGGCATGGAAGAAGTAGGAGAAAAATTCGGTCAGGGTGAACTTTTCCTGCCCCACGTACTTGCAGCTGCCGAGGCAATGAATGCCGGTATAAAAGTTATCACCCCTGAAATGGAAAGGCGCAAGTCTCAGACCAAGAGCCTCGGAACCGTTGCTATCGGGACCATCGAAGGCGACATCCACTCCATCGGAAAGGACATTGTAGCTTCCATGCTTAACATTGCAGGTTTCAAAGTAGTGGACCTTGGAAGAGATGTCCCAATTAAGACTTTTGTAGAAAAAGTGAAAGAACTCAAACCACAGGTTGTCGCATCCTCCGCACTTATGACAACCACAATGGTCAACCAGATCCAGATTGAGGAACAGCTGAAAGAAGCAGGTGTCCGCGACCAGGTAAAGACTATGGTTGGTGGAGCTCCTGTTACCCAGGACTGGGCAGACAAGATCGGCGCAGATATCTACGGTGAAAGCGCTAATGACGCAGTCGCCAAGGTAAAAGCAGCCCTAAGCGTCTGATAAAGCAGCCTTAGAAAACGGTTTAAACTGCAGAAAGTGTATTCAAGCATACATTTTCTGCAACACTCTATTTTGTGCATTTTTGTGAGACTGTAGCTCAGGATATAGCTGGAACAGGTCTTGCAAGTCGTGTCGCTCAAGGGAATATTACAAAAATGGCTGAAACGATTGTAAAAATGGAAAACTTAGATGCAGTCTGAAAAGCAGCTAAAAAACAGCAGTTGAAAAGCAGCTAAAAAACAGCAGTTAAAAAGAAGATTGAATCTAAGTTGAAAAGCAGCTAAAAAACAGCAGTTAAAAAGAAGATTGAATCTAAGTTGAAAATAAGTTTGAATCTAAAAAGAACTTGAAAAATATTCCCGAGATATGAAACCCGCAAAAGGAGATTTTGGGCTGCACTTTCAGGTTGTGGAGATGGACTGGAGATTATGTCCTGAGGGAACTCCACAGCGTTCTGAAAAATGGAGGGAGTTTTCGTGGATTTGAAAGCTTTAAAAAAACAGGAAAGTAAAAGAAAAATCAGTAAAGGGTACATGTGGGCCTTTTTCTGTGCTATATTCTGGGGAATCTGGTATTTGCCAGGAACCGTTGTTTGGGTTCTTAACCCGTTTGATGAAATGAGTAGTGCTATTGCTAAAACAAGTGGAGACGGCGTATCTCTTGTTGTGACTGCCGTACTGATCACTGCCTTTAATGCTTTAGCAGTCATGCTGGCACTTATGGTCTGGAACGGAGTACTTGGAAAATACGGAGAACTCGTAAGGACTCTTAAGGAATTCCACCCCTGCTCCAAGTGGTTCTTCCTAGCTTCTATCTTCGGTGGTCCTATGGCAATTCTAGGTTCTTTCATTGCTATGGGCTTTATCGGGGGATCATTTGCAGCTGTTGCAGGCCTTCTTTACCCTGTAGTGGGTTCGATTCTTGCTTACTACTGGTATGGAGAAAAGATTTCCAAGAGGGCAGCAATCGGTATTGCAGTCATCGTTCTGGGAGGTATTTCTATTTATGGCGGCGGGCTTTTTACTGAACTTTCTTCAGGTAACGTCCCCTGGATAGGATATCTCGGAGGTTTGATGGCTGCTGCCGGCTGGGGCATTGAAGGTGCAATTGCAGGCAAAGGTCTTGATATTGCAGAACCGGATGCCGGGTTGACTCTTCGCTTCCTTGGTGAAAACATTATCTGGTGGATCATCATTGTGCCAATTCTTGCACTTGTAGGCTTTCCAATGTACTCGTTTGCACTGCAGGCATTTGAACCTCTGACCATATTGATCCTGATCTTCGCAGGTATCACCTTTGGTTTCTGTTACGTTACATGGTACAAATCTTTCCCACTCATAGGAGTTGGGAGAGGCCAGGGAATTGGAAACCTATATGGACTCTGTGCAATCGTCTTCATTTTCCTCTTCTTTGGAGATGTTCCGGACTGGACCATTATTATAGGCGGCGCTCTCTGTATCGCTGGAAGTTTCATTATGTTTACTGAAGACGCAAGTGAACTTGAAACTCTGAGAGGTGAGTAAAGTGAGCAAAAATCGTCCTATCAAGTTCAGGATCCTGGAACTTTTCCTGGACGGAAAGGAACACTGGAATTATGAAGTCGTTTCGAAGATCCAGGAAGAGTATGGTATGAGGAGCAATTTCCAGAGAGACAGCATTAACTTTGACATCATTGAACTGGCTTCTGGAGGAATGCTAAAGGATGTGGAGCAGAAAGTTGACGACAACGGAATCTACAAAAAAGGTTTTCTGCTGCACAAGTACACGATAACAGATTTCGGCAGAGTTCGAGGCTCTGATGCCTGCCTCAGATATGTTTGATTCAATGGAGGATTAAAATATGACGCAAACAGCAGCGGCTCTAGCAGCTTACAATGCATATTGGGCAAATTCCTTCATACCGGAAGCAAAGATCCTGTGGATGATTTTGATCCTTATTCTGGCGATAGTAGCTCTCTGGCAAGCCAGAACCTTTGTATCCCAATTCTGAACCCCAGAATAAAGTTTTCTAAATCTGAATTAAAAATAAAAAGAACGGAGGATAAAAATGGCAACTGAATACGCTTTGCGTATGGGAGACGGTAAACGTGTCTACCTTACCAAAGAAAAAATAATGGCGGAGATCGAAGCCGGAACTGCAAATGCGGCCGACCTTGGCGAGATCCCTGCCCTCAGCGCCGATGAAATGGACAAGCTTGCAGAGATCCTTATGATGCCCGGCAAGGCTGTGAGTGTTGAACAGGGTATGGAAATTCCTGTCACGCACGATATCGGCACTATAAGGCTTGACGGTGACCAGGGTAACAGTGGTGTTGGTATTCCTTCCAGCCGTTTAGTTGGCTGCATGACCCACGAGCGTGCTTTTGGTGCTGACACGATGGAACTCGGTCACATTGATTACAGTTTCAAGCCGGTAAAACCTGTCGTATCAAATGAATGTCAGGCAATGGAAGTCTGCCAGCAGAACATGGTTATTCCACTGTTTTACGGTGCAATGCCAAATATGGGACTTTACTATACACCTGATGGGCCTTTCGAGAATCCTGGAGACCTTATGAAGGCTTTCAAGATCCCTGAAGCCTGGGAATCAATGGAACACGCTGCAGAACACCTGACAAGAGACACAGTCTGGGTTATGCAGAAACTCTTTGCCTCCGGTGCCGATGGGGTCAACTTTGACACAACAGGTGCAGCAGGCGACGGGGACATGTATGGCACACTCCATGCAATTGAAGCCCTCAGAAAAGAGTTTCCTGACATGTATATTGAAGCAGGCATGGCTGGAGAATGCGTACTTGGTATGCACGGAAACCTTCAGTATGACGGCGTTACCCTTGCAGGTCTCTGGCCTCACCAGCAGGCTCCTCTTGTTGCAAAGGCTGGAGCAAATGTTTTCGGGCCTGTGTGCAACACCAATACCAGTAAAACCTCAGCCTGGAACCTTTCTCGTGCAGTTACTTTCATGAAGGCAGCTGTCGAAGCGTCTCCAATCCCCTGTCACGTTGACATGGGAATGGGCGTGGGCGGGATTCCAATGCTCGAAACTCCTCCTATTGATGCCGTTACAAGGGCAAGCAAAGCAATGGTCGAAATTGCAGGCGTAGACGGCATATAGATCGGGGTCGGCGACCCTCTGGGTATGCCGATCGCACACATAATGGCTTCAGGTATGACTGGAATGAGAGCTGCAGGAGACCTTGTTGCGAGGATGGAGTTCTCAAAGAATATGCGCATAGGCGAGGCAAAAGAATACGTCGCAAAGAAACTCGGGGTCGACAAGATGGACCTTGTAGACGAGCACGTTATGCGCGAGCTGCGTGAAGAACTCGACATTGGTATTATAACGTCAGTACCAGGCGCTGCAAAAGGTATTGCTGCAAAGATGAACATCGAAAAGTTGCTCGATATTAAGATTAATTCCTGCAACCTCTTCAGAAAGCAGATCGCTTAAGGAAAGAATTCAGGTAGAAACCTGAATGTTCCTCCACAGCAGGGATAAACAAGATCAAGACTGAACAAACCCCGGGCCTGCCAAAAAAAAACAGTAGTAAAACAACTATTAAACCCTTCAGGCAGGTCCGAAAAGTTCTTCCTTGGAAAATAGCGACCACCGTCCCTGCTGTTATTTCTATTTTTTTGAGAGTTTACTTATCATCCTGATACAGCTTTCGAATCCTCAACTGTAACCTGCCCTTCCCTGTAGCCATTGCTGTATCTGGCGAGGTATTTGCGCCTGTAAAAAAAGAAGTATTTACAATGTTAATGGTATGTCCATTAGCAATCAGCGTTGCTGGCTGTACATCTGCAGAGGATGAGTCACCCAGTAATGCCAATAAAGCAGTATCCCCCACAATTTCTGGAACCTTGTCAGTAAACGAAAATGCTACCAGAACGGATAACGTTACTGCAGACCAAGCAAAGGAAATTGCACTTACTCATGCTGGATATACAAAAGCCAAGGTTACTTTTATTAAAGCAAAACTTGCCACAGATGATAGCAGACATGAATATTGTTAACCAGTCTTATCCTATTTTCCAGAGTTTCGCAGCCAGTTATTTCGTTCTTAATATTTTTCCTATGATTGTATAAGTTTATATTGTTTTCACATAGCTTGTCCTAATATTCTCATTATTTATTTCCATATTCGACCCATTTCGAAATATTTATATATTTATACATGCTTTTATTTATTAGCAAATCAAGTTTACTTGATTTCCTTGATAAAGTGCCATATTAAATCTCCGTAAATCTGCAGACTCCTGAATTAATTTGCCTTTGAACCTCCATTAATTTTTCTCCTTTTTTATTTTTTACATCCAGGTTTTCTTTTCGATTTCATTTACATATTTTATTGCCAGAAAAACACAAAATAGAAACAGACTTCGGTTCCTTGCCTTCTAGCCCAAGGTTTATTAGTTGAAACGATAATTATGCAGGGAATTCAAAGTTTTTCGTTCAAACCTTTTTTGAAAAGGCTTGCAATAACTACCCAGGGATTCAATAGTTTTCTAGAGGTTTTCGATCAAACCTTTTTGAAAAGGGTTGTTACCACGCCTCTTAGAGGGGTTTTCGCTCAAGCCTTTTCAAAAAAGGCTTGATTCTGGTGAGAAATATGGCTGACACAATTCACTGGGCAGACGTCATAGCCGAAGACGTGTTAAAAAAGAGCGGCAAACATCTTGTTGCCACAGGCATCACTCCGTCGGGGAACATCCATATAGGCAACATGAGAGAAGTCGTAACTGCCGATGCTGTTTATCGGGCTCTGGTTGATAAGGGAGCGAATGCCGACTTTATCTATATTGCTGACAATTATGATCCCCTGCGCAAGGTTTACCCATTTCTTCCCGAGAGTTACGTCGAACATGTAGGAAAGCCCATCTCCGAAATCCCCTGCCCCTGTGGAAACTGCGCAAACTATGCCGAGCATTTCCTGAAACCTTTCCTGGAAGCCCTCAAGCGACTGGGCATTAATCCTCAGGTTTACAGGGCAGACGAGATGTATAAGACAGGTAAATACACCGAAGCAATAAAAACTGCCCTTGTTAAAAGAGATGCCATTGCAAAAATCCTGGAAGAAGTCTCGGGGAAAACCGTAGCTCCGGATTGGAGCCCTTTCAATCCCAGATGCAATCAATGCGGAAGGATTACAACAACGAAGGTAACGGGTTTTGATCTGGAAGCCGAAACCGTGGACTATGTCTGTGAATGCGGGCACTCCGGAACCGTACCCATGGCAGGGGGAGGAAAACTTACCTGGCGCGTAGACTGGCCTGCCCGCTGGTCAGTTTTATGGGTGACTGTCGAACCTTTCGGAAAAGACCATGCTTCGAGAGGCGGTTCTTACGATACCGGAAAGAGAATAGTCAGAGAAATTTTCGAGCATGAACCTCCGTATCCAATTGTCTATGAGTGGATAATGCTTGGAAAACAGGGAGCAATGTCTTCTTCTACAGGAGTAGTTGTCTCGATTTCGGACATGCTGGAAATCATACCTCCTGAAGTTCTTCGCTACCTGATAATCCGTACAAAACCTGAAAAACACATTCAATTCGACCCTGGACAGCCTCTCCTCACCCTTGTGGACGAATACGAACGACTCAGGACACAGTTCAGGGAAAATGATCCTTCTCTCGGGACTTTTCAGAGAAGAGTGTATGAACTTTCCCGGGCAACAGGAATTTGCCAGTCTGAAATTCCCTTCAAGCAGATGGTGACTATATATCAGGTAGCAAGGGGAGACTTTGACCAAGTCCTGAAAATCGTAAAACGTTCAGGTTTTTCAACTGAAGATAAAAAGTGTATAAAAGAACTGGCAGATAACGTATCTAAATGGCTAAAACTCTATGCTCCGCCCTTTGCCAAGTTTAAAGTGAAAGAAAAAGTGCCTGTACAGGCAGCAACCCTGTCCGAGCTTCAGAGAGCTTTTCTTTCAGCCTTTGCAGCCCTTATCAAGTCCAGAGGCGAAATCAGTGGAGAAGAATACCATATGCTGGTTTATTCTGCAAAGGACGAGGGTTCCGAACTGAACAGGCGGATTGCAGAAAAGCTGGACACTCCTGCTCCTCAGGTGGACCCCAGGGAGCTTTTCAAGGCGATCTATATTTCATTACTTGGGCAGGGTTCAGGCCCCAAAGCTGGATGGTTCCTATCTTCATTTGAAAAGGAATTTCTGGTAGAAAGGTTTGAAGAAGCTTCAAATTACAATCCTGAAAAACACGCATAAACACGATAAATTGCAAAAATGGATAAATCGGATACTTTTAACCTTGCAGATTCACAGGCAAGTTCCACGAAAAATCATTTTCTGGCCTGGGACAAAGAATATACCCACTTGAAATGGGGTGGGCCTGCCCCTGTCCGGGATATCCAGGCTTATCTTCTGCCTGGGTCCATGGTTCTTGATGCAGGTTCAGGAAATGGTAGATACCTTGGAGAACTTGCAAGGCATTACAATGCAGTAGGAATTGACATTTCTATAACGGCTCTTAATGGTTCCAGAGCTCAGCTTGCAAGGAGTAGACGGTTTGCCGAGCACCTTTGTGCAAGTATCTCGGACCTTCCCTTCAAAGCCCAGGCTTTTGATGGAATTCTCTGTTACGGAGTACTTCAGCATCTATTTAAAGAAGAAAGGGAATCCGCTGTAGAAGAATTCAGTCATATACTCAGGGGAGGCGGTTTTTTCTTTTTCGAGGCCTTCGGTTATAAGGATATGCGCTGTGGAGGAGAAACTTCAATCCCTTATGAGAAGAAGACTTTTGCCCGGCAAAACGGGATAATCTATCACTATTTTACTAAAGAAGAGATAAAGGTACTTTTCAAGAAATTCGAAATAATAGAGCTCAAAGATGTAATAAAAGAAAAAAATTTCAAAGGGACAGTTTACAGGAGGCATCTGATTAAAGGAGTCTTTCGGAAACCTTGAATTATTCTTTCAAAACTTCTTAAAAAAAGTTTTCTCAAAAATCTCCCTGTAGCTTTCAATCTTCCTTTTAGTTTTTTGCCTATTTATTGTTATATGAAAGCTATTTTCAAATAACTCAGCACAATTATAACAAGCGCTCCGAAAATGCCCCCTATTGCGCAGATAAGAACTGCTACCCAGGTAATTGCGATTTCAAGTCCAAGCAAAAGTTTTGCTGCCATAAGGACTAAGACCCCAAGTACTGCATTTATTGCAAGGCTGGTTGCGGTCTTCAGGGCTTTATACAGGAGAAAAGCCACTATGATTGCCAGAATCAGTACTGAAACTTCTATAATTCCAATTACCATGAATCATACTTAGGGATTCAACTTATTTATAATTATCACCGAGTTTTATAATACGGTTATGAGCCATAAAGATTACAATCCGAACTTTACCGGGCGTCCAATGGCGTTTTTTCAAAAAGAAGGATAACCCCAGGCTTTTTTTCCTCAGAGAGCCCGGATAAACTCAGTAATAATTTTTTTGAGTGAGGTTTTGTCCGGATAAGCTCTTGCCTCAAGTAAATGGTCGGGATTTCCCAGTACCATTGCCGAAACTGCGGCATCAGGGCTGTAAAGACAGAGCACGGGAATTCCCTGTACAAGCGCCCTGCAGATTTCGTAACCCACACCCGTAGATGGCACTGTTACTTCTGCAATCAAGGCTTCGCTTTTTACAAGCAAATCCATATCCCTGGCATAGATCTCTTCTTCTGTCATTCTCATTTCGGTTTTTTCCAGCTCAGGGTCTGCAACGTGCCAGCTCAACACTTCAGCCCCAGCCTCTTCGAGAGCATCAAACATAAACCTGTACGTCTCAAGCAGTTGCCTCCCTCCACGGATCGAGCCCGACAAAAAGATTTTGGGGCTTCTTTTTTTCGAAAACTCCATTTTCTCCAGTTTTTCCATAGTTTTTCCACCCTGTAGTCCATTTTTCAGGCAATTCCGACTTTTACTGTACACCCTTTCCGGTAATTCCGACTTTTACTGTACACCCCTGAAATAATGTCCTGTAGTAAAGCCTTTTCCAAGCTTTTCGCAGTTTTCCGATCCTCTTTTTCCGGTTTCAAGGTAAGTATCAATTGCTCTCCTGTAAGCCCGGGTCACTTTTCGGATCTCGTCTGGATTATCCATTCCCAGAGTTTCGACTCTGAGGCTTGAAACTCCGCTTTCGAGAATTTCAGGAAGGCATTCAAGCATGCAGAGTGATCTTGAGTTAAGGAGGTGCATCCTGCATTCATAGTCCATGAGCAGGGGAAATTCGTAGTTTTTCTCATCTACCAGTGTAAACTTTCCTGACCTGCATGGGGCACTACACTGCCCTTCTTTATTGTTCCCGAGAAGCCCGCCTGTAAGGCAGTGTTCGGACTCCATCAGTTCAAGCCTACCGTAAACAATACACTCTGCAAGCCCATGAAACGTAATGCTTTTTAATTCCTCAAGGGTTAGCTCCGGAGAAATTACAGCCATCTGAGCCCCTTCATGCAATAGAAAGGCAAAGGTGCGGCTGTTGAAGATGTTCAGAGGACTGTCCACAATAAAAGGAATTTTCCCGGCCTTTGCAAGGCCAAGGGTTCCCAGGTTTGAAACAAGAACCCCGTCAGCTCCCATTTCCCTTACATGAGAGAAGATTTTTTCTACAGACTCCATTCTGGAATCTTTAACAAGCTTTGGAGTTATGAAATAGATTTTCTTGCCTGTCTTTTGAGTCTCTGAGACAGCTTTCTCAAAAACTGCGTCAGACCTCTTTCCCTTTGCCGAGCCTTCTTCTTGCCCTGTTTTTTTCGGCCTTCTGAAAAGCTCTTCGCCGAAATAAATCCTATCGGCTCCGCCTGCAAGCGCCCCTTCAAGCCCTTCAAGAGAATAAACGGAAACCGAGAGCATCGGATGTATAGGAAGGCGCTCTTGAACAGTTTTTTCGGTTTCTTGGCCTGCCTTTTCTACTGATTCTCTTTCTACTGATTCTCTTTCTACTGATTCTCTTTCTACTAATTCTCTTTCTACTGATTCTCTTTCTACTGATTCTCTTTCTACTGATTCTCTTTCTACTAATTCTCTTTCTACTAATTCTCTTTCTACTGATCCCTTTTCTTCAGATTCGTAGGACTGTAGAGTATCAAGAGGTTTCCGCTTCCACCTGGAAATCCGCAGATTTTCAAGCCGCTCTATTGCTTTTGTCCTCAACTCGTTCAACTGCCCTACAGGAATAAAAACATCTTCTTCCATTGTGACATGAAGTTCAGCGGCCTCAAAAATCGTGTTTCCGAGTTTTGAAAGTTGTTTTTCGATACGGGCTTTTGAAGTTGGCTGCTTTTCGGCTTTCTCGACAAGATACCCGGACTCAATTGTTACGGTATTGGAATCCCTGTCTTTTACCTCAAGCCTGACAGGTCTTCCAAATGCAACGATTGCCGTGATAGATACAGGGATTTTAGGCCTCAGGCTTTCTGACTCACTTTCTTTTTTTAGGGAATCCATAAGCTTTTTGTCATGCGTCCTGTATACCGTGCTTCCTGAGGGTGCCCTTGAATCAAAAGGAATCTCTACCGTATCTCCTACTCCTGCACTGTATACTGGATCTTTTCCGGTATACATTGAGGATATGATTTTTCCTTTATCTTCGGGACTGGTCTCTGCATTTTCAACCATTATCCCGTCTCCGAGACGAAGAGGTCGGGAAAGTTTTACCCGGATACGATTTGAACGTCTGTCATACCCTGTAACCGTACCTGCCGGAACTCCACGGTTGTGGGGGTTTTCCCTGCTCATGAGCTCCCAGCGCGGGTTTTTAAAAAAGTAACCCTGAGTAAAACCCCTGTTAAAGAGCTGGGTAAGTATTTCCTGCTCTTCTTCGGAAACGAAATACTCTGCAGGGTTTTCAATATACCTGTCAATCAGGCGGCGGTAAATCCTGACGACGCCCGCAACATATTCCGGCCTTTTCATTCGGCCTTCTATTTTGAAAGATTCAATCCCGGCTTCTATAAGGGCTCCCAGGCCTGAGGTTGTGTTAAGGTCTTTTGGGCTTAAGAGATAGCTGCCTGTTGTTTTGATTTTCTTCCCTTCGCAATACAGCCTGTATTTTTTACGGCACGGCTGGGCACAGAAACCCCGGTTTCCACTTCTTCCCCCTATAAGGCTGCTCAGGAGGCACTGGCCGGAATAGGAAATACAGAGAGCACCATGTATGAAAACCTCAATTTCAGTCTCTGTGTTCTCTTTAATTCTTTTTATTTCTTCAAGCGAGCATTCCCTTGAGAGCACGACCCTCTCCATTCCCATTTTTTTTGCGAATTCGACCCCTTCGCTATTATGTAAAGTCATTTGCGTGCTCGCATGCAGCGGAAGGTCAGGCAGATATTTTCTTGCAAGAGAGATAAGCCCTAGATCCTGAATTATGATTGCGTCAGTCCCAATTTCTCTCAGCCAGGAAAGTAGCTTAAGTGCGTTTTCTACTTCTTCTTCCTTAAGTAGCGTATTTACGGTTACGTATACTTTCACGCCTCTCAGGTGAGCATAATCTATGGCTTCTTCAAGCTCTTTCTCTGAAAAGTTTGAGGCATACCCCCGAGCACTGAAAGCCCGAGCTCCGAGGTACACGGCATCTGCCCCATTTTCTACGGCTGCAAAAAAAGCTTCCATGCCTCCTGCCGGGGCAAGCAGTTCCGGTTTTTCAGGCTTCATCAGATGGGATTAGAGATCCTGTCCTTAATTAAACTTTGGCATACTTTTCTTGCCTGCAGGACTCAATAGTTAAAAGATTCAATAGTTAAAAGTCATGAAAAAATGACAATTAAAAAGGATAAAAATAGATAAGAACGAATAAAGTCCAGCCTGAGAGATCCTTGTAGGACAGGCCGGATAATATGTCTCTGTATTATGCTTTCGGCCCTATTATAAAGTTCACAGTTCTCCTGGCTTTCTCATCTTTTGAAGCCTCGCAGAGCATCTTTCCATCAGGCATGTGGCATTCACAGGAGTAGCCGAGTTTATCTGTTTTTCCCATGTGTCTGAAATGTATTTTGCAGTACCCTTCCGTACACCCCAGCCCATACTTAACCCAGCCTTCAATGTCCGCTCCACCTTCACAGCTCCCTTCGCATGCAATGAGCTCAAAGCTCTTTTCCTCATAAGATTCAATTTTAGCTGGAGCCCGTTGACCTTTTTTGAATTTCCCTTTCTCAATTCTCTCAGCCTGGAGCACAAGATCCTCGCCAGTGTTGTTAAGAATCTTCAACTGCAAGCCCTCAAGAAATTCCATGGTTTCGGCTTCTGACATATATATCCCCCGATAAATGGAGAATCCAGATAAGAATTCCGCATAAGAGATTGTCTCTAAGAAATAAAAAAGTATCTCAAAATATATGAAAGCAAATATGAAAAAAAATCTCCGGAAAGACGAAAACCGGATAGTCAAGATCCAGAAAACGAATTCTGAAACTCAGCCTTTTGAAAATCAGCTTTTTGAAAATCAGCTTTCTGAAAATCAGGCTCCTCAAATAAGATATGCTTACCGTACTCAGCCCATACAGATACAGGGCTTCTGTTTACAGAGGGCACCCAGGATATTTTTTTAAGGAAGGCTTCTTCGAGGTTTACACCGTAAAGATTGACAAGTGCCCCTATCTAGGTGAAGCATTCGCAAGTTCTTCTTCTATATTTTCTGGCTCTTCCCCGCGTATGACTTCGGCAAGTTCTCCAATTTCCTCAACCAGCCAGAGTATGATAGCCTTACCTCTTCTCTTCCTGTCATTATGCACATACAGCTCGGACATCTACCATTTTCAAAAAAGGCTTGACCGAAAAGAGACGATTCCGGTCATTACGCACATAAATCTCGGACATGGGTCTCTGGAATTCTAAGATCTCCATTGGTCTTCCCCACTCCCATCTTTTTCTGCTTTTTCTTTTAGAGCCTTACAGGAATTTCCCTTTCCCTCAGATATTCTTTGACTTCTTTGATTGAGTACTCCCTGAAGTGGAAAATACTTGCTGCAAGTGCGGCATCGGCTTTTCCAATTGAGAAGCCTTCATAGATGTGCTGAGGATTTCCAACACCTCCTGAGGCTATAATTGGGATGTCGAGTTCTTCCGAGAGCTTTTTCGTAATAGGTAGGTCATAACCGGCACATGTGCCGTCCCGGTCCATGCTTGTGAGCAGGATTTCTCCGGAACCCAATTCTTCTGCTCTTCTTGCCCACTGCACGGCATCGATTCCTGTAGCTTCTCTGCCTCCGTAAATTACAACCTCATACCAGGCAGGTGTTCCGTCTTCGAGCTCCAGAATATTTTTGTCGGGATTATTCTTTATGTCAGTGTTTCGCTTGCAATCAATCGCAGTGACGATACACTGAGCTCCAAATATATCTGAGGACTCTTTGATGAAGTCAGGATTCTTGACCGCAGAAGTGTTTACTGAGACCTTATCTGCCCCAGCTCTGAGAATCTGGCGAATTGCATCAATGGAATTTATTCCTCCTCCAATCGTAAGAGGAATGAAAACCTCATCTGCAGTCCTTTCGATCACATCGATCATAGTTTTCCTGCCTTGAGCCGAAGCTGTAATGTCCAGAAAAACAAGTTCGTCTGCGCCCTCTTCATTATAGCGCTTGGCGAGTTCCACAGGGTCTCCGGCTTCTTTCAGGTCCACAAACTCAACACCCTTAACAACACAGCCACCTGCTCTGTCAAGGGTCACATCAAGGCATGGTATTATTCTTTTGGTGAGCATCTATGGGATAATAAATTTAACTTTTATTAAAAGCTTGTTGAAATTAAGCCACTGCCAGTCTTAGTACCAGTCCTGGATTAACGGCAGTCTTAGATCTGGCAGTCTTAGATCTGGCAGTCTTAGATCAATGGCAGTCTTAGATCTGGCAGTCTTAGATCAATGGCAGTGTCTTGGACAGTAGCATCTATCAAAAGCAGTCCTGTTGTGTCCTACAGAAGATTACAGATCAATGATAGTCCTGGACAGTAGTCTCGGACATTTTGGTTTAAATCTTTTAAAGGAAAGGGAGATACATAAATTGTAAAAGATAATTCGAAAACCGACATTTAGCAGACTTAAAAAGCAAGTTTAAGCGAAGGTCCCCAGATCAGAAAATAAATTTGAACACGAAATCTGCACTCTCCAGTAGAACTAGCCGAAAATATTTATCACCTGGGCGCCTTCGAGCCTTGACATCTCGACTTCAGAACTTTCAAGCACCTTTTTTTTGACTCTTATAGGGGCTCCAACACGCAGGGCAAGGGCAATGCAGTCGCTTGGTCTTGCGTCAAACTGCATGACAGTGTTGTCCTTTTTTATCAGGAGCCGAGCATAATAGATTTTATCCACCTTTTCATCAATCAAGACTCCTTCGATTTTTATGTCGAGCCTTTCAAAAATCGTGAGTATAAGGTCATGAGCCAGAGGCCTGGGCGGAGAAATATTTTTAATTACATTTCCTATTGAGAGAGCTTCGAGATGCCCTATGTATATAGGTAGCATATTTCCCTGCAGATCTTCAAGAAGCACTACAGGAGTCGGGTCTGTAAAAACATCGACTATATAAACATCCCTGACTCGAATTTCCTCAAAATCCTCATAAGTGTCGATGTCCATATTTAATAAATGATTTTAAACTTATTAATACCTAATTTAATTTTTATAAATAGATTAAAAATACTACTTAAAGATCGGATTCAGCTTCTTTTATCAGAACTTTCAGCCCGGTTTTGGTCTCGAGACAGCAATCAGGAATTCAGGTTAGTCCTTATTCTTACCAGAACCTTCAGCATTTCAGGCTTTTTCGGAAGCCATGTTTACCAATCAGGGGTACAAAAATGACCTCACCTTTTTTCTTTTTATGTATGTGTCCCTTGCTATCTTTTTTAATTTTATATAGTTCTTGAAAATAATCCCCCACAGGAATAAGCATTATGCCTCCAGGCTTTAACTGTTCCAGCAAAGGCTCAGGGATATAAGGAGCTGCGCACGTCACAGCTATCCTGTCATAAGGGGCATACTAAGAACAACCCATTGAACCGTCTTCAAGTAGCACTGTGACATTTTTATATCCTGTTTTTTTCAGGTTCTCCCTTGCAAAATTCGCAAGGGCTTCTATACGTTCAACCGTGTACACATGTCCGCTTTTTCCTACGAGCTCTCCCATCACTGCAGCGTTATACCCTGAACCTGCTCCTATTTCCAGGACTTTATACCCTTCCGAGAGTTCAAGGAGTTCACACATCATCGCAACCATGTGCGGGGCAGAGATTGTTTGCCCGTGGCCGATGTCAAGGGGTCTGTCGATATAAGCTGCTCTTTGCTCATATTCTGGAACAAACTTATGCCTTGGGACACGGAGCATAGCCTCGCGGACGTTATCTTTCAGCAGCAGGTAAGCCTCAAGATTGTCTACAAGGCGCCTGCGCATTGCTTCGAGTTTTTCTTCCTCTTCCTTTTTTCTGTTATCTTTTTCTTTACCACGGCCCTCTTCGGAATTCACGCTGACCCGAACCTTCCCATTTCTTTCTCGCAAAAATCCGTTTTACGTATTTTGCAAGCACAACATCGCCTTTTCTGGATCGGAATGCCCCATCCCTTACCTTGATTTTATTAATAAAAAGGCTTTTATTCCCCACTCTTTCTTCGGCTCCTACGACAAATTCATAATCGCCAGGCACACGTTTTTCAAGAACTTCTGTTTTTTCAGTCCCTGCCTGTGCGGAAAATTTTACGGTCACTTCATCAATGGCTCTGCCCCAGATTGTCTCGGTATCTTCTGCCCGGGCAATCAGGACCCGTTTTCCTCCTGCATCAAGAGCAGTAATCAGGATAGGTACCACTACTCCTGTTTCCTCCTCATCTACAACCAGCTCATCGTCTACCTGAAGGACAGTCTCGGAATCCAGTTCAGTTTTGTAAGTGTTTGAAATGTCCATCTTACTGACTATCACTTTCAAGCTGACGGATTTAGGGGTTTTAAGCTTCACTGCATGCACCTGTCCGCACTCCAGACAGCGAACAAGCGGACTCTGCCCCTCTTTCAGAACCTCGTGCCCTACCTCTTCTTCAGGGGAACATGAGGGGCACTCAACTTCAATTTCTCTTGTCATGGTATAATCAATAGATGGATTCAAGATACTAAATACTTAACTTCTCCGGCGACGTTTTCCCTGAAGATAAGTCTTTTAAATATTTTCAGGCGCTTTTTGAAATTTAAAAGAATGATAAAACTTCATCCGAGTTTATTAAATTCGTTTTCTTCTTTCAGAAACAATGATCCATCCGAATTTCTATCTTTTATAAAAACAGGAACTAATATATTGCCTTAAAATATCGTTTTTATTATTGACTCATTGATTATTATGTTTCCTTTTCCCATTAAATAAGATTTATTTCAATGAAATTAAAATTTTATTGTTTTGCATGATTTGAGGATGAAATTGGAGACCAGAGAATAATAAAAAGTTTCTAAACCATCAGCAGTAGCCTTCCTGAAAAAGGCATTATCTATTTAGCATCTATTCAGCAACTTAAAATTTTACAGAAATTTTTGAGGGTTTTTGGTCTTGAAAGGTCACTAAAATACACAAACAAAAGTTCGATACAGAATTATAACGCTTAACTATATTAATATATACTACGATCTTCTTGATTGTGATACTATGGTAAAATTAGATGAAAAGATGAAAACCGCCTTTTCAAAGGTGAAGATCTTTCCTGTAGCTACGGCCTCAAAGGATGGAGTTCCAAACGTAGTACCTATAGGATTCTGCCAGCTTGTGGATGACGAAACAATCTGGATTGCAGATAATTTCATGCTTAAGTCCCTGGCAAACATAAAAGAGAATCCAAATGTTGCAGTTTACGTTTGGGGTCCTGATACAGGTGGCTGCTTCCAAATAAAAGGTAAAGCGGATGTTATTGATTCTGGGGAAAAGTTTGAAAAAATGCGGTCAATCGTACATACAGCAAAACCCGGACTTCCTGCAAAAACGCTCATAGAAGTTAAGATTGCCGAGGTCTTCCAGTGTGCTCCCGGCCCGGACGCAGGAAAGAAATTGCTCTGATCGACACTCAAATTATGCTATGAGAAATCCTGATTTGAGATTACTATAAGGTTCTGTATAGTCTTCGGGAAATCAATATCTTATAGGTATTCCACTAAGAGCCTATCCGAAAAGTGGTTACCTGCTATAACTTTTACAATATGCAATATGCAAAACCGGAACGGATGCCCGAACATTTAGATTTATTGCAACTTTTCGATATGCATTACTGACTTTTCGGATAGGTTCTAAATAAAAATATTTGAAGCTCTCGAAGACTTTACATCTACCGAAGATTTTACATCTACCGAAGATTTTACATCTATCGACATATTGTCAGGCGATATATAGAAGCACTGACAATGGAAGAAAAACAGAAAGAAACCCACGTTTTTGTTTCAGGTATATCGGCTGAAAATTATTAGGGATAAGCTTACTAATGTCTATGAAATCATCAAGGCAGTCAATCTTTACTCAAATGGGCATTCTTTTAAAAAGTCGTTCCTGCAGAGAATTCGAAAACATGAAAACGGAAATATGAAACGAATGGCGCAAATTTGAACTGCTTAAACCTGGTATGGTTAAAGTTATGTGATATGAGGAACTTCCAATTCTCAGACAGAAAGGACTTTAAGAGAGTACAAAAAAGACTATCTCTATAAATTCTTCCTTTGATTCTTTTGATATATTTATGTATATCACATTCCTGTAATTACTGAAAAGTATGAGGAGTTAAAAAGAATGGTAGATAACAAATTTGAACATTCTATACCTCTAGATCCCAATACTCTCAACTATCAAAGAATAAAAATGTTACAACGAATAAGGCATGCAGTTGATGAAGGACTCGTAAATACTTCTGATTCTCATTTAACCGAAGTTATGATCGATCTCAAAACCTTGCTTGAAGATGTAGAAACTGAAATGACTAATAGAGGCATGAAGTTAAAAAAATGAGTTCAAAACCTTCAGCTATACCAGGCAAAATGCAGAAACCTATGCATCAATAAAAACGATAAAGCTGGTTTACTATTTTCCGAATTTTTGATTTATTGTAGTTAGCTGCCAGTGAAATTGATGACAAACTTTGGCGACCCCAGAAGATTCTAAAAAGTTTACTGGAGAGGCATCAGGTGGAATTTGCTATCAAAAGTTTTATTATAACGAAATGCATTGTATAACATCTCATAATTGAGATGCATCTCAAAATTAAGATGGGTGCCGACAGTGCCTGACATTGAATACCTTAAAAAACTCGCACTTATAGGAGCAATAAATAAAATCATCAAGGTCTCATCGAGCGAGTTTCAAAAGCATACTGGGGCAAGCTCCAAAACCGCAGCAAGAAAGCTAAAGCAGCTGGAAGAGGAGAGGCTGATCGAAAGGAAGATCGTTCCCGGTGGCCAGTTGATAAAAATGACAGACAAAGGAATTGAAGTTCTTAAGAACGAATACGTCGATTACAGCAGGATTTTTTCTCCAGAACTCGATATTCTCGAACTCGAAGGAAAGGTTCTCAAGGGCCTCGGTGAAGGCCAGTATTATGTAAATATACCCGGATACCGGAAGCAATTTGAAGAAAAGTTACATTTTGTACCTTTTCCCGGGACTCTGAACGTAAAGCTTTCAGAAAGCAGTTCGCTTCTTCGAAACCTTTTACTTGAAACGCCAGCTATCCGGGTCGAAGGTTTCAATGACGGAGAACGTACATTCGGAGGCGGAAAATGCTATCCAGTTGTCGTTGGCGGTATAGAAGCTGCTGTAGTCGTTCCTGAAAGAACACACTACCCATCGGATTTGATTGAGATTATCGCGCCTGTAAAGTTAAGAGACGCCCTGAAATTGAACGATGGGGACAGAGTTGTGGTAAAATTAAAAAAACATGGTACGGAGAACCAGAAATGAGCGGAAGTACGGTTTACGAATGTCTTACGTACAGAAATGAGAATATCAACCGGGCGCTGGAAGCCCTGAAAGCCGGAAAAATGATCCAGATTTACGATTGGGACTCAAGGGAAGGAGAAACTGATCTCGTAATTCCTGCAAAAGCGGTCACTTTCAAAGACGTGAAATGGATGCGAAAAGATGCAGGCGGCCTTATCTGTGTGGCGGTTGACCCGGTTGCATCAAAACAGCTCAAACTGCCTTTTATGGCTGAACTCGTTCGGGAAGCCAGTAAAACCAGTGATGTGCTTGGGGAAATCGCAGAGAAAGAAGGCGATCTTAAATATGATGCTCATTCTTCCTTTTCTCTCTGGGTCAATCACAGGGAGACAAGAACAGGCATTCCTGATAACGAAAGAGCTCTTACTATCCGTAAAATAGGAGAAATTACGGAAAAAAAGCTATCCGGGGATGCAATTCATTTTGGAGACGAATTCAGAACCCCTGGGCATGTTGCACTGCTAAGGGCTGCTGAAGGACTTCTGGACGAGCGCAAAGGTCAGACCGAACTTTCAGTTGCTCTTGCCCGTATGGCAGGCATTACCCCTGCAATGGTAGTCTGCGAGATGCTTGACAACAATAATGGTAAAGCTCTCTCCAAAGAAGACTCAAAAGAGTATGGCAAAGAACACGGGCTGGTATTTCTGGAAGGGAAGGAAATAGTCGAAGCCTATATGACATGGACAGGCTCGGAATAAGAGTTTTTTTCTTCCGCTTTTCTTCATCTTACTTTTTTTATCTTACTTTTTTGGCTCTTCGTTGTTTTGTGTGGCTATCCTCATAATTTCCTCATACAAACCAATGCGGTCTTGAATTGAAAATCATCTTATCCATAGGGAATGGCGAAGAGCCAATATTTTCATCCTAATTTGGCATGAAAGTACGGAACAAAAATGGTTTCCAATGCTCCTTTTTCATTTCTGCTCTAATAAATATCTAAGCCTTCAACGACAATTCACTGATTAGTTTAACAATGGTTTGAAAAACCATCGCTAGGACAACCTTACTACCCAAGTTAATGACGAAATCGATAGTCAAAAAAAGGTAAGGTGAAAAGTACTTTCATTTGTTTGTGCCTGTTATTCGAAGAATTTCATGTGCGTTTTTTAGAAGCATAACCGCGAACATCTAAGCAATATGTATTATTAACCAAAGGTATAATATACCGCTTACGATGTGGCAGGAAATCTCAAAATATGGGCGCAAGCTGGTTGAACACGGACTTGTTGAATCCAACTTTGGAAATATCAGCCTCAGGGCTGGAGACAGGATGCTTATCACCCGGACAGGCGCCGCACTTGACGAAATCACAGAGAATAATGTTGTTGAAGTTGATGTTTGGGACACTTCTTCCCTTGATATAATTGCATCTTCCGAAGCTGTCGTACACCGAGAGATTTACAGGCAGACCTCAGCACTTGCAATCATTCACGCTCATGCTTCGTATGCGGTTGTAGAGTCCCTGCTAGCAGGCCCTGAAGGAAGAATTTCACCTGTAGATAGTGAAGGACAGTACTTCCTTGGGGAGATTCCGGTCGTCAGAGGAGGAATAGGCAGCTGCGAGCTTGCAGGAAATCTTGCAAATGCACTCTCAAGGCATAGAGGAGCTATAGTTTACAGTCACGGAACTTTTGCAATTGGAAGAACACTTGGAGACGCCTATATAGTGACCACGCAGCTTGAGCATTCCTGCAAAGTTAAGTACCTTTACGAGCGTGCAAAAGCAGAAAAGGAAAGTAAATAAACTATAAACGCTCGATTGCAAACGCTTGCTCGTTTGATCCCTTTCTATTCGTAAGAGTGTGACAGCAGAAAAGAGAAAATGAGTAAACACAAACGTTCGCTTGTTTAATCCACGATTAGAAGTTAGAGCTTGAGAAACAGGAAATAAAATGAGTAAACTTATCTATCGAATAAGCGGATAACCATACAGCTTAAGTATAAATATAAAAAAGCAAGTAAACACAGAAACGAATAAAAGCGAATCCAAACCAGAATACCGAGTAAGATAAGACGCCTGTTTCTGGGGCGACTTTCTGTTACGGGTATCACCTAAAGAAAAATCTCGAGTACCATGACGTTTAATACCTTGAGACCTTTTGCCTCAAAAGTTATCGACCCACTGGCAGACTATTTCGTTAGATATGAGGTCTCACCCAACACGGTTTCCATAGCTTCCCTTATATGTGCATTCTTTGCAGGACTGAGTTTTTATTACTCGCCTGCATCCAGGGAATTTATCCTGCTGGCAGGCATCCTGGTAATACTTAACTCTATTTTTGACGCCCTTGATGGGATAATTGCACGGAAATCAAATAGAGCAACCCCAAGAGGTGACTTTCTGGATCACGTCATTGACCGTTACTCGGATGTTTTTATAATATGTAGCATCTTTTTTGCAGGTTACGTCTCCTGGCAGTTAGGAGTTACGGCAATTGTAGGTGTGCTACTTACAAGCTATCTCGGAACTCAGGCCCAGGCGCTCAGCCTTGGAAGATACTATGGAGGGATAATGGGCAGGGCTGATCGACTTATAGTTATAATTCTTGCAGCCTTCGGTAACTTTGCCTTTCCAGTGCCAATTGCAGGTTTTTCAATTCTTGGCTGGGCCGTCATCCTGATTGCTGTAACCAGCCATATAACAGCAGTTCAGAGAATCTACTATATATGGAAAGAGCTGCAGTAACAACATCCTTTTTTAATAATTTTGCAATTTAGTTTTATTTCAATTTGAGTTCTGTCCCAATTCATTGACTAAGTTCATTGTATAGGTTCGTTGTCTAGATTCGTGTCTAGATTCGTGTCTAGGTTCGTTATCTAAGTTCGTTATCTAAGTGAAGGAAAATTCTCTAGGTCTGAAAACAGATTTATGCGGTAAATAAGTTAATGTAACAAAAACACAATTACCTGGCTATGTCATCTCAAGGAAAACAGTATAAGTATCTGGATCACACTGCAGATATCAAGTTCCAGGCTTACGGAAAAACTAGGGAAGAAGTATTTGAAAATGCGGCTCTTGCTATGTTTAATGTTATAATTGATACAGAAAAAGTCTCGGGAGACACCGCAAGAGAAATTTTTCTCAAGTCGCCTGACCTGGAATCCCTGCTTGTGGACTGGCTTTCTGAGCTTCTATATCTCTTTGAAGTTGATGAAATCGTATTCAGGGAGTTTCGGGTTGAGAAAATCAGGGAAGATAAAGGTGAATATTCAATAACAGCTCAGGCACTGGGCGAAAAGTACTATCTCAAAAGCCTGCCCTTTGAGACTGAAATTAAGGCTGTTACCTATAACCAGTTAGAAATAACGAAGACTGCTGACGGCTGGAAGGCTCAGGTTGTTGTGGATATTTAAGGGAGCAGAAGTTTTCCTCCTATTCCCCGGAATTGGTTCGACGAATAATGACTGTTTCTCCTCTAACTACTTGCACCATGCATATCTTCATGTATAGGAATTATCCTATTCTGCACTATAATATTTCAAGTTGAGTTATCTAGTCCTGAATTGGTTCAGTCATATTTAGATCGACTTTATTATATCGACCCGATCTTAATCAGCCGTTTCCAAAATTCATTATGGTTTTAATCCAGCCTGACACAGTGTATTTTGATCACGTTTCCAAGTTAATTTACAGAACCCTTGGGAAACGGAAGATAAATTAGTAGTTCCAGAATTATATCTAAAGCATAAAGGAGCAGGGAGCATAAATCATGGTAGAAAGTGAAGATACAGCTATTGAGGAATTAAGCACGGAAAATGTACAGAAGGAGGTGAAGGGTATGGTCAGGAAACTTTCCGAAAATGAATGGGAAATTCCTGTTGGGCACATTCCGAACATGCGGGTTCCGGGCCGCCTGTTTGTATCCCAGAGTTTGCTTGAAGGCATTGACCCCGGGACTATTGACCAGATTGCAAATGTGGCAACCTTACCTGGCATTCAGAAGTACTCCATGGCAATGCCTGATGCTCATCTTGGCTATGGCTTTGCTATAGGGGGAGTTGCCGCTTTTGATGTAGAAGAAGGGATTATCAGCCCGGGTGGGGTGGGCTTTGATATCAACTGCGGGGTAAGGCTCATTCGCACCAACCTTCAGAAAGAAGAGGTCGTTCCGAACATAAAAAAGTTAACCGACGAGCTTTTTAGTAATATACCCGCAGGCGTTGGTTCCAAAAGCCGGATCAGGGCTTCGGATCAGGAACTGGACAGTGCTTTTCTAGAGGGGGCAAACTGGGCTGTAGAAGCCGGGTATGGCGTAGAAGCTGATGTCAAACACTGTGAAGCTAATGGATCTATGGAAGGAGCCGACCCCTCCCAGGTAAGCACGAAAGCCAGAAAAAGAGGAAAACCTCAGTTAGGAACTCTTGGAAGCGGCAACCACTTTCTTGAGGTGCAGTATGTTGATAAGATCTATGATCAGGAAATAGCCTCAACCTTTGGGCTTCAAGAAGGCCAGGTTACGGTAATGATCCACTGTGGGTCAAGAGGTGCAGGGCACCAGATCTGTACTGACCATTTAAAGGAACTCTCTCAGGCCGTAAAAAACTATAAAATTGAAATTCCGGACAAACAACTTGCCTGTGCCCCTGCCCAGTCAAGGGAAGCCCAGAACTATTTTAAAGCCATGCTCTGTGCTGCAAATTATGCATGGGCAAATCGTCAGATAATTACTCACTGGACAAGGGAATCGTTTGAAAAAGTATTTGGGAGAGATGCTGACGACCTGGGTATGGATCTGCTTTATGACGTTGCCCACAACGTGGCAAAACTTGAAAAACATATCGTGGACGGCAAGAAAAAAGAAGTGTATGTGCACAGGAAAGGAGCAACAAGAGCCTTCCCTCCAGGGCATCCCGAAGTTCCGGCCGTATACAGGGATGTAGGTCAACCGGTTCTGATTCCTGGAAGCATGGGGACTCCTTCTTATATACTATGCGGTTCAGAAGAGGCTATGAATGTTTCTTTCGGTAGTGCCTGTCATGGGGCTGGCAGAGTCATGAGCAGAGCACATGCAAAGAAAGAATTCCGCGGACAGAGCATAAAAGAAAACCTTGAAGCTCGGGGCATTACAGTAAGGGCCACCCATCCTTCAGTCATTGCAGAGGAAGCTCCAGATGTATACAAGTCCAGCAGCGAAGTGGTAAATGTTGTGCACGAACTCGGAATTGCCCGTAAGGTTGCAAGAGTTCTTCCTTTAGGGGTTACAAAAGGCTAACTAAGGTGAACTGCCACTAAGCTAAAGACTTAGAGGCTTCCTAATTCATAGATGACCATCGGCATCTCCAAAGGCTTTAATTCCGGCTGAACCGTCCGTACTGAGTCTCGCTCTGTCGCTCGTTTTGGCTTTACGTAGTTACAAGCTAGAGTCGAAGGTTTTTCTACGACCTACTGAGCCTGAGGGTAGACTCTTGGAAAAAGGTTGCTTGGTTTTCGCATACCTTAATCTAATATTAAATTATCCGATGGTCTATATGAAGTTAAAGAATACTGAAAAGAATCGGGAGAAGTTGACGCTTATATCCCCTGAGAGAAAGAAACAGGGATTTTACGCTTCTTCATATAAAAACAGCCGGATTTAAACAATAAGCGTCAGAAATTATAGGCTTCAGTGCCTGAAGCTTCTATGGGAACTTTAATCTATGGGCTAAAGTTTTACCCTTTAATTTTACCCCTTAATTTTTTCAATCGAGTCATTAAAATATTTTAGCAATTTTCGGGTTCTGGCCAATAGACCTTTGAATTTCTTCAGGTTATTAGGGTCAAGTTATTAGAGCCAGTTATTAGGGCTCTTCCATCGATTCCATTAAATATAAATCTGAACTGTCGGGTTCTCGCCCCTGGAAGAACCGAAATACAATCATGCTTGAATATGAAAATGTCTCAAAAGGCGTGCCGTTTTCCCGGAATATATTTGAAAAATACTTAACAAGATTACGAATAACTCTTTCATCTTTGAAGTCATGGAAAATGGTTACTGATTCGTTTCCAGGTTCAAGGAAGATTTCTATATTTTTGACAAGCTGAGTTGCAAGGTACATTTTTCTAAAATTAACCAGCAAGTCCGGAAGAGTCATGTCACTTACCGACTGCTTGCAAAGACGCTCAAGGGTTTTTGTCGGGTTTGGGACTTCTCCAGTTGCAAAAACTTCAAACTGGCTCCGATGAAGAGTCACGAGGTTGAACCTCTCAGCATTATAAGTATACATGAGCTGAGTCCAGAATTCGGTATTGTCGTCCAACTCCTTACATAAAACATCAAGATATCCAAAATGCTTCCGGATTCCGGGCATAATCTCGTTTGATGAGATAGAGGTATTTCTTTTGAAAGAAATCTGGGTTGAGTTTGATCTCCTGAAAACATGCTCAACGTCAAGCTGTTTCCATTTGGAAAGGAAATGAGCTACCAGTTGAGCAAAAAAGTCTCTACTGTGTACTGTCGAGTTGGAAATAAGTACCAGTGCAGATTCAGGATTATTAATATCTTCGCACTTTATTGAAGTTCGAATTACCCATTGGTAGCTTCTGGAAACCCTGTTCAGGTAATCTTCGAGTTGTTTCATATCCTGAATCTCAAATGGATTGATAAGCTCATTAACGAGCTCTTCATCCGTAAGCCTACCCCTGGTACACCTGAACAGCCATTCAAGCATCGTTTTATTTATAACGATATTTTCTCCGTTCTGGATTGTCTCATTTAACTCTTCTTTTGCAGGAGTTTCTTTTAAAAATCGAATTGCTTCATCAATACTTTTATGATATAAAAGAGCTGTATCCGCAACTTCAATAGTATCCCTGACTGCAGCACTTAAATTTCCATTATTGGCATCCAGAAGGGGCTGTAACTTTTTAAGGTATTTATCATCCAGGGAAATGTTCTTTCTGATCAGCATATTTCCACCCGATAGATCCGGTTTCCTGGCTATTTATGCTATGATCCGTTTTGATGCCCGTAAGATCAGGACTTTTTGTGGTTTCCGGTTAGAGGTATAGAAAAATTTTATTAAAGAAGTACACTGTGAATCCTAAAAGTTCTTATTTAAAGCTCTATTTATGTTACTGGTAAGTGCTACCGAATATTAAATCTTTCTATTTATTACTACTCTTTGATGATTAGAATTAAGAGATATTCCATCCAAAGTCCCAATTAATTTTAAAATAGAATACAATATTGGCACCCTTGTGAACTACCGCTAAACTAAAGATTTAGCGTCTTCCTGAGTCATCCTCCCAACCAATGTTGACGAGTCATACAGGCTCCACCCCTCGTTCCGAAGGTGAAATAGAATATGAGCATGAGATTATACTTGAGATGTCTTTCGACTTCCGGTTTTCTCCGGCTTAACGTTCCCGATCCCTTCAGGTATGAGAGATACCCTGTTCTCCAACTCCCTCAACTTGGTTTTCGTATTTTGGGCTGTGGTGTCTGTATCTATAAACATATTAATGTTAATAATACAAGTAAGATTACAGAATAAATAACAAGAGAACGTGAGGACGTTGACGTTTATATCCCCTGAGCTAAAGACCCAGGGGTTTTACACTTCGTCATATAAAACTCCGTCTAATTGCCCGGATGTATATTTTTGTATGCTGCCCTACTTTCGAAGCTTAATTAAGTTTTTCTTAGAATGTTAAGATAAACGCTTGACAAACGACCAGAAATGAATGATACTGGTTCACAACTCTTTATATATATATGTTAAGAGAGTGTACAATATGTAAATTAAAAATATTGGGATGTAAGTCGGACTGCTATAACCTGGAAGATTGCATTATTGATTTCACCCTATCCTTACAATTTACTTAACCTTCGATTATCTACCCTAATTTAATTTTGAGGGCATAGGTTGACATATTCAAAAGCCGTGAGTTTCTGAGTAGATTGTATAGCTCCTGCTTAAGAGCAGGGTAAAAACTCACAGGTTATTACAATTTTCCTGAAAACTCACAATCTTCAGAGGTGATAACAGTCCCAAAAAGCGAGTTTGGGAGTGGTTTCATAAGTACCTGGCAGGTTCAGATAGGATTATTTAGCCAGCCAGGGACTTTTCTCCTGAGGAAGAACAGAAGCTTTTTTAATAGTCTCGTCCATTCCATTCTAGATTATCCATAACACCTTTTTTGCCCATAAATTAATTTTTCTTATTCACCTGGTATTATTTATCTCTGGCTTATCAAAACATTCAATGTTTCATGCACATCTGGAGATTATATTCAAAAGTAGGCAAACGAAGCGCTTTAAAGTCGACAGGCAGGAGATCCTAAAAGTGGACAAGCCAAACAAAAATTTGCATGAAGTGGCATAGAATAAAGACAGAAAATACCGGGAAAAGCAAAAACCAGAAGACCAGAAACAAGACCCTGAATTAGCTAAAAAAGCTACAAGACTTTTTAAAAGAAGAAAAAGCAAAGGAAAATTTCCTCTGCTTTTGAGTCTGAGACTCTCTGTAATTTTCTCCTTTTTATTTATGTCAGCTTGGTTACCGGGTGGTTTTCCAGGTCTGCGATCTCGACGCCAAGGTCCTTTGCAGTTTCTCCAAGCATGATGTCTACCATTGCAACAGCCGGGAAAATCTGGTTGACATTCTCAATCGGGCCGTAGAGCAGGTAGTCAGAACCTGCAATCTGTGCTACCAGGTTGGTACCAATGTCTGCAGGCATGTAGATTGCCTTGGGGTCAGGCTGGGTCTTCTTGAATTTGCGGAGCCAGTCCCAGGCTGAGGCCATGTTGTGGTATCCACCGCCGATTGGCAGCCCGAACTTTGCTTTCATTGTGGGTATCGAGCGGATAGTAGGACCGGATCCTGCGCCAAGAGGCATTGCAGCGACGTCGATTAAGGGATACTTAATTCCACATTCCTTTGAAATCTGAAGCATTCCTTTTGTTAATCCAGAACCACCGACTTCAAGGATGTCCATCTTTCCTTTTACGGTTGGGTCGGTTGCATTGAAAGCCAGAACGATTGCAGCTTCCACATCACTTTCTGTGAGGACATCGATTTCTTCCTGTTCAATACTTGCGTTGATCGAGTTGTGGATTGCCCTGTCTGCAACACCGATTTCAGTACAGTACTGCGCTGCGGCTGCACGCACGTTTCCGGCTGAGGAGTCGATCAGGAAGGGAGTCCTGTCATCGATCTCAATGAACCAGTCAATATAGCGCTTGATTGATTCGGGGGTTTCTCCTACAATCTGATTTACGTAGGGGTTCCCTGTGACATCGCTCAGTGAGACCTGGGTGTTCCAGAGGGTTTCTGCAGCAGCCCTGTCGAAGATACCCTTGTCCTCATCAGTCACAATCTTGTGCCTTGCATAGAACATAGTACTGACTAACACGGTTGGGAATTCACCCGGCTGTCCGCCGAATTTAACTCCACCGATTTCAAAAACTTCCTGTTTCTTGTCAAACTTGAACATTTTGATCCCTCACTTACATGAACATTGATGATACCACAGTATATATCAGGAAGAGTAGCAGGCCAATAAATCCGCCGTAAAGAATTCCAATATCCCTTCCTACTTTCTTTCCGATTTTTTGTGCAACTTCACTGTTGACAAACTCAATCTTTTCATCGATCTTATCGAGCCTTTTCATTACTTCGTTAAATTCACCTGGCTCTACAAATGCTGCTGGTGCTTTTCCATCCATGTTATTTCACCTCTCACCAGAACAGTAACGGGAGTACAATGACCATCAGCAGCGAAAAGAGGAAACCTGCTGCAAAGCCGATTATTCCGGTAGCCGCAACCCCGGAATCCAGCTTCTGGTTCCTCGCAATCAACTGTGCTCTATATCGAATACTCTCAACAGTAGCATCAATTGCGCCCATCTGAGGGGCAAGCACCATTGGGACGCCTTTATCGTATTCTTCTGCCACTTTCATTACCTCCCTAGCAGTAATAACCCAAGCAGGGATATGGTTACTGTCAACCCTATCATGGCACCTTCGATCTTTCCTGCGTGAACTCCTGAGTGGAACTTGTTCAAGTTTCCTATATCCATCATGCGGGCTTCAATTGCTTTCAGTCTGCTGCGGATAACTGCAATTTCCCCGGAGACCGGCCTGACAGCGCCGCCTTCTTCTTCTTCTTCGCCTTCCTCACTGATCTCCACGATCAGAGGTTCTGCATCAAAAGCACCCGGGTCTTTTGAGGCGAGTTCTCTCACTTTAGAGGTGATGGCACCCATATCCTCAGTATCAAGAAGGTTGACAACCTGAACCTGCTCCTGGAAACGAGCAATTGCGTCTGCATTCAGGTTTTCCACATATGGAATTGCACCCAGTGCCCCTGAAATCCTGTTATCTTTTACACCGTTTGCGTGAAGGCTCATCACTGACTGCCCGGTAATGTGCCCTTTAACTTCAGAGCCAGTCACAAGCAGGTACCTGATGTTAGGGTTTGAGATAATGTGAGCAACTACCTTTTCAATACCAAGATTTTCAGTTTTACATGATCCGGTAACGGCTGCTCCTGCATCAAGAATTGGCTGTCCGGGAAGGTGTGACCCACAGGTAATTACCAGTACACAGTTCTTGACATCGCCTACTTCATATTCTCCTTTCAGGATAGGCCATCCTGGGGCTGGTTCTCTCTTATCTGCCATTTTACACCACCCCTTTCATCAAACTTGCTATGTATACGATAAGGGCCAGCAGTCCGCTGAAGGCAAGCCCTACAACGACTCCGTAGAAAGAGTTTCCATAAATTCCTGCCATATAAGAGGTGTTCTCACGGCCTGGCCAGGAATTAAGGAGCGGTTTGCTGGGGGAAAGGGAATTCACCAGATCATCTGCAATTGAATCCAATTTGTCAACCCTTTCAAAGACGGGCTCCATGGAGTATTGAATCGAGTCTTTCCGCTCTTGTGTTATGGTTCCCGTTTCCGGGTCCATAACTAAATTTAACTCGGGAGCTATGCGAATCATGCTCATTGCAATTCCTCCGCACTTGGCAACAGACCGGATCCAACAACTGCATATGCATCTCTCTTAATAAGTGCATAGTGCTTGCTGAAAGCGACATACCAGATGACAATTCCTATAAGCATGTTTAAGCCAGCAGCCATTAATCCTTCATGGAGTGAAGAGGCAAAGCCTGCAATTATTAATGCAATTGCTCCCTTTTCAACAGCAAGCATAAGGGTTCTGTCCTGCTTCTCATCAGGTCCCAGGCTAGCATTGAAGGGGTGAAGGATTCCCATACCACCTATTATAAAGATCAGTGCAATGTATCCGTTTGCAACGACGTTTTGGACAACTAAAGCAAAATCGAAGGACCCTGCGATAACTACACTCAATCCGAGAATTACAAGGGTACCTGCACATGAAATTTCGACCATTGCCTTTTCCATTATGGGGATACCCATTCCGATTACTTTGTTTGCAAGGGCGCCAATAACGCCACCTATAATTGCTGCTACAATAACGGCTACTATAGGCCCTGCAGGGCCTCCTATTGAAAGCCCGAAGAGAGCTGCTAAAATACCCATACCAAGGGCAAGCATACCGATTGATGGGACACCTGTACCAAGTCCATAGCTTGCGACACGGCGAACCGCATCAGCACCCCAGACAGTTGCACAGATTGCTCCAAGACCTCCAAAGAAGGAATATGCCGGAGGTGCGAAGTTACCAAGGTAAATCCCGACAAGGCCGCCGACTATACCTAAAGCCATTATTGTTTGTGGAGGATATCCGCCTTTGGCCTCTCCTCCTGCTCCACCTGCAGACATTTTAAATACCTCCGAGCTGTGCGATTGCAACTACCGCCACGATAGCACACAGTATTGTTGCTACGAGGGAAGAAACTACCGCCTTTGGCCATTTTTTGAATTTCGGATCGTGGAACCCTTCAATTGTACCCCCTATGTTATAGGAAGGAATTACAGCGTTCACAAAGAAAATACCTATTGCAAATATTGCTGCAACTGCTACAAGCTCATGTCCTGTGACCGAATTGGTAACTCCAACCGCTTCCAGACCTGCATTCATACCTACTTCTATGAGTGAATAGTAAACAAGGGAACCTCCAATTCCACCAAGGCCACCGCCTATAACTCCACTCACAAAACTTACTGTCGGAAGTCCATGCCCTTCAGTACCCTGGGATACATAAAGGTCCTGCCTGTACTTTGTAATAGGGTCAACCTTTACTTTTGCTGAAGAAGGCACAACACCCACACCATAAACATAGACCCAGGTACCGACAATCATAGTCACAGCGATCATGATCATTGCACCCACTGCGCCTGAAGCCAGAATCAGGGGGAGGTTGTCTGTTACGTTCATCATGAAGCCTGCACTAACAAGCCCTGTCAGACCTGCGCCTGCTGCCAGCTGCACTGTACCGGTACCGATACCAGTTGCCTGAGCCATAGCTGCAGGTGCACCGCCCACAGGCACGAAGTGGACACTCCAGGAAATCAAAACGCCGCCGATTGTGATAAGAGCCATCCAGATGATATTTCCTAAGATAGCGTCAATCATGCTGAAGCCTCCTCAGCCTTATCTTCTTTGTAAGGTCCATATGCTTTGCGGGCATAGATTTCTATCTTCCAGTTCCAGATAATTAAAATAAAGACAATAACAACACCTGCAATAACAGAGAGCCAGCCCAGGCCTTTTGCAGGATCAAAAATAGTGGTTATCCAGCTTCCAAGGAATACAGTCATACCAAAAGCAAGCCCTGTGACAGGACCTCCGAACTTGGCACAGAACCAGGAGTTATCGAACCCATCCCTTAGACCGGATTCGGCATATCTTACAATGTTTCCTGAGTTTGAAGCGTTCAGACCAGAACCGAATTCAAACTGCTGGAACTCACGTTCTGCACCGTAGTGAACGTCGCCTGTTGACGATCCGATTGCACCTACCGTGATACCCCAGATAAAAGCCAGCATAGTTAGCGGGAAGGGGTGTCCAAGTACAACAGTCATCAAGTATGATACCACTAGAACACAGAAGGTTGTTATGAACGCATATCCCATAATTGCTGGGGTGTGAGCCCTTATCATATCAAGATAAATCGGCTGTTTGAATCGACTCTGACTGGCACATCTGCCCATTGTAGCAGTTACCGCAAAGGTAGCGTGCACGCATGCTGCAATAAGTGAACCAAATACCAGTGCAAAGAGTGGAGACATGGTAAACTCACTTATTAATACTGTTGCAACGGCTGCACCAATCGAACACATTAATGCATTTGATGGTGGTTCTCCAGATATTGCTTTGTTAAATATTCTGTGGGGAAACATCATTTGGGGAGCTAACTGCACCTGAGAGTTAGGGTTACTCTGCGAACCGATATCAGATTCCAAGTCTTCCGAGGCACCTGCAATGGTCGCAGCCACTCCAATAAGTGCAAGCACTCCCATGCTTATGAGTGGTTCCATTCATTTTCCTCCTTTGTATTATTACATGTAATAAGGTGGATTCAAAAAACGCTGTACATTTTTTTAAAATCGTCTGCCATATCATTACAAAGAAATATGATTATGACGCGCGTTAATTTTTTGATTAGAGAGGATCATTCATAAACCTTTCGAAATATGTAGGCTTTTAAAATATTATTATATGGGCATATAATATACAATCAATTTTATAAGACAGACAGCGCGGGTAAAAGTAAACAAAGTTGTATATTTATATAAATAAAAAAATTCTACTCTTCCCAATATAATATAAAGATTCCGATTGTAACTAATGAATTTTTGTATTTATTTTTAAAAATATAATTGCTAGTTTTATATTAATAAGTTTTCCCGATGTGGTTTTTATACAATTGAGTTTTATAAAATATACAATTTATTAACTTTTTCGTTTATTTGAGAAAAGAATAAGGTATGTTTTCTGTATCACATATTATTAAGTATTTAACACTGTTTGTGCTTACAATCAAAATATATTTCCCACACGAAACTATATACTTAATATAAAAACTATTTACAAATAAAATTGGGTAGTTCCGTGTGTAACATTTATTTATATATAAATATGTTGGCCGGGTTTATTAAATTAGTAAGGTAAAAACTGTTTGGCTGCAATTTAAGAGAAACTTACTGTATATTTTCAATTTTGCCGATCAAGGAATTAATTATTTTAGAAATTTGGCATTTGGAATTTGGCTAATAATTTTAACTCACAAATTTTATTTCGCCAGGCATCAGAAAAGGATTTTTATATTTAGTTTCCTTGAATAATGTGTGATTTTAGGAGCCTCATCTTTTGCCGGGCACCCTGGGGATTTAAAGGAACATGTTGAGTTCATAGAATTGTATATCCCCAAACTTGGGATCTACAATGGTTCGACACTTGAAATTGAAAAGCTTGACCGGGTACTTGACGAAATCTCGATATATGATTTTGCAGTTACAGTTCACGCCCCTTACTCTGCTGAAGGCTCGAAATATCCTTCAGCTCTCCAGGTTGATACTGCAAGAATGAGCGAGAGGGAATTTACCCTTATGGAAGAATCAATCTCGCTTGCAAGCCGGATCGGAGCCCCTGTTGTGGTATTACACCCGGGTAGGGTTGGACTCGACAGGGAAAAATCTTATTTTTCTATGGTTAAAAACCTCAACAAGCTTGCATCCCTGGCTGAAGATTACGGAGTGACTTTGGGCCTTGAAAACAAGGAAGGTACAGACCCTTCGAACTTTTGCTGTGAGGCCGAGGAGCTTTCCCGGACCATAGAAGCTGTGAATTCCGAACACCTGAAAGCCACCTTTGATATAGGACACGCAAACCTTACCTGCGGGGGAAATTCTGAAAAACTCAGGGAATTTGTCCGGACCTTGCAGAAACATATCATCCATCTTCACCTGCATGATAATAGTGGGCAGTGGACAGAAAAGTACGATGGAGACGAGCATATGGCTCCCGGAGAAGGTTGCGCGGACTTTTCAGTCCTGAAACTGCTTTCTGGATATAGAGGCGTCTATAATTTTGAGGTATTCTCTCTCGAAGATCTTCTTTTTGGAAAAAATACCCTTGAGAACGCTTTCAAGCTATAAGAAAGGATAAATTGTGAAAAAAAGAACAAAGGTCCGATCAGGGACCTTAGCTCATATAAGTTATGAGTAACTTAGATGTAGTCAAGTTTTACATTTTTCTGACTAAACACTTTTTTCAACTCTTCATAAGCCGTGAAAAGTTCTCTCTTCTGCGTTCCCAGGGTTTCAAGCCTGGGCTCTGCTTTAAGCCAGATATCCCTTTCTCCGGTACCCCTTGTAACTGCAACACAAGCAAGCATGTCTCCATGAGTCAACCTATATACTGAATCAAGCCCTGTAGGAGTTACCCACGCAGGAGAGATTGTTTTAAGTTTTTCAATTACTTCTTGCCAGCTAAGATTTCCGGAAGTACGGAGATTGAGCTGGAGGTGAGCACGTTCTCCGGTAACTTTTTCGTTAAGATTTTTAAGGAAAACGTTATATTCTGGATCCTTCTCATTGATTTTTCTCGTTTCAAAGCGGGAAAGTTCTTTGGCTTCCTCTTCAAAGAAAGGTGCAAGGTTAACCTTGCTTGAGGGTTTTGTTATCAGGGAAACTCCAAAGAAAGCAATAGCACTTAGAGACATTCCCACAATAACTCCGTGTCCCATGAGAATGGGGTGAACACTTTCCAGATAATTGGTGGCAAGAGGAGGTGTATTTATAAGGTCCAGAGCCACAAGAGACACCTGAACAATAAACCCGATTACCATGCCTGCAAACGCTCCTTCCTTGGTAGCTCGTTTCCAGTACAGGCCTCCCATGAGTGGGAAGAAGTAAGAAGAGCTTGCAATGAAAGTTGCAATTTGAATGGCATCAAGAATATTGGGAATTATGAATGAGCCAACTGTTGCAGCGAGTATGATAAACAGTACACTAACCCTGTTTACCAGCATCATTTCCTTCATTGTAGCATCTGGCTTTATATACCTCTGGTAAATGTCCCTCGAAATACAGGAAGCTCCTGATGTTGAAAAAGTGTCTGTACAGGACATGGAAGCTGCTGCAAGCCCGATTGCACTGAAGGCTACTACTACCGGTGCTGAGGCGAAATGCTCACTGATAAAGGACAGGAGCGCGGGCTCTGCAGAAGCCATTCCTGCGGGATAGCCCATTCCTGCTATTTCAGGATATATATTGTTGAGAGCTATTGCAATCACAGCGCAGACTGCAAAGACCACAGTAATCATGAGAGCACCAATTATCATTCCTACACTGGCAGATTTTTCATCCTTTGCAGCCCAGACTTTCTGCCAGGGGTCCTGTTCTGTAATCCAGCCAGGAATTAAGGCAAAGGAAAAGATCAGAACCATGGGAAGGCCGATTGAGAAGGGGTTCCACCAGTCTCCAGACACATTTCCGAAAAGCTGTGAAACACTTATTGCAGAAGTGTTGAGACCTCCATCAGCAACTGTTCCTACTGTGGCAAAAGCCATTCCTATTGCAAAGAGGGCAAGGAATGAAAACTGGATCGTATCTGTCCAGATAACTGCATACAACCCTCCGAGAGTTACGTAAAGGGAAACCGCAATTGCAACAATAGCTGCGGCATAGAGAGGATCAAGACCATAAAAAGTTTGCAGCACAAGGGAAAGCCCTGTAATGTCGGATACTGAAAAAAGAATCATTACGACAGTTATGATCAGGGCAATTGGCAATCGGACTATACTGCCATAACGCTGTTCCAGGAGTTCAGGCTGGGTGATTGCAGGCAGATTTTTGATTTTTTTCACGAGTACAGCAAGGAAAAGGAGGGAAATGATGTTTGGAGCTACAAAAGCCCATATGGAGCCCATTCCCTGAAGCATATAATAACCTACGACTGCAAGAATCCCTCCGGCTGTCAGCCAGGACGCTGCAGCTGAAAATCCCAGGGCTGAAGGCCCTATCCTGCGGCCAGCAAGCCAGAAGTCTGTAATGGATTTCTGTCTATTATTGAAGTACCAGCCAATAGCCACAAGTCCGGCTATATAGACTGCGAGCATTACAAGGAAAATACTATAACCATCCATAAAGAAACCTTCAGAAATATCAATTAATGTGTATAAGTCACTCGTTTTATCAAAATTTTCAGGATACTATTCAACTTTTGAGATATCAGATCATATATTGACATCGTATTGGCATGTAAATAAATAAACTTTTACTATTATTACAATATATATTTAGCTCTTTACTGCCTAGTGGACTCTTTTTTTTCACCTGCACAAGTTAACTTGAATTGAAATTACATTTATTATTCATATTAATATTTTTTTGTGTATATTTTTTGTGTATATTTTTTGTGTATATTTTTTGTGTATATTTTTTGTTTGTTATTTTTCTTGTTTGTTATTTTTCTTGTTTGTACTTTTCTTGCTTGTATTTATTTAACCTTTATTTTTATGTTTTTATTTTTATTCTTTGGCAGTGTACCGACAGTTCTGGAAATTATGATTGACTCTGTATCTATTTTCTTCGCCGTTCCCTATGATAAGATGATTTTCAATTCAAGACCGCATTGGTTTTTATGAGGACATTATGAGGATAGCCGCACAGAATAACGAAGAGCCGAAATTTTCGAAAACCGGTTGACAGCTGAGTAGCCAGCTTTGTAGGGTTTGAGAATATGCTGAATGGCAAGGCCATCTCTGTGGACAGCGAACTTCCAAGGATTAAAGTAGGGAGATAGTTTCATTCTTCAGGGGATATTAAGGTAGGAAGCCAGGTACATGCCTTTCTGATGCCTGAGAAACATAGATTTAAGTAAGACTTCCGCACAATCCTGACTCAGAAACTCTCTACAGGGCAAGGTTACTGAAAGCTGGTCTGGAAGCTCTTGTTTGGGTGAAAGTTGATTGCGGCGTTCTTCGTAATGCCCTCATAACCCGAAATCAGCAGAGGAAATGGGTATCCTTCCTGAAGTTCCGGTGTATGCCCAGTTCAGGGCAAGTTCTGTCCATGTGCTCCGGTGTAAAAGGTGAAATTTGTGAAAGCAAGAACAAAGGTCTGGTTTACGGAAGACGGAAAGACCGTCATGGGTGCTGGAAGAGCTACGTTACTGAAGACAATAGAAGAAGAGCACTCGCTTCGGAAAGCCTGTAAGAAGCTTGAGATATCATATAAACAAGCCTGGATAGTACTTAAAAAAATGAATGAAGCCCTTGGCGAACCCGCAGTCGTCACAGTGCGAGGGGGAAAAAATCAGGGTACCTTCCTGACTGACCTCGGGAGAAAGTTGTTGGCTGAGTACGAGGCCAGTAAGCAGCTTATTAGTGAAACCATAGGGGATGAAACAGCCTGGGAAAACGTAAGCTTCAAGTTATCAGCCAGAAACCAGCTACCTGGTAAAGTGCTTGAAGTGAAGAAAAATGGGCTTGTATCTAAAATCACGATTGAAATGGAACCTTCAGTTATAACTTCAGTAGTCACTGAAGAAGCTGTAGAAAAACTTGATATCAAACCTGGAGACAGGGTTTACGCGGTCATCAAATCGACCGAGGTAATGGTTGCAAAAATTGTCGGTGAAAAAGGACCTGCAAAAATCGATTCAAAGGAGAAAGATCGTTCCGACTGAAAAGTATAACCCAATTTGACAGAAGCATACATTTTCCAATACATATAGTCACGAGTCTAAACAATGCAACTGATCAAGGAGATATAAAGTATTTTTTGTTGCAGCAATTAAAAGTATGACCATAGATGGAATTTGTATTTTTTATCATTTCTCTATACTTTTTGCAATTTATGATTTTATGGCATATTTTTGTATTTTTGTGATTCTTCGTTTTCTCAAAGATTTGTGCCCGGTGCAATGAATATCTTTTTTGTATCCAGTTTACACCCTACGTTCCGCATTTTTAGGCGCATAAAGGCCCACCGATGTTGTATTGTGCACTTAAAATATAAGCACATAATTTATTTGATTGAATTTCAAAATAGGTATCAATTGAGAGTATATATCTGTAATAATGCTTAATATGCGCTTAAAATATGGGAACTAAGGTTACACCTTTTAGTCCTGAATTCTGATTTATTTATTTTCTCAAAGGCTTCCAGTTAACAGAAAGTTCAGCTTTGCTTTTTACTCCGGACGACCAGAACCGGGACTTTTGAGCCTCTTACTACTTTTTCTGCAACACTTCCCATTAGAAACCTTTCAAGTCCGGTTGCTCCAAGGGTGCCCATTACTATCAAATCAATATTGTTATTTTCTGCAAAATCAATAATTTCACTACTCGGATACCCTTCTAAAAGGACCTCTCTTACCTCTACACCTGAGGCCTCTCCAATCTTCTTAATTTTAGATACTGCTTTCTGCCCATCATTTTTCATAATTTTGTAGATTGTTTCTTTACCAGCAGTCCAACTTTCAGAAATTGCAGAGGGCGTATTTACTACGTGAAGAGCGTGAATAATAGCTCCGCTAAGTTTTGCAAACTCAATACCGTGAGAAATAGCCACCTGAGCATTCTTAGATCCATCTGTTGCAATAACTATATTTCGAAAAAGTTCTCTCTCCATATTTTATCCTCCCATATGCTTTATATAAAAAGTACCAATGTGACAGAATCAAACTAATTCAGTTATGCAATAGCCTAATTAATTTATACTCAATAGGTTCGAGCTTTAAATTATAATTATTACTTTACAATTAAGGTAAAAGTTCAAAAGTTATAAAACTACACGAAAAAACGCACGAGTATATTTCCAAAAATAGATGACTGTAGCCTATTAAAAAGCTAGTGCATCGATTCCTAATTAATTCCTCTTTTTTTAGATCATAATTCTGCCAGGCATTTCGTCCCTTTCTTCAATTTTATATTTCCATTTAAAAATAACTGGTTTTTCGTTAATCTGGTCTATATATTGACTAATCCTTTCCCCTAATTCTTTTATTGAATCAACTCTTATTCCCCTCAATAAGCTTCTTGTCATTTTACTGAAAAAACTTTCAATAATATTTAGCCACGAAGCATGCTTGGGTGTGAATATAAATTCAAATTTATCAGGAACAGTTTTCAGGTATTCTTGAGTTTCCTTTGAGGTATGTATTTTGTGATTATCCATGATAATTTTGATTTTTTCTTCTGGATAAATTAACTCAAGTTCTTTAAGGAATTGAATGAATTCCCAGCTTTTATGTTGTTCAAATACTTTGTAAGTGATTCTTCCTGATATCAAATCAATTCCAGCTAACAGTGAAAGAGTTCCATGTCTTTTGTATTCATAATCTCTTGCTATTGTAGAATAATGTCTTTCTACCGGCATTAGATCTGGGTAAACATTTCCAATTGCTTGAATACCTGGCTTTTCATCGTAGGAAATGATTACTGATTCAATTTTTTCTTTTTTTTAAATTTCTCACTTAATTCATTAGCCTCTCTATATGTAGCGAAGACATTGGCTGCTTTTTGATCAAACTCTGGGTCAACCTTAGCAACATAATATTCTATCTTATGCGGTTTTATGTTGCTTGCATTGAGAATCTTTGAAATAGTTCCCTGAGTTATCGAAGATAAATCAGGGTATCCTTCTTTGACACAATTCTCCCTGATATGTTTCGCAAGAAGTCTCTGAGTCCAGATTTCATGAGGATAACCAAGATCTTTCGGCTTCATACATGCAAGTGAAATTACAAAAGCTCGTGATTCGGCACTAATGTCTTGAGGTCTCCCACTTCTGGGCTTATCTATTAAACCTTCTTTAACCCCTAAATCTAAAACTCTTTTTATCCATTTTCTGACAGTTGTATAATCTACTTCCAACTCTCTGGATATTTCAGTATCATTTTTCCCCTGATAGCTTAAAAGTATGATTTTAGATCTCTCAATGATACTTGCTGCTTGATTTCTAGATCGGCTAAGCTTGATAAGATAGTCTAAATCTTTTTGAGTAAATGATAATTTGGGGCGACGGCTTATACGAGACATAAGGTTAGTTATAGAACAATTAACTAATTATTTTTATGGGTAGATATCAGAATCTAACCACTAGTATATCGATTCTCAAATACATAATAAGAAAATAATTACAGCTTATGAAGCAATATTAAAATCCTATGGAATTCTGTACCACGGAAAACGCAGCAATTAGCAGAGTGACTCGATCTGGATATTACATACCACGAAAAACATGGAAAATATGGAAGATGCACATTACTACTTATTTCCATGTCTTCCATGCTTTCAGTGGTTTTCAAAAAATTCATTTATAATATACTTTGGAATCAATGCACTAGTTTCATATTTCCTTAGAGGTATTATTTGTAACTCAACCATTTAGGCTCTTTACTGGCTGGAGTTCACTGTGACTGTGCCGGAGCTCAGTGTGCGATTCATTGCTATAGCTCGTTTGCGCTGCTCATTACTCATGTGAGTACCGGCTTGAGCTAGGGTAGTATTTTCAGTCACATTTTCAGCCGCATTTTCAGTCACATTTTCAGTCACATTTTCAGTTACATTTTCAGCCGCATTTTCAGTCACATTTTCAGTCGCATTTTCAGTTATATTTTCGTTTGTTACTGATGATGTTACTGCAGATGAAGGTGCTTCTGCAGGTGTAGATGGCACTTGTTCTGAAGGGGTCTGAGTTTGATTTTCTGCTGTGTTTGTCTTTTCAGCACAGCCGGCTGCAGAAACAACAGCAGCAACAACAAGAAGCATTGCTATAATTTTCAAAGTTTTTTCCATTTCAATTACCTTTTATATTTTCTTTCTTTTATATTATAGGACTTACGCAGTTGAACTGAAAAATCAACAGCATTAGATCATTAACCGTATGAAATGTGACTTTAATTAACAGTGATTGCCGTACTTGATTTTGTTCCTCAGGCGCGTAAGTCCTATATTGATTCCTATAAATTTGTAAAATTTTTGCATAGATATTTATGATATTTATTTATGATTAGCTTTTTTAGCTCTTCAATTTCAGTTCTGTTTTTTTCTTCTGAACATGATAAAACAGGTAGCTAGAACCATTGTAATGCCTGTCCCAAGTTCGAATCCCGGAAGAGCCTGCTTTGCCTCCAGAACTTGGGTATTGACATTGATAGTATCTGAGGTCTGGTCATGTCCATCAGTGTCTTCATAGAAAATCTCGCTGCTTATAGAGTATGGCTTTGCAGTTGCAGTATCATCTACATCCATATCAAAAACAGCAACTGCACTGTCTCCGGGTTTCAGATTTCCAAGGTAAGCCTGGTCATCAGTGGTACTGAATGGATCAGATGCACTAATTCTAACGGTTGCATCTTTTGCAGTTTCTTCTCCTGTGTTTTTATATGTAACATAAAGCATCCCACCTTTATCAGGGTAAAGGTCACCTGTTACGTTTGTAACTTCAAAGTAAGGTTCCTGCTTGACTTCGATGTTTATGGTCTGCGCCTGAGTCTTATTTTCATACCAGAGACCTACTTCCTTATTTGTCACAAGGCCTGTAACGCTGTCAAAATCGTCTCCGCCTACCTGGACATTATTCTGGTATTGATACGAAAGGTCGAGAGTCAGAGGATATATACCTGCAGGAGTATCTTTATTAATCTCAATTGTAAACTGTGTGGGACTTACACTCTGTTTTCCCTGCTTGAGAGTGCCAGCTTCTTGGGATCCAGACTTAACTTTAATGTTAGGATTATCAGATTTAAGGGTTGCAAGAATGCCTATTGCTGTCGTAGCCTGCGCTTCATACTGCATCTCTGACTGCTGTAGCATCTCATTTGCATAATCTCCAATATCTGCATCTTTTTCAGATTTAAAGCCGGAAATTTCACCCTTATTCATCATATTTAGATTGAGAGTTACAGTATCTCCTCTAGAGTACTGATTGTCTCCAACAAGTGTTGCATTAAGGTCAGGCCCTCCGTATACTGAGTAGTAGTTTTCACTAATATCAAAATTATCTGGTACAGCTGCCTGCGCTGGGAAGACTGCCCAGCAAAGGATCAGAAGCGTTGTGACAGTAATAAATAATCCATTTTTATTATTCATTTTCATCACCTGATACATTCTCGTCATTCTGGTTTCTTTTCCGGTGTACGCTTACTATCTGGTAAAGGGCGATAACTATAATCAATAAAATTGCTATTCCTGTTATGCTGAATTTTTGTTCTGTTGCTTTAAGAGGTAAGTCTACTTTCATACTTTCTGAAAATTTAGTATCTCCATCGTCATCAAGATATTTTATTTCACTATTAACTCCATACTTTTTTACAGTAGCATCCGAATCGGCCTTAATTTCAAAACTGGCAGTCTTTTCTTCTCCCGGTCCAATATCCCCTAATCTTACCGTAGCTTTTTCAGTGCTTAGAGGACTCATCACAATTATCCGGGCAAAAGCGTCTTTTGCTACGGTTTCTCTTTTGTTTTTATAAGTAACATTAACAACCGTACTTTCACCCTGCACCAGGTTGCCAGAAACATTGGTTACTTCGAATTTAGGTTCACTTTTTATGGAAATAGGTATTTTGAGAGTTTCTGTTTTCGTTTTGTACTCTCTTGCATAGTCTACATCCGTAATCCCAAGATTTACTGCATCCGCAGTTACAGTTCGGACATTTGACTGGTATTGATAGGTCACTGGCAGAAGAAGTTCGTAATTTCCAGCAGGTGCATTACCATCAACTTTTATTGTGTAACTAAGAAGCGCTATATGTCCGGTTTCAAGTTCTTCAAGGTTCTGGAAATTGCCTGTCGACTCTACTTCAATGTACTTCGTTTCTGATTGAAGAGTAGCTTCTATATCCTTTGCTGTCGTACATTCTTCTTCTTCTCCCATCTCTTTCAGTGCAATTGTTTCTTCAATGGAATCGTTTATTCTTTTCTGATTTGCGTTTAACCTCTTAAAACCAGATATAGCTCCGGCATTTGCGATTTTTATCTTCAGATCTGCAGTTTCTCCCCTTTCAAACTCGGGATCTCCTGTAATTGACGCCTGTATTACTGGCGCCCCGTAACACTTGTAGTAATCTACAGTATACCCATGATCTAGAGCAATGAAGTTGTTTTCATCATCGTCTTCTCCGAGAGCTGGGAGTGCAGTCACTGATACTATTATTAGAATTAACGCAAACGTAGCAATTTTTTTAATATTTCTTTGCCTTATTTTTGTTATGGGCACTCGTATCATATCTCGGCCCCCTGAATTTGTTTTGTTGTCTCTGTCTGTTTTTTTGCTACCCTAGCTCCTTTTCTTTTATCGCGCCAGGTATCAAAAGTAATCATAAGCGGGGGGAAGACTACAAAGGTTGCCAGGAGAGCCAGCAAGACATCGATAACCGTAACTGTACCGAAATCAGTTATTATGGGGAAAGGAGAAGCCAGCAGAGCCATAAACCCGAATACCGTCGTGGCTCCTGAAGCAACAATTGCACTTCCTATTTTGGAACTGGTCATCTGGATAGCTTCTAAAGGACTTGCCCCTTTATCCTTTTCTTCAAAGTAACGTTCCATCATGAGGATAGCATATTCTGATCCGACTCCCAGTATCAGAGCTCCCAGGGTTGCTGTGAGGGGAGTATAGCTGATATTAAGAAGGCTCATAACTCCGCCTGACCAGCCAATAACTATTAACATTGGGATTACAGGAACCAGGGCTTTCACCCAATCTTTGTATACAATAAGAAGCCCTGCGAGCACGAGAATCAGACCAAGGAAAGTCATTGCTATTCTTCCGCTGGTAAGAGCAGAGATAACCTCTATATACACAACCGAGTTTCCGGTAATTGTGACAGCGGTACCTGGTGGAGCCGGCATCCACTGCATATCCTGCTGGACAATATTCCTGAGTTCCTCAATACCTGTTACCTTTATGTCCGCAACCGCATTTCCTATGTTGAAGTTCAGGAGAAGCATATTATTCCCGTATACATAGCGGTCTTTCTGTGTTTCAGGAATTTCGGAGTAAATATTCTCTATTTCCTGGCTGGTATCGGGAATTACTCCGCCATTATACTCCTTTACGAGATCTACAATGCTCGAAGCACTGTAAATGTGGCTATTGGAATCTATTTCATGTTCGGAAAACTGGTCAATCCACTTAAGGACATCTGGATCAGCTGTATCCTTAACCTTGATGATAAGGTTTAATTCATCGTCACTGCCCATGATATTTCCCATATGGTGAAGATCCACGAGTGCAGGCATGTCCTGAGGCACAAAGGTTTCAACATCAGTCTGAATAGGCACGGATCTGTCGAGGTAAAGGCCGCCAAAGCAGAGCAAGAGTGCAACTCCAATTACTACAACGTCATATTTGATAGTTAGGTTTGTAGTTTTCTGGAGGATCCTCCCTATCAGGCGACCACTTTCGTCTCCGTCCTCAGACTTTTTCTTTTTTTCCGGATTTGCAGGTTTTATCTTACTTAACACCTTCCTCAGGGGGTTTTTATCCGAGTATTTGTCAAATAAAGAAATCGTTATAACCCCTACGAAGATAGCGGAGAAGTAACACATTAAAATGCCTATCATGAGCAATTTACCAAAATCCTGGATCATTGGTACTGTAGATGTAAAAAGGGAGAAAAATCCAAGGGCTGTCATCACCAGAGCTGTGAGAACTGCAGGCCCGGTATGCTTTACGGTTTCTATAACTGCTGTTTTTTTGTTCCCTTTTTCCTGCAGTTCCTCCTCAAGTCGGTTATGGAACTGAATAGCATAGTCAATTCCTAAGCCTATAAGGATAGGGAATGCCGCCATGGAAACCATGGACATGGAAATTCCTACATAACCCATAGCTCCGAAGGTATAAACAATACCAAGAAGAACTATTGGCAGGGGAAGAAGACACCAGCGAACGTGTCTGAACACTATAAGCAGTACAATAACCATGAAAACCGCTGAAAGTCCTAGAAGCACTCCCATACTGGAATTCATTTCATCGTTCATGGAAACTCTGAATGATGGATCGCCAGTAACAATAATGTTGTAGGAAGGTGGAAAATCCGCCAGTGAAACAGCTTCTTTAGTGGAAGCAAGGATATCTTCCTGAGTTTCTTCGCTAGCTGAACCGGCCATGACTACCGAAATTACCATATGAGTATTGTCAGGAATAAGCTGGCCGAAAATATCAGGGTTTCCGTCTACAATGGCTTTTATTTCTTCATCGGTATCCGGGATTTTAGATTTCCCTGTCATCTTATAATTGATCTGTTTGATCAGTGAAGCGGGGCTTGTAGTTTCAATTACCCCATTAGTTGCCTGGACCTGATGTTCTAACCTGTCTACAGCTTTCATCACGTCAGCAGTTTCTACATCGTTGCCCTCTACCATTACCACAACAGATTGCGTCTGGAAAATTTTTTGATAAAGGTGATCATAATCCTGGTAGAGAAGAGAGTCTTTTCCGACAAAGGTTTCTGTTCCTGATTCCATCTCAATGAGCTGCGCTCCCTGCGTTGCTATAAATATACACAATAAAGCTATCAGGAGTACGGAAAAACGGTTATTCTGAATGAAAAATCCCAGTTTTTCAAAAATATTTTTAATAGTAGATTCCCCTCATATATTTTTAGAATGAAATACAATTTAAGGAACTTGGTGCACGTCTTGAATTTGCCTTTTTTCTCTGGGCTGAAGGCTCATTATCTAGTATTTGTGTACATTTCAATAATACTTGCCTTTTTTCTCTCTGGGCTGAAGGCTCAATTATCTAATATTTGCATACATTTCAATAATACTTGCCTTTTTTCTCTCTACGCTGAAGGCTTATTATCTAAGGTTTGCATACATTTCAATAATACTTATCTTTTTTCTCTCTAGACCGAAGGCTTATTATCTAAGATTTGCATAAATTTAAATAGTTATACTATTTTGCTAAAATTATACTATTTTGCGGCAAACCTTCTGTGACTTAGATCTTTTGACGTATACAAACAGAAAAGATTTAAATCTATTGTTACATTAGGGGTAACAGATGATATTACAAACTAATCTTCAGTTAATTCGTAACCTTGAAAAGCTAGGGCTAACCGAAAATGAAGCAAAAACATATATTGGGCTCGTCAGTTTGAGAGAGGCTACAGCCCGCGAAATTCACGAACTTACAAATGTGCCAAGAGCCAAAATATATGAAATTCTTAAAGTACTTGCGAAAAAAGGCTATCTGGAAGTGAGACATGGATCTCCAACATATTTTCGAGCAGTTGATCCTAAGAAGGTAATTGGAGAAATAAAAAATGAGTTCTTAAACTGTGCAATCGAGACACTTAGCCAGCTCAATGAATTGAGTTATGAACTTCCAAAAACTTCTCCTGTATGGTACATCCAGAGTGATTGGGGAATAAAGAACCGGATACGTGAAATCATGGCCGGAGTAAGAGAAGAATTAATTATTTTTTCGTCCAGCCCTGAGTTACTCAAGGAATTTAAGCAGGAAATAAAAAAACTAGAAAAAACTTGTAATCTAACTCTTATCGTTGATGAACTGGATAGGTTTAGGTCGCTTCCATTTGAGTTCAAAGAAACTAATAAAGAGTTTGCGGATTTCATGAATAACATTGTAATTGACGGCATCCAGTATAAAGAAGAATTTTTTATGATTGCTGATGGAAAGGAATCAATAGGGGTTCACAGCGCAGGAAACAAAAGAGAAGCAGTGATAATCAAATTGCCGATTGTCTCCTATATGCAGAAAATGATCTATGAGAGGGTGCTTGAACCAGATTTTATCAAATAAGACAGATAACCAGCATATCAGTAAAAATTCCCTAATTTTCTCAAAACCTCTTAATGCTTCTGTGAGTAATAATATTAAGCAGGAGCTTGCTAGCTTTTTAAAGGTTATTTTTCTCTTTGAAAATAGAATAAACTCTTTTGGGCACCATTATATAATCAAAAAACAATTCTTCTATAAATATAGTCGTGAAATAATCTTTCTCTAAGATTTTCTCATTAAACTCAGTTACGGAAGTCCACAGGTGTATGAAATGAACAGAGTAAAGATTGGAAATGTTACAATTCAGTGGTTGGGTCACTCTGGCTTTTTACTTGAAGGGGATGGAAAGAAGATTTATATCGATCCCTACGACCTCAGCGAAGAGCCAGCTTTTGAAGATAAAGCTGATATCCTGTTAATTACTCATGAGCACTTTGACCACTGCAGCCCTGATGATATCCGAAAGGTCCGGCGGTCGGACTCAACCACTCTGATCCCTGAAAATTTATCCCTGCAATTCAAGGGGGACGCAAGGCGGGTTGCTGAGGGAGATGTACTGGTCGACGGGCTTGAAATAAAGGGAACCAGAATTGAAGTAGTTCCGGCTTATAACCTCGATAAACCCTATCATCCCCATGGCTTGGGAGTGGGATATATAGTAGAACTTGGAGGAATCCGGATCTATCATGCTGGAGACTGCGATTTTATCCCTGAGATGAAAAATATCAGGGTCGATGTCGCCCTTTTGCCTATAGGGGGCACGTACACAATGAACGAAGAAGAAGCAGCAAGTGCAGCCGCAGCAATTTCCCCAAAAGACGTAATTCCGATGCACTACGGGAAACCAGACATAACAGATGGAGATCCCGAAAAGTTTAAAACTCTTGTACACGGCAAGAACCCAAATATCAATGTGATTATTCTTGATTCCTGATTTTGATATTTAAGAAGCTTAAAAATCAAGGTCTGAGACGAAAATGCAGGATCAATCTACCCATGTCCAGAATAGCAAGAAAACAGCAGAAAAACCTGATTCAGGGAATCGCAATCCAGCGAATGTGGCGACTTTTTGAGCTTGCAAAAAGCGAGCATGCAGAACATCCTGACCGCAGCGAGCGTTACGTGCAGCTTATCAGAAACATCTCTATGAGAAACCGTATGAGTATTCCAAGAGAAATAAAAAGCAGAATTTGCAAACACTGCTATGCTTTTCTCGTGCCCGGAAAAAATGCCCGTTACAGGCTGAAAGAAGGATACATCGTTGTTTCTTGCCAGCGCTGCGGAAAAGAGATGAGGTATCCTTATAAAAAATTAAAATAAAGACTAGCTGAGCTTATTAAAGCTTACAAAAGCCCAGACAAAAGGATTCTCAGGTATCTGGGGCTTTTTGGACATCTCAGGATTTCTCAAAATCCTTTTTTCTCTGTTAACGTTTCTTGATTAACGTTTCTCTGTTAACGTTTCTCTGTTAACGTTTCTTGATTAACGTTTCTTGATTAACGTTTCTCTGTTAACGTTTCTTGATTAACGTTTCTCTGTTAACGTTTCTTGATTAACGTTTCTCTACTAATGTTCTCTATTAAGAAGCAATTAAAATTTAAGCTTTAGCAGAGCTCTCCGGCCCTCGCATCTTCTTTATGGTTAAAGCTATCTGTTTTGCAATAACGGTTTTCGGACCATTATCATCCACGAGCACTCTCCCGCTTACTTCCCACCAAGACTTGGGATATGCTTTATGAGGCTCTACTTCGGGATTCAGGCCAAGTTGTCGGGCTGCTTCTTTTATCTCATTAAGCTGCGGTTCCTTTATAGCATTTTTCCGGGAAATTATTCTGCCGCTGCTTCTTGATTTTGTCTGGTCAAGATATATTGGCCAGATTACAAGTTTTCCCCTATCTCTCATCATCATGGTTATCTTTGTCCTAAATTGCTTTCATGAAATTTAAAACTGCCCCGGAGACCTCTACAGACCAGGACTTTTTCCTGTTTATGAGATATTTTATTATATTGAAACTATAACCTGCAATTATTTATCTTTCCCGGACAAGTTCTGCATGGTGTTAATATGATTCCGTCGTTTACAATTGATGAAAAGGTAAGAGCTTATATAAGAAAGAGCGGCCAGGATTTCAGGCTCTGCACCTCCCCTAAGGGCCCTGTGCTTCTTCCAATCGGTACAGCCGAGCCCAAGCCATCAGATATGAAAATCCTGATTGGCAGCAATGTTCTTTATGTTTCCAAGCTTCAAGCAAAGTATATTAAGAAAGTTGAGTGGGCTATGGTGGAAAGGTTCCTGAATCAACAAAGTTAATTATAGATAGATTCAAAATTTCGGAACTTGAAACTTAGCAATATATTCATGTAGAAATGTCAGAACATGTTGCTAGGCTCAGTTCCATTTCAAGCTCTAATGACTGTTAGCATAAGACTATGCATATTTGACACATTCCAGTTGAGCGAGTGACTTGTAGTCACCAGGTCGCGTGACCATAAGGCCAAAGCAATAATAACTGCGCCTGAGAATCAGGCACAGGGCTTATAAATTTTTGTTCAAAGCACCTTAAATATATTATAATGACCTACTCAAGAGTTACAATTCATTTAAAGATAATTTAGTATCGTTTTATAGTCCATTATTCATAAGGTTGCCTTAACATTTAAAGCTTCGAATGTAAGGCTGTAACCTAAAACTGCTACTTTCATGAGCAAACATCGAGCTATTTTTAAGACGTTTTAAAGCGATTTCAAAGTTAGTTTTGTTATCCTGAACTGTTCTAAAGACTCAATGGTGAGGCTGAGAACAGGCTAAATTTTTTGTTACTGGTTTTATCTTCCCCAATCCTCAACTCTACTTCTGTACTTGTTAGTAGAGAAATAACTCACACAAGTTTCCAAAATATTGGGATATTAACATAAATTTAGAAACATTTATCGGTACAAATCACATTCAAAGAAAATACCGATATTAGCATCCCAATCAAGAAGATGAAGAAGATATTAATCTCAAAGGGTAAAGATCTATGAATAGTAACCAAACTCCGGAGCAGAAAGCCAGAAATGATATCGATAGAAAATTAAATGCTTCTGGCTGGATAGTGCAGGAAAAGAGCAAAATCGACTGGACTGCTTCCAGAGGCATTGCAGTTAAGGAGTATTTTACTGACGTAGGACCTGCTGACTATGTATTATTTGTTGATAAAAAGCCCGTTGGGATTATTGAAGCAAAAAAGGATGAAGAAGGTCACCGGTTAACCGTCTTTGAGGAACAATCATCCGGGTATGCTACAAGCAAGCTAAAATACCTTAACAACGACCCGTTGCCTTTTGTGTACGAGAGCACCGGGGAAGTTACACGCTTTACAGACGTTCGCGACCCAAAACCAAGGTCCAAACCTGTTTTTTCATTTTACAGACCTGAAACTTTTGAGGAATATATTAAAAAGAAACCTTTGAGGGAAAGGTTGCTAGATATTCCTAAATTGAGGACCGACGGTCTTCGAGAATGCCAGATTATAGCAATCTCAAATCTTGAAAAGTCCTTTAAGGACAACCGCCCAAGAGCTCTTATCCAGATGGCGACAGGTTCGGGAAAAACCTATACTGCTATCACTTTTATCTACCGGTTACTGAAGTTTGCGGATGCAAAAAAGGTGCTGTTTCTTGTTGATACCAGGAACCTTGGTGAACAGGCAGAACAGGAATTCAAAAATTATACTCCCAATGATGATAACCGCAAATTTACCGAACTCTACAATGTACAGCGTTTACGTTCCAGTTATATCACATCAGACAGTCAAGTGTGTATTTCCACAATCCAGCGGCTTTACTCTATCCTGAAGGGCGAAGAGCTGGATGAGATCAACGAAGAAGAAAACCCTGCTGAGAGAGGCTGGCAGCCAAAGGAACCGCTTCCTGTAGTTTATAATGAGAAAGTTCCCATTGAAGAGTTTGATTTTGTAGTTGTAGATGAGTGCCACCGTTCCATATACAACCTGTGGCAGCAGGTTCTAGATTACTTTGATGCTTTTTTGATAGGTCTGACAGCCACGCCGGACAAGCGCACTTTTGCTTTTTTCAATGAGAACTTAGTAAGTGAGTACAGTCATGAAGACGCAGTGGCAGACGGCGTGAATGTGGGTTATGACGTGTATACCATCGAGACTGAAATTACCAAAAACGGGTCAAAAATAAATGCGCAGGAGTTTGTGGACAAACGGGAGAAGCTTACCCGTAAAAAACGCTGGGAACAGCTGGATGAAGATTTCACCTATACTTCCAAAAACTTAGACCGAGATGTGGTTAACCTCAACCAGATACGACGTGTGATACGAACATTTAAGGAAAAGTTACCTGAAATCTTCCCTGGCAGAAAGGAAGTTCCTAAAACCCTGATTTTTGCCAAGAACGACAGCCATGCCGATGATATTATCAATATAGTGCGGGAAGAGTTCGGAGAAGGCAATGCCTTTTGCAAAAAAGTGACCTACAAGGCCGAAGAAGACCCTAAATCGGTATTGTCAGCTTTTCGCAATGAGTACAATCCCAGAATAGCGGTCACAGTAGACATGATTGCTACGGGCACGGATATCAAGCCGCTGGAATGCCTGCTCTTTATGAGGGATGTAAAAAGCAAGAATTATTTTGAGCAGATGAAGGGCCGAGGTACACGAACTCTGGACTATGATGATCTGAAAAAAGTGACACCTTCTGCAATTTCATCCAAGACTCATTTTGTAATTGTGGACGCGGTGGGCGTTACAAAGACCATGAAAACCGACAGCCGACCTCTGGAACGCCAGAAAAGCACATCTCTGAAAGACCTGCTGGCAGCAGTAACTTTTGGGGCTCAGGATGAAGACCTTTATGTTTCTCTGGCTTCTCGACTTGCAAGGCTGGACAGGCAGATAATAGAAGACGAAAGAGCTACTTTTGCGGAGAAAGCGAACGGAAAAACGATCAATCAGACTGTTAAGGACTTGCTCAATGCATACAATCCTGACATCATTGAGCTCAAAGCTTCTGAGATTAAACAACTCCAGCCGGAGATTTTAGAGGCTGATGCAAGGAAAAAAGCGCAGGAGAAACTGATTGATATTGCCAGATCAACTTTCTCCGGCGAGCTGAATGAATATATTGAAAATGTCCGCAGAGTCCATGAGCAGATTATTGATACTGTGAACCTTGACACCGTTAACAGAGCCGGCTGGGATAAAGACGCAGTGGTAAGGGCAGATGAGCTGGTTAAAGATTTTAAGGCGTATATGGAAGCTAATAAAGACGAGCTTACAGCCCTGAGGATTTTCTATAACCAGCCCTACAGGCGCAGGGAAGTTACCTATGCGATGTTAAAAGAAGTGATGGAGAAACTAAAGCTGGAAAAGCCCCAATTTGCTCCTTTAAGGGTCTGGCAGGCTTATGAGCAGCTGGAAAAGGTGAATGGGAATTCCCCGAAAAACGAATTGACTGCTCTGGTTTCTCTGATCCGCAGGATAACCGAAATCGACCCTGTGCTGACGGCCTACGACCAGACAGTGAGCCGGAATTTTCAGGACTGGGTATTTAAAAAACAGGCAGGAACCCTGAAATTCAACGAAGACCAGATGAACTGGCTTCGCATGATTAAAGATTATGTTGCAACCAGCTTCCATCTGGAAATCGATGACCTTGATTACACTCCCTTTGATGCTCTTGGCGGGCGAGGCAGAATGTACCAGCTTTTCGGGGACGAAATGAATCTGGTTATCAGCGAATTGAACGAGGCACTGGCGGCGTGAAGATAATGGAAGAGATGAATATTTTAGGTGAAAGGTTCGGAGAAAAGTTCGGAGAAAAGTTCGGAGAAAAGTTCGGAGAAAACTGTGGGGAAATAGTTGTCAGGATGGCCATTCAGCTCTTCAGTTCTAACTTACATGTAATCGAGTCCGATATTTATGGAGTATATGACTGGTGATTCACAAGGCAGAATTGGCAAAAAGTGAACCTGTTAAATTACTCTGAGTAATATAACCGATAGTATTTTATACAATTACTTACATAGTATATATTGTTCACAAGGTAGTAAGCTGTAAAATGGAGCAAATTAAGGACAGATTAAAACCTGACCCGTAATAAACTTCATTGACGCGTGAGCTTCAAGATGGAGCAAATTAAGGACGGCTTGAATACCGATCCAGAAATCTACTTCATTGATGCTTAAACTGCGAGATGGAGCAAATTAAGGACAGATTGAAACCTGACCCATAATAAACTTCATTGACGCGTAAAGCTGAAAAATGGAGCAAATTAAGGACAGATTAAAACCTGATCCCGTAACAAACTTCATTGACGCGTAAGCTTCAAGATGGAGCAAATTAAGGACGGCTTGAATACCGATCCAGAAATCTACTTCGTTGGGGCGTAAACTGCGAGATGGAGCAAATTAAGGACAGATTGAAACCTGATCCCGTAATAAACTTCATTGACGTGTAAACTGCGAGATGGAGCACATTCAGGACAGATTAAAACCTGATCCCGTAACAAACTTCATTGACGCGTAAGCTATCAGATGAAGCAAATTCAGGACGGCTTAAAAACCGATCCAGAAATCTACTTCATTGATGCATGTCAAACCTTGTGAATCCCTTACTAACTCTTTTAATCAACGCTAAAGCGTATAGATATCGTTTTCTCTTTTTTTACTGCTTTTCTCAGCTTTTCATTCCTGATGTTTAACAAGCAACATCATGATACTGTTTTGAAACAAAGTGAACAGAATACTGGTCACTGATATACTGACTTATTTTATCGAGTGCCATTATTTTCTTCAACGCATCCATAAAAAATAATGCAGTATAAAATCCTGATATTAAACGAAATGGTAACCTCCGTCACTATATCTTACCAGAATTGCATTCAGGTCATCGTCCAGTATAAGATTCTGGTTATTAATCGAAACGTAAACATTCATAGGAGTTCCATAAGTACGTTCAAATGAAGTTCTAACGAATGTGTGGTTAGTTAAATTCATCTGTGGGACATCTTGAGAATTTCTGGAATAGTGCTGATAGGTTCCATTTCTTAGAAATGCTATTTTTTCAATCTCGTGTGTGTTAATTAGTTCCTCTCCGGCATCATCAACAACAAGAAGACTGTACGTATGTGAGTCCCTATTTTTTACTGGAAGCGTTGTTATGTTTCTTTCAGGTTTGACTTCCAATGCATAGACAATTTTGGTCCAGCTTATTTCATCGAAAGAGTAGGGAGAAGGTTTCATCACGTTCTCCGGATCTGCCTTATTGAAAAATTCAAATACACTTCTGTTTACCCAGCTGCAAAATAACGGAGTCCCTTCACTATAAAATTCAGAAGGGTCTTCAGAATAAGGCGGTATGCCAAACACCGTTGAGTAATTGAAGCGTTCGGCAACTCTTAAAGCTTCAATATTTTTTTTTAAAGAGGCTGAGGAAACAGGAGTTTCGTTATACATCAGTAAAAATGATTCATTGTACAGCGAATTAACCTGAAAAACCACAGATCCGTTTATAGTTTGTCCGGGAGACAGAATTATATTTTCAATTTTATTTTCTTCTTTGAGGCTTGAAAGCACCTCCAGATGTGATCTCTCATAAAAACCGTAAGGGTCCAGATTTGTAGTATTAAATGTACGATTTCCATCACGTACATGAAGTTCGTTTAATTTAAAATCGAGGTCATTTGAACCGTTATTCTTTATTGAAAGGTCATATACCGCGTAATACTTTTCATTGAGATTATATCCGAGCTTGATTTCTGCGGGATCACTTGAACCACGGTATTCTTTAACTCTGTATATGCAAAGCTTACCATTTTCCTCTTTTACTTTTAATTGAATGTTATTAGGAGTTATTAAAACCGTATTTTTATCGTCTGAAAACTTTAACTCCAGAGAATTGTTGAAAGTAGAAACACGGATAGTATTATTGTCATTGGTTTTAACGATTTGCGCGTTACTTATCCAATCAATTTTCAGATCATTCTTGAGGTATTTGCTGAGATTATTACTTTCGTTACCCGGAACATTATCCCAGCTAAACAGGTAACTTAATACATTTTCTGAATTATCGTGCATATAAATGCTTGAAAAGGATGTTACTTCGATTTTGGGGATATTTTCTTCTTCGGATGACAGGGTTGTTGATGATAGATTTTCTGGTGTTATATCTTGATATGCTGACTCATTTGATTGAGTGAGATTATTTTCTTCAACGCATCCACTAAAAATAATAAAGACTGTCAGAATAAGTAGTAATATTCGCAATCCCAATCATCCCCGGTCAATTTCAATGGGTTTTGTAGAAATCCTCTGAAATAAGAAGTCTTCATTAATTTAGAATGAACTACATTATATATTTTTGTTTGTTTATTTTCAGCCTCTTGAAGCTATTTTAGAGAAGCTTTCTACAGAGCCTAAGTTTTGATTACATCCAAAGACACAAGTAGACAATTATTTAATCAACTGACATCTTAAAAGTACTTCAAAATTGATAATAAAAGGTTCGGAGAAAAGTACGGAGTAAAGTTCGGAGAAAAATATCCTGTTCCTGAACGATACTATTAACAAATTTAAAGAGGCTTTGACTGATTAAGATGAAAACGATTAAATCTTTAACTGAAGCCGAAATAGCTGAATTGCCACCGTTACCTATGGAGTGGAAATGGGTACGATTGGGTGAAATTCACATTTTAAAATCGGATAAGTACAAGGGATCTGGAGAATCTTTATTCTATGTTGGTTTAGAGCACATAAATAAAGACCAAGGAACTTTGACAGAAGATGTTAAGGTTGATGTGATTAATACTGTAAAAAATAGTTTTAAGAAGGGAGACCTTCTTTACGGAAAACTTAGACCTTATTTGAATAAAGTGTATTTAGCTAATGAAGATGGAGTATGTTCTACAGATATCCTTGTTTTTGAATCAACTCCTTCTTTAAATCTCAATTACTCAAAATACTTTTTTTTGTCATATAAGTTTGTCAATGATATGACCCAGAACTCAAGTGGTGTAAATTTACCAAGGGTCTCAACGAAATATCTGCAAGAGTGTCCATTTCCTTTAGCTCCACTCCCTGAACAACGCGCCATAGTCTCTAAAATCGAACAACTCTTCAGCGAACTGGACAATGGAATTTCCAATCTTAAACTGGCACAGGAACAGCTCAAAGTTTATCGGCAGGCGGTGCTGAAGAAAGCATTTGAAGGTGAACTTACCAAAAAATGGCGGGAGCAGCAAACAGATTTGCCGGATGCGGGGGATTTGCTGGAACAAATAAAGAAAGACAGAGAAGAAGATACAAAAATATCCGGCAAAAAAACGAACAAAATAAAATCTCTTACTGATATTGAGTTGGCGGAGTTACCTAAACTACCCTCAAGGTGGATATGGGCAGTATTGGGAGAGGTAATTGATAATATTCAAGCTGGAAAAAGCATAAAGTGTGACGAAAGACCTCCTAAATCAAGTGAACTTGGAATTGTAAAAGTAAGCTCAGTTTCATGGGGAGAATTTAACGAAAACGAAAGTAAAACGTGTTTTAGTGAAGAAGCTTTTAATGCTGATTACATTATTCACAAAAATGATTTTCTATTCAGTCGAGCTAACACAATTGAATTAGTGGGAGCTTGTGTTATTGTAAAGTCTATAAATAAACGCTTAATGTTAAGCGATAAAATTCTCAAGATAGACTTTTTACAAAATCATAATAATTTTTATTCTTTGTATTATCTGCGTTCTGTTTTTGGTAGAAAAGAAATAGAGTCATTAGCAACGGGTAATCAAGAGTCAATGAGGAATATTGGTCAGGATAGAATAAAGCAAATAAAAATACCCATTTGTTCTCTTCCCGAACAACAAGCCATCGTTCAGGAAATCGAAACCCGCCTTTCAGTCTGCGATAAGATAGAGCAGGACATTGAAACGAATCTGGAAAAAGCCGAAGCACTGCGGCAGAGCATTTTGAAAAAAGCGTTTGAGGGGAAGTTGCTTAATGAAAGAGAACTGGCAGAGGTTCGAGGGGCAGAGGATTGGGAGCCAGCTGAAGTTTTGCTGGAAAGAATAAAGGCTGAAAAGGTAGGAAATGTAAAAAAAGAGAAGCAGGCAACTGAACAACTAAAAAGTATCATTCAAGACGACAAAAGACTAATTCAACAAGCTACCCTGGAAGCTTTCGAGCAAATTGACAAGTAAACGTTAATAATTAAGTTTTAAACTGAAAATTACTCTCATCTAAAGGATCCAAACCATGTCTGAAAATACCTCATCCATCGTTTCCAAAGTCTGGAGCTTCTGCAACGTCCTGCGGGACGGGGGTGTGAGCTATGGCGATTATCTGGAACAGTTGACTTATCTCATATTTCTGAAAATGGCTGAAGAATTCAGTAAGCCACCGTACAACAGAAATATCGGCATCCCTGAGGAATATACCTGGGACAAACTGAAACAGCAACGTGGAGCCGAACTCGATACTCGCTACAGGGAACTGCTGGAAGAACTTGGTCAAAAACCAGGGATGCTCGGGCAGATTTTCCTCAAAGCCCAGAACAAGGTCAGCGACCCTGCCATGCTGTACAAGATCATTGACATGATCGACAAAGAAAGCTGGGTCATGATGGGTGTGGACACAAAAGGAGAAATCTACGAAGGGCTCCTGCAAAAGAACGCCGAGGATACAAAAAGCGGAGCCGGCCAGTATTTCACCCCCAGGCCGCTAATTAAGGTCATGGTCCAGTGCCTCCGGCCTGAGCCCCTGAAAACAATCGGAGATCCCTGCTGCGGCACAGGCGGGTTCTTTTTAGCAGCCTATGATTTTCTTACCTCACACTACCGGCTGGACAAAGAACAGAGCCGCTTCCTGAAAAACAAAACCTTTGGCGGGAACGAAATCGTTGCCGGAACCCGGAGGCTTGCCTTGATGAACATGTTCCTTCACAACATAGGGGAAATCGACGGCGAACCCATGATCTCAAATTCCGATGCTCTTATTGCCGATCCCGGTTATCGTTACGATTACATCCTCACAAACCCGCCGTTTGGAAAAAAGAGCAGCATGACCTTCACGAACGAAGAAGGCGAGCAGGAAAAAGAAGAACTCACTTACAACCGACAGGACTTCTGGACAACCACAAGCAACAAGCAGCTAAACTTTTTACAGCACATCCATACTATCCTTAAAACCGGCGGGCAGGCAACAGTGGTTCTCCCTGACAATGTCCTGTTCGAAGGAGGAGCAGGAGAGACTATCCGCAAAAAGCTTCTTGAAACCACTGACCTGCATACAATCCTGCGTCTGCCAACAGGGATTTTTTATGCGAATGGCGTAAAGGCAAACGTGCTTTTCTTTGAAGCAAAACCTGCATCTAAAGAGCCCTGGACAAAAGAAGTCTGGATCTATGATTACCGTACAAATGTGCACCACACATTGAAAAAGAACCCGATGAAATATTCGGATCTTGAAGACTTCATTCAGTGCTACAATCCCAAAAATCGCCACAGCCGTAAAGAAACCTGGAGTGAAGAATCTCCAGAAGGATCTCCAGAAGGCAGGTTCAGGAAATTCAGCTATGAAGAAATCATAGCAAGAGACAAAACAAATCTGGATATCTTTTGGCTCAAGGACAAAAGCCTTGCAGATCTGGACAACCTTCCGGACCCGGATATTCTTGCAAATGAAATAATAGAGAATATGGAAGCTTCCTTAGCGAGTTTTAAGGAGATTATGGCTACTATTAATGGTGAAAGTGAAGAGAATTAATGGTGAAAGTGAAGAGAATTAAAAGATAAGTTCCCGAATCATTTTGGAGAGTTCAATATCTGAGTTTTGTTACCTGTCAAGCCTACTCCTTTTATATGATAAGTGATCTTTATGTCATACTTCTTAGAGATGTCTATCCGTGTTGTTTATTAAGAAGAGAGAACATAAGGTAATGTTAACCTGTTCCAGATCCTGTAAAGGCTTTACCTCAAAAGCGAGGAAAATTGCCGTGGATGATAAGAGACCACTTTAAGCTCAAGGGAGAATTTGTCTGTGAAAATGAGAACGAAAATAGTGTTTATACTCCTTGCCCTGATGGTGGTCTTTGTATCGGGCTGTATGGAGCAAAAAAAGGAAATTGTCATAGATAAGCCTGGTAATGTCTCTAGTTATGAATTTGAAGTTTTTCAAAATGAGTCGAGCAATCAGACGCTTGCAAATACCACTACATACTACCTGCTGGAAAATGCTACAAAAGTACAGGTTGTCCATATGGTGGTAAATACCAGCAAGCTCGAAATATATCCTCCCGACGTCCTGGGCGGCAGTTCAGAGGAGAGTCCTATTCAAAATTTCGTACAGCTTGTGGGCCCGGCAAACGAGACCGAAGCGAACCCGAAAACATTTGAAGAACTTTCCAGTAGAAATGAAACTTCGGCTATTAATTATACTCTGACTCAGGAAGTAATCCAGGGTGTGAAAGTTATAAACCTGGAGTTTAAGGAGCCTGTTACAGGTTTTATCGCATATACGCTTGAGAATTCGGGAGAGCAGAGTTTTGCATTTGTTAAACACGATTCCGAATTCGTTCGCGTGGTACTTCCAGAAGGATATGTTACTGGCAACAGGGTATTCGGGATAGCAAGGCCTGAACCTTCGAGTGTAACTTATGATGAAAACGGAAGGCAAACTCTCCTGTGGACTTCCTCGAAGACGGGAGACCGAGAAGAAACCATTCAGGTGAAATACTATACCCAGTCAGCCCCCCTACTATTCTCAGCCGCAATTATAGCCCTGCTCTTCGGAGTTGGCCTTGTACTTTTACATTATTCCAGAAGTAAAAAGAAACTTGAGGCTGTTAGAGGAATTCTTGATCTAGAAAAAGAATATGAGAGGAAACAACGAAAAAGGAAATGATCTGGAAGGATATTTTCCCTCCAGATTTATTCATGAATAATAACTCTTTTTGAAGTTGATAAATTATTTATGACAGTTTGCCGTATTTCCTTATTGATGAAAGCCTGGGGAAAAATACGAGCTAAAGATTTCTTTTCATTTAAATCACCATCCGAAGCCGTAACTCCGATTATAGGCTCCCTCCTTATGTTGATGGTTCTGGTCGCACTTGCAGGTGTGGCTGCTATCAGTTTTTCCAATATTGCCAATGAAGGCAAAAGCACTCAACCGCTGATGGCAAAGATTTCACTTGAATCGTGCGAAGGAGGACTGTATGACGTAGATTCAAAGGATGAGAAAATAACTAAGCTTGTAGAAAATAGAATTGTGCTTGTGCATGCAGGAGGAGATTCTCTTCCATTTAATACTATTGCAATAAGAATTTCAGGATATGGGAATTCCTACAAGGGCATTGTTGCAAACGGGGGGACTTCTATCAAAGGAAATACGGAAGTTCTGTACCAGAATCTGGGCTCCAAAGAGAAAAACGGCACATATATGGACAGAAACGGTGCAGTTATTAATGACGGCTCATGGAATGTTGGGGAAAAGCTTGTTCTTTGCGGGCAGGACAGTGCAAACGGGACTGCTAAATCCAGCGTAAAAGTTAGTGTAGATGGGGACAGTAATACTTCTGACAATTACGGCTTTAAAGCAGGCTCTGAAGTTACCCTAAAGGTTATTGACATTAAAAGCAATAAAGTCATTGCTGAATATCAAGCTGTTGTAAAACAAGCATAAGACTAAAATTGAAAGAAAAAAGTCTCATCTTTTAGAAAATCTCTTTTTAATTTTAAGTAGTTTCCTTACCGAATATTGGATTTTTAGTCGATTGACTTGACTTTTATGAAAGCCGTTTCTGAACTTTATAATTCCATAGGTGGTAGAAATCTCCGGGTTACTGCCGATAACCTTAATATTTAGTATAAAAGAAACACTTGTTAGATAGCTAAAAAAAGAGAATTAAGGATTAAAAAGATAAATTAAAAGAAAAAAAATCTATATAAGAGCTTATAATAAGATTATAATAAGTAAATATAAGATATTTTCATTAAATGATTTATTATAAGCTTTTATTTTCAAGATAAACAATAAAATTATAATTAAAGAGAAAGAACAATAGGTAATTATAGAAATTTTCAGGAAATATATGGGCTAAATTTTATAAATTGGGAAATGAAAGCTAAACATAATTGTTTTTAATATATAACTCCTTAATTACCCCTAATAAGTATTAAACACATAATTATTATATTTTTTTGAGATTAAATATTAAATAAAGTGTGTTTAAAAATACGATTTCTATAAAGCTTTACATACACAAGTATGGTTATATTTTATTTAGCCGATTTAGGAGCTGTTGACACAAAGTCAATGGCACTATGTTGGTCAAAATAGGACTTATGCAATTGAACTAACAAAAGGTGGCTGTATTTACTCTATCACTTCAACTGCATAGTCCTAAACTGATCAACAGAAAATTTCGATAAAACTACAACCGTTTATATAGAATATATAAACAACCAGTTGAAAAATGGAAATTTATCGAAATTTATAGAGGCTAAAAAATGTTACAAAAAATAAAAAAGGTATTAGCAATTCTACTAGCAGTCTGTTTTCTGGCTACAGTAACAGCTGGAGCAGTAAGTGCACATGCAGATAACAATGGAAATTGTGTAGTGCACGAAGATCATAACAAACAGGTTAGCAAGAAAGTAATCAAACCAGTCCAGAAACCAGTAACTAAGAAAGTAGTTAAACCAGTCAAGAAAACAGTAACCAAAAAGGTAGTTAAACCAGTCAAGAAAACAGTAACCAAGTCTGTACCAAAGACCAGGCTATAAATATCTTGAGTTACAAGATCGATAAAAAACTGGATACACTCTTTACTAAAGATATATGGTAAATTTGGACATGGCTTATAGGACTTAAGAACCGTTTTTTAGATTCTATAAGCCATGTTTAATTCTCGAATAAACAGCAATATAGCTAATAAACCAATAAGCATTAAAACATCAGTTCTCTAATTAAGTGTTATTACACTGAAGACCACGTTTGATTTTACCCTCAAATTAAAAGCATAAAATCTTTACCGGGCAGCAATATTTGGACTTAAAATATTGCTATTTCTCTACTTTTCAAATTGCTATTTCTCTACTTTTCAAATTGCTATTTCTCTACTTTCCAAATTGCTATTTCTCTACTTTTCAACCTTGTTTCCTGCAGTTTTTGATACCTGCAAAATTAATTATGAGATCATCCAAAAACCAATTTTACTCTCAAAATCAGTAAAGTTTCATACTATTTTCCGGATATGAAACATAACTTTCCTAGCTACTCAAACATGTATTTTTGAAATTTTCCAACGTTTTTGGTCTTTTGTCTTTAGTGAAAATTTCCAGCAGCCATTTTCCTAATTTTCGGTTGAGATAATAACTGCAAATTAACTGCAAATTTTCGAATAATCTCCCAAAAAAATAACATGAAAAAGGTTGTTTTTGAAGACATATATAGAAAGTCAGTTGATGACGACGGCTCATGGAATGTAAGGGAAAGGCTTGTTCTCTGAGGGCAGGACAGCCCTGAAGAATCTATTGTTTCCAGTGTTAAAGTAAGTGTCAATTGGAAAAGTGACACCTAAGATAATCACGGCTTCAAGGTATATTTTGAAATTATTCTTAAGGTTATTGACACAAAAGCAGCAATGCTATTGCTGAACAAAGAGGCTATTGTAAAACATTATGAAGGCTAAAATTGGAATCTCGGAAAATTTTCTGTTTTCTTTTAAATATATGGTTTATGAGGATTCAGAAATGATTTAATCCTGTTATTAAAGGGTATATCTGAAATTAAATATTATATAAAGCTTCTTTTTTAAATATAAGTTATATAATTTCTCAATCGATGTAAGTATTTTTATATTTTTGTCAGCTAATTCAAGACAAGTCAACCGTTGACGGTTGGCAAAAGAATTAGAAGACAATAAAACAATAGGGCTTATGCTATTGAACTGAGAAATCAATAGCAGGAATCTGTAAACCATTCAAATCAAAGTATGACAGATTCATTCGTGATTTATTCTGAACCTCATATGCATGAGGCCCTTGTAAATAAAAACAAAATCGTGACAAATTATATTAAAGGTATTAAATTAAAAACAAAAAGAGGATTATTACTATGGGAAAAAAAACATTTGACGGAATAAAAAAGCTCATGTGTATGTTTACACTGGTCTTTTTTGTAATGTCATTGACAGTTGCATCAGTAAGTGCAGGATCAAATGATACATATAAAGTAGAGAAGGCAAAGTTAGATACAGAGAAGGCTAAATTGGAAAAAGAAAAAATAGTAATATTAAAAGAGAAAGCTCAGTGCGAAAAAGAAAAACAGAAGCTTGAAGCACAGAAGAAGAAATTGAGCAAGAAAAATAAAACTGACAAAGAGTACCAGAACTGGCTCAAGAACTATAACAAATTTTTAACCAAATATAACAAATGTCTAAGCAAATATAAAGCATGGGAAACCAAATACAATAACTGTTTAAAGAACTACACGGTTCTGGAACAAAAATATAAGAAATAAAAGCATTAAGAACTAGCTATAAAAATAAAAATATAAAAGGTAAAATAAAAATACAAAAGGTGGCTATAAAAGACAGTGTGCCAATTTTCTGTAAAATCATAAGTTTCTAGAAGTTGTTGGATAGAAGATTTGATACGTGCAGATAAATTTCATCCATAGCGTACAAAAACTTAATTTGAATTTACAGCAAACTTGCGACACTGCCAGGTAATTTCCTTACAGGATTTACGCGCTTGAGGAACAAATAAAAGCACACATTGATCTGTCAGGAATATTTAATTCAGACATTTTAATGTTTCATGCTATTGATTTCTCAGTTCAGGTGCGTAATTCCTTATTAAATATAAGCTCTTTTATTATAAATAAATTCACCTTTTTCTGTTTCAGTCCCTGTTATGTACATATTATTAAAACTATATCTGGGATCTACCCATTTGTCCCGGATTTGGAAAAACTGAGTTTTTTCCTAGAAACTTTGTTCTCACTATCTCTGTTTGCCTATTCGAATCTGACGAAGTCAAGTTACAGTCCGGCTCTTTCAATCAGTAGATCTGCCACATATTTTGCATCTTTCAACGGAAAATCTTTTTCAGTAATCAGGCCTTCCGCCTCTCTTGCAGTAACTTCAACACCACCGATTATGCCTGTGGTGTCAAGCCCTTCAGGCAAGGCAGCAATCAACTCATCCATCGTATTTATGGGAAATTTTGCATCTTTAAGTATTTCAAGAATCTGTTCGTAAACTTCTTCCTTTACGCCCATCTATTCCCTCCGATACTGGTCTCTTTGTTTCTCACTTTAAAGAGCCTATGAATATCGACTCCTGCCTATAATCCTGTTTTCATTTTATTTCCACATTTCCTTCAGTTTTATTTTCACATTTCCTTCAGTTTTATTTTCACACTTCCTTCAGTTTTATTTCCACACTTCCTTCAGTTTTATTTCCACATTTCCTTCAGTTTTATTTCCACATTTCCTTCAGTTTTATTTTTCACCATAGATTAAATGATATTTGTAGTCATAGGCTATCCGTTTCCTGAACGGCATGTTCTCTCTCTGAAGATCCATGATATCTTTCAGGTTGATGTCTTTTATATTTTTGAATCCCGCAGCCCTGAAATATTCAAGCATTTTTTCAGGAGAGACTCCATGCCTGTTTGGAAGTTCACTGTCTATCTCTCTGGAGTAATGTCCTTTTCTGGGATTCCTTTTTTCAACAAGCAAAGTGCAGAAGTCACTTACAAGTCTCCTTGCGTTTGTTTCGATTGAACCGTCATTCCAGACTCCATCAACAACAATAAGCTTTCCTCCTTCCACGAGCACTTTTTTCCAGTTCTGGACCGCAGTATCAGGGTGCGGAAGGGTCCAGAGGAGGTGGCGGTTGACAACTACATCAAATGATCCTGCCTTAAAAGGAGGAGCCTCAGCATCCCCTTTTTTGAAAACACTGTCAAACCCTCTTCTGGAAGCCTTTTCCCTGGCTTTTGCAAGCATTTTTTTTGAAAGGTCAAGGCCTGTAACATGATGTCCCATTTCAGCAAACAGCAGCCCAATTTCGCAGGTCCCGCAGCCTACGTCAAGCACCTTCAGCCTGCCTGGAGGAAGCAGGCTTTTAAATACATTTTTCCAGGCTTCTCTTTCAGCTTCACTCTTAATCCCATGCCCTTCATTGCTGTCATAGGTCTCGGATGAAACATCCCATATGCGGGCAATGTTCTGTTTGATCTGGTTTTCCTGAATGGTCATATTTTAGCAACTCTCTTAATATTTTCAATTGAGGTAATGGTCCCGTTATCGAGATAGGCAATCCTGTGGCAGACCTTCCTTAACACCTCAAGGTCATGCGAGATCAGCAGGTAGGAAACGTCTGTCTCCCTCTGAAGCTTCTGCATAAGGCGCAGAATCTGTGCCTGCACTGAAACATCAAGCATAGAAGTTGGCTCGTCAGCAACGATAAAATCAGGAGATAAAGCCATGATCCTTGCAAGCACTATCCTCTGGATCTCCCCTCCGCTGAGCTGAACCGGATAACGAGCAAGGTGTTCAGGGCGCAGCCCTGTAAGCTCTGCCAGTTCCTCCCCACGCTTCAGGAGGGCATCTTGCTTCAGCCCGGAATGGAGTTTAAGGGGCTCTATTAGGTTCTCAAAGGCTTTCATACGGGGGTCAAGAGAAGTCTCAGGGTGCTGGAAAATCATCTGGATTTTAGGGCGCAGTTTCCGAAACTCTTTTTTTCCCATGTTCAGTATATTCGCTCCCTGAACCCGGATTTCTCCTCCCGTGGGTCTTTCAAGCCCTACAATACATTTGCCAATAGTAGTTTTTCCTGACCCGCTTTTTCCGAAAAGTCCCAGGGTTTCTCCGCGATATACTGAAAAACTGACGTTTCGGAACACCTCCAGAGTCCCAAAGCTCATTGCCAGTTCGTCTACTGCAAGGACTGGAAGTGACACCTGATCCATCCTCCGTTATGTTTTTTCATTTCAGGGTGTTTTCTGAAACACTCAATACTCGAGTACCTGCACCTCTCATGGAAAAAGCAGCCCTCAGGAAGGCTTATCCTGCTTGGGCTCTGCCCGCTCAGGGGAACAAGCCCGTTTCTCGGTTGAGCCCGGATAAGCCCTTTTGTATAGGGATGCAAAGGTGTGCTCAACACTTTTGAGGCCTCATCCAGTTCCACAATCTCTCCTGCATACATCACAGCTATCCGGTCGCAAACCTCAAGAGCCATATCGAGGTCATGGGTGATCAGGAGCATTGTCTTCCCATACTCTTTTTTTATTTTAGTAAAAAGCTCCACTGCTCCTTCCTTTGCCTCGGGGTCCAGCCCTTTTGTAGGTTCATCCGCAATCACAAGTTCAGGCTCAAAAGAAAGAGACATGCAAGCGATCAACCGTTGCCTCATGCCTCCAGACAGCTGGTGGGGATAGAGACCGCAAAGTTTTTCGGGGTCTCTCAAAAGAAGTTTTTTCATAAGCCTCAGCGACTTTTTCATTCCCTCCTTTTTGTCAACCCCTCTTTCTTCGAAAACCTCCTCTATCTGAAGCCGGTTTTTCAGGACAGGGTTTAGGGCTCCAGCAGGGTTCTGAGGCATGAGGGAAATGCGTTTCCCCCGGATTTTCCTGAGTTCTGAAGGTCTAAGAGAAAAAAGGTCCTGTCCATGAAAAAACACTGTTCCTGAAACAATCGCATTTGCCGGAAGAAGCCTCAGCAGGGAAAGACCGATAACAGATTTCCCTGACCCGCTTTCTCCAATTATCCCAAAAGTCTCTCCTTCCCTGATCTCAAAGAAAACGTGAGAAACTGCTTTTACAGTGTTCTCCCCTGCAGGAAACTCAACCGAAAGGTCTCTTATTTCAAGCAGGCTCAATCAATTTCGCCCCCATCGTGGTTCGGGTCAAGGATATCTCTCATACCGTCCCCAAGAATGCTGAAAATGACCACAATCAAGGTTATGGCAAGCCCTGGAAAAATCGTCTGGTAAGGAGCTGTCCTCATGAATTCCTTTCCTGCGGAAAGCATTGCTCCCCATTCAGGCACATCGGCAGGCAGCCCTATTCCGAGGAAACTCAGTGTAGCAATAGAGAGAATTACATGCCCGAAATCTATTGTGGCCAGCACTAGAAGAGTGGCTATGGCATTGGGCACAATATGCTTGCGGATTATGTAAAAATCTCCGGCCCCGCCCGTTATAGCGGAAAGGACAAACTCCTGTTTTTTAATAGAAAGGACCTGCCCCCGCATCATCCTGGCGTACTTTGCCCACTGGACTATAGAGAGGGCAAGCATCAGGTTGAAAACTCCGGTCCCGAGCGTCCCCATAATGGTGAGGGCAAAGATGACCCCTGGAAAAGACAGGAAAATATCTATAACCCTGGAGATACTTTCATCCACAAAGCCTCCATAATAGCCTGCTGCACAGCCCGCTGCAGTTCCCAGAAACAGGGAAATCAACACCACTCCTGAAGCAATTGAAAGGGAAGTCCTGGCTCCTATCAGAATTCGGCTCAGGAGGTCCCTTCCGAGGTAATCGGTACCCAGGATGTGCTCCTCTGAAGGGCTCAGATTCTTGTTCTTCAGGTCAATTGCATTGGGGTCGTAAGGGGAAAGCAGGGGAGCAAAAATGGCAAGACCGGCAAAAAGCAAGAGGGCTGCCAGTGCAAAAAGCATATCTTTTCTTTGAAAAAATCTTCTTGCAAATTGACTTCCATAAGCTTCCGGAAGCGAGAAACTCTTTTTTCTTAACTTATTAGCAAATACATTGTCCATAGTATCAGCCGTACCTTATCCGTGGGTCCAGATGCGTATAGAGAATATCCACAAAGAAATGCACAAAGAGGAACATCGTAACGATCGCAAGCACACAGCCCTGGACCACAGGCAAATCCCTGGCAGAAATCGAGTCCACAAGCAGGCTTCCTATCCCTGGCCAGGCAAAGATCTTTTCAATCACAACGGTCCCTCCAAGCAAGCTCCCCATCTGAAAACCAATAACTGTGATAACAGGAAGCATGGCATTTTTAAGGGCATGCCTGCTTACGATTTTCCATAAAGGAAGCCCTTTGGCTTTTGCAAACCTGATATATTCCTGTCCCAGGGTCTCAAGCATGCTTGTCCTTGTGACCCTCATAACCGCAGCAACGGAATGAAGAGAAAGAGCTGCTGCGGGCAAAAGCAGATTTTCCAGGCTCCCGTAACCTGTCACAGGCACGAGTTTCAGCTTCAGGGAAAATATCAGGATAAGAAGCAGGGCTACCCAGAAACCGGGCATTGAAACTCCAAAGAGAGTCACAATCCTAAGAATGTGATCCGAAATCTTGTTTTCCCTGAGGGCTGAGTAAATTCCCAGGCTTACTCCTGCAAGTATTGCAATTAACATACTCACCGCTGCGAGCTGGATAGTTGCTGGAAGGCGTAAAGCCAGAAGATAAAGGACTGGCTTTTTGAAAACATAGGAGGTTCCGATGTCCCCTTTCAATACTGCTTCTTTAATCCAACTGAAAAACTGCAGGTAAAGGGGGTCATCCAGGTCATATCTATCTGAAATCTGGTTAAGCTGTTCATCTGTTACGCTTTCTTCCAGGCCCACGAATGTGTGTTTGAGGACTAACTCAGCCGTACCTCCCGGAATTACGTTCATAAGGAAAAAGGTCAAAGCACAAACCGCAAAAAGCGTAAGTGCCATGAAACCTACCCTTTTTATGAAATATTTCATGTTTTTTCCTCAACCCGGACAGAAGGCAAGGAAACCTATCTATCCGTATTACTTTGAGTGAATATGGATCCAGGGGGTAGAGTCTAAAAAATAGACCCTTCCCTGAAAATCCCTTCAGCTTTTATTTTCCAAATACATGCCCGCATTTATGCGGTAGTCGTGGGCTGTCGGGTCGAAAACATATCCTTTTACATAATCTTTCTTCACGATTGCACAGCCATAGTAAGCCACTATGATCATGGGCTGTTCATCATAAACGATAGATTCTACCTCATTGAACTTTTTATAACGTTCATTCAGGTCCGTGATTTTTCTGGCTTCCTTTATCAGAGCATCTACTTTCGGATTGGAATATCCAGGTCCATTATCAGTGCCATTTGTCATGTACCAGTTCGTAAGAATATATTCCGGATCAGGGACCATTGCAATATTGTAAGCGGCGAGGTAGATGTCCCAGTTGCCCTTTTCTCTTCTGTCATCTATTGACCCCATTTCCAGCACTTCGGTTTCGGCATCTATACCTGCTTCTTTCAGTTGGGCAGCTATAGCTTCAGCCATTGGTGGAAGTCCAGGCCTTGCAGCATAAGTCATCAGGTTGAGCTTGAGGGGTTTTCCGTCCTTATCCCTTATCCCGTCCCCATCAGTATCCACCCAGCCTGCAGCTGTCAGGAGCTCATCAGCTTTCTCAAGGTTCTGACTGTAGGGTTTCAAGCTTTTGTTAGCCCAAACCATTGTTGGCAAGAAAGGTCCACCGGCAGCTTCTCCTACATTATATAGCACATTTTCTGCAATGTCAGACCTGTTAATGGCATAGGACATAGCCTGCCTTACTCTGACATCTTCAAGGGGCTCATGCTTCAGATTCAGGTCAATTTTATAGACTCTGGGAGTCTTGTACTTCTCGACGCTAATGCCATCTAGGGCGTCAATCCTATCAGTTTCACTGTAGGGAACATCAACGGTAAAGTCAATTTCTCCATTTTCGATTGCCATTGCCCTTGTATTAGGGTCGGGAATCCCTTTAATAATCATTTTATCAAGTCCAACTTTCCCTCCCCACCAGTTTTCATTTTTCACGACAGTAAGTGTCCTGGTCTGATCATCAAAGGATTCAAATTTATACGGGCCTGTTCCAACAGGTTTTACGAATTCTCCTTTTTCATTATAAGAAGAAGGACTTATTATAGCAGTATCCGGGTAGTGGAGAATTCCAGGAAGGATTGGATTAATTTCTTTGGTTTTGATTTTAATAGTGTAATTATCAACTGCTTCTATAGAATCTATATTTAGCATGGAAGCAACTTTCGGGTTTTCCGAGATTACTTTTTCCAGAGTGAATTTTACTTCGTTTGCAGTCATTTTGCTTCCGTCATGGAAAGTAACGTTATTTCTTAGATTGAATTCCCATGTGTCTTCATCAAGCTGTTCCCAGGAGGTCGCAAGCCCCGGCTTAAGGGAAAAATCTTCATTGGCACCAACGAGAGTTTCGGTTACTGCAGCTTTTTCGCAGATCAGAGTTCCAGCATCGCCATCAATGGGATTAATCGATTCTATATCCCACATTTCTCCAAGCACTAGTGTATTATTTTCAGAGCCTCCTGACGTCTGGGAAGCGCTATCTGATCCTGAGGTAGCTTCCAGCCCGGAGACTGCGTCTTTCGCTCCATTTTCTGTACTGCTGCACCCGGAAGTCGTCAGGATAGCGCAGGTCAGCAGGATAATTAACAATATAATCAAGGGGGAGTTTTTATTTTTCATTTCGGAACACCATCTTTTTTAATGAATTTTATTTTCGGCCGCAGATGAGATAGTACTGATAACTGCGTACAATCCGTTCGCCTAATGGCATCTTCTCTTTCTGAGCCTCTCTTACTTCTTTCAGGTCAAAAACCTGAATATTTTTAAATCCTGAATTAGACAGGTACTCCTTTACTTTTTCAAGCGGAGCTCCTCCGGAATGCGGGAGCCGGGCTTTGAGTTCATCAGAATAGTCAGAGTGTCCTTTTCGGGGGTCTTTTCCTTCAAGGAGCAGAGTCAAAAGGACACTTGCATTTCTGCGAACCCTGGACTCCAGGGTGCCGCTGTCCCATACTCCATCGATAATCACGACTTTCCCATTTTTCCGTAGAATTCGGTTCCAGTTCTCCACGGCTGATTTTGGATTAGGGAGCGTCCAGAGAAGATGACGGCTAAACACAATGTCAAAAGAAGATGTATCAAAAGGAGGGTTTTCTGCATCTCCCTCCCTAAAGGTTATGTCAGCCCCGAAGGCTTCAGCCTTTACTTTTGCGATTTTCAGCATTTGTCCGGAAATGTCGATTCCTGCAACCTCATGCCCCATCTCAGCAAATAGTAAGCTTAACTCTCCTGTACCGCAGCCGACATCAAGAATTCTCAATCTTTTTCCCGGAAAAACCTTCAAGAAAGCCCGCTTCCAGGCGTCTCTTTCTTTTTGAGTCTGGATCCCGTGTCCTGCATGAGTATCAAAAGTCTCGGATGCAAGGTCCCATTTATGGGCTACCATCTCTTTAATCTGGATTTCTGAAGAAGACATTAACAGGTACTTAATTATCTTATAATTAATAAGTTTCTATTTTGTATTATTTTGTATAATTAATTAATAGATTAGTAATATTCAATCTAATTAGACCTGCCTTAATAATTACAAAAAATGCATGAATTTTTGCATATGTCTTACTATGGGCCTCATCAAAAATAGATATTTTAATCTCCGAGTCAGTTTTAAGAATCCGGAAGTTATTTCCGATTCAATTGCCTGGAGTCCTGGTAATAAGATAGTGTTTCTAATGACTCCATACCAGTAGTAAAGAATGCCTTCCGGAAATTAAGGTAATAGTCGTCATACTGCTCTCTTGCATGGGTTTCATTAAAAACCACCTGCCTGGAGTGAGGATAGGAATCGCCAATCCACTGCCCCGTCTGTGTGCTAAAATCCTGATCCCTGGTGCCGGACCATACCATAATCTCACCTGTATAGTTTGATCGATTCAGGCTAAAATGAGGCGTGGAGATTATTCCTCTGGCATTTGCTTTCAAAAAGTCAGCAAGCACAACCCTGGTCCATTCATACATCAGATTTATTTTTGTGGGAGAAGTTGAGTTGTAATCAAGCAAGTCCGCACCTGCCAGTTCATATATCCGCACCTTCACTTCTACTTCAGATGGAATACTGATAATAGAGCTGACAAAAGGAAAGTTGTTAGGTGGAAGGATCCATTTTTTAAAGTAGAAATATTTGTCTCTGAAAGTAGATCCTTCAGCCTTGCTTTCAGCCACCCTTATCTGCGAATATGTATCGCCCTGCAAGCCAAGTTTGAACATCATAAATGCTAGAGAAGGTTCGGGTTCATTCTGGGATAGAGCAAAATAGACGTTTGCAGCTTCAGGATTTGACTTATATAAATTACTGGCAAAAGTGACATTATGTTGCCTTGCCAGGTCAGGAGCTCCACTGGATTCGATCAGTGCGCGGGAAACATGGGAACCGTATCTGTCCAGGTATTGTTGTACCAGAAACCCCCCACCTGACCCACCATAGAGCATTATTTTGCCTTCCCGAGATAGGAGTCCTTTGCCCTGCATGTCCTGCCGCACAGTTTCGATATCTTCGATTTGCTGGGCCGAACCATATAAATTCACAGCTAGACTGTAGTTAATTGAGCCGTCTTTATTATAAACTTCCGGAAATAGTGTAGGACTTACACCCCGATTGCCTATGAGCACGTATGAAAGCCCTCCAATTTTGTTTTCAAAATATTCGAAGTCCCCTGGGGAAGTAAGCATTCCCACTGCTTCCTGCTGGTTATCAAACAACCAGAAAATCACGTTGTCGCCTGGCTCGAAATTAGGGCTAAGAATATAGAAAGCTGTAAAATTTCCTATGGAAGAATCGTTATGATCAACAGGCAGCTGTAAATAATGGTGATGGCTGTCTGGCGGCATCTCGGAATAATAACTGCCGGTGGTAAGCCGTTCAGTGGGTACGGCGACTAATTCCCTGTATTCATACCATCCATATAGACAAACTAATACAAGAACGGCTAGAGCCAAAAATTTGAGAAACTTAAAATTTCGTCCCCTACACCCTAACATTAAAAGTCTCCTCTATTTTTTAATTAGATAAAGAAATTAATAAATAGATCTGCTTGACCGCTATTGTGAATTTTTCACATAGTCTTTATCTCGTTCTGCTTTCCTTGAACGTTAACTTCTTTTGGCTCCCGATTTTCAGGACAGGGTTAAGGTTCCAGCCTGACCTGGGTGCAGGATAAGAATGTCTGAAAATTTCAGGCAGGTTTCCCGGAGTATTAATATAATTTTTCCCACGGATAAGTGTTGGACTCGGTATCAAAACCCAGTGATGAACATAAAATAAAAAAATCACTAGATTTTGTAATTGGTCACAATCCTTGAGATCGAACTTAGGGGTTGAAGCCTTTAGATGTTGAATATTGATTTTGATGAAAACCGGATTCTTCTTGCGAATTTAGATTTTCAATTACGAAATGCAAAAATCACTAGATTTTGGAACAGAGTCCACGGATAAACGGCCTTTATAAAATAGGTTTTTACGATTGCCCTTTTTGAAGAAAAAATTTTTTCTTGATCGATAATTTTATAAAATATATGTTTATATATATTGAGCGCGAAAGTTCTGTCTTCCGTTTTTATAGATATGTTGAGCGTTACATATCTGGAAGCTATATAGCTCGGGCTGGTGTTTTTTTCTGTGGCCGGTCAATATTAGGTTCTATCCCTTATATTGGAATTTCGCCCCGATATAACATGAAAAATAAGTAAGTTCCTGTAAAAAAATTACTTATAAAGTTACCTATAAATACACTGTATCCTTCTGCGTTATGTTGGAATTTAAAGAATTAGGACTTAGGACTTGTGCGCCTGCGAGACGAAATTACGCACAAAAAGTCGTAATTAAAGAGAAGGTTTAGACAGTTAAAGGTTTAACACTATCCACGTTTCAACCGCGTAAGTCCTGACAATATAATTTCTCCAGATAACCTGGCTGTCTTAAATTCATTCTGTTGGTACTTAATATCTTTAGCGTTATGTTTATTTAAACATAACGGTGAAACCCACGGTGGTGTACAAATTGCATAAAAATTCAAATGAAGAAAAACACCAGATGGAGACGATTCTGAAGCAGGTAAAGGATCCCGAACTACTTTCACAGATCAAAAAAGTAGTTCCCTTTCACGGCTTCCTTACCTCTGGGGCGTTAATCGGTATCCAGATGCTCAATATCGCAAGACGGGAGCTCGATGTTCGGGAAGGGGAACGCATATACGTGACCTGTGAAACAAAAAGCTGCATGCCTGACCCATTCCAGATCCTTGCTGGAGCTACCATCGGAAACAATGGGTTAAAGATAATGAACTATGGGAAAATGGCGGTCACGGTAAATAAACAGGCGCCTGAAGGAGCTAACAGCATAAAAGGTATCCGAATCCTCCTCGACCCTGAGAAAACGAAGGATTATCCCAAACTCCACGCCTGGTTCCTGAATACTGAAAAGCTCCCTCATGTGGAAGTTTTACCAATCCTCCTGGCTGCAGGAGAGAAAGTGTATTCCTGGAAATTTGTGGACATAGATGTTCCGGTTCGAAGAAAGAAGAGGATACAGTGCTGTAAAAATTGCGGTGAAATGTTCATTCAACATGATAACGAGCTGCTGTGCGGCGGTTGCACAGAATAACGTTGAGAGGTAAGCAAAATGGAAGAAGATATGCGATTGTCTGTCTTTGCCGAAAAAAAAGACAAGCAGCTGATCTATTTCCCCGAAAAATGCATTGGCTGCGGGACCTGCGTACAGGCATGCCCCAAAGGTAACCTGGCAGTTGGAGCTGTTGGAGCTATAGCAAGAGGGTTGGTAGATGCGGATTTCCTGGAAATGAAAGAAAGTGAAGCCTGCCTTGTCTGTGGAATTTGTGCGAAAGTTTGTCCCACAGGTGCTCTTGAAATGAAGCAGGAAGGAAAAATCCTCACTGACACGTCTTATCTTTTCAGGGCTATGAAGCCAACGTCAGTAAACGAAAGCTGCGTCCACTGTGGGCTTTGTGAGGATATCTGCCCTCAAGGCTGTATTGAGGTAACCCGCGAAATTTCAGCGGATGGAAAACTGAAACTTGTCGGAAAGACCAATATTGATACCGAATGCTGTATCCACTGTGGCTGGTGTGCAGCAGTCTGTCCGGTGAATGCTATTTCTGTAGAAAAGCCTTTTGAAGGGCGCTGGACCAGGGATGAAGATGTCTGCCAGACCTGCCACACCTGTGTGGAAGTCTGTCCTGCAAATGCCATTTTCAATAAAAAAGCTAAACCTGGAGAAAGAGTAGAAAAGCTCACTCACCGTCCTGATGCCTGCATTTACTGTGGAGCCTGTGCGGTTGCCTGCCCTGTTGATGCCATAGATGTCAGAAAAACTGCAGTTCTTCCAGAGATGGAGAAAAAAGGCGTTCTTGAGAAGAAGTTGCTTGAAACTCCTGCTCCAGAGGCTATACTCCGCACCTGCCTGGAAACTGATGAAGCTGCATGCCTGGGCTGCGGAAACTGTGTAATCGTCTGTCCGGTGAATGCCCTTTCTGACCGTGAACTTGCAGCCGGACACCTGAACAACATGGACGAAAAAGCTCTTCTAGGGGTTAAAAACGGGAGAATTTCAGTCATAGACCAGGAACGCTGTGGAGCAGACGGTACATGTGCCCTTATCTGTCCTGTTGATGCGATCAGGCTTGTAAAAAAAGAGGTGGAATAAATGGCAGGAACAATTGCAATTAAGAACGGATACGTCTTTGATCCCCTCAATGAAATAAATGGGGAAATTATGGATATCTTCATCAGGGACGGAAAAGTTGTAAGAGAGCTTTCTGCAGCCGAACTAAAAGACGCAAAGGTTATTGACGTCTCTGGTATGACGGTAATGCCTGGTGGAGTTGACTCCCACTCTCACGTTGCAGGTGCAAAGGTTAACGCTGGCAGGTCGATGCGTCCCGAAGACCATTATAAAGCAAATCTCCAGAAGACTTCACTTACCCATTCAGGTTCAGGTTACACTGTCCCCTCGGTCTACAAACAGGGATACGATTACGCAGCAATGGGTTACACAACTGTTTTTGAAGCTGCAATTCCCCCTCTTGAAGCTCGCCACACACATGAAGAAATGCGTGCTACTCCGCTCCTTGACATGGGAGGATACCTGATACTCGGAAACAACTTCTTTTTGATGCGCTATCTCCATGATGGAGACATAGAAAAGGCTGCGGCTTATGTGGCCTGGATGATGAAAACTCACAAGTCCTACGGAATTAAATGTGTCAACCCTGCAGGAGTTGAAAACTGGGGCTGGGGTAAAAACGTACATTCTCTTGATGAAGCCAACATCCATTTCGAAATTACCCCAAGAGAGACTATAAGAGGGCTTAGCGAGGTCAACGAACTCCTCGGCATGCCTGTACCTCTTCACCTGCATGCAAATAACCTGGGACACCCTGGCTGCTATGAAATTACTAAAGATTCCCTCAAAATCCTCGACGGCGTAAAGCCCAGGCAGGACATGGATGTGGAATGGGCTGAAACCAAAAAGGATCCTGCAAGGAATTGTTCCGTATATCTCGCCCACATGATGTTCAACAGTTTTGCAGGCACTTCCTGGAGAGATTGTGAATCCGGAGTAAAAGATATTGCAGAATATATCAACAACAAAGACCATGTAGTAATCGACAGTGGATGCACGCCCTTCGGAGAAGCCACGGTTATGACAGGAGATGGGCCTGCCATCCAGGATATGTACAAGCTTACAGGAAACAAGTGGTCGAATACTGACGTTGAGATGGAGGGTGGGTCAGGTGTCATCCCCTTCACTTACTTAAAAGCCAATCCGGTACACAGCCTCCAGTGGGCAATGGGCCTTGAATGTCTCCTGCTCATCAATGATCCCTGGAAGACAATTATGACCACGGACAGCCCCAATGGTGGGCCGTTTACGAAATACCCGGAGGTTATGACCTGGATCATGTCCGAAGCTTTCAGGAAACAGACCTTCAGCGAATGCCATAAGTGGGCAAACGACAGGAGTGAACTCGGAAGCATAAACCGGGAACTTTCCCTCTATGACCTTGCGATCCTGACCAGAGCAAACCCTGCTAAAACAATTGGCATGGCCCACAGAAAAGGTTCTCTTGGAGTGGGCGCTGATGGAGATGTTACAGTATATAACATAAATCCACAGAAGCTTGACGCGAACAACTATGAGGCTCTACTTCAGACCTTCAGGAAGGCCGAATATACCGTAAAGGGTGGCGAAATTGTAGCTGTCAAGGGCGATATTGTTTCCGTACCTGAAAAGCGGACTTATTATTCCGAAGTACATGTAGAAGACGAGCGGGAAAAGGAAATGCTGGCCGATGTGAAGGAATGGTTCAGGTACTACACCCTGGGCTTTGCCAACTATCCAACTCCAGAAAAGTATCTGAAAAATCCGACTCCCATACAGGTTAACGTGGTGAGGTGAGGTAATGACAGAGGGAGTTCTTATTAATAAAAATGAAATTGAGAGTAAACTCGAGGCAGTTATAAAGCCTGGCTCATTTACTGGCGAAAGTACTGGAGAAATGGCAGAAGTAATGCTTATTCCTAAAAAAGTGATTGACATTAAAGTCGAAGCCGACGTTATAACTCCTGATGCCTTTGCAGGCAAAAGTGCCAAAGAAATTGGAAATCTGGAAGTCTGGCAGGGGCCAAAGACCTATCCTCTCTCCGAGTTTTTTGAAGTGATAGGTAATGCAGGCAGTTCTGCAGCTGAGACTCTGATCCGCATAAAAGGTGACGTGATTAGGGTAAAAAGGATAGGAGAAGGCATGAGTGCAGGAAAAATCGAAATTGAAGGTTCTGCAGGCATGCATGTAGGTACCGGGATGAAAGGAGGAGAGCTCGTCGTTTACGGAGACGCGGATTCCTGGGCAGGTATGGAGATGACAGGCGGACTCCTGAACATAAAAGGCAATGCAGGAGACCATGTGGGCTGCGCTTACAGAGGTAAATGGCACGGCATGAAAGGTGGTCGCATTGTGATTGAAGGCTCGGCGCGCCACCAGCTAGGAGGCGGCATGGACGGCGGCGAAATTCTGGTCGAAGGCGATGTTAAAAGCTTCTGCGGAATCCGCCAGAACGGCGGGCTCATCTTCGTAAAAGGCGGCGCTCTTCGTGGAGTAGGTGCTGAAATGGCAGGAGGCACCATAGTCATAGGAGGTAAAATCGAGCGTTTTTCCCCGGGTTTCGAATTTGTATCCATGGAAAATAGCGTTACATCCGGAGAGGTTGAGTTAATAGGCGAATTCAAGAAATTCACAGGGGACTATGCAATTAATAAGCGGGCAAAAGGAGCGCTTTACGTGGTTGCAGACACAAACCCGGAACTCTGAGGTGAGAACTATGGAAGTATTACTCATTAGCGGAAGTACGATTAATGAAGGCAGGCTTGCCAAAGGTGGGGACAAATTCACGGACGAGTACACTATGGAATGTGCATCGTGCTGGATTTCTCCTGTGGATTTTGCATCACTATGCGCCCCTGAGAAAGTAAAAGTAACAAGCCAGAATGGAAAACATTCGATCGTGGTTTATACCAAATGTACGGATTCAGTCCAGCCAGGACAGGTGTTCATGCCCAGGGCTATCTGGTCAAATGTTATCATCGATCCTGATACTCTTTCCACGGGTTCTCCTCTCTATAAGGGTGCCCCAGTAACAATTGAGCCCACTGATGAAGAGGTTCTTAGCGCCGAAGATGTAGTATTGAAAGTTTATATCGGAGGGCAGTGAGCATGATTTACAAAAACATAGTCTGTCCGGTCTGCGGGGCGGCCTGTGACGACATCCAGGTCGAATTCGGAGACGGAAAGATTGAAGCTAAAAACGCATGTAAGATGGGAAATGCCAAATTTCAGGAAGTTGTAAGTTCCCACAGGCTCAGGCAGCCCCTTATAAAGAGCGAAGGTAAACTGACACCTGCTGCCTGGGATGAAGCTCTTGAAAGAGCAGCCGATATCCTTGTTTCGGCAAAGCGCCCCCTGCTTTTCATGGGTAGTGAAACCTCCTGTGAAGCACATGAAATAGGGCTCAAGATAGGGGAATACCTTGGCGCAATTGTTGATTCCAATGCCACTATCTGCCACGGGCCAACAGCTATGGGAATTCAGGAATCCGGAAAAGTCGGTGCAACTGAAGGGCAGAAGAAAAACAGGGCCGACCTCCTGATTTACTGGGGAACCAATCCTCTGGAATCCATGCCGAGACAGATGTCAAGGTACGCGGTTTTCCCGAGAGGTTACTGGACAAAACGTGGACGTTTTGACAGGACAGTTATCACTGTAGATCCAAGAAAAACTCCAACCGCTGAAGCATCTGACCTTCACGTACAGCTCAAACCCGGCTCAGATTACGAACTGATCAGTGCACTTATGACCCTGCTTCATGGAAAAGCTCCCCATCCATCGGTAGAAGAGATCACAGGAGTTCCCATTCCTGTTATGGAAGAGATGCTCGATATGATGAAGAACTGCACCTTCGGAGCTATCTCAGTGGGACTCGGGCTTTCCTCATCCATCGGAAAACACAGGAATGCCGAAATTGCAATGAACTTTGTAAAAGAACTTAATAATTTCACAAAGTTTACCCTGGGAGCTCTCCGTGGTCACTGCAATGTTGCAGGCTTTAACCAGGTCGCTTCCTACATGTACGGCTATCCCTTCGGGCTTGACTTCATGCGTGGACACCCACGTTATAATCCAGGAGAGTTTACAACCGTAGATTTGCTTCGAGAAAAGGACGTGGATGCAGCTCTTGTAATGTGTGCTGACCTTGTCTGCCACATCCCTGCAGATTGCGCTTCTTTACTTGCTGAGATGCCCATGATCTGCCTGGATATCGCGCCCTGCCCGACCGTAGCTGCTTCGGATATTGTACTCCCTGGAGTCATTGACGCTATGGAATGCGATGGGACTTTCTACAGGCTGGACGACGTTGCTGTGCACTTCGAACCTTTCACAAGCTCTCCCTTTGAGTTTACGAAGAGCAATGAAGACACCCTGAAACAGCTCTTTGAGAAAATCAAGGCAAGAAAGTAAGTTAAGTTTGTTTTCACGAATTCTTTTAAAGGATAGTGCAAAACAAATAGATGATGTGAGAGTGATTAAAACTCTCACCTTTTTTTCTTTTTCATTTTCCTGTGAACATAATGCCAAAATTTATTGATGAAGGTAGAATTAAAAATCATCTTATTTTGAAAATGGTCACAATCCTTTGAATGTGACCTGCTGGTTGATGCCGGAAAATCTCGAATTCTTATTTTTCAACCCTTCCTCTTTTCATTACTTCGGTATATTTGTTTCTTCAATATCGGGCGACTGCCATAACTGCGACCGTAGTTGAAGTTTAAGTAATTCTTTAATATGTAAGAGTACATTTATGACTTGCTAGAACTGGCTGAATCGCCAGTTAACGAAGCATCAAACAAGGAGTATGTGAAAATGCCACAGGAAAATAAAAACGATAAGTTTTATTACGTTATCATTGCGCTATCAGTTGTTCTAGTGCTGATGTCAGCAACGATATACACCATTTCACAGAGTGGTTCCGAAAAGGATACGGAAAATACTATTTCTATTGGTGGATATGCTGAACAGAAAGTTATCCCTGACACGGCAACATTGAACATCGGTGTTGTAGTTCAATCTGAAACTGCAAAGGAAGCGACAGATAAAAACGCAGCCCTTATGAGCGCTGTAATAGCAGAACTCAAAGCAACGGGATTGCAGGACAAGGAAATACAGACATCCTATGTTTCCGTATCCCCGGTATACAACTATGCAAATGATACGCAAACAATCAAAGGTTACTCTGCATCCAATAGTGTGCAGGTCACAACCAAAAATCTTGACAACCTGAGTGAGATCATTGACAGGTCCACGGCCGCCGGAGCTAATGATATTGGAAGCATTTCATTCTCGGTATCCAATGAAAAGCAAAAACAGCTTCGTGAAGACCTGATGAATGAAGCAGTAGCAGATGCATCCTCTAAAGCCACTACGCTTGCTAAGAGCCTGGGAACTAAAGTAACCGGCGTGCAGACTTCATCTGTAAGTGAAGACAGTGGTTCCAGAGTAGATTACGAATACGATATGGCAACAACAGCAAAGGGAGCAGAGTCAACTCCAATTCAGCCAGGCGAGTCTACTGTCTCAATGTCAGTACAGGTCACTTACTACATTGAATAAGAAATTTGGACTAAGTATTTTGAGCGCTGAAGTATATCACTGAAGTATATAAATGATCAGGAGTTGCAGATAAAGGTTATTTGCAACTTCTCAGATCAATGCGTCTTCTATATATCATCTATCGATTGACGCCTAGTCTTCTTTTTTACTTTTTATATGTAATTTTATGGGAGTTGGAATGTATTTTATCCTGAAATAATTTCGCCTTAAAACTCTCTTTGATATGCACAGGTTTGTAAAACCTGTATATTTTTCCTATCCAATATACGAACTTTTAGTTCAAAAGGTTCGTATTTTGAAGTTACGAGAATACAAGTTTTGCAAGAAAATCTAAATATTATTAGATAGTGTTTTATATCTTTAAAAAGTAAAATTATTTTGGATAAAACATCCTCTTGCTATCAGCAAAAAAGATATTAACGATCTCTCACGAACCCTTCTTTGCTGACAACAAAAAGGATTTAATTATTTAACCAAATTGTAAGCCCATTCGATCCATTCACAGAGGCATTCTAAATCCTCTTTCTCGACGGTAGCACCGCACCAGATGCGCAAACCCGAAGGGGCATCACGGTAAGAACCGATGTCATAAGCAACTTTTTCTTTCTCAAGCATTTTAATCAGTTCTTTAAGCTTTTCATCGGATAAATCAACTTTAAAGCAGACACTGGTACTGGACCTTATCTCTTTTGTTTCCGCTAAGAAATGAATCCAGTTGTTTTTAGCAACAAATGCCTCAAAGACCGCCAGATTATCATTTGTCCGCTGGATAAGTGGTTTAAGCCCTCCGACAGACTCTGCCCATTTTAGTGTTGCCAGCCAATCTTCATTAGCCAGCATAGATGGGGTGTTAATAGTAGAGCCTTCAAAAATCTCCTTATTCAGTTTACCACCTTTGGTCAGTCGGAAAATCTTGGGTAATGGCCAGGCAGGAGTATAGCTTTCTAACCGCTGAACAGCCCGCGGAGATAAAATCAGCATCCCGTGTGCACCTTCTCCACCTAAAACCTTCTGCCATGAGAAGGTAATGACATCCAGTTTATGGTAGGGTATATCCATAGCAAATATAGCAGATGTGGCATCGCAAAGCGTGAGCCCTTCCCGGTTATCAGGAATCCAATCGCCGTTGGGTACTTTGACTCCGCTAGTAGTTCCATTCCAGACAAAGACGACATCATTCTTGAAATCGACCTTATTTAAATCTGGTAATTTCCCGTATTCGGCCTCAAAAACTCGGACATCTTTTAATTTTAACTGTTTAGTGATGTCGGTTGCCCATCCTTTACTGAAAGATTCCCAAACAAGGACATCAACCCCGCGGCACCCTAGCATGGACCACAAGCACATTTCAAAAGCGCCTGTATCGGAAGCCGGTACAATACCTACCAGATAATCATCAGGAAGTCCAAGCATATCTCTTGTTCTTTTAATTGCTTCAGCTAATTTTTCCTTGCCAGGTTTGCTCCGGTGTGACCGGCCAAAAGGTGTATCCTTCAGCTCTTCAACAGAATAACCTGGATGTTTGGCACAAGGCCCAGAAGAAAAACAAGGATTATTAGGAACTCGTGTTGGTTTCATTTTATCTTTTCCTTTTTTGGTACTGTTAAGACTTAGGGGAATAAGAAATTTTCCAGCTATAGGTGAACATGCAATTATAACCATCTCCCTAAGACTTAACAGTACCGCTTTTCGGATAGGAACTAAGAACACATCGATTTAGAAAACCAACCAGTCCTGTTTACATTATCCATGTTCTTAGAATTGGATTCCTTAACACCCCAGGCCCTCTACTATTTAAAGACGTTTTTATTTATCTTTTCGTGCTACTTTTGCACGGTCAAAATCGATGTTCGTAGCCACCAAGCCTGTTGAAAACAAAGGCTTCTTCGAGGGACGGAAGGATTTGCCTGCTAGAGTTCACCGATAAAGGAAAAAAGGTGGTTGAGATCGGAAACTGGGCAGATATGAAGTTTTTTGAGAAGATTTAGGAAATTCTGAACGAAGAAGAACTTGAAGTTCTGGAGAGAATCTGTAAAAAAATCGCTGCTGGGCTTGAAGAGAAAAAAGATGATTGATGAACGACAAATTAGACACATATATGATACCTGCCGCAAATATGACCGTACTGTCCTGACACTAATTAAATTTCACCGCCGGAGTTACAGATTATGAAAAGTGAAAATACAAAGAAATTACATATCGCAATATTTGCTTCCCACAGAGGAACTAATATGCAAGCGATTATTGATGCTTGCAAAAGAGGAGATTTGAACGGGGAAGTATGTGTTGTTATAAGCAATAACTTAAATTCGCAAGCCTTGGAAAAAGCAAGAATAGCAGGAATTCCTGAATATCACCTAAGTAATAAAACACATCCAGAAAAGGATGAATTAGATGAAGCAATATGTAAAGTACTAACTGAAAGTGGCGTAGATATAGTCGCCCTTGCAGGGTACATGAAAAAGCTAGGACCTGAGGTTTTGAAACAGTACAAAGGACGTATACTTAACATTCATCCTTCACTCTTGCCCAAATATGGTGGCAAAGGAATGTATGGAATCCACGTACACAGAGCGGTTATTGAGGCAGGAGAGAAAACGACAGGGGTTACAATTCATCTGGTAGAAGGAGAATACGATACAGGAAAGATAATTCGGCAATGTGAAATTGAAGTTCTGGAGGGGGATACAATAGATACTTTGTCAAAAAGGGTACTTGAAAAAGAAAACTCCTTCTATGTGGAAACCTTGAAACTAATAAGCGAAGGTGTAATCAAAATGTAATGGCAGAGATGGCAACGGCAAATTTGCCGTATTGTTTGCGTTATTATTGTTTGCATTATCATTACTCCAGGCCAGAATAGTATTATTTTGCAATATAGTGTGACTGAGCTGAGATTATCACATGTAAAATTATCATTAAGAGTCTCATTTTCTGCCTTAAAGGCCACAACACCATCATTTGATCCTGTATTGACCCACCTATCTGTACCGCTTCACCTACCGGGTTTGCTATCAAAAGAGTCAACAATGCTGCACTTAAATTCGTACCCTTTCGAGTATACATTGAGTGTTTATAATATGGAATAGAGCATAATGGAATAGAGCATAATGGAATAGAGCATAATGGAATAGAGCATAATGGAAGAACATAATAGAATAGAGCATATAAAGGAATTAGAGCGATTTCATGGACATACACTATTGCTTGAAGCGGGAAGCACCAGCACGAATTTGATTTTTAAAACTCCCGAACCTCTGAAGGTAGAGATATTATTGCATGATATTTGTACTCATAATACATTGATTTTACAAAAGTAGTTTCAAAACCATATCTATCTGCTATCTTTTTAACTGTAGAGGGGTTGTGGGCAAACCCAAGAATATCTCTTGGTCGATTACTCAAGCTTGCTGATAACATAACTTTAAACTCAAAACCGATTTTGCGTAAAATTTTCCAGGGACCTGCATCTTGCGAGAACAGCCCTATTTTCCACAACGGATACAGACGGGGGTCCAGTATGTCGAAAAACACTATTTTACCCCCTTTATTAAGGTAACTTGATGCATTAAAGAGAAAGTTATCAATTTCTTGCGATGTTAAATACTGAATCACTCCAGCTGCAGTTATTCGATCAAAAGAGCATTCCAGTTTGTCCCAGACAGTTTTATCATCAGCCTGAATTAACAATATATTCTCATATTTTCTTTCCCTGATTTTTTTGCTTGCTTCATCAAGCATGGATGCGGAGAAATCAACTCCTACGAGCTGTTCATATTCCGGCGCATAGTAAACCAGGAGTTCGCCTGCACCGCATCCAAAGTCAAGCAGGGTTTTGCCCCCATCCAGATGGAATAGTTTTTCCTTAGCTTCCATGGAAATAAATTCCTCATCTGAAGATCTGTGACCACCATCTCTCCGATCTGCAAAAAATTCTACCCAAAAATCCTTTAGTTTGGATACGTTTTTTTCATTCTCCCCAAACATTCTATTTCTACCCCAAATCTCGCTTTTTATAAATTCCCCACTATAATATCCCCAAAACGAGTTATTATTTAAGGCTTATAAAGCTTATTCCTTGATTTAAGTAGAATCTCAGGCTCTTCGCTATTTTAAGTGGGTAACTTAAATTTAGCTCCTAAATGTGGAAGTAGCATATACAAAATATGAAAACAGCTTTTGTTGAAAATCACATTCAAGTTGCTGTTTTCATATTGATTGAATACTTTTTAACTAAACAATTATTTTCAACCAATACAAAACAGCGAAGAGCCAATAATCTTCAGTCTGATAGAGAGTTTAAGAGACCCTGAATTAAACTTAAATTTCAGAATCAGGTTATTTTTTCAAAGTACCGACAACAGGATAACCCTTTAATATTTTAGCCCCATGTGGTGTCTTGTCTATTTTTCCAGTGAGGTCTGTCCCAGCATTGCATCCTTTATGAGTGCCGTTTTTCCAAATATCACTATCAGAGACATTATAGACCTGGCCTTGATAGGCAACATATGCCGTCCCATTTTCACCGTTGTACTCTGCAAGTTCTTTAAGTGTATATTCTTTTATTTCAGATTTCCCTGTCACATTCTGCACTTCAGTTGCAGTCTGTCTTTCAGTTACTTTTTGCCCAGTTGGAGTAACTGCTTCAGCAGGACTTATTTCTGTAACAGGAATTTCCTTTACAGTTTCAGTTATAGCCTCAGTTGGAGTTACAGCCTGTTCAGGAGTTCCTGTTTCATTTGGAGTTAACTGTTTATTTCCCGCACATCCTATTGCGAGAAATATGCCGAACAACACTACCAATATAATCAGTGCTTTTCTCACTATTTCCCCCCTACGGTATAGTCCCCCTACGGTATAGTCATTGCATCCTGAAATGATTTTGCAGATTCAAAACCAGTTGAAAGTTCAAGATAAAATACAACAGCAGGCAAAGAAAAAGTTAAACGTTGAATAAATTCCAGTTGCATCTTGACACTGAAGGTTATTTTGTAAACTCCACGTCGAGATTACATATCACCGTTATGTGGTGTATGTCCAGAACTGCTTATTTCCCCCACGTCTTTATTCCATCGATACCGAAAACAAGATAGGAGGCTACTTAGTTGCTAAGCCTCCAAATTAAATTTCTGGCAGCGTTTCAAATTTGCTGTAAATTTAAAGTCAAGTTTTTGCGTACTATGAAGAAAATTGATCTTCCGATATGGAATTTTCTACCCAGTAACTTTTTGAGATTTATGATTGTCGAATAAGAAAGAGCGATTACTCGCTCTCCCTCTTCTAAGAACCGGACGTGCACCTTTCAATGCATCCGGCTCAAGCGTTCTATAACCTTTTCTGTATCAGGCAGCAGTTTTTTTTTCAAATGGAGTGACCTTTCCGGAAACTTAATTTATTTTGACGTTCACGGAAGTAGTCAGGGTCAAGAAACGGATTCATTTGTAATTTTAAAGGAATATGCCTATGGATTCTGGTTTTGGATAAAAGCAACAGACTGTTTCTTTCTGTTCTGAAGTTCCATCTGCGTGTAGCATTTCGTTTCCAATATTTGTTGATAATCCAATTTTTGGATTTATTTGGATGTCTTCTTTTAGCCCATCTCCATAACATTTCCCATATTCGATGGTCAAGTGTCTGGAATGTTTCAGAAGAGACCACTGAACTGTGGTAGTTAGTCCAACCTCTAATTATGGGATTTAGTTTGGAAATTAAATTTTCTTGAGACCATGCCATTCCTTTCCTTAAGGTTTGACTGATTGTTTCAGTGAATCTTTTAATTGACTTCTTGGAAGGCTTGGTCAGAAGCTTGTCTTTATACTTGCGGAAATTCCAGCCGAGAAAGTCGAAGCCTTCATTAATGTTTGTGATAAGGGTTTTATCATCAGAAAGTTCAAGACCTCTTTCCTTGAAAAAAACAGAGGTCTTGTCTTTGATTTCTCTGGCAGTTTCTTCTGAATTAGCAGTTACTATGAAATCATCGCAGTACCTGATGAAGTTGACCTTGGTTGATTTTTTTTTTTTGGGGTATTCAGCCAGAAGTAGCTTCTCAAGACCGTCCAGTGTCATATTAGCCAAAATAGGAGAGATAATCCCACCCTGTGGTGTGCCTGCTTTTGTTGGATTCAGATGGCGTTTATAAATAAATCCTGCCTTAAGAAATTGGATTAGTATCGATTTTTCCATTGGAATATTGGTCAGCAACCACTGATGATTAATGTTATCGAAGCATCCCTTAATATCGCCTTCTAAGATCCATTGGGCTGAGTTTTTCTTACTAAGACATAGAAAGATTTGCTCACGTGCATCTTTAGTGCTTCGATGTTTTCGAAATCCAAAGGATCTCATGTCAGACTTAGTTTCAGCTATGGGTTCAAGAGCTAATGCGTATAGAGACTGCATAGCTCTGTCATACATTGTGGGGATACCTAAGGGACGTTTCTTCTTCTTACCAGGTTTATTGATGAAGACTCTTTTAAGCGGTTTAGCTTTGTATCCTTTACCAGTGAGACTAAGGACAGCCTTCATTTTGGAGGCAGAACTTAACCATTTCTCACCATCAATTCCAGGTGTCCTTTTTCCTTTATTTTGGGTGACTTTTCTTACTGCCAGAAGTTTGGCGAAGTAGGAGTGAGTCAGTAAATATTGTAATCTCTTGACAAGATTCCATTTGTTTTGTATAACTGCTTTTGTAATCCGGGTTTGCAACTTATTAACACTCTTCTCTACTTGGTGCCAGTTGATGCTTTTCCATTTCGGGAAGAGGTGAGTGTCTGCAAGCTTCTTATCCTGATGAGATATCGTTGAAATACTTACATTCAGAAGTTTGCCTCCTTTCATACAATAGAACACCATCAGTAAGTCAGCATCTTTTCAGATTGAGGCAAAGTTTGAACCCCTATCCAATCCATTAAGAATTGGCGTTCGCTTTTTACTGAATCCTATACCCTCTATGCCATTAATTCCCTTCACAGGGTCTCTACCTTTTTTTTCTTTTTTTTTTTTTTCACAGGAGCATATAGGGTTTACCAAGTTCCATGTCACAAATAATGCAAATGCTTTAGAAGCCATCTATAGACCGGAAAGCGTTTGTCCATTTTCTACGACGTCTGTAACACCATCATAGCCTGCTTTCATACCGTTTGGTTCAAGCGTATCAGCCTACTTTCGCTTGTCAAATTTCACGACCCGTACAATGGTTCAACATATGTTTCTTCATGGCATTTTTTACCCTAGCAGATGACCCAAATTAGACTTTCAGGCTTCTCCACATTGTCTTACGAGCTTAGCACAACTGCATTACTGCTGATGCACCTCATAATAGGGTTACCCCAAATGGAAAGGGTAGCACAAGGCAATTTATGACATAACTTCTTGTCGCACTTACAGAAAAATTGGCACACTGCCAAATTTCTTTGACTTTGTGTTCCTTATCCTTGTATTTCGCCCCAAAGCTCACGTTCCTTTTCATGTTCATACACTATCTCTATCCACTTTTCACGAAGCATACTGATCCAGTTGGGATGTTCAACACCTTCATATTCGAATCCTAAAAACTTGTCTTTACCAAAATGGCTAAACGAAAGTGAAGCGACCTGTTCGAGTGATAGGTCATCAAGAGGCATTAACCCAAAAATTCCATATGTTGGACATGTAGCTGGCACAACACCAATTACAGTTTCCTCATTTTCGAGATGAGTCTCCACACCGTAGATACCACTACCTGAGCCATCCTGATAAACTGGATTTGATTTAACAAACGTCTTCGTGATTTCCCTGTTGTCTAACCCCTTTTCTGTGACTGTATACTGGATAATTGCATATCCAACCAAAACACTCTTCGTAACGTACTCAGAAATTCCATCTATGCCCTCAAAGCCAATCTTCATCGGAATAGCATTAACAGCTTCCCTGATTTCATTATACAATTGCTCATTCTCTACCATGCTAATCACTCCCCCGGATAAGCGTTAATATTGTCTCTAATTATTATATGGTCTTTTTTATTCATAACCGTGAGTACATACTCTCCTGGGTTAGCCATGTGGAGAGCAACAAATCAGAAAATGCTAGAGAACAAGCCAGAAAATGAGTTAGTTTTTCCCGTAAAAATACTGAATTTTTAGGATATTCAAACTTTCAGAGCAGTATATCAAAAGCTCAGAAAATTACAAATTACCTTCAGTATGTAGAATCGATGCAATGTAGAATCGATGCAACTTTTTTAAAAAACGAGCACTATCAAGTTGACAAGGACTAAAAAATTTTATCAGTTGCTGTTGAATCTACGAAATTTCTAGTCCTCGTCAACTCGATAAAAGTAAATATAAGTGAAGAACGAATCCCAAAACCAATTTTATTCTCAAAAATTAATAAGTTTCAGAATTATTTTCCAAATTATTTTCCATAATCTGAAGCTCGATCAACTATTTAGAATATGGGATTCAGAGAAGTAATTTTGAGTTTTGGGATCAGCTCCATTCATATTTCATTTTCTAAATTTAATCAAACAATTTCTACTTTCTGAATCGTCATAAGCTCTTTTCCAACAATCTCTCGCAATTGAGGAATTAAGGATCTTAGTTTTTCTTCATCGTCAATTACTTCCATAACGACTGGAATGTCATGGCTTAGCTGTAAGACCTTTATGGTGTGGATCTTTTTATCTGCTCCATAACCTTCAATTCCTCTGAGAAGAGTGGCACCATTAATACCTGAATCAAGTAAAAATTCGATCACCTTCTCATAAATGGATTTGTCATGAAAGGTTGCGTTTTGCTTTAGATATATGCGAAGAAGTGCGGAAGGCATGAAATCACCTGGTGTGCTTAGATAATTAAGTGTAATTTTATAGGTTATACAGTCAGCATGGAAAATTAAAGTTGCGCTGGCGCACCCCGCTGCAAGTAATGAGGTATTTGACTGAAAAAATATTTTTAAAATTCTCGTTTTACGCTGCGTAATATAAAATTTGAAAAGTATTTTATGCTCTATCACTATCTTAGTTAAAGAAATAGTGCAGTTGAGCTATGAGACCAGTCACATAAAAGTTCTTTCTACTGATTGATATTTCACTTTGCACAAACTCGAAGTTGCTTGATTTTAAGACTAAGTTAAGACAATAATAGAAGTTACAATTATTAAGTAACTGATAAGGTCTGATTAAAATGCCCAAAAGAAGGAATATTTGCAAATGGCTAATGCTTATCACTTTTGTTTCTCTTTTTGTATATAGTTCTGCAAGTGCAGATGATAACGGATTTAACGATTCCAAATCTAATGAGATCTCTGAGCCTTCTATAAAGGAATTTGAAAATGATCCCTCGTTCATAGCATACAGAGGAACCTTACCAGAAACAATTGATCAGAAGTGGGAAAACTCAATTGTAAATTGCTGGTTTAATCTGACACAAATAGGGCCGTCATATTCCGAATTTGATAACTCTATAAAAAGCGTTGCTTCCAATAACGAAATGCTGATAATTGAATTGGGCTCTGTCTATAAAGAAGAAGTAAATGACTCCAGAATTGACGAGATCTATCAGAAAATTGAGGATTACTGCGAACAGCAGGAAGGCATAGATGAAATCCCTGTGGTTTTTATGTGGGCTCAAGATGAGGAGGATCGTCCGTTACCGGATTATGGCCCTCAGATTTTTGACGAAGTTAAAAATGAGTCTGGATTCATAGCTACTCGGGGAACAATGCCTGTTATTACAGACGCTAATAAAAAAGTGGAATGGGAAGAAACAGCAGGGAATTGTATTCATAGCTTCAGAGATGATCTTCAGCCTTACATGAAATCATCTGGTGGATCACTGACCGGTTACGGTTACAACTACAGGGGATATATATTTGTGGCTTTTGATCCAAAATCTCTAGAAAATGTTAATGATTCTATAATTGACGAAATTTATCTAATAATCGACAACCACTGCAAACAAGAAGGCGTAAGCGAGGTACCCGTGGTTTTTGAGTGGAGAGGAGAGGTAATAGATGATTTAGCACCCGCCGTTGAACTAGTGAATGAAAGCGGTGATACCAATTTATCGGATAATAAAGAAACGACTGCTGGCAAAGAGAAAATTAATCAAATACCTAGTTTTACTTCAACGATAGCTGTTTTAGGGCTTTTATCATTACTGGTTTTCAAGCGTCCATATAAATAAGCAAGATCATCATTTCCCACCATACAAAGATTCCTTCAAAATATAAAAACAGTACCTGAAGGACTGCAGGGATCGGATTAGTTCAGAAAAAAGTGTAGCCTTTTAAGGCTACAAAAATAATTTATTTTATTAAGGCATTACTGCGAACCTGTCACAGGAGTTAGCTGACCTCCATCAGTCAGGGTGTAAGTTTTGCCTTCAAGCCAGCTGTTTGTGCTGGAATTTGAGTCATAATATATGGCATTTCCATTGTCTTTGATATTAGACAACGTGGAATCTTCATCTGTGAAACTTGTCAGATATGAAGTTCCTGTCACATTCCAGATACTGGTTGAATCCAGAGTCAGATTCATCGAGCTTGCCGTATTGTTTGCATTAATTGCTCCGGTCAGGGTAGTGTTATTCTGCAATATGGCTGTGACTGAGCTGATATTATCACAGGTAATATTACCATTGAGAGTCTCATTTTCTGCCTTAAAGGTTACAACACCGCCGTTTGATCCTGTATTACCCCACCTATCAGCGCTGGCTGTCAAAAGAGTACCCGATGCTGCACTCAAATTAGCATCTTTTAGCTCTATAATGGATTCTGTATTTGTAATATAGAAGAGAGGACCTACTGATGCATTGAGTGACCCGCCGTTCATCGTAAAGCTGCTGGTACCTACTTCGGCATCACCTGAGAAGCTCTGGTAGAGCATGGCTCCGCATTTTTTCTCGCCTGAAATGGTAACATTCGTCAAAGATATGGAATTCTTTCCTTCTATTACAGCAGCTTCCGATCCCGTAGCTGTAATTATGGAATCCGAAACCGTAATATTGCCTGTAGAATAAATTCCTGGAGAACCGTCTCCGGCTGTGTTCATGGTCCCGCCGATAACAGTAATAGTTCCGTTTCCACGGTCTGTTGCAATGGCTGCACAGTGTTGCCCGACTGTGGTGATATTTACATCCGTACAGGTTATGTTACCGGTCTGGGTTGCATCCACACCACGGGAGCCGTCAGCAGAAGTATTGATCGTAACATTGGACAGAGTTACCGAAGAACCCGAACCCGTAGAAAAGACACCATTGGCACCATTGGCGTTTGTAGTTACTGTACAATTGGTGAGCTCTATTGCACTTCCGGACTCTGCCAGTACACCAGCATTGAGACCGTAAAAGTCGCTATTATCATTCGAAGAGGTGTCTCCTGTTTTTGTCACCGTCGAATTTGAAAGAGTGAAGGTCCCACCATTAGTAACTTTGATTCCGTTTTCATCGGTATTAGACGCAGTAAAAGCCTGGTTTGAGCTGGTTTCAGTTCCTCCGCTCTGCGTGTACGCTTCACTTGCCGTAGAAGTAGTATTAGTGGTATTAGTCGTATCGGTGGTTGTACTCGTCGTAGCTTCGCTCGAAGTTTCCGATCCGGACACGCACCCACAAACTGCCAGGGTAACCAGACTGGCTACCAGTACCAGTGTGGCTATGCCTCGAAATTTAAAGTGCATATTCATTTTATCTCCTTTATTCAAGCCTATAGCTGTGTGCCCGTTAAATTGCCAGAAAAAGAAATAAAGATACTTGCAGGATAAGAGGGAAAAAATGAATTTATTTTAGATTTAAAGATTAATTATACAATTTTCATGGAAATAAAGCTTAATTTTTGTATATAAGCCTTAATAGATTTGTTTTAAAGCTTTATTTTGCAGGATAGATTCGAGAACGTACCGAAAGTTCTGGAAATAATCTTACTCCCATTATATCCAGTTTTAATGGTAATGGAGATTGCTATATTATGAACAAGTTGCAAATGAAGGTATGGAATGATACGTAAAGCAGAATGAAGGCAAACGACTAAAGAAAGCGATTCTATGAGAAACACTTACTGATAATGTTGTATGCTTTACTGTTGTGGATAAGCTAGATAATTTGCTTGAGCTAAGAATTCAGACGACATGTAGCGTTAATAAGTATTGATATCTGGTATTGATATCTGGTATTGATATCTGGTCTTCTTGAAATTGAATGGTTAAGCCGGTATTTTTATGATCACTGCAGAACAAAGCAATACTGATAATATATATATCCGGGAAGTCTCTACTGAACGTGATTTAGAAGAAAGCTTGCGTACTGTAAAGACTTCTTTCCTAACGGTAGCAAAGGATTTTAACTTTACAGAAAAGGATAATCCTTCAAATCCTGCCTTTACTAATATTACTAAGCTTAAAGAAATGAAAGTAAATGGCGTAAAGATGTACGGTTTATACGCTGGAATTAAACAGGAAGGTTTTGTGGCAATTGAGAAAGCAAACAATGAGATTTTTTACATGGAGAGATTAGCGGTTCACCCAGATTCGAGACACAAAGGCTACGGAAGAAATCTGATAGACTTTGTAGTTGAATATGCTAAACAAAATGGGGGAAAGAAAGTCTCAATTGGAATCATAAATGAGAATGAAAAGCTAAAGAACTGGTATAAGAGATATGGGTTTGAGGAAACGGGATTAAAAAAGTTTGAACATATGTCATTTACTGTTTGCTTTATGGAGAAAATTCTTCTATAAATACACGGGATCACTGGCTATTACGACATCATTGGCTATTACGACATCACTGGCTATTACGACATCACTGGCTATTACGACATCGTTGTTCTCTTCCCGTTTCGCTCAAAAGGACTCATTCTTGTTCGCTTCTTCTGAACGCTACCTTTTCCCCGCAATGCTTGTGAAGTTTTTTCGTACCTCCTGCTTCGCTGACAATGGTAAGCATAGTCATAGGATCAAAGATTCGGGTTCCCATTACTGCAGTAATCCCCCTCTCAAAAAACGGAGCGGGGTAAAGAGGAGAGCTTGGACCTAGCAGGACAACTTCCCTTGCTGCGCCCCCCAGGGACAATAGTTCATCAAAAGTCCTGTTGGCGAGAGTACTTGCACTGAGAATGATTACATCCGATACAGGGAGAACTTCTCTGGCTTTTTCCGAGGGAAGGGTCAGGGTTTTCGGAGATTCGATTTCACGCTTTTCGAGGATCGTGAGTTTCTTGGTTATTTTCAGGATTTTAGGGACAAGGGGACCAAAATATCCTACCATTGCAACCCTGTCTTCGGGTTTTATGAGGTCAAGGATATCCATGTTTGATGTCGGGAAGTTTTCAGATTTGGTGTCCCACAGCATGTGAGAAAGGGCATTTGCAGTTGCAATTCCGACCGCAGCTTCAAGAGGATTTTTGGACAGGGCAAGTTCAAGCACTTTATCCGCAGTTTTACCTTTCAGAGAGCCCGCAAACCCGAGAGCAGGACAACCTGAAAACTCGTAAAGCGGGGTACAGGCAACGCCCCCATAGTTTTCAGAAATCAGGACTCCTATATAGGCGAGCCCTATCCTTACATCCTTTACTTCTATGTCCTTAAGAGCAGGGCCCAGGTCATTTTTGAGAGCATTCACCAGGGTGGGCAGAATTTCAGTTTCTTCTTTTTTTCCTTCCCTTTTATTTACTTCCCCTGTTTTTCCTTTTCCTATTCCTTTCAGTCCATTTTTTTCCTTTTTTTCTTCATTTTCCGGGAATTTTCTTTTTTCGGGATATTCTGTTTCTGGCATGCTGCCACCTTTTTACCTTTTTATCTCTATTAATCTCTGTTCAAATTCTTTCGATTTTTGTTGAGAAGTCAAGTGGATTTGCATAGTAGGGAGCGCTTATAACGATAATATCTACAAAAGGAGCATATTCAGGAATCATGGGCCCTTTGATTCCTCCCACTGCAAGTTCAAGCTTTGGATTTAGTTTTTTAAGTTCGGGCCCGAGTTCCCGCAGTTCTTCCGGAGAAATGTGGTCAAGGAGCATAATATCCGACATTCCGGCATATTTGAACGCTTCTTCTCTCGTTCTGGGCTCTATTTCTATCTTTTTAATAGCCTTGAGCTTTCCCAGTTCGCCTGCAACTTCCAGGTGGTTCTGGCTGAACTGAATGGAATCGCTTAGGGAGTTTCTATGAATGTCTCCTCCGCCTGCCCGCACGGCTTTAATCTCAAATATCCTCGATCCGGGGTGGGTCTTACGGCTTGTTGCAATAATAAGGTCAGGGTTTGCCTTTCGGCCTGCACTAACGAGAGATGCCGTCTTCGTGGCAATTGCACACATGATGGTGAGGAAAGTCTGGGAAACCCTCCAGTACCTGAACAAGAGTTTAAGGTCTCCTTCGGCTTCGAAAATTGCATCCCCAGGCTTGAAAGCCTCTCCGTCTCGAAGGTAATTCAGGGTCTTCAGGCTTTTTCTTTCATAATACTCTGCCAGGTCACCGGCGCAGGCACAGATCCCGTTTTCTCTTGAAACAATCCTCATTTTTCCCCTGCCTTCAAGCCTGAGCAGTTCTGCGCTTTCATCCTGATAAGGACAGTCCTCATAAAAATACAGCTCAAAAAGGTCTATCATGTTTTACCTCAAAGATTTCTTTCATAAATTCCTTGCTATTATGTTTCAATTTTCTGTGCTGCCGGTTTTTCGTATAGATCTCGTATCAATTTCTTTGCTACCGGCGTATTTTCACTTTACTTCTGGTTCTGATAATCTTGATCCCAATATGCGTTAGTTCATTCCGGCTTCAAATTATCCTTAAGAATCAAATTTTCCTTGAGAATTCTCCTGTGAATTTTTCTGTGAATTCACCTTATTATCCTGGCATTTGAAGCCTTGAACACAGCATACATTTCCCTGCCTGGTTCGAGCCCGAGCATTTCACATGAAGTCGGCGTAACCACGACTTTAATTTCTGCATGTCCCATCTCCATCTCGACTACGACAAGATGTTCCTTTTTGAAAACTCCTGAAACTTTTCCTTTCAAAGTGTTTCGGGCCGAACTTTCCATAACCCCTCTGGCAAGAATAACCTCTTCCGGGCGAATAGAGACAGCGACCTCTTCTCCGGGTTCTGCAGGGTCTGATGAATAGATTTCCAGTCCTTCGGCTTCAATCACTGTGAGTTTTCCTTCGAGAGCCTTTACTTTTCCCTTAAGCACATTGGTGCCCAGAAACTCGGCCACGAAATCAGGAGAAGGTCGCCTGAAAACCGACTCAGGGTCTCCTGACTGCATAACTTTCCCTTTCCTTAATACGACCACTCGGTTCGCCAGAGCCCAGACATCTTCAAAATCGTGGGTCACATGCAAAACAGTAGTACTGTACTCACCGATCGCTTTTTTCAGCATCTTCCTGAGCTTTTCTTTTGTTCTTGCGTCAAGGGCGCTGAAGGGTTCGTCCAGAAGGAGCAGTTTTGGTCTGACTATAAGGCTCCTTGCAATGGCTGCCCTTTGCTTCTCTCCTCCGCTCAGGGTAGCTGGTTTTCTGTGCAGGAGCTCACCTATCCCGAGGACTCCGGCAATCTGCTTTACTTCAGCTTCGATCTGCTTTTTGTCTCTGAGCTTTTTTCGAATTGCATATGCTATATTTTCGAAAACATTCATGTGGGGAAAAAGCATGTGATCCTGATACACTATACTTATTTGCCTCATATTCGGAGGAAGATCGGTAATATCTTTTCCTTCGAGAATAATTCTGCCCTTTTCAGGCCCATAAAACCCTATTATGGTCTCAAGGAGAAGGGACTTCCCACTGCCAGTAGGGCCTATCAGAGTAAGGTAATCTCCTTTTTCGGCTTTGAGCTCTATCCTGTCGAGTTCAAAACCCCCAACATCAAGACAGAGGTCCCTGACTTCAAGAAAACTCACGGCCTCCCTCCTTCAAACCTTTCAAAGCTGAGGATTGCAAGAAAAGCAATTCCCATGAGCAAAATTCCACTTGTGATTGCCATTTCCAGATTTCCATAGGAAATGTTCAGGTAGAGAGTAACAGGCAGAACTTCGGTATACATATATGATCCCCCTGCCAGCACCAGCACTGCTCCAAAAGCCCCTATACAGCGGGCAAAGGTGATCACTCCTGAAGCAAAAAGCCCACTTCTTGCCATTGGAAGAGTCACGTGCCTGAAGGTTTCGAATTCACCGTACCCAAAGCTCCTTGAGACCAGTTCGTATCTTGGGTTGATGTCTTCAAAGGTTGAGTAGATTATCCTTACAGCATAGGGAAAAGATACAAAAAACTGGGCAATTATTATCCCGAGCTTACTGAAGGTTACCTTTATCCCAACAGCTTCAAGCGCAGGCCCGAGAAAGCTCTGCCCGAAAAGAAGCAGGAGGGCAAGGCCCATTACCAGTTCTGGAAATGCCATCGGAAGTCCGAGTACAGTTTTTATAATGCTTTTTCCTGGAAAGGAGAAACGTGAAAGTGCATAAGCTGTCGGAATTGAACAGCACATTACAGAAAATGTTGAGACTGAAGCGGTCAGTATAGAAAGCTTCATTGAATAAAGCATTTCTTCCGAAAGCAGGGCTGAAAAGATTTCTGATGGACTAAGGACGAAGAGCAAGGTTCCTATGGATAAGAAAAGCAAAAAAGTGAAGAAAAGGGCAATGCCCACTGTGAATTTCTTGAACCAGGAGTATTTCATACCCGGATATTTTAAGAACTGCATGGCTCAAAGCCCCATTTTTCCCAGGTGGCCTTCGCTTCATCTCCTGCAATGTAAGTGTTAAATGCTTCTGCCAGTTTAGGGTCTTCTGTATATGTGGAAACTGCTGTGGGTATGGTCTGTATTTTATTCTGTTTTTCAGGGATAGGAATTACTTTGATTTTTCCACTGGCTTCACTCCAGTTTGCCATATCTTCCCAGATAATTGCCGCATCCGCATCTCTGGACGTGAGGTAAATAAGGAGCTGGTTCACTGTTGCAGTCTTGACAATTGTGTTATTCTTTACTTCAGGAAGGATTCCTGCCTGTGTACAGATCTTTTCCGATACCCTGCCTATTGCAGGCCCATTCGGATCTCCAAGAGCCAGCTTTACTCTAGGTTTTGCCAGGTCTTCGAGTTTGCTTATGTTTGCAGGATTTCCCGCAGGTACTGCGATAACCGGAATATGCCGTGTCAGGTTTTCCACACTGTCATTGAAAACATAATTCCTTTCCATAGCCTGTTCAGTGTAGTGATAGTCTCCGGGAATGAAGACGTCACACTCCTTAGAAGTAAGAAATCCGAAGATTTCAGCACTTCCTCCATAACGAACCTCGATATCTGCTCCAGTTTCGTTTTCAAAATTCCCAATCAATTCATTCATGGGCTTTATAAGTCCTGCTCCAGAACAAACAGTGAGCTTCTGTCCCTCAAATTCATTTCCCGAATTATTAGAAGCAGGAGTCGGAGACATTTTTTCAGTACACCCAGAGCCAGCCAGGAACACTGCCAACACCATGATAATTATGAACGCACATGCCTTTTTCATTCAAAACCCTCAAATAGAATTCAGATGATATGTCTGAATATGCATAACGAATATAATTAATTATAAAAACATCCTATATGAATATAATTGGAAAGTAGTAAAAAATCCGATTGCTCTCCAGCCCGATATTTAAAAAAGTAAAAAAGTGTTTTCTTTTTCATTTAAAGGTCAAGTATTCGATGCCTGTATTCTTCTAATTCTTCAGTTCCCCTTTCCCTGGGCATGCTGCTCACTTCATAAATTATGTAAGATGGAAGCACTTTCATCCCCATATATTCAAAAATGCAATGGGTTATTGATTCCAGATGCTTGTTAAGGTCTCCGTGGGCTCCTCCCTCAGAATACATTGTTTTCGGAGCTCCGGTAGTTGTAACAATCATTGATGATTTTCCTTTAAAGAGCCCGGTATCGTAGTCACTATTCGTAACCGGGTTGAACCCAAACCCAGGTGCCAGAACACGGTCGATCCATCCTTTCATTATAGCTGGCATGGAAGTGAAATAAATAGGGAACTGGAAAATCAGAAGGTCTGCCCACTTTACTTTTTCCATTTCCTCTTTAATATCAGGCGCAAAAGCCCCTGTTTTAGAGGCCTGGATCGCTTCAAAGAAAGGCTTGAAAACATCCTGCTTTTTTCGTTCAGGAAAATCCGAAGCTTTCAGGACAGGATGAAACTTCATTGCATAAAGGTCCGAGAGCTTTACTTCATGCCCTTTCTCCTGCAGGGCAGCAAGTGCTGTTTCCTTTAAAGCGCCGTTAAAAGACTTCGGTTCCGGGTGTGCGTAAACGTAAAGAACTTTCATTTCATTCCCCCAAATTATATATTAAATTCGTTTTCCGGAATAAAAAAGTAAGGTCGCTTAACTTTTGAGGCGACAGAAAACTAAAAACTACACATCTAAGCCTGCGGAATCAGATAAAATTCAAACGAACTTCATCATCCCGAAAAGGGACTCGGGAGACGGAACTCGAGTAAATCAATCCGTCTCGAGAGAAGAGAAAAATCAGTATCTTTTGCACTTAATTCAGCCCTCTTGAGTGCAACTGTTGACCCGCAACCGCTGCACCGGTTGATCATGCCGATAGGGTTCAAGGATAAGTTCCTCAAATTCAAACGCCTCGTTTTCGATCAAACCTTTTTTGAAAAGGTTTGCAGGCAAGCAGTTTGTGAAAAGGTTTGCGAGCAAGCAGTTTGTGAAAAGGATTGCGGGCAAGCCGTTTTTTAATAAGGCGTGCTTCACAGGGTACCTTTAGTGCTTTTTACCTCTTTACCCTCGATTTTTACAGCACGTTTCATTGCATAAGCAAAAGCCTTGAAAAGAGCTTCGATTTTGTGATGGTCATTATCGCCATAGACACTCGCATGGATGGTAATTTTTGCATTTGAAGCCAGCGTTTCAAAGAAGTGCTTTACAAGCTGGGTACTGAATTGTCCTACCTGAGGAGATGCAAACTCGGCATTCAGGACAAGATAGCTGCGTCCACCTATATCCAGGGCAACCTCGGCAAGGGCTTCGTCCATTGGAATTCTGGCCTCCCCAAAACGGGCAATTCCTGCCATATCTCCAAGCGCCTCTGCAAGCACTTTTCCGAGAACTATTCCTGTATCTTCCACAAGATGATGCTCGTCCACGTACAGGTCACCGTCCGCACGTACTTTAAGGTCAAACTCTGCATGCCTTGCAAAAGAAGTAAGCATATGGTCAAAAAATCCGATCCCTGTGTTAATATCGGCAATCCCAGTGCCGTCAAGGTTCAGCTCAAGCTGGATATCGGTCTCTTTTGTTGTGCGAGACAATTTACCTGTTCTCATACAGCATCACATTCTCTTTAAATTTATAAATACTTTTTATCTGGCTGCCTGTGAATTCCTTTCTATGTTTTTCCGGAAGATTGAAAAAGTGGAATTATGCCGAAGGTCTCTGCCAGGAAGTAAAAATAAGGTTCAGATCACTCATGCCGGATTGTTTCAATCGCTGCTTCAAGTGTGAACCTGCCTGTATAGAGAGCACTACCTACCACAACTCCTGCTGCTCCGGTTTTCTTCAGGACCTGCAGGTCTTGAAGGGAACTTACTCCTCCAGATGCGATTACAGGAATGCTGACAGATTCCACAAGTTCTTTTGTAGGGACAGGATTGACTCCCTGCATAAGGCCTTCTGTATCTATATTTGTAAAAAGCAGGCTGCCTGCGCCCAGTTCTTCAAACTTCCTTCCCATTTCTACAGGAGTTTGTGAGCATTCTTCAGTCCAACCTTTGATGGATATTTTTCCGTTTTTTGCATCCAGGGCAACGGTTACACGTTCGCATCCAAAGGCATTTGAGAGCTGTTTCACAAGGTCCGGGTTCTGAAGCGCAGCAGTTCCGAGAATCGCCCTCGAGACTCCCAGTTCGAGCAGAGAAGCTACGTCTTCAAAACTCCGAATGCCTCCTCCAACCTGAATCTGTACCCCTTTTTCCTGGCATGCACTCACTATTTTTTCGATTATAGGGGCGTTTTTACGCTCTCCTTCAATTGCTCCGTCCAGATCTACCAGGTGCAGGGTCTTTGCCCCTTTTCTAACCCAATCAAGGGCAACTTCAACAGGATCGTCAAGGGACACAATCTCACTGCCAGGCACTCCCTGCACAAGCTGAACGCACTTTCCGCCCCTCATATCCACTGCAGGAATTACTTCAAAAACCAAAGTCACATCTCCAACACGTCTTTGAGAAATCTCATTCTATCTTTGAGAAATCTCATTCTATCTTTGAGAAATCTCATTCTATCTTTGAGAAATCTCATTCTATCTTTGAGAAATCTCATTCTATCTTTGAGAAATCTCATTCTATCTTTGAGAAATCTCATTCTATCTTTGAGAAATCTCATTCTATCTTTGAGAAATCTCATTCTATCTTTGAGAAATCTCATTCTATCTTTGAGAAATCTTATTCTGTTAAATCTCATTCTGTTTGTCTTGCCTGAAAAACCCATTTTTCCGGATTTTTTCCCTTTCAGGGCATTATTCTTTCGATAGGTACGACAAGAACGTCACGCGCCCCAACCTTCTTCAGCTTATTTACAATGGTAAAAATCAGGTCTGCGTCCACAACAGCGTGAACTGCAAGGATTGATTCTCCGGGCAATTTGCTGGACTCGACCTTCATAACTGTCGGACCTGACATTCCTGGAAGAACTTCTTTTACTGCCTGGAGGGAAGACTCAGGAACATTCATCATAAGATAACGCCGATACTTTGCATTTAGCACGCTTTCCAGTGCAGTTTTGATGTCCAGAATTTTTTCCTTTTTCTTGAGGCTTTCTTTATTTGCAATCAGGTAGACTGTTGAAGAAAAAACAGTGTCAATAGGCTTTAAATGATTTATCATCAGAGTGGTTCCGGAGCTTGAAATGTCCACGATTGCATCCGCTATTCCCACATGTGGAGTCATTTCACAGGCTCCACTGACCTTTATAACCTCAACATTGACTCCAAGATTGTTGAAGTACTGGCGTGTGATTTCCGGAAACTCGGTTGCAATCTTTCGGCCTTCAAGATCCTCAGCTTTCTGGAAATCCGAGTCCTCAGGGACAGCCAGAACAAGGCTGGCCTTTCCGAATTTAAGGTCCAGAAGAGTTTCAACCTTTGCGCCCCTTTCCGTAATCAGATCTATGCCTGTAATACCTACGTCCGCAGCCCCATCCTGTACGTACTCAGGGATGTCAGCAGCCCTGGCAAAGAGGATATGGATATCCGGATCAGTAGTTTTTGCAAAAAGTTTTCGACTTTCGGCCCCTCCACTTATCGGGAGCCCTGCATCTTTGAAAATAGAGATTGTGGGTTCGTAAAGGCGCCCTTTATTGGGTATTGCAATGCGAATCATCTGTTATGTCCTCTATAAATAATCTGCCGGGAGGTATTTTCCCGGGTAAGCTCATCAAAGTAAAAACATTTATCCAGAATACTCTAGTATGATATAGACTTCACGGTAAGATTTCATAGAAGTTTTCCTTTAAGAAAGGCAGGTCCATAGATAAAAAGCCTACTCATTACGAATTAATTTTGAGAACCAATAAGTAAACTTCCAGGATTGAAAGCAAAAAAATCGTTTTTAGAGTAATTATTACTTTCAGTAATTAAGGCAGGGGAAAAATTATATAGTCATAGTAATTTAATAAGAAAATGATTTTTGAAGTATATATTAGAAATTATTAATGTCAGAGTAACATAAGAATTAATCACAACAGAGTGCTAAGTATAGCAGACTGATGGTACAACTGACCGAAAAATAGTAAATCAATAACATTCACAGTTAATAATAAAAACCATTATCGATTTTGAAAAAAGAGGATCTAAATGGCCCGAAATATCAAAGTGGAGGAGCTCTTCCAAACGCCTATTGAGAAACAGAGGATAGAGCTTGTAGAACGCAAAGGGATAGGGCATCCTGATAGTATATCAGACGGACTGGCCGAAGCCGTAAGTCGCGCACTATGCAGGGAATACATAAGCAAATGTGGAGCCGTACTCCACCATAATACTGACGAAACCCAGATTGTAGCCGGGAGATCCAGCCCCAAGTTTGGGGGCGGAGAAATACTGCAGCCCATATATATTCTACTGGTAGGCAGGGCAACAAAGGAGTTTGAAGGAGTAGATCTTGCTACCGAGTCTGTAGCCCTACAAGCTGCCAGACGCTATCTTAAGAATACCCTTGTAAACATGGATCTCGAAAGAGATGTCATAATGGACTGCAAACTCGGGACAGGATCTTCAGACCTGAGAGATGTCTTCAAAAGAGACAGGGTTCCGGTTGCAAATGATACCTCATTCGGGGTTGGACATGCTCCGTTTTCCGAGCTTGAAAACCTCGTATATAACACCGAAAGACAACTGCTCACAGACCTTAAGTCACGCATGCCTGGAATCGGAGAAGATATGAAGGTCATGGGACTCAGGGATGGGGAGGATATAACTCTTACAATATGCAGCGGCATGATTGGAAGATATATTGACGACCTTGACAGCTATATAAATATGACCCAGGAAATGCAGACTTATGTTGAGGAGATGGCAACCCGGTATACTGAGCGCAATGTAAAGGTCTGCATCAACACAGGAGATAACCTGAAAACCAGCTCTGTTTTCCTCACAGTTACAGGCACTTCAGCTGAAATGGGGGATGACGGCTCGGTAGGGCGCGGAAACCGCTGCAATGGGCTGATCACGCCAAACAGGCCTATGAGCATGGAGGCAACCAGCGGAAAGAACCCGATTAACCACATCGGCAAAATCTACAACCTCCTCTCGACCCAGATGGCTCGTGATATTGTAAAGCAGGTTCCGGAAGTCCAGGACGTTTACATAAGGCTGCTTTCCCAGATCGGAAAACCAATTGACCAGCCACTTGTAGCAAGTGCGCAGATTATCCCCAAAGAAGGCACTTCTTTTGCAAAGGTCAAAGCCGAAGCCGAAGTTGTCATGGATGACTGGCTTTCCAATGTGACAAAGATTACCGAAATGGTAATTAAAGGAGAATTGAACACTTTCTAAACAAGGAAAACATTATCGAGAAGAACCTTTGGGTTCTTTTCATAATACTTTTATTGTAACTATTTTTGACTTTAGCTTATTCTTAATGAGAAACTGTTAATTTTTAGTAGAGAGTTTATTGTCTTTAAGCGTAAAGCTGATTGCTTTTGTGTTAAATCTGAATATATTTAGGGTGAATTGGATTATTTTAGAGGAAAATCCAGTTATTTTTAAAACAGGAGAGTAATATTGAGTTATGAAAAACACTCTTGAGAACTATTCAGAGTAAGGAGTAAAGTAGGCTATAGAATGAGTTTACATGCTCAAAATTTTCATAAAAATGCCCCTATAGCCAATATCTAGCGTAAAACATATATACCATCACCATATATGAGATGGTGCACTCAAGCAGTGCAATAGTGAAATAAAGTGGAATAATATACATTGTCCCGCCTTAACTCAGTGGTAGAGTGCGCGGCTGTAGTTCGGCTCGTGCGGGTAAAATTACCCGTACATTTCCGCGCAGGCACCGCGATGTCCCCGGTTCGAGTCTGGGAGGCGGGACCTAAAACGATTTCCAGAATCGAAAAGCTTCAACGGGAACATTTATATATTAAAAAAGCGTTTATGTTTTGCTCGCAACGCGAGCGAAAAACAATAGCAAAAGGCACTGGAGTGTCCGGATAGTGTAGAGGCCTATCATGGAGCCCTGTCGAGGCTCCGACTCGGGTTCGAATCCCGGTCCGGGCGTTTCCAAATTAAAGCTCGGTTGCCACCAATCGAGCAAAAACTTTTTTCAGATACTTTTTAACTCATCACTTTTGAGTAAAAATAAAAACTATTTTAAGTATTTTTGAATTCATCACTTCTGAATCTAAGTTCATACTTTATTAAAATAATCTGTAGTATTCATCGTCTGTGAGGTTTCCGACTTCCTTGCCTCATCCATTCCATACTTTCTTCATATAATCTGTGGTATTCGTCGCCTGTGGGACTTCCGTCTTTCCTCAAGCACATTCGGATAACGTTAAACACAACCTGAAGTGTTACCTCACACAAAAAAAGAAAGAAAACTACGTTTCCAAAGTAAAGTATATCTTCTATCATTTTCTTAATGCTTCCTCTTTTTCACGTCGTCTGTACCCTTACCAGCAAACTGGATAAATAAAAAAGATATAGGTATTCCACATCTAATAGCAGAGTTTAAGCAGAGTTTATTAGGTTCAGCAGAAGTTTATTAGGTTCACCTTGATTCTTGCGAGCTCTCTTTTTCCTTAACAGATATATTATTTAACAGATATATTATAAGCTTATCTGAGTTTATATAAATTCTCATATTATACGAACAGTATTTAAAGTAAACGTAACAGCTAAAAAAATTGAATTATTAATTACTGCGAAAAAAGGTAGAGTTGGAAAGGTAGAGTTGGAAGAATGAAAGATGGAAGTTGAATCTGTTGTGTCTGACGATTCCCAGAAAGAACTGGACAACATACAGGAAAAATTAGAAGATACCAGAGAAAAAATGGAGTTTGAAACCCTCGCTTTTATTGAAGCTACCAAAAAATTCACCTCCGAATGGATTCAAAGAGAAATTGAAATAACAGTGAAATCTCCGGAAAACGCAGTTTTTCCTGATAACTTAAAATTTCATAACAACAAAGCCGGGAAATCAAAATTAGACCTGAAGGAGCTGTCCCTCAAAATATCAGATATTGTAGAAACTCATCTTAACCACGGCGATTACTGGATTCATAGAAACACACTGTTTCAGCCGGATATTTCAAGGGACTACATGGAATTTAAAAAAGAAAAAATTCGAAAGGATCTGACCTCAAGCGTTCGAAGAATCCTTGGCTGCGTTACCGAGATTTTCTGGGAAATCGAGGAAGGAGAACCTGAGAATAAAGCCTGGGTAAACGAGTTGGAGAAGAGAAAATATGCGTGCTTTCTCAGGTTCTCGGATGAAATGACAGCCTCTCTTAACCGTTATTTTGGGATGCTTGAGGAGCTTTTCATTTTAAACCATAAGATAAAAGAAGAAGTCTCACGGATAGAAGGAAAGAAGGCCTGACAATAAGACCTTTATGCACAAAGCTAGAATTACCCTGCATGACCGAACCAGAGTTCAGCATAAAGAAAGCCCTTGAAGAGGCAGGAACCGATGCCTATCTTATGACAGGGAATCTTCACAATTCAGATATTTATTACGTAACCTGCTTCCTGGCCTCCGACGATTTTGCATATCTGCAAACCGACAAAGGAAAAGAGATACTTTTTATTTCGGATATGGAAAAAGGGAGAGCCGAGATCGAGTCAAGGGTTTCGACAATAAAGACATTGCAGGATCTGGGCTACAGGGAGAAGATGAAGGAGAAAAAAGATTCATCTATTGCCTATGCAGCCTGCATATCCGAGCTGCTTGCGGGAGAAGGGATTAAGAAAGTCGCAGTGCCATACGATTTCCCGATATTCGAATCAAATTTCCTCACGGAAGCGGGCTTTTCCGTAGTCCCGATAAAAAGCCCGTTCCGAAAAATCAGGAGCTTGAAAAGGCCGGAAGAGCTTGAAGCCATAAAGTGTGCCCAGATGGCCGGAGAAAAGGCTATGGAAGCTGCAATAGCCTTGATATCAGGAGCAGAAGAAAGGGATGGATTCCTCTATCACGCAGGGGAGGTACTGACAGGAGCTAAAGTGCTTTCGGTTATAGATCATACACTTCTTGATTATGGGTGCGAAGCCGAGGAGACAATCGTTTCATGCGGCAAGGATACGGCAAACCCCCATGGAACTACGGACGGCCCTCTGAGGGCAAATGCTCCAATTATCCTGGATATTTTCCCGAGAAGCAAAACGAAACGCTATTTTGCGGATATGACGCGCACAGTCCTGCATGGAAAAGCTTCGGAAGAGCTCAAAAAGATGTACGAAACTGTACTTGCAGCCCAGAAAAAAGGTTTTGAAATGGTTAAGCCAGGAGTAAAGGCATCCGATGTGCATAATGCGGTCTGCGATTTCTTCGAAGCACACGGTTATGACACTTACCGAAGTGGTTCAAAGGTAGGGTTTATCCACTCAACAGGACATGGGGTAGGGCTCGACATACATGAACTCCCAGGAGTCGGAGAAAACGGTGTTTTACTTGAGGCAGGCAATGTAATCACTCTCGAACCTGGTCTGTACTATCCTGAAATCGGAGGAATACGAATCGAGGATATGGTTCTGGTCACTGAAAATGGATGTCAGAACTTTACAGGGCTGGAAAAGAGATTTGTAGTATAAAAGATTTACAACTGAAAGGATTTGTTAGATTTTTATATTTTAATAACAATATTTAACTTGATCAAATCGAAGATGGTCTGTTAAAATGAAAGATTATCTGTTTGAATCAAAAGATATCTGTTAAAATGAAAGATTATCTGTTTGAATCAAAAGATATCTGTTAAAATCTAAAAATATCTGTTAAAATCAAAAATTACCCGTTTGAATTGAAAAGCATCGGTTCAAATCGAGAATTAAAGATTCACATAAGGAACACACTCAGAAAAACTGACAGAGTTCAAGTACTTTCCAGCAAAATTCCAATAAGAATATAATAATTCCAGTATGTTCCAGTAAAATATCAATAAATTATCCATAAGTTCCAATAAGATTCCAATAAGATTCCAATAAACCATTTAAAAGGGGTAATATGACCGATAATGTGCACAATAAGCAAGATATCCTTGAGAAATACAGGGAAGCAGGCAGGATTCTGAAAACTGTCAGGACCGAAGCCGTGGAAATGGTCAGGGTAGGGAACACTCTGCTGCAAGTTGCGGAGTTTATTGAAAACCGGACTATAGAGCTGGGAGGCAAGCCTGCTTTTCCCTGCAATATTTCAAGAAATCAAGAGGCTGCACATGCAACCCCAAAGATCGGAGACACTGACGTTTTTGGAAAGGACATGGTTAAGCTGGACCTCGGGGTCCATGTGGACGGATATGTTGCAGACTCGGCTGTGACTGTTGACTTATCAGGAAACTCCGACATCAAGAAAGCCGCCGAAGAAGCTCTTGCAGCAGCCATTGAACTTGCAAAGCCAGGAATTTCTACCGGGGAATTAGGAGCTGCAATCGAGGACAGCATTCGCAGTTACGGACTGAACCCGATACTGAACCTGACAGGCCACGGACTTTCCCAGTACGAAGCCCACGATGATCCTTCTGTTCCTAACCGGCATGTGGAAGGAGGAGCAATTCTAAAAGAAGGAGATGTGCTTGCAATCGAGCCTTTTGCAACTGACGGAGTCGGTACTGTCCATGACGGAAACTGGGCCGAGATATACAGCCTTATAAGGAAAAAGCCGGTCCGTTTGCCTGCAGTCCGGAATGTCCTGAAACAGGTTGAAGAATACAGGGAATTGCCTTTTGCAAAGCGCTGGCTCAAATCCGACAAACTAGACTTCGTATTACTCCAGCTCGAAAAATCAGGAATTATTCACTCTTATCCTGTACTTCTCGAAAGTTCAGGAGGGCTTGTAGCCCAGGCAGAACACACCATAATAGTAACCCAGGACGGCTGCGAGATTACAACAAAGTAAAACCCTAAAGATAAAGAGAAAATGAAATTGAGAATAAAGAGAAAACTAAATAGAGAATAAATTAAGATAATAGAGAATAAATTAAGATAAATTGAAAATGAACCGGGACTAAAAAAGATGAATAGTATAAAGGTTAGCAAAAAGCCAGAAAACTAAAAAAACTAAAAAAACATGAGTTGAGCGCCTTGAAAGCATACAATCTTTTTTTAACCGGTTTTCTGATAATAACCCTTTTTATACCTGCCTTTCTGGCAGAGCCCTGTACCGCTGCCTTTGTACCCAGCAATAACATCACGCTGGAGAGGGGCGGAATGACCTGGGGATATCAAGAACAAATTACAGGCAATGAATCTATTGTATTCAGGAGTTTCATAGACCTGGAAGCAGGAGACAGTGATAGATTTGTTAATGCATGGGAAATCCTGAAAGCAGAATCCATTCTCAGAGATAAAATGAAGGAATCTGTAAAAACCAAACCTGATGTGAAACTCAATGGTACTTCGGAGCCAGTCAATGTAACAGATGTTGACTTTGTACTCCCAACAGAAGCTCTGGGCAAGATTGAAAAAACCTCATCAATTACTAATTCTGCGACTGTAAGTTATACATTCAAGAAACCGATCGACCAGGAAGCGAATATCTGGCTTATGGGCACCCCGGACTCAGGTGTTACAATCAATCTGCCTGCAGGCTTTGATGTCGAAAGGACAGAAGGGCTGAATAACAAAGTTCAGGAATCCAGGAACAACCATACAGTACTTAAAGGAAGTTTCAGCCCGGAAAAAAATATAACTCTCTGGATCTCGGAAAATGAAACCTATAAAGCCGAGATGCAGGAAAGAAAAAGAATCATTGAGCAGAACGCAGAAAACAAAACCAATGAAACCGTAAATAAAACCAGAGCTGCCGGAAAAGCTGTAGAAGCCAGCAAATCCCCTGGATTTTTCAAAAACATCTTTATATGGTTTTATCAGGTAGTCCAAAAAGTTAATCTGGTTTAAAGCTGTTCTGAAAAATATGCTTATAGAACAGATTCAGCTTGAAAAAGGGTGTGCTCTTGGCCTCCGCTTTGAAATGCAAAAATACCCTCTCCTGGTTATAAGGGCAGAGAAAGGCTTCCTAATGTGCGGATACCTGAATGTAAACGCTGCAGAGGCACTTGGGGACACGGCAGCGAAGGTAAAAGGCGTACAGAGTTTTGAAGATATGCTCAAAACCCAGGTCGTTGAAGTGACCCAGTTCGCCAGGGAACTCGGGGTCGAACCCGGAATGACTGGCAGGGAAGCTCTGGAAAAAATGTTTTGAGGGAAGAGATCTTTAAAGTTCTGTTGCAAAAAACATCATATAGAAGTAAAAATCTAGTTGAAAGCAAACAACATAAAAAGACAGAATTCCTAAAATAACATTCAGATTAGACAGCTATTCTAAATAACTTATTTATAAAATTGATTTCAACAAGAACACGTCGATTTAAAGCAACAACCGATCCTTTTTTATCATATACATAATTTCAATTTCCTTTAAAGTTTTGGTCATGCAGTGTTATATGGTTGATATTGCCATGATTAAATATTCAGTATAACAAATACTTGTATTTTTGTGCAAGGAGCGCAAGTCAGCTCCAATTGCACTGAGGTTCGGAACAAAAAAGGCCTAGGAACAAAAAGGGCCTGAAAACTACTTTATGAGTATTTGGGAATAATGTCAACCAGATAATAGAGAACGATCCTTATTTTTTACCACTCAAAATACAATATTAAAAAAAGTTTAAATTAATTCTCTTCATATATCTCTTGTTTTATAACAGCTAACAAGGAGTGCAGATGAAAAATAATAATTTTTCAATAAATATTGGTTCAAATAATAATAACAATAATAACAATAATAACAATAATAACAATAATAACAATAATAACAATAATGAGTCATCAATAAAGATTGGCTGGCAGTGTGCCGAAAGTTCTGTAAATTCAAAGTCAAATTTTTGTATACTGAACAAAATTCAGTTCTCTTGCTAGGGGATTTTCAAACCACAAACTTGATAATATTTATAATTTTACAGAAAAAGTGGCACACTGCCTTTAAATATTAGTCAAATTACTATCGGGAAGGATATATAGTGGATTTGATAGAACTTGCTGTACTTTTCCTAATACTAGCACTGATTGAATATGCACTGGGCGCACGGGAAATCGCCGGTTTCTGTATGGAGATTGCAAAGTGGATTATTATAATCTTTTTGATACTTGCAATCCTCATATTCTTCTTCAGATGACGGCAACCTCTAGCAAAGTAAGTGTTGAGTTAGGTAATGACTAGACAACTTCCCTAAAATTATACATATTCTGTTATCATAATTCCATATTCAAAATGTTGTAACAGCAGTGCAGGAAATTTTCTGTAAATTCTCTTTTTAATTATACATAGGTTTTGTCATAAAAACCCTGAATTTTGCTTATATATTTATCATTTTTTGCAGCAGGCCCAAAAATGGCCCACAAGTTAACATATAAGAGATTGTAAAATTCACTTAGATGGACTTAAAATCAGTCAATTTTTACTGGACAAAAGAAAAATAATTCTGCTTTTTGTTTCCAATCTTGACAAATTGATAACATGTAGGACTTACACACTTGAAGTACGAAATTAAGCACTTTGGGCGTTGTGACTTGGCTATTGTTTTAGATAGTTGAAGGTCTAATGCTATTGATTTCTCATTTCAACCACGTAAGTCCTAACATGTTTTCATTGGTCATAGATTAAGAAATTCTCATACATGAAAGCTATCGATTTTGCATTAGAAGCCGTCCTTAAATTTTGGCCTCTTTACATGAAATTGATTCTCTGTTCCATCTCATAATTTATAGAAATATTTGACAAATATTGTGGAAATGGAGACAATTTGTCACAATTTTTCACTTAGCCAAAGACATATGAGAAGCAATTAGGTATTATGACTTTCAACGCATCAGTTTGTGCTTAAGAGCCTTTGTTTTCTTTTTTCTGGTGTTTTAACGTATCCTATCAAGAAAACGCCCAAAATCCAAGATGATGCCAATAATCGACTATCATGTAGAGATATAAAATCTAATGTTCCGAAGATGAGACATAAAACTCCACAAAGAAAAATTAAACCATATATTGACTTCAATAAAAATCACCCATATCATTACTTAGATTACATGTTTTAACCTTTTTACAGTAATCTCAAAACATAGTAATCAGAATGCAGATCAGCACCAGATAAGCACGTGGCACTTAAAAAAATATTTAACTTTTAGTAACGTATAAAGCAGCATGAACAATGAAACTGCAATGTATGGCTCTAGTGCTGCAGGAAAAACGGTTTCTAGTCATGCTGTAACATTATATGGGATACCTGTTATATACATTGTAATTCTTGCTTTAGTAATATTAGCTATTTTATATTTATCCTGTAGGGTGAAAAGAAAGGATTGCCACCATTTTATGAAAAAATCGAGTTACTTGAAATTGTTTATTGCTTTCCTCGTCCCGTTGTTCTTTTATAATATGTATAATATGTATAACAGTTTTTGGCATTACAATGTTTATAACAAATCATGGGATAATAATTTCTGGTTTACTGATCCTATTTCTATTATTATAACTACAAGCACTCTATCGTTAATGGAATCTATCATCCCATATTTATTCATAACTCTGAGTATACTTATAATAAAGTGTTATCGTAAATCGTCTTAAGATGATCTTAAAGATTCATTGCAAAAATATCAGAATAAGTATGTAAGAGCCTATTCGGTCAGCAACAAAAAATGTTGAAAAATTACAATAAGTTTATAGTATGAGTTTATCCGTTCAGTTTTTCATATTTTTATTTTAACCCTAATGTGACAGGAGCACATATTATTTAATGTATAAATGAGCTTCAGGCTTCTGTTTTCTTTATGCAATTTAAATTTATTTCTTATGTATATGGAATTTTGACATTCGCTGTTTTGCCGCAATGTAATATGTCAATGCAATGTGTATTTTGTAAGAAAATACTGTAATAATTAACGGAATCTGTCAAATTAAGGTTCTAATTCTGATCGTAACAACTCAAAAACTTTTCTTAAACAATTTACCACTATCATCTCTATCATGAAGCTTCAAACAAATCTCATCTTCTTGGAATTGTATAATATTCCCGTACTCATCCCTCGGTAAATCGGAGTCAATAAGAGTAAATATATATTGTAAATCATATTCAGCGCATATTTTTTTAACAGTAGAAATATAGCTTATTTTTTTTCTATTGTCTAAAGCTTCAAGTGAACCATCATGATATACAAAACGATAAAATGATCTATCTGAATAATAAATTAAAAGTGAAAGATCGAAGGCTATGCAGAGTATTTTTCGATATGTTGTCCCATAATCTTCATCCGTAATAGCTAAACTTTCAGGATTTTGAATAGTTGCTTCAAACTCGACATTACCGTTTCTATTTAGTTTCAACGAAAGCAAAGCATTTACACCTAGTATTTCTTTTATTATATGATTGAATATTTTTCTAATTTCAGCATGCTTCTGCTCATCAATTAAAAGCTGTATCTCTTTACTTTTATTTTCAACTTCGCATTTTGTATCTTCTAATTCTTTTGTAAATTTAGAAGTTTTGTCAATCGATTTTAGTTTTTCTTGTAATTGAAGTATATTAGCGTCAATACCAGACAACTGCTTTTGCAATTCTTTAAACTTAAAGTAGCTGTCTTTTTCAGTAAGGTATTCTAAAAGCTTTTCTTTTTGAGATTCAAGATTTTTTAATTCTGAGTCAAAAATATCATATTCCGAGAGAAACTCAGTTAAGTTTTCTTGAAGGTATTTATTTCTTTCTTTAGTAATGCTGTCCTTAAACTGCAAAAGATTTTCGTAATCCTTAGTAAGCTGGTCTGGGAAATAAATATTAGCCTCTAAATACAAACGCTTTAATTTATCTAAATCAATAGCACTTTGAGGAGCTGAGAGTGAATTCTCAATTTTCTTAATTTCAATAGAAAGGGCGTATCTCTTAGTATTGAGAATTTGTATTTCAACATCTAGGTCTTCAACTAACTCAGTATTAACCTTTGTATCACTTTCATAAAAGTTAAATCTATCAATTTTAGTTGAGATTTCTTCTTTTTCATCCAATTTGATTGATAACAGACCAGCGATTTTATCCCTTTCATTGATATCTATATCGTTTTCTTTTTGAAGAGTGTCGATTTTTGTCTTTAACTCATTAATTTCATCTTCTAACTCATATTTCTCCTCAATAACCTCGCTATTGAAACCAAGTAAATCAAACATAAATGGTTTCCAATCCTTATCTTTACCTTTAAATTTATCCAATCTAAATACATCACGGTAATCATATTGTGATCTTAGGAAATAAGTAACAGATTTTCTGTAAGGCCATTTAGTCAGTACATCAAATCCAAGATAATCATTTAATTTTTCTTTTGCATCTTTAAAAGAAATATTTTCATAGTCATATACTATCTCTGTTTCAAATCCAACCATTCTATGTGTAGAAGCTCTGAATGAAACTTTTGATGGATGATCAACACTTCTTCTAATAGTCAAGTATCGGCCATCGTTCAATTCTAACTCTGCAAAAAAAATCTGGTTCTCAAAACCGCCTTTAGTAAGAAAGAATTTAGATTTATCTTTAATTTGTTTTAACAAAAGAAAGTCTATAAGAGAAATAAGCAACGTTTTGCCTAAATTATGAGTATCTTTATCAGTTTTAGATCTATCTGTAATTTCAGCAAGAATGACATTAAGACCATCCTGAAATTCGATATTATGAAACTGAGTCTCATCATTAGAGTAGATTTTACACAGTTTCATGTTTTCAACCTCAAGGCATCTAAATCAGGAATATATTCTATTTTATCCAATAAATAGAGGAAGCATAAAGAATAGACAAAAACATCCTTTACATTTTCAGATGTTTCAGAAATCAGTCTATTTAAGAGTTCATTATAACTGATAATTTCATCCTCTATAAGATTCTTAATTACAAGACCTGTGACATTGACAACAGATAATAGAGGATTTGTATGTTTATCTGGTTTCAACATTTTCAGACGCCTCCGTTTTTTCCAATATCACAGTTATAGTACATATAATGTAAAAAGACACGTAAAAGACTTCTGTTTAAAAATAGTTTACCATTACTTGTATCTGACTTTCCGCAGATGTCCATTCAATTTTCACAATTTTTCTTGCTATCGTTTTTTCTGAAAATTACCTTGCTTATTCAAACTTCATTGAAAGCTTCTAACCTCTATTTCCGGAAGTTTTAGTTGAGATAATAATTGCAAATTATTGAGCAAATGGTATCCTCTTCAAATTGTATGGGTAAAAGCAGTAATGTATTTTCAACCGAATAAAAAATATAATAGTAGTTTCATTTTCTCTTATCATATTTTGGAGTAAAAAATGGAACTTGAAGCTTTAAAACAATCCCTGGCTTTGCTGGACATCAATCCTGATGAAATTAAAGATGAAAGGTATGCCAATTCTTTTCGCATTTTGTTTTCTATCATTGAAACCCAAAATGAAAAGATTGAATTCCTCATGGAAGATAACCAGAAGCTTCGAGATGCAATCAACTTACTTAAAGGTGAACAAACCAAACCTAAGATTCGTGGGTCTAAAAAGAATGAAGACATTTCTTCTGAAAAAGAGAGACGAAAAATAAAACTTCCATAGGATAAAGAGCCTAAATCTAAACTGGACAAAATAGAGGTTCATCAAACTGAAACATGTAACGTTGATAGATCCATTTTACCCAGTGATGCGTATTTTAAAGGTTATAGAGACGTAATAATTCAGGATGTATTCATAAAGCCTGTAAACACTAACTACAGGATAGAGATTTTTTATTCTCCTTCTGAGCACAAAACATATTCAGGTAAACTTCCAGATTGTATAAAGGGTGAATTTGGTCCCGGGATCAAATCTCTTATAATCACTCTTTATCATGTTGCTAATGTTTCAGAGCCCAAAATTCATGAATTTCTGGAAAATATTGGCGTTCATATATCTAAAGCCACTATTTCTCGAATCTTGACAAAAGATATTGATCTCTTTCATCAGGAGAAAGCTGATATTTTTCTGGAAGGTCTTAAGGCTACGCCTTATCAGCAGATTGATGATACAGGTGCAAGAGTCAACGGTGTCAATAATTATACTGAGATTCTTTGTAATCCTTATTATACTGCTTATTTTACAGTTCCCAAAAAGAATCGAGAAACCATTTTAGATGTGCTTTTATGTGGAAAAGAAAAAACGTACTGCTTTAATGCTGAAGCATTTGACCTGATGAAAACGTTTAATGTTTCTAAAAGCTGGCTGGAAAAGCTCTCTTCTTTAAAAAACAAAATATTCAGTGACGAGGAAATGCATCGGAAACTGGATTGTATTTTTTTGCGTGGTGGAAAAACTACTAAGAAGAAAGTTCTTGAAGCCTGTGCAATTGCGGCCTATCATCAACGTACAGACATACCTGTGGTTACCGCACTTTTGAGTGATGATGCACGTCAATTCCAGCAAATCGCATATCATCATGCTCTTTGCTGGATTCATGATGGTAGAAACTACAAGAAATTGAGGCCAATAGTTCCTTATTATAAAGAAAAGCTGGAAGCTTTTCTGGATATGTACTGGGACTTTTATGGTGAACTTTGTGAGTTTAGAATAAACCCAGAGTCAGAGGTAGCTGAGCAATTATCCATTAAGTTTGATCAGTTGTTTTCTACCAAAACAAGATATGAACAGCTGGATGAAAGAATCGCTAAGACGAAGGAGAACAAGGAACATTTATTGAAGGTGCTGGTTTTGCCAGAGATTCCGCTGCATAACAATGCAGCGGAATTAGCAGCGAGGGCAAAGGTCAGAAAAAGAGATGTGAGCCTTCAAACCATAACAGAGGAAGGAACAAAGGCAAATGACACATTTATGACGATTGTTCAGACATCAAAGAAACTGGGTGTAAGCGCATATCAGTACATATGTGATAGAGTTGGCGGTACATTTGAGATGCCATCTCTGGCTCAA